>FKKE01000089.1_pt1 | contig 12499 bp, 13 predicted proteins | sample 1106331 | NCBI WGS metagenome assembly FKKE01 (sample SAMEA3931202, study PRJEB13176) | freshwater metagenome | biome: Drinking water system; feature: drinking water; material: freshwater | place: China | collected 2013-02-06 | reverse complement strand
GAGTCGGAGGAGTGTTGCCTATTGTCACCCATAACAAAGTATTTGCCTTGTGGAACACCTGTATCGAAGCCTTCGCGTAAAAACCCACCGCCCGATGTATAAAATTCGTTAGGAATATAACTTTCTACCAGCCGCTCACCATTTATAAATACTTTACCATCCTTTATAGCAATTATCTCGCCCGGTAAACCAATTATTCTTTTAATGAATTCTTCGCCGTCAGTCCCTGGAGCTTTAAAAACAATAACGTCACCTCTTTTTGGTTCTTGAAAACGGTAGGTTATTTTATCGGTTAGAAGATATTCACCATTAAGGAAACTAGGCTCCATAGAAGCGCCCTTAATTTTATGTGGCTGAAGTACAAGGAGATAAAGAACTAAAAATATGGCTCCTGAGAAGACTACAACTTCAAGTAAATCTCCCAAAAATGCCAAAACTCTTTTAAAAAACATTACTGTCTATTATATGCTAGTAGCGAAATTACAAACAAGGTCTTAAAAACAAGAGTCGTGTGTTAAAATCATATTATGCTCGCGTAGCTCAGCTGGTTAGAGCGTACGATTCACATTCGTAAGGTCCCTGGTTCGATTCCAGGCGCGAGCACCAAAGTGCTATTATTATAAAGAGTATGCTCACTGATACTGAAAGATGGGACCAGATCCACAAAAAAGGTTATAGTGCTGATGAGCCACCTTCGATCTATGCTAATGAAGTTGAAAAAAAGTTCCCCAGAAGTGCTCTTGTTGTTGATATTGGCTGCGGCACAGGAGCCGATGCACTTTATTTTTTGTCACAAGGCCATAGCGTCATAGCGCTTGATATATCGCAATTTGCACTAGAGACGGTTATTAAAAAAGCAGAATCCAGAGGGTTTACCCAAAAGATTGTTGTGCGCCAAACAGATTACGGTTTGCATCAATTGCCGGTTAAGGACAATGCTGTAGATGTGGTTTACTCACGCATTGCCCTGAATTATTTTGATGCAGAGCACACAGCCCGGCTTTTTCACGACATTTACCGCATATTAAAAGTGGGATCATCAGCCTATTTGACTCTGAAAGCACCAAATGATGAGACTGAAATGGAATATTTGAAAGAAAGCACAGTTGAGTATGAGCAAAATGTATTTATAGAAAACGGTATGCTTAGAAGCCGATTTAGTATTGACCAACTTAAAGATATGCTTATAAATAAAGCTCTAATTAACGAGTTTTCGGTTAGACATTTTGAAGAAAGTGTGGCCCATAAGGGTACAAGCCATATGCAGGTGTTACATGTTAATGAGGTAGTATTTACGAAAAGATAATATGACTAAGAATTTTCTGGCGTGGTTACCAACAACAGTAATTGCCGGTTTTATAGCACTTTATACAGGTATGAGACCCACTCTAGTTTCTGAAGAAATGGCAGTTGAAAGCAGTGATGTTGCCCGGGTTTCGTTGGCGGATGATGACGGTGGAGCAATTGAATTTACCTCTGAGAACCAAGTTATTATGAGAAACACCGCTTTTGTGCCTGCTGGATTTGTAATTTTAAAAGACGAGGTTGGTGGTAATCCTGGGAGTATTATCGGTCAAAGTGCGCTTGTAGGGAAGGGTCAAAAGTATGTGCCCATTAACTTAACTCGTTCTGTTAGGGTTTCTGAAGTGCTTTACGTTAACTACTATGTTGATGACGGCGACGGTGTTTTTAGTATGGCCAATGACTTACTTAAAGACAACCTTAATGAGAACACTAATTTTATAAAGTTGGTTGTCAAGCCTACTTACGAAACTGAAGATATGGTGCCGATGCTTTAGCATTATAGTTATATATCACTTCCCCGACCTGTCTAAAAATGTAAGTGTTAAAAATACTTGATTATATTGGTCAAATAAAGCCGTATCTGAAGAACTGTACTTAATAGAAATTAGTTTTTCACTCGAATATGGTAAGTATATCCAGGTAGCTTTATTTGGGACACCATTGACTAAATAATATATGTCATACCTAATGCCCTTTTTTGTGTCGATATCGATTTTATTTTCAGTTACTTCAGTTTTAAAGTTTCCCAAACCCGATGTTGAACTAGAGTAGTAGTTATACCATTCGTTCACATTTTCCTCAAAAGTTAGATGTTTGTACAGATTCTCCGTGCCTATTGAAAAAGTGCCACCACTTAGTTTGGGTGAGTTTATGTATGATGTTGATTCGATTCCTGCTTCGATATTTGCAATATATGCATACCAGTTCTTTGGCAACTGCAGTGAGTAGCCTAAATAGGGGTTCACAAAAGTGCCATAAATTTCCTCGGAGTAAGTGGGAAGGCCATCATCCAGTTGTTGTCCAAACGGCTGTAAGCTTTGTTTAGTTTTTGGCAACAGTTTAGTTTGACCGTTTTTATATAGGTAATAACTTACCACATACAAACATAAAACAATTATTATTAAGCCAACAAGGTAAATCGGAGACAGTTTTTTAGTTTTTTTGTGGACCACTGTTTAATTTTTGATGAAATTACCTCCAAATGCAAGGCTCGTGTGCTTGAATTTGGCCCATGAAAGGTGTATATATAAATTGCAATTTAAATATGATTTATTATTTCCCAAAAGCGTCAAGATACCTTGAAGCTCTTGATATTGCCCAAAGTGACCCCCTAGACCAAATGGCCTACGAACTTATAAAAAGTGAAGAAGCCTACGAGCGCGCTTCGCAGGCCTTGCGTAGACGCTTTGTTAGGGGCGCCAGCCTTGTTGAAGGCGTTGATAGAGGAGGTAGGTTTACAAAAATAAAACGCGACACAGCGGGGGGTAAATATAAATATTTGCTGGAAGGTGCCGACGGCAATTGGGTTAGTCCTGAGGAGCGCATTTGGATTGTTGCTATGTATGCGCTTTGGCAATCTTCGAAATAACTTCAAGGAGTAAAGTTTACTGTTAGACTCGTTTCTGTTTTGTTGCCCGCTAAATCCTCAGCAGTAATAGTTATTAAGTTTTCACCATCACTTAAGCCATAGTTAAGTGAAAAAGAGCCCCCTACTTCAACTATTGCACGCCTGCCGTTTATTTGGACAATGGCATCTTCATCGGTCGTGCCGACAATGGTTTGTTGTTTTTGTTTGGTACCATAAAAACTGGTTCCATCACTTGGAGTGGTTATCTCCAGTAGGGGTGCAATTGTATCAAGTACTACTTTTTCGACAGTGTTTTGGACACTGGTATTACCAGCCCCGTCTTTTGATTTTGCTGATATGGTATTTTCGCCGTCGCTTAAGTTAACAGTGAAAGAAAATGACCCGTTACTATTTGCCAACACCTCACTATCCCGACCGTTTACTGTAAGAATGACATTAACCCCTGGTTCCGTTGTGCCAGTTATCTCAAGCGTTTGGGTATTTGTGATTCTAGGTAAATTACTAAATGTTGGTGGAGGTGGTGGTGTTTTGTCTTCTGGTTCGGTTACAAGCGATGCATTCTTAAACTCACCGACAAAACCAATAAGTTTTACGGCGTAAGGTAAACCAAATTTAAAAAGTAAAAAAAGGAAGACAATTGCGTAGACAATGTAAAGAAATGCTGTTCTTTTATCACGTTTTTCTTCAATTCTTAAACGTCTTGAGTACATGCTTTAATTCTAGGTTAACTACTGCCAAATAGTAAATGATTTTAGAGCCGAGGGTGGGACTTGAACCCACAACCTGCGGTTTACGATACCGCTGCTCTGCCATTGAGCTACCTCGGCGCAGTCTAGCCAATTATACAGTATTAATAACCTATAAATTTATCGGTCATAATTTCATCAAGTGAAACTTCAAGGTTTTCTAAAGCGTCTTCCATGGCATTTACAAAGCCACTCGGTCCCGACAACCAAAAAGTGGCCTCCTGCGGCTTTACTTCCCAAAGACCTAGCTGGGTGTTAATTAACTTGGCGTTTAGTCTACCTACTTTTGTTGTATCAAAGTAGTTAACTTTAATGTTGGGATTTTGCGCCTGCCAAAGGTTCAGCTCATCTCGAAAAACAAATTCGGACCCGGAGTTAGCATATATGAGAAAGTAGTCTTTTTTAATTCTGTTATCAACTGCGTACTTTAATATACTTCTAAAGGGTGTAATGCCGATACCCCCAGCCAGTAGTAGCTGTTTATTTTTGCTTTTATTGTCGGTAGGTGTGAATGTACCATGGGGACCTTCTGCTTCAATAATCGCACCTATTGGTAATTGAGCAAGTGTTTTTTTAAATCCAGATGAGTCTCTTATTCTGGTTGTTATTCTTAAGTTAGCGCCCTCACTGGGCGAAGAAGCAATTGTAAATTGCCTGGTTGTCCCACGACTATCTGGAAAATAGAGTTGGGGGAATGTGACATAGTAGTATTGGCCCACTAACCAAGAGATTTTGTCGGCGGGTTTAAAGAAGAAAGATATTGTATCTTTTGCCTCAACTCTTTTATCAACTAGCGTTAACTGCATATTTTTGTATTATTATAGTGGTAGCAAATTAAAATGACAGTTGTATTTTTTCGTATTAAGGAGGTGATGGCTTGTGTGTTATAACTGCGGTTGCGATATGCCAGAAGACCCCATGGGTAAAGGTAGTGTTAGTGCAGGTGGCGGTTCTCTAACTGAAGTGGACTTTGCTCACATGGCCAAGGTTTGGGGCATGGATGTTGGTGAAACTAAGCTTAACGTCTACGCTCTTCTTAAAAAGGAGATTGAGAAGAAGGTAAAATAGCATAAAAGGCTAAAAATGCCTTACCTTGGGGTGTCACTTCAGCTACGCAGCGATACTTCAAGCTTTCAAAAGAATAGATAGGGTCAATTTTGACTTTCTTGGGTGAAAAGCTCACCGACAGTTCCGCCATTTTACTGCAACCCACCTGAACTATAAGTGCACTGTAGTAGGCAGCTAGGCCCCAAATAATAAGGGTGGACAAAAAAGCGAGGGTTAGATAATTTGGTAAGCCTCGGTAGCTAATGGTAAACATTATATGTTTTTGCCTTTTTCATGACCGATTATTCTCCAGTGGTAAAGATAGAGGGGAAAGCCAACTAACAACATTGAAAGTGCACCCGAGACCTCGCGCTGACGGTCGCGTCTTAAGGCTTCCATGTTTTGCCTTTCTTGCTCCACAACTTCCGCTTCAGTTAATTTAACCTCACTCCCGTCAGGAGCTATTTTGGTGGGCCTGGGTTCAACTACCCTATACTGGTCCGCACCCCTAAAGACATAAATGTTCATACCGAGTTGTACTAGGCGAATTGTGCCAATAATAGCAATAATTAAGCCAACAAAGGAGAAAAGATAAAGGTATAAAAGGCGAATACTAAAACGCATAGTATCTAAAAAAATTATAACACACTTTAGTATTGTGTTTGGCTAAGAATTGGTAAATAATGCATTGAGGTGCACCTCTTTTACACATGATAAGTTTTCTTAAGAAAATTGGTTTTTTTGCGCTTTTGACTTTAGTTACTTTCTTTTTGGTTGGTCTTACCACCTGGGCACTTAAAGAAACTTCTATAAACAAACTAGCAGATATGGGAGGCAGTAAGCTTGCCAGTAACCAACAGACTACCTCCACCAGTGAGCAGGTTTTGGGTAGAAGCACTTCACCGGAAATTTACATACGTGGGGGTGACAATAGCTACGGAAGTGCTGGCATGATTGCTCTAGCCTCAACCGATGATCCAGCAGTGCAAATTGGTGGCTATGCAATTTCCAATCAAACAGACATTTCAGTATACCGTGCAAATTTACCGGCACTCATTGAGTATTTAACACATGATGCCGAGTGGAAACAAACCAAAAAAGTTGATACCACTGGTTTTGATTTTGTGGCGAAAGTTAGTAAGGCCGTAGCCAACACGGGTTATGAAGGGACTAAAGTTACTCTTCCCTTTGAGGAAACAGGTATTTGGTACCTGCTTGTAGAAAATGGCTCAATAAAGACTGAAGCTTTTGTAATAAGAAGTGACTACGGCGTTCTTGCCAAAGAAGGTGATAATGAATTTATATTTTGGGGTCAAAGCTTTAAAACAAAAAAAAGTGTATCAGATGGTATTGTTGAAGTAGTTAGCCTGCTAGATAAAAAAACAACTCTTTCAACGGTTTCCTTTAACGCAGACGGTATAGCAAAGGCACCCATTAATGCTGCTGCCGATATTGCTTTAGTTACAAGAGGCGAGGACTTTGCCATTGTGCCCCTTAACCTTAAATACATAAATACTGGCTATAACTACACACAGTTTCAAGAAAAAGTTAAGGATGCGCGTTATTTTGTCTTTACCGATAGACCGCTTTATAAACCGGGAGACACTGTCTATTTTAAGGCGGTTTTACGCGATGATGACGACGCGCGCTACACTATTCCAGAGGGTTCAGCCAAGGTAGAAATATTCGATGGCTATTATTGGTCGGGGGATGAAAAAAAACCTTTATATGAGCAAAGTATTGCCATTTCACCCGAAGGTACTATAAGCGGTCAATATAAACTTCCCGAAAATGCTGGCGTAGGTTATTACTCCCTAAGTGTGAAACTTCCAGGAAGAACATCAGACTACTATGATTGGGGTAACTCTAATGCCTCAAGTACAATTTCTTTTAGTGTTGAGTACTTTAGAAAACCGGAATTTAGTTTGGATATTGAAGCCCCCGATACTGAATTTATAGCTAGTGATGAGGCCCAAATTACTATTAAAGGCTCGTATTTTTCAGGTCAACCCTTGGTAAATCAAAAAGTCGCATACACGGTTTATAGCGACGACTTTTATGAATACCAATATTTAGTTGATAGACAAAATATCCTAAGCAATTTAGACGATAGCTATCGCTACAGCTATTGGTATCGTGGTGGCACGGTAACAAGTGGGGTGGCAGTGCTTGATAAGCGTGGGGAGGCAAAAATTGCAATTGACACCAAGCTCACTGGTAAAACTGGTAAGTCACAAGTTTTTACAGTTGAGGCAACGCTTGAAGACGGTTCACAAGCCCCCTCTTTTGCAAGAAGAAACCTAATAGTTTATGCAGGCCAGTGGGGTATTTATAAAAATGATTATTCCTATGCTACACGTGTCAATAACGAGTATAAGTTGCCAGTTACCCTTGTTTCATATAATGCCAATGTAAAAGTGAGCGGTGTAGCCTTAAAAGCCAAAGTTCACAGGGAAAATTGGGTTGCCCACACGGTTCCCGGAAGAAAATATCCAGAATACAAAAAAGAAGAAGAGGACTTGCCCGAAATAAGTGCAACAACAGATAACGAAGGCAGGACAACTTTAAAGTTTACTCCCAAAAAAACTGGTCAGTACAAAATTAGTGTGAGCGGCACCGATAGTAGGGGTAATTTAATAGCTAAAGATTTTTGGGCATATGTAACTAACCGCGACGAACCTTACTACACTCAGTATGGTAATAACTTTTTGACCCTGTCAAAAGATCGTGAAAATTATAAACCAGAGGATAGTGCCATTTTGGGTATTTATTCTGAAGCTCCCAACCGTGACGTTTTATTAACGCTTGAGCGTGGGCGGGTTGACCGTTACCAGGTTTTGCACATGACTGGCAAAAACATAGATTTGGAACTTCCGCTAGTTGCAAGCGATACGCCGAATATTTATGCCAATGTTGCCAGTTTTGCCAATGACGGCCTAGATACAGATAGCCTAAACTTACAGGTTTCTCCTGAGGGCAAACGCTTGGTTGTGCAAATTACCCCAAATGCCAAAACCTTTGGTCCGGGTGAAACTACAACAGCTAACGTTCTTGTAACAGATAGGGCTGGTAATCCACAAGTGGCCGACGTAGCACTTTGGGCAGTTGATAAAGCTATATTTGAGCTTTCAGACAACAGGCTAGGTGATATCTTTAAAGCATTCTGGAGTGAGCGCGGTAATACAACTCGTTACGCGCAGTCACTTGAAGGCATAACAGTCATAAATGCAGAAATGGGTGGTGGGTGCTTTGTAGCTGGTACTAAAGTTTTGATGAGTGACGGAAGTACTAAAAATATAGAAGACGTAAAAGTGGGTGATAGAGTGCTTACTTTCTCACAAGACGGTGAGACAAAAGTTATTGCCGAAGTTACTGGTACTCACCAGGCAAAAGAGGCTGGTGTCTTAATTGTAAATGGTGACCTTAAGTTAACGGCAGAGCATATCTTAAAAGTAAATGGTAATTGGCAAGATGCCGGTAGTATACAACTCGGAGATACACTCACAGGTCTTGACGGTCCGGAAAAAGTAACTTCCCTTGAATGGCAAACCGGCAAGTTTACCGTTTATAACTTGGAAATTGCGGACCATCACACTTTTATTGCTCAGGGTGTGTGGGTACATAACCAAAAAGGTGAAGTGCGAAACACTTTTAAAGATGCAGCTTACTGGAATCCGGCAATAAAAACTGACTCAAATGGTCGCGCGACAGTGAGTTTTAAGTTGCCCGATAATTTAACCACATGGACACTTGCAGCAGTAGCCCAAACACGCGATACCAAAGTCGGTCAAACCACCTCTGAAATAGTTGTTACTAAAGACGTTATTGTGCGCCCGATTGTCCCTAATATTATGCGCCAGGGTGATGAGATAGTGCTTTCGGCGCTTGTACAAAACTTTACAGAACAAAACGACAAATTCGACATTGCTCTTAAGTTTGATGCAGGTGAAGTTGAGGAGGCTAATTTAAAGGCAGTTGAAATTGCCGCTAAAGATATGCAGCAGGTTTACTGGACGGTTAGACCAAAAGTTGAAAATCAAAAAGCAAAGCTTACCTTCTCAGCCAAGTCCCCAAGGGGTGGCAAGTTAACCGATACCGTTATTCTTGAAGTGCCGGTAATTCCTTTTGGTTTCGAGGAAAAAAGAGCACAAACAGGTGAGGGTGATAAAGTTTACGATTTATCGCTTGCCCAGGACATTGCTCCTGAGCGCTCGAGTGTAGTTTTATCACTTGCCCCGACAATTATTGGTACCTTGCCCACCGCCATGGCTTATTTGGTTGATTATCCTTATGGCTGCGTTGAGCAAACAACCAGTAAATTTGTGCCAGCAGTTATTGCTAAAGAAAACCCAGTGCTTTTTGCCCAGGCCCTTAAAGGCAAAGACGTTGACGACATGATTAAAAAGGGTGTTACCAGGCTAGTTAGCTTGCAGCAATACGACGGTGGTTGGGGCTGGTGGTATTCGGGTAACTCAAACCCTTTTATAACTGCCTACGTTACTGAGTATCTTTTAAGAGCCAAAGCCTTGGGGGTGGAAGTAGATGACAATATGCTCGCTAGAGTCCAGGATTATGCCAAAAGAACAGATAGCCAATATAATTCGCGTGAAGACTTAATTGCCAAGGCTTATGCCTTAAGTCTTATGACACCACTTGCTAGCTCTACCAAGGTCACTAACTTGGATAATTTAACACCCGACATGCTGGCGCTTGCTGTTATGGCTAATTACCAAAGTGGTGAAACCAACCCCGCCACTAATGGTTTAACCAAGCTTATAGCAATGGCGAGAGCCCAGGGCGACGGTGTTTTTTGGGAGAGTGGCAGCTCACTTAATTTCGGTTCAACCGACGCATCAACTGCGCTTGCTATTAAAGCAGTTATTGTGGCTGGTGGAGACGATGATATTGCTAGGCGCGGTGCCAATTATCTTATGCGTTCCAGAAAGTACGATTATTGGTCCAACACTTTCGCAACCTCCCAGATAGTTGAAGCAATTACTAAGTTAGTTAAAACGGGGGAAGAACTAACACCCAACTATACTTACACAGTGAAGCTTGACGGCAAAGCTATTGCTCAAGGAGCAGTTTCTTCTTCGCAAAAGACACTTCCCGACATAGTTGTACCACTTAATAAAGTTAATAAAGAAAGTTTCTCTGTGGAGGTAGATAAAACGGGTGATGGTAGGCTTTACTCAACGGTTGCTATTAAAGAATTTCACACCGATAGGAGCGCTCTTGCAAAAGAGGAAGGTATAAAAGTAGAGAGAAGCTATGTCAATGAAAAGGGTGAAGAATACACAATTGGGGTGGGCGATATTGTGAATGTAAACATAAAGCTTAGCAATGTTGCCGCTTCAGGCAATTACGGCGTTATCCAAGATGAGTTGCCAGCAGGCCTGGTCCCTATAAATGAAAGTTTCAAAAATGAACAGTACGCTCAATCCGCGAGTTCCTACTATAATAGTGGCTACGGAGTTACTGACCGGGATATCACCCAAAACGGCATTATACTTTCTCTGTATAAAGTTAATGCCGGATCATACACTTATACCTATCGCGCACGCGTTGTGAACTCAGGGGTGTTTGTTGTGCCGCCAGCTATTGCCTCACTTATGTATGCGCCGGAAGTACATGGCCGCTCGGGAGTGCAAACGCTTACAGTTGATGCTGAGTCACGCATTATTCCAGGAGTAGCTATTAGAAAGACAATCGACCGTGGTATAACACAGATAGCTTCAGGAAAATCGGTAGTCAGTGGTTTTGTTATAATTGCTTCAGTTATTCTTTTGGGACTTATTTTAATATTTAGAAAAAAGCTAAAGGTTAGTGAAAAGTTTGTAAAAAGCATGCAAAAGTTATTTAAAAAAAGAAGGAAAGACCCACCCAGTATAAAGGCCCATATTTTCAATGACCCCAAACCGCTTTAAGCTAGTTGGTCTTTTGGTAGTTACTTTAATAGTCACCTTGTTATTTCTAACGCCCAAAAATGTGGCGCAAGAATTTACTGCCCACAAACTTACGTTTTTTGACCCCGATAACTTCTATCAAAGCATAAAGGAGGCTGAAAATAGGGGAGAGCACTACACTCAAAAAGTTTATGGTGGTATTACACCCCACGACTTATTTGCAAGTTCCCTCATAGCTAACTTTTACAGTCGTTTTGGCAATCAAAAGCCAAAAACCATCTTTCTAGTTGGTCCCAACCATAGAGAAAAAGGGAGTTCGCCTGTTTTAACCAGTGCTATGGCTTGGGAAACGCCTTTTGGTAATGTGGAGCCGGACACTAAAAAAATCGCTACACTTTTAACACTCGGTCAAGTGAGTGTTGATGAAACCGTTTTACCCGAAGACCATGCAGTTGCCGGCTCAATGCCATTTATTAAACACTTTTTACCTGACAGCAAAGTTGTGCCACTTCTTATTAGTGGTCACTTGCCTTTTGCCGATATGGACCGCTTGGTTGAGGCACTCAGTAGTGTAATGGGAGAGAGCGATATAGTAGTTGCGGCAGTTGATTTTTCACACTACTTAAGAAGTGAGGAAGCCAGAAAAAATGACCAGGTTACACTTCTTCTTATGCAGGAAAGAAATTACCGCGCCCTATCACTTTCCGGCAATGACTATCTTGACTCCCCGAACTCAATTATCCTTCTTTTAAAACTTATGGAGAAAAAAGGTGTCAGCCAACTAACTGTTTTAGAGAATACCAATTCAGGCGATATTCAAAAGAATGAAAATATTGAAACAACCAGTTACTTTACAGCCTACTTCACTAAATAGTTTTTTAATTGCGCTCAATAACAACTTGTGTAGGAGACATACTGCTGTCTGTTTTAAGAAGGTTAACTATTTGCTCGGCAATAAGGGTCGGTTCCATGTATTTTTCCCATTCTTTGTTGTTGGTGTCTTTCCAAAAGTTTTCTGAGCGCATGCCTCCAGGGTAGAAGCCAGTTACGCGGATACCATGTGGGTGTGCGGCCAGCGCCAAGCTCTCGGTAAAACCGCGAAGACCCCATTTACTGGCACAATATATGGTTTCCATTTCTCGGGCTTTGAGACCAGATGTGGAAATAACGTTTACAATGTGTCCACTTTTTTGTGGCAACATTCTTTTATACACTTCTTGGGCAACATAAATATTGCCTTTAAGGTTAATACCGAAAACATCCATTATTTCTTCTCTTGTAACTTTTTCAAATTCCTTGGTTAGCGCACGTCCTGCACAGTTAACTAAGAAGTCTATGTGTTTAACTTTTTTATCAATTTTGGCAAATGCGTTATCAATGCTTGCTAAATCCCTGATATTTAGAGGAATTTTTGTTACAGAACCTGGCAAATCGGTATTCTCAATGCTTCTGGCAAGAGCAAAGGTGAGAGCACCCTCTTTTTCTAAGATGAGGGTAGTGGCTTTACCCAAACCACTTGAAGCGCCAGTAATAACAGCAACTTTCCCCTTAAGGCTCATTTTACAAATATACCACAAAATCCTAAACTGGTTAGTAAATGGACCTTAAAAGCGGTTATTTCGTTGGTAGCCTAATTTTGGGCATACCTTATTTTCTGATTTTCCTTGTTAGAAAAGATTTAAGGCGAGAAATGCTTTTTGGAGGAACCTTACTTTTACCATTTGCCCTTCTTGCCCCTTTTTACATCCCAGAATATTGGGACCCACCCTACCTTTTTGACTACATTTATCCTTTTAAGGTGGGTATTGAAGACTTCATTTTTTGTTTCTTTGTTGGGGGTATTTCGGCTGTTATTTTTGAATTTATCACCAAGAGAAAAGAAGTTAAAATAAGGAAAATTAAATCAG
>FKKE01005767.1_pt1 | contig 12502 bp, 13 predicted proteins | sample 1106331 | NCBI WGS metagenome assembly FKKE01 (sample SAMEA3931202, study PRJEB13176) | freshwater metagenome | biome: Drinking water system; feature: drinking water; material: freshwater | place: China | collected 2013-02-06 | reverse complement strand
GGCAAGACCTTCACGATGGCCAACTTGATCGAACGGGTGCAGAAGCCCACGCTCGTGCTCGTGCACAACAAGACGCTCGCCACGCAGCTCTATCAGGAGTTCAAGCAATTCTTCCCGCACAATGCGGTGGAGTACTTCATCAGCTACTACGACTACTATCAGCCGGAGGCCTACATTCCGCAGACCGATACCTATATCGCCAAGGACGCCTCGATCAACGACGCCATCGATCAGATGCGCCACTCGGCGACGCGCTCCCTCCTGGAGCGCAACGATGTGCTCATCGTCACGTCCGTCTCCTGCATCTACGGTCTCGGATCGCCCGAGGTCTATCACAACATGCTGCTCTACCTGGAAGAGGGGATGGACATCCGGCGGGAGCAGATCCTGGCCAAGCTGGTCGAGATTCAATATGCGCGTAACGATACGGACTTTCATCGGGGCACGTTTCGCGCGCGCGGGGACGTGATCGAAATCTTCCCAGCCTCCTCGGATGCCAACTCGGTCCGGATCGAACTCTTCGGCGACCAGGTCGATGCGATCCATGAAATCGATCCGCTCACGGGCAAGGCGCTTCAGCGGCTGTCCAAGGTCCCCATCTATCCGAACACCCACTACCTGATTGCGCCGGACCGCTACGAGCGCGCGCTCAACGGGATCGAGGAGGAGTTGCAGGAGCGGATCGCCTATTTCAAGCAGCACAACCAGTTGCTCGAAGCCCAACGGATCGAGCAGCGGACGAACTTCGATCTCGAAATGATCCGGGCGATGGGGTACTGCCACGGGATCGAGAACTATTCCAGGCATCTCAGCGGCCGCGCGCGGGGCGAGCCGCCGCCCACCCTGCTGGATTATTTCCCGAAAGACTATCTCATGATCATCGACGAGTCCCATGCCACCGTACCGCAAGTGGGCGGGATGTATGAGGGGGACTATTCTCGGAAAAAGACGCTGGTGGAGTACGGCTTTCGGCTTCCATCCGCCATCGACAACCGGCCGCTCACGTTCAAGGAATTCGAGCGGATGCTCCGCCAGGTCGTCTACGTGTCGGCCACGCCGGGGCCCTATGAGCTGGAACATGCGGGACGGGCGGTCGTTGAACAGATTATCAGACCGACCGGCCTCATGGATCCCGTCATCGAGGTCCGTCCGGCTCGGGGTCAGGTGGATAATCTGCTCGGCGAGGTGCGGGCCGAAGCGGGGAAGGGCCGGCGGGTGCTGGTGACCACCTTGACCAAGCGGATGGCCGAGGACCTGACGGAGTATTTCCACGACTTGGGGGTGCGGGTGCGGTATCTCCATTCGGACATCAAAACGTTGGAGCGGGCCGAGATCATCCGCGACCTCCGGCGGGGCGTCTTCGACGTGCTTGTCGGGATCAATCTCTTGCGTGAAGGCTTGGACCTTCCCGAAGTCAGCCTGGTGGCGATTCTCGACGCGGACAAAGAAGGCTACTTGCGTTCCCATCGCTCGCTGATCCAAACGGCGGGACGCGCCGCCCGCAATGTGGACGGGCGCGTCATCTTGTACGGCGACACGGTGACCAACTCGATGCGGCTGGCCATCGACGAAACGGCGCGCCGGCGGGCCATCCAGCAGGCCTACAATGAGGCGCACGGCATCACGCCGGAGTCGATCAAGAAGGGGATTCCCGAGCTGGAGTACAAGCTCGGCGAGAGCGACTATCTGGAGTTGCCGTTGGCAGCGGAACCGGTCGCGGGCTATCCGGTCGGCGGGAAGTTGGATAAGACGATCGAGCAGCTCGAATCAGAGATGAAGGCGGCGGCAAAAGAGCTGCAGTTCGAGCGGGCGGCAGCGTTGCGCGATCGCATCAAGATGCTGCGGATGAAGGACCTGAATACGAAGGAAGTCGTGCAGGAATCCTACACGAGTTTATAGAGATAGACGCCCAGGAAGATGCCCAGAAAGCTGAGCAGGTTCATCTTGAGCGTAAAGCCCAGTGTGAGCTTGAAGAGCACCAGGTCCATGGTCAGCGGGGGATTGATGCCGGGGGTGAGAGCCGTCGCGAAGAAACTTTGAATGGCCCCTTGAGGCGCCATCACGCGCAAAATCTCCCCGAGCACACCGCCCAGCAATCCGCCGACGATGATAAAGAGCAGCATGACCCACGGTGACTTCCGCACGGACGACCTCCTTCCAAGGCAGCGATATCGAACCTGAAACGGGAACGGGGCGTTGAGTATTGCAACTTAGCCAAAGGCCGAAGGTAAGTCAAGGAAATGGCTCGTCTCTCGGCTTGACTTCTGAGCCTCGGTTCATTAGAATTTCTCACGATTTTTCGCTGAGTTATTGAAACGTCGGAGCCTTTCTTCTCCCCGGCGTGCGAGGCGATCCCTCCGGGAATCCGATTCATCGTTTTCTTCGGCGTTCTCATGTGGCCCGTCGCAGGAGGTCACGCGATGGGTGCCAACGGAAAATTCAGCGAGACGAGGAGAACCGTGGCAGGGTACGCCCCGGTAGCGTAGGTGTTTGCGCATCGTCCGTGACGATGTTGCGAGAGGGGCCGGTCGAGTCCATGTTGGAAACGCTCAGCCAGAAATTCGAATCCGTCCTCAAGCGGCTCCGGGGGCAGGGTGTGCTCACGGAGCAGAACATTGCGGAGGCCTTGAAAGAAGTCCGGATGGCGCTGCTGGAGGCGGACGTCAATTTCAAGGTCGCCAAGGACTTCATCGAGCGGGTCCGCGTCAAAGCGGTCGGGCAGGAGGTGCTCCAGAGTCTGACGCCGGGGCATCAGGTCGTCAAGATCGTCTGGGACGAACTGCGCGAGCTGATGGGCCGCGAACATGCGGGCATCAAGCTGGCCAGCATGCCGCCGACCGTCATCATGATGGTCGGGTTGCAAGGCGCGGGCAAGACCACGACTTGCGGCAAACTCGCACGCTTCTACAAGAAGCAGGGCCGGCGGGTCATGCTGATCGCTGCCGATCCCCGCAGGCCAGCGGCCGGCGACCAGCTGGCCAGCCTGGGCGCGTCGCTGGACGTGCCGGTGCATCGGGCGGACAAGCCGACGGGCGCCACCGCCGATGTCGCGGCGCTCTGCGCCGAGGGCGTGCGCCGCGCGACCGAGCAGGGCTATGACCTGGCTATTCTCGACACGGCCGGCCGCCTGCACATCGACGATGAGCTGATGGCCGAGTTGGTCCGGATCAAGCAGGCCGTCTCACCGCATGAAGTTCTGCTGGTGGCCGACGCCATGACCGGCCAGGACGCAGTGGCCAGCTCCGAACGGTTCCATCAGGCCGTGGAGGTCACCGGCATTATTCTCACCAAGGTCGAGGGTGATGCCCGCGGCGGCGCGGTCCTCTCGGTGCGGGCGACGATCGGGCAACCGGTGAAATTTCTGGGCGTGGGGGAAAAGCTGGATGCCCTGGAGCCCTTTCATCCCGATCGCATGGCCTCCCGCATCCTCGGCATGGGCGATGTGCTCTCGTTGATCGAGAAGGCGCAAGAAACCTATTCCCTGGAGGAGGCCCAGGCGCTCCAGCAGAAGCTCTCCTCCCAGTCCTTCACGCTCGAAGACTTCCGGGATCAGTTGAAGCAGGTCAACCGCATGGGCTCGATGGAGCAGCTCCTGGGCATGCTCCCCGGCGGGCAGCGTCTCAAGGAATTGGCCGGCGGCGGCGTGCCCGAGCGGGATATGAAACGGGTGGTGGCCATCGTCGACTCGATGACCGCGCGGGAGCGACGGGACCATACGGTGATCAACGGCAGCCGGAAAAAACGGATTGCGAAGGGCAGCGGAACCACCGTGCCGGAGGTCAACCGGCTGATCAAACAATATCTCACGGCGCGCAAGATGATGAAGGCCTTCTCGGGGGGCGGCGGCAAGCGGCGGCTCCTGGAGGCGTTGCGGAGCATGTGAGAAAGGTTGAGGCTGAGGCTCAGGTGAAGCGAGGAGTCGGAAGGTATAGCAGAAGGAGGCGCATGTGGTTCGGATACGATTGACGAGAGCGGGGCGGCACAACTTGCCGTTGTATCGCCTGGTGGCGGCGGATTCGCGGAAGCCGCGCGACGGCCGGTTCCTGGAAGTGCTGGGCACGCATGATCCCCGAAAAAATCCGCCGGTGACACAGTTCAAGCAGGAGCGCGTGTTGGACTGGCTGCAAAAGGGCGCGCAGCCGACGGTGACCGTGCGGACCTTGCTGAAGCGGGCGGGTTTGTTGAAGAAGTGACGAGTGTGACCCACCTGCGCCGAGGCTTCGGTGGGTAGGCTCGTGACGCGCGACACGTCGCGGCGTAAGCCGGAGGCCGGGCTCGACGGCATGGTCGCGATCGGGCGGATCGTGAAGCCGTTCGGCGTGCGGGGCGCGGTGCGGGTCGAATCGCTGAGCGACGTGCCGGGCCGGTTCGAGGGGTTGGGAGCAGTCACCCTGTCGGCGTCCGGCGGGCGTGTACGGACGGCGCGCGTGAAGGAGGTCCGGCGGGCGGGGGCGCAGTACGTGATCACGTTGGACGCGTTCGCGTCGCCAGAAGAAGCCGGAGCCTGGCGGGATGCCTTGCTCAACATTCCGGCTTCGGCCGCGCCGCCGCTGCCCGAGGGGCAGTTTTACGAATTTGCGTTGCTGGGACTGACTGTGCGCACGGAAGCGGGTGAGGTGTTGGGCACGATCGACGAAATTCTGGAAACGCCGGCCAATCATGTGTTTGTCGTGAGAGACGGCCGGCAAGAAAGGTTGGTCCCGGCCTTGAAGCAGGTCGTGCTCGGCGTCGACGCCCAGGCGCGCGTGATGACGGTGCGCCTTCCCGGAGAAGTGACGGTGGAACAACCGGAGCGGATCCATGCGGTGTGAGATCCTGACGCTCTTTCCCGATCTGGTGCTGCCGGTGCTGGGGCAGAGCATGGCGAAGCGCGCCCAGGAGAAGGGCGCCCTCTCGGTGATCGTGCGCAATTTGCGTGACTTCGCGCAAGACAAACATCAGATGGCCGACGATGCGCCGTACGGCGGCGGCGCGGGGATGGTCATGAAGGCCGAACCCTGTTTTCGGGCGATCGACCGGCTGCGGCAGGAGTACGGACCGGAGACGCAGCTGCGGCTTATCATGCCCTCGCCGCAAGGACGGCCGTTTTCGCAGGCCTTGGCGCAGGACCTCGCCCGGGATACCCGGCCGATCGTGTTTCTCTGCGGGCACTATGAGGGCATCGACGAGCGGGTGCGGCTCGGCCTGCGGCCCGAAGAAATTTCCATCGGGGACTATGTGTTGACGGGCGGGGAGTTGCCCGCGTTGGTCATGATCGACGCCGCGATGCGGTTGCTGCCCGGCGTCCTGGGCGATCCCGAGTCGGTCCAGGCCGACTCGTTCATGAATTCGCTGCTGGACTATCCCCACTACACCAGGCCGGCGGAAGTGCGCGGATTGGCCGTGCCGGAGGTGCTGGTGTCGGGCCATCATGAAGCCGTGCGCCGGTGGCGGCGGCGGGAAGCGCTGCGGAATACCTCTCTGAAAAGACCGGATCTATTGCGGGATCGCGAGTTGAGTGCGGAAGATCGGGAGCTGTTGAACGAAATCAGCCGCGAGGCCCATGTCGCGGCCGAATGTGAAGAGGAGGCCAGGTCATGAATCGGATGGAGCGGATCCGGCAGTCGCTGAAAAAGCCGGGCGTGCCCTCGTTTGAAATCGGGGACACGGTGCGGGTGCATGTGAAAGTCGTGGAGGGCGAGAAGGAGCGGATTCAGGTCTATGAAGGCACCGTGATCAGCCGCAAGGGCGGCGGGAACAGCGAGACCTTCACCGTGCGCAAGATCTCCTACGGCGTGGGCGTCGAGCGAATTTTCCCGGTCCATTCGCCGAGCGTCGCCAAGGTCGAGGTGGTGCGGCAGGGCCACGTCCGCCGCGCCAAGCTCTACTATCTGCGGGAGAAAAAGGGCAAGATGGCCCGCGTGGGCGAGCGCGAGTATTCGGCCGAGAGCAAACAGGCCGAGCCCGCTGGAGCCGGTGCCAAGACCCCATAATCTCTTTTCGGCTGTCCTGTGTGCCTGGGGTGGATCGCAGCGATGCGATTGCGCCCGGGTGCCGCAGGACAGGCTCCTAGTCGGTCCGATCAAAGGAGCAGCGGGCGGCGTGCAGCCGACTGACCTCTTCGAATCGGAAGCCCGCCGGCGCGGCTATCGCCGGATCGCCGGTCTCGATGAAGCTGGCCGCGGCCCCCTGGCCGGACCGGTCGCCGCGGCGGCCGTTATCCTGCCGCGGGGCTGCGATCTCCCGGCACTCGACGACTCCAAACTCCTCGACGAATCCCTGCGGGATCGCCTCTATGATCTGATCATGGCGCGCGCGATCGCCGTGGGCGTCGGCATGGCCGATCACGAGGAGATCGATCGGCTGAACATCCTCGAAGCCACGCGCCTCGCCATGCGGCGGGCGCTGGCTGGGCTCGCGTCCGCTCCAGACTATCTCTTGCTCGACGCGATGCTGTTGCCGGGGGTGGCCTATCCTCAGCGCCCGATCATCAAAGGCGACGGTTTGTCCCTCTCTATCGCTGCCGCATCGGTGATCGCCAAGGTGAGTCGGGATCGTGTGATGCGGGAGGCGCACCGGCGATTTCCGGAATACGGGTTCGACGTGCACAAGGGGTATCCGACTCCCGACCATCTCCGCTCGCTTGTGCAGCATGGCCCCTGCTCGATCCATCGGCGGAGCTTTCGGCCCGTGACTGAAGCCTGCAGGACGGTGCGTTCGTGAACGACGCCCATCATGAATTCGGCCACGAAGCCGAGGCGGCCGCCGAACGCTACCTGCGCCGCAAGGGCTATCGGATTCTGGACCGCAACGTCCGTCTGTCGACCGGGGAGTTGGACCTTGTGGCGGAAGCCGGCGGGCGCGTGGTGTTCGTGGAGGTGAAGGCCCGCCGCACCTCGGCGCACGGCGGGGCGGTCCATGCGGTCGACGCCAGGAAGCAGGCGCGGTTGGCAAGCCTGGCCGGCCAATATCTGGCGCGGCGCCGCTGGAGTAACCGGCTTTGCCGATTCGACGTGATCCTCTGCGGCGGCGAGGACGGCGCCCCGGCCGTGCTGGAGCACATTGAGAATGCCTTCGACGTGCCGGATGACAAACGATAGATCGTGAGCAACCGTGGTACTGACTGAGACAAAGGGCAGTGCTCCCGCGGGCGGTCACCCGACGCAACCCCGTGCCCCGCGCCTCGCCCCCCGCGCCTTCATCCTATGATCCAACTCTTTCACGTCTGGAAATTCTACGACAAGCGGCCGGCGCTCTCCGACCTGTCGCTGGACATCGGCAAGGGCGACCTCGTCTTGCTTATGGGAGCCAGCGGGGCCGGTAAGAGCACACTGCTCAAGCTGCTGTTTCGTGCGGAACTGCCGGACGAGGGGCAAGTGCTGATCCAGGAGCGGAACGTGGCCCGCCTCCGCGCCTCGGAGGTGCCGGCCTTGCGTCGGACGATGGGCGTGGTCTTTCAGGACTTCCGGCTGCTCCCGAAAAAGTCGGTCTATGATAATGTGGCCTTGCCGCTGCTGGTCCAGGGTAAATCGGCATTTGAGACGCGCCTGAAGGTGGTGGAAGCCCTGAATGCGGTGGGACTGGCCGATAAGCGCGAGTGCCGGCCCACCATGCTCTCCGCCGGCGAGCAGCAGCGGGCCTGCATTGCGCGCGCCATCGTCAATAGTCCCGTCCTCCTGCTCGCCGATGAGCCGACCGGAAATCTGGACTCCGCCCTGGCCGGTGATATTCTGGAGGTTTTCAAAACGATCAATGCGCGCGGGACCACTGTGGTGCTGGCGAGCCACGATCCACTGGTGCGGTCGCGCTTGGCCTGCCGCGTGGTCACGCTGAGCCAGGGCAAACTCGACGCCGACGAGAGGCCGACGCGATGAACCGGTGGCAGTACTTTTGGCAAGAGGCGGTGGGCAACATCCGGCTGAACCGGACGACGACGATGCTGGCGATGGGAACGACCGCCTTCACGCTGGCCTGTTTTGGCGTCTTTCTGCTGCTCTATTTGAACCTCAAGGCGACGGTCGGCTCGCTGCAAGCGGATGTGAAGGCGATCGTCTACCTGCAAGAGGGGTTGTCGGGGCAGGATGTCGAGGAGCTGGAACGCCGCCTCCGCATTGACCGGGAAGTCTCGGCCCTGGCCTACGTGTCGAAAGAAAAGGCCTTGATGGACTTTATGCGCGCCTTTCCGTCCGATCACGATCTCATTCGAAGCCTGGGGGAGAATCCGTTGCCCGCCTCCTTTGAAGTGACGTTGGCGCCCGAATATCGATCGGCGGAGGCCGTCAGCCGCTGGGCCGAGCGCGTGCGTCTCGCGTTCGGTGTGACCCAGGTGCAGGATAACCGGGACTGGATCGAATATCTGACCCGGTTGCTGCGCTACCTGGAGGTGGTGGCCCTGGCGATCGGGCTGATCCTGGCGGCGGCATCCGTGACGATCATCGCCAGCACGATTCGCCTGACGCTTTTGGCTCGTGAGGAGGAGCTCGAAATTCTGAAACTGATCGGAGCCACCGCGACCTTCGTAAAAGTTCCCTATGTCCTGGAGGGGGCGATCTTGGGGCTGATGGGGGCGGCTCTGTCTCTGGCCCTGCTGAAAGGCGGCTTCGAGTTTTTGAAGATGCGGTTGGTCGCGTCAGGGCAACTGCCGGGGCTGGAGCAGGCCATCAACTTCTTCCCGACCAAGGTTTCGCTCATGCTGGTCGCGGCCGGCTTGCTGGTCGGCTGTACCGGCAGCCTGTTCTCGCTGGTCGGCTATCAGAGGATCAAGTCGTGAGGCGAAACCTCGTCATCCTGTTGGGGCTCCTGTGCGCGGTTGGGTTCGTGGCTGACCTCGCATGGGCGAAAAAGAAACGCCAAGAGCCCTCATCTCAGACCATCGAACAGGAGCGGCGCACGCTCGAACAGATCAAGAAGGAGATCAAGGAGAAATCCCATCAATCGAAGGAAGCCGCCAAGCAGAAGGAATCGATCCTCCAGGTCATCCATGATTTGGACAATCGTCTGCACCGCAGCCGCGGCGACTACGCGGTGATCACGCAAAATCTCAAGAAGAAGGACCGGGCGCTCTCGGAGGTGGCCGCCGGCCTGACGATTCTGCAAGAGCGGATTCGAGAGCGGCGAGGCTCCATTCTGGCCAGAGTGCGTGTACAATACATCGAAGGGCGGTACGGGTATCTGCGGAGCCTCCTGGCTTCGGGGAGCTACCCGGAGTTTCAGCGGCGGGCGCAATATCTGTCGATCGCGTCCAAGCGGGAATACGATCTGATCGAATCCTATCGCGCCGACGTGGCGGCGTTGGAGTCAGCCGAAGAGCGACTGGCCGCGGGCCGAAAAGAAATGCTGGCGCTGAAAGATCAGACCGAGCGGCAGTTGGCCGAGATCAGGGGCATCAAACAGGAAAAGCGCGTGCTGCTCGCCAAAATCGTGCGTGAAAAGGAGACCTACGATCGGACCCTGGAGGAACTCCAGCGCTCGGCGAACCGCATCGACGCCCTGCTCAAGGAGATGGAAGAGCGGAAGCGCGTCGCGGCCATTCGCCCCCGGCGGGAACCTCGGGCCCTTCCGCCCGCGAAAGGGATTTTCCAGTGGCCCGCCGACGGAGAAGTGGTATCCTATTTTGGGCGGCATCGCCACCCCACGTTCGATACCTTTGTGCAGCACAAGGGGATCGAAATCCGGACGGCCGAAGGGTCATCGATCCGGGCCGTCGCGGACGGCACGGTGGAGTATGCGGACTGGCTCAAGGGCTACGGGCTGGTGATGATCGTGGATCATCCCAATGGATTTTTTTCCCTCTATGCCCACGCCTCGAAGCTGCTGGTGAAGGTGGGCGAGCAGATACGAGCGGGACAGACGATTGGCGAAGCCGGGGATACCGGCGTGACGGGGGACAGCACGCTGTATTTTGAACTCAGGGATGGCGCCGAACCGGTGGATCCGTTGAGCTGGTTGGCGAGGCGCGGGTAGGAGGATAAGGACGACATGGAACAGCAAGGACAGCGTAAGTGGTGGGTCATGGGGCCGGTCATCGCGGCGGTCCTCGTGGCCGGGATTCTCATCGGCAAGGGATGGGAACGGACGGGCCATGCGACCGAGACCTATGACGAGCTCAAGACTTTCTCGGAGGTGCTCACCCAGATTCAGAAGCACTATGTGGAAGAGGCCAAGGTCAAGGATCTGGTGCAGGGCGCCATCCGCGGCATGCTCTCGACGCTGGACCCCCACTCCGCTTACATGACCCCTGAGATGTACAAGGAAATTCAGGTCGAGACGAAGGGGGAATTCGGCGGCGTGGGGATTCAGATCGGCATCAAAGACAATCGGTTGGCGGTCATCGCGCCCATCGAAGGGACTCCCGCCCATAAGGCCGGCATCAAGGCCGGGGATTTCATCATCAAGGTCAACGAGGAAACGACGAAGGACCTGACGCTGATGGAGGCCGTGCAGCGCATGCGCGGGCCGCGTGGCACGAAGGTGGTGCTCACCATCCAGCGCGAGGGCAACAACGATCCGATGGTCTTCACGCTCGTGCGCGACACGATCAAGATCGAGAGCGTAAAGAGCAAGATGATCGAAGGCAACATCGCTTACGTCCGCCTTACCCAGTTCCAGGAACAGAGCGGCAAGGACCTCGCCAAGGCGCTGAAGCAGCTGCGGGATCAGAAGGCGCAATCCACGATTCTCGACCTTCGCAACAATCCTGGCGGGCTGCTGACCACGGCCGTGGAAGTGTCCGAACAGTTCGTGGGGCCCGGCAAGTTGATCGTCTATGTGAAGAGCCGGGACGGGCGCAAGGATGAATATGTATCCCGAGTCAAGGATCAGCCGGAAGACTATCCGATGATCGTGTTGGTGAATGAGGGCTCGGCCAGCGCCTCGGAGATCGTGGCGGGCGCCTTACAGGACTGGGGCCGCGCCGTCGTGGTGGGGAATCAGACCTTCGGCAAGGGGTCGGTGCAGACCATTCTTCCGCTGCAAGACGGGTCGGGACTCCGGCTGACGACGGCGAAGTACTACACGCCCAAGGGACGGTCGATCCAGTCGACGGGGATCACGCCCGATATCGTGGTGAAGGCCAAGGCGCCGCAGCCGGTGAAGCCCGGTGATAAGGACGCGGAGGGCAAGCCGCACAAGGGCCTGGAGGGAGCCGTGCCGCCGGGGAAGCCCGGCGATGAGGGGGCGTCGAAGGCGCCGGCAGCGCCAGGTGCGGAAGGGGCCGAGACCAGCGAGGACGACCCCCAGCTCCAAAAGGCCGTCGAGCTACTCAAGACCTGGAAGATTTTCAAGGAGCTCAGGCCGGTGTAAGGGACCGGCCCGCTTCTTCGCGCTTCGCGTCGGGCCTGTCCCCCTGGCAGCGTACTTCGTCCCGCCGAAGCCATGCGAAGGCGGGTGCCTGTCCCGCTGATCTAGGAGGGAACCAGTCTCGGGTGACCAACGGGGGAATGTCGCCGGGCTGTATGGCTTCCGCTCAAGGCCAGAGGTGTTTTAGTCCGCCGTAAGCCTCGTCTGCGCTTGGCTGCGGAACTTGTTCCGTTTCGAGCCTTGCTCAAACGGAACTTCGCACAGTCCTCGCCACCCGCCTTCGCTCGTGCTACGGCGGGCCGCTTCGCTTCGGCAACGGCGGATCACAAAACGCCTCTGATGCCCGTTTCAGCCAGACAGCCGGCTTGTGTAGTACGTGGGAACCACCTCAACGCGCCTCCGTTCCAGCTGAGACAACGACCAGCGTCTGAGGAAGGCTGGCGGAGCTTTGAGGCATCCTGCTAGAATGGCGCGGTGTATTTTGAGATTGTCGGTGAGATAGAGCATATCGAAACCATAGCCGTCGGCGGCCGAATCAGGGAAATCATGCGGCTCCGGCGCAAATTCGGGTCCGGGCGTTGGAGGAAACTCAAAGGGACGACTCGGGTGAGGTTGGTAAGCGGGACCATCAGGCTGGCCGAGGTGCATTGGTATGAAGCGCACGGGATCGGCCGGAAAAAGATGAAGATCAAACGATTCCTGGACTGAGGGAACAACATGCGTCGAAAGCGGGCAGATAAAAAGTTCGTCCTGTGTGTGAAGAACGACGACTGCGAGGACCTCGAAAAGCGCAAGGTCTACCGCGCGATTCCAGATGAGAGAGCGGAGAAGGACGGCTATATCCGCGTGATCGACGAGTCTGGTGAAGATTATCTGTATCCGGCTTCCTACTTTATCCGCGTTCAACTCCCACAAGAAGCACAGGAGGCCATAGCTGCCGCTAGTTAGAATAAAGACTGGGGCTTGAGGAAAGCGATCATGAAATCCTGCCCGTTTTGCAAGGCGCCGCTCAAGCGAATTGGATTGCCTCGAAGCCTACCGAATAGCTACAGCATACTCGGCGGGTACACTAGCTCCGCTCACTGATCCTAACTCAGCAAAGTTCATCCCCAGCCTAAATCAAGCCCTAGTATTCAGCTTTGCCGCCGATCTGGTGCTGCTCCCATTGTCAGCCTATACAATCTTTCTCTTCTTTAGAGAGAAGTGGCCTGCTGCCGGTTTCAAA
>FKKE01009968.1_pt1 | contig 12507 bp, 12 predicted proteins | sample 1106331 | NCBI WGS metagenome assembly FKKE01 (sample SAMEA3931202, study PRJEB13176) | freshwater metagenome | biome: Drinking water system; feature: drinking water; material: freshwater | place: China | collected 2013-02-06 | reverse complement strand
TCTGTATACTCAAAATAATGAGTAGTAAGTTTTGAAATAAGCCCCCCCGCTTTATAAATGATTTTAACATCCATAGCAAGATCATATTGTCCCGGGTCAAGGTCTAATTCTCCATAAGGCATAAATACAGCAAGATCATTATATACAGCAGGATTATACTGTGGTTTGATGCTGCTGTACACTGCTACATCACCGGCAGTGCTGTTGAATTTATCATTTTTATCTTTTAAGTAGCCGCCAAGTTCATCATCATATTCAAAATAAATGGCAAGGTATGCATCCATATTCAGCATATCATACGCCGTGAATTTAACATGTATGCGCATGCCCTTTACCCCACCTTCATATATATCATAATCCACCCATAATTTTTCAAAAGTGGCATAGGGTGCAGCCGGCCTGGAAAGATCAGTGGCTGATATGGTTAAAAAGGAGCATAGCGTAAGTATGCCCAGGCAAAAAAACTTTTTCATAGTAGCTTATTTTTGGTGAAGTGATCCGGAGATAAAGGTAAAAATTTTCATAAATGATTTAAAAAAATTTAAACCCTTTTCTGTAGAAATACGATGGCAAATCATCATATCACCCTTTCTATTTTTGTTTTGTACATCACTGGCTTTACGGTATATCCTTCTTTACGGAGTAATTTGATCACACCCTTTTCTCCGGCAAGATGCCCGGCACCTACTGCTATTACCACTGTTTTTTCAGGCATAATGACCTTTAGTTTCTGCACCCAATTACGATTGCGGTTGAAAAGTAAAAGATCACCATAGCCTGCTAATCCGCCATCCTGGTTAATAAAATCACCAAGCTTTTCAATATCCTGCGATTTATATGCTTCCACCATTTCCTCAAATTGCTTATCAGCCTGTGATTTGCTATCACCCTGGATCACATAGTTTAAAAGTTGTTCGGCCTGGAGCTTATAAGGTATACTGTCAAAGATTGAAGCCTGGTAGCTCATTGTTTCCAACCCTTCTACCCTTTTGCGATTCTTTTTTGCTATTTCAAGGATCAATTGTTCCATTGCTACCGCCTGCCCACAGCTGGCATCAGATTCAAGCAACAAAGAGGATACAAGCATAGGCTTATAAGTTTCCAGCTGCGAAAAAGGTAATATGGTCGATTTATTTTCGATGAACTCTTTTACTTTTTCATACTCCTCTTTACTCAACAGATCATTCAGTGTAGTATCATTTCTCATTTTAAAATTCTTAAAGGCCATCAGCATTTCCAGCATATTATCCATATCTACTTCAAAATATACACGGTCTGCTCTTTCAATAGCGGCAACAAGACTATCGCCAAGCGAGGCATCATCCTTACATATCACATGAATGGTACCATAGAGATAAGAAGGCTTGGTTAATCCATTACCACTTATTTCCCAAAGAAGACTTTTTTCGAGTGGTTTATCATTTTGACCTGCTAAACTGGCGGAAAGGCCTAATGCTATAAAAGGAAGAAAAAACTTTTTAAGATTTGTTTTCATATTACTATACTTTACGGGAACATTATCATGTCAAGTTACGTTTATCTGTATTAAATTTTCATTGCACTACCGCTTCTTCCCCATACAACTGATCCTTGAACTTCAATGATGGCGAAGGAATAAATTTCCCAATACCCAGGTCATTCCATTTATCATCTACAGCATTTATAGTGGCGTCATCTGCTACTATGATATTTGGCCAGTCACGATGGAAGTCATCAAGCTCCTTTGTTTTTCTTGTACCATCAAAACCAATACACGACGAGTAAAGGGTGTTTGTTGGTTGCTTGTTAGTTGTTTCTTCTTTCTTATATAAGATATGATCTCTTTTGGGATCAAGATTATTACAAAAACGCCACAAGGCAGTGGGAAGATCATTTGCATTTACTGTATGTTCTACATACAGGATCATTTTTATTCCTTTTGAATCTTCTAAAGAACAAATTTGCTCATGTAGTTCCTTAATATGCCCTTTCCTGTTTTTCTTTACTGAAATGATCAAACAAGGAATTTCTTTTTTAAGCAAGGAACTATTTACCTTTTTTATTTCTGAGAATTTCTCCAAAAGCGATCTATTATCAAACTCATTACTCATAACTCTTAACGCATAACTCTCATCGATCTCTTCCTCCTGCTTGGCCGTTCCGTCAATACACATCTTTCCTCCAAAACCCAATTTGCTGCAACTATGGTCAAGCACATCCATCGGGCCCTGTGAAAAGTAGATATCAGTAGCAGGATTGATATTTTCAAAAACATACTTTGCCAGAGTTTCATATTCCTGGATCTTTACTTTGCCATCCACCAACACTAAAATTTTATTGAACATCATTTGCCCGGCACCCCACATTGCATTCATCACTTTTTGGCCCTGGCCTGCATACTCCTTTTGAATTTTTGCAATAACCAAATTATGAAAGACACCTTCAACCGGCATATCCATATCAACGATCTCAGGAATCAACGTCATCTTAATAGGTGCTAAAAATATCCTTTCAGTTGCTTTGCCCAGCCAGGCATCTTCCTGCGGCGGAATGCCAACAATAGTAGCCGGATAAATCGGATCCTTTTTGTGTGTAATTGCAGTGATAAGAAACCGCGGATACCAATCAGGCAAAGAATAATACCCGGTATGATCACCAAATGGGCCTTCCCAGATCATTTCATCATCGGGATCAACATAGCCTTCAATAATAAAATCTGCGTCGGCAGGAACTTCAATATCTGGCTGTGTAATGCATTTAACCAGTTCAACTTTTTTCTTTCTTAAAAACCCCGCCAGCATGTATTCATCAACATTCTCAGGCAATGGCGCAGTTGCTGAATATGCATAAACAGGATCTCCGCCAAGAGCAACCGCAACGGGCATTCGTTTATTCAGTTTCTTATACTCATTAAAATGTTTTGCAGAAACTTTATGCTTATGCCAATGCATACCTGTAAGTGTTGGTCCAAACACCTGCATACGATACATGCCAAGATTTCTTGTATTTGTATTGGGGTCTTTGGTATGAATAACCGGAAGTGTTACAAATGGTCCGCCATCTTTTGGCCAGCAAGTTATGACGGGGAGTTTTGTGATATCAGGATTACTCATAACTATTTCCTGGCATTCACCTCTACCCTTTTTTACTTTAGGCATCCAGGAACCAAACTCATTCAGCCTGGGAAGTAATTTTAATTTTTCAATAATACCTTCTTTAGGTGCTGATAAAAGCTTGAATAAATTTTCGATTTCTTTCGCCACATCATCTAAATGATGCACACCAAGAGCCATGCACATTCTCTTTTCACTGCCATAAGCATTCATCAGAACGGGGAAATCATAACCTGTATTTTCAAATAGGATTGCTTTACCCCCGCCGGGTTGCTTACTCATGCGATCCGTGATCTCTGCCATTTCCAACTTTGGATCCACAAAAGTTTTAATACGAACTAACTCTCCTGCTTTTTCCAGGCTTTCAATAAAGTGTTGCTGATTGCGGTACGCCATTATTCAATAATAAATTTCAAAGTTAACTTAGAAAAGGCAATAGACACGGGTAATATTCAATATCATATCCCTTGTTCCTTAAAGAGGAACAGTTGGGCAGCCGAATTTGTTTTTTTTACCAAAACTTTTATTTCTGCCGCCGCCGCTGCCAAATGAAGGACGAAAAGAAACAGTAAGCCCTGTGAAGTAATAAATATCTTTTTGCGCAGCACTGCCACGCTGCGTGTCTTTTGTTGGAAAGTTTGCATCTCCCCCGGGGTATTCATCACCACGATATGAAAAATCCACAGCAGTTTGCCCTTTTGCCGCAAACAGATCACTGGCATCGGGATAGCTGGTACTTACATCATCTAAATAATCGGTAAATAATTTTCTTAATCCTATCTCAATGCCGATACGCAGATCATCTGTGATAGCAAACTTAATACCGCCGCCAAAAGGTAGGGCGGGCTGCCACAGGGAATATGGCTTTTTATCGGGATAAATTCCCTGGCCCTCAGTGCTTAATGGCTTAAGAAAAACTTTTCTGTTCAATGAATCATAAGCATAAGGATCAAAATGAAAAACCGCTATGCCAACAAAGCCATAGGGTGAGAATCTTTTTTCATACAAATTGAAAAGATAATATTCTCCCACTACCGCAAATTCTGAAACGGTGGATTCAAAATGAAGATTTCTTTCCAGCAATACTTGTTTTTTACTGTAGGTATCACTACCATTAACCCGGGCAAAACTATAAGAGCCCCGAAGCATGATCTGGTCCTGCAATTCATAGAAAACAGTGGCGCCAATAAAACCGTTTGTAATCTTCTTTGGATAAAATTTGTCAAGCAGATCGCCATTGTAATTTGCCAGTCCTCCTGCAACACCAATATGAAGTTGTTGTGAATGCAGGTAAAAAATATTTAATAACAAAAAAAAGAACAAAAGAACTTTTTTCATTCCTGGCATGTTTCTGCAAAAATAAGCTTAGTCTATCGTCAACGATAGTAATAAACTATCCCCTATTCACATTTCAATTATTGAAGTACGTTCCGTGGGCAGCGGATATTTTGTATAGCCGATGAGTTGCCATTCTTTAAATCACCAAAAAACCTGGCGATGCGTGAAAATTTCATTTCAAAATTTACACCGATAAAATAATACCAATCCATTTCTGTGGGTGTTCCTCTTTTCTCTCCATGATTTGGATAAGGGGCTCCACCCGGCACTTCATTGCCACGATAGGCCATTTCAACAGCCTTTGACCCTTTTGCCTGCAGCAATGTATTATAGTCAACATAGATACTGCTCACATCATCCAAATAATCTGTAAAAGTTTTTCGTTGGCTGAATTCAATACCAAAATTCATTTCATCATTGATGGCATAGCGGGCACCTGCTCCAAAACCCACATTCAATTGAGTCAGCTTATATGGTTTTTGTTGGGGAAACCCGGCAAGCCCTTGTCCTTCTGTACTCAATGGTTGTAAAAAAGTTTTATTACCACTTTTATCATAAGCCCAGGGATTGAAATGAAAGATTGAAACACTTCCATATAAAAAAGGAGTAAACCGTGTGGAGGAAAGATCAAGCAATGCTGTTTCCAGGCTAAGTGATGCTTCTTTGATGGTAGTATAAAAACTAAGATTACGTTGTTTTAAATAATTACGGTTATGTCTGTCGGCGGCTTCAATGCTACCAAAAGCAAGTCCTGCTTTTATTGAAATCCACCGATTCAATGATTGGCGTGCTGTAATTGCAACGGTAGGTTTGGCACGGGCAAATGTGAAACTGTTTGGGTTCAGATCACCCTGGTAATTCATTTGGCCTACAAAAATTCCTATCCATGTTGCTTTATTTTCGTTTTGGGAGAAAGTTGGAAAATTGAGCAATAAATAAAATGATAACGCAAGCAGGGTTTTAGCTTTGTTTTTCATTAGTAGGATAGCAAATTAGAATTTGCTAAACTATAACGTTTTCGCTGGCTTTAAATTATTCCTGGTTATAAAATTTATCAACAAGAATATCAATACCTAAACCGGGTTTATCGGAGTAAAATATCTTTCCGTAATCATAAGAGATTCCTGTTGCAACATCTTCTGCCAGTAACAATGGCCCATCCATATCAACCTGATCAAGCAAAGGCAATAAATGAGCAATGGCAGCAGTACCAATAGTTGTTTCATTCATGCATCCTATCATCACCTGCATGTTCAATTCTCTTGCTTTTTTTATCATTCTCCTGGCCGGAGTGATGCCGCTGCATTTGGTAAGTTTTATATTAATTCCATGAAAATAACCATGGCATTTCTCCACTTCATTTTCCCTTGCACAACTCTCATCTGCAAATAAGGGTAATACCGATCTTTCATAAAGTATTTTCATACCTTCCCAATTATCTTTCGCAAGCGGCTGCTCTACAATCTCCACTCCTAAATCTTTTAATAAAGGGATTTTTTCTATTGCCTGGTCCGTTGTCCAGCCTGCATTGGCATCAACACGAAAAGTGGAATCAGTATGTTGCCGCAGCGCTTTTATCATTTCAATATCATTTTCAACTCCCACTTTTACTTTATATACCGGCCACGGTTTTGCTTTCATTTTTTCTATCATCTTATCAATAGTATCGATGCCGATCGTATAATCCGTAATGGGATTTTCAGAAGTATCAAGACCCCATAACTGGTAAAGTGGTTTTCTTTTCATTTTCCCATAGAGGTCCCAGGCAGCCATATCTAAAGCACAAACAAGAAATGGGTTATTTGGAAAAAGATGATGCAGGTAATGCCAGTATCGTTCCGGCTCTGTAAAAGCGAATTTTTCAACAAATAGTTTTTTCTTCTCCAGTTCATCTTCCATTTGTTCTACAGTAGTGTTATAATATTTGATCGCCGGTGCTTCACCAAAACCTTTAACACCGAAGTGTTCGAGTTCAACAATCAATGTGGGCTGATGAGTTTTAGTGCCTCTTGAAATGGTAAATGGATAATGAAATGGGAGATTGAATTTGTAGTAATTCACTTTCATTATTCAAATATATGATGGAGAGATTTTATCTACCACTGCTCTGCACATAATCTCTTAGTTCTTCATTGAACTCATTTTCATTTATAAGATCTTCCAGCAACAGGTGCATGCGGTATTTCCATTGATTCTCCGGATCAGCAGGAATGTTTATTCTTTCCTGATGAGGATTTTCCCTTCTTAGTTTTTCACTCATACCCAAAATGTCCTGCAATTGAAAAATACTCCACATGGCTGGTGAATATAAATGCTGGATAATGATGGCACGATTGATCCATGGTTCGCAGTAATAAGGAGGGTCGCCATAGTGACCAAGCACATTGCGGTAAAATGATGATATCTTCTGCTTATCCTCTTCCCACCATCCCCTGATGGTACTCATATCATGAGTTGAAGGAGTGATGACAGATAAATAGGGCGCATCATTGGGATGAAAAAATTCAATACCTGATTTTTTTGGCATTCTTTGTATCTCGAGGCTTAGAATACCCAGCTGCTGCATTACATCAGGCACACAATGCGGAACCATTCCAAGATCTTCGCCACAAATAAGCATGTTTGTTGCCCTTTTCAAATAAGGAAGCTTATGCATTGCTTCTTTCATCCAGAAATCATCCTGGCGTTTGAAAAAATAATTTATATAAAGATCATACAGCTTATTTTTTTGATCAGCATCCAGGTTTCTAAAAGAGATCGTTTTGTCTGCTCCGATCCTGAAATGAAATTGCTGGCCTTTTGATCCCTGCTCTTCAAACAGAATAACATTTGAAATAATATCAAATAAGCCTGTTTTTAATCCTGGATTATCCTCGTTCTCTTCAAGAGCAGCAATATGGGCTTCCACTTTTCTCTGGGTATCAAATTCAGGCTTCAGATCATATAATCCATATTCTTTTCTAATTAAATATTGAGCTTTTATTTTTGGCGATAGATTTCCAAAAATCTCATCCAGTACGGCATCATTGATATAAGGTTTGCAAAAACGGTCCTCATTGAACCAGATACCTCTTTCTCCAAATTCATTTATATGAACCGGTATGGCGGGGACAAAATGTCCCATGATACCTTCCACTGCATGAATGGGAATGCTCCATATCCGGAAAAAACCAAGTATATGATCAATGCGAAAGGCATCAAAATAATTACTCATTTGCTCAAATCTCCTTCGCCACCAGTCAAAATGGTCTTGCTGCATCCTCTTCCAATTGTAAGTCGGAAAACCCCAGTTCTGACCTTTTACAGCAAAAACATCAGGGGGAGCTCCGGCTTGTGAATCCATATTGTATAATTCCGGATCTACCCAGGTATCACAACCGTACCGATAAACACCAATAGGAATATCACCTTTTAATACGATCCCTTTTTTATGGCAATAGTCTACAGCCTCTTTTAATTGTTTGTGTAAATGATACTGAACAAAATAGTGGAATGAAATTTCTTTTGCAGCGGCTTCCTCTTTTACCAGATATTTTTCAATTGCTTTTTTACTATACACGGCAAAATCACCCCACTTACTAAAATCAGAGGTTTGATATTTATCTCTTAAATATGAAAAAGCTGCATAAGGTAAAAGCCAGAATTTATTTGATGAATAGAACTTTTTATAATCATCATCCTCAAAAAAATCATGGCCAATGTTTGTAAAAATATCTTTTAATACTTCAAGCTTTGTTTTCACTACATCCACATAATCTACATAACTCAGTTTATTCAGTTGCTGTTGTTTTTCTGATAATGCTTTCAGCTTTGCATTATTAGTTTTACCGGCTACTTTTTCAAGATTAATATATAAAGGATGCAATGCAAACGCAGAAATAGCAGCGTACGGATAAGAATCAGACCAGCTATGATTGGCAATTGTATCGTTAACGGGTAAAATCTGTATCAGTCGCAAACCCACTTTCTTTGACCAATCAGCTAAAAGTTTAAGATCATTGAACTCTCCCACCCCAAAACTTTTCCTGCTTCGTAAGCTGAATACAGGTATGGATACACCGGCTCCTTTCCAGGTATTATTTGGTAAATGAATAAATCCATCATGTAAAATGACCAGCTTCTTTTTTTCGGCACCGGCATATACGATCCTGTTATCACCAGATTCAAAATGCAGAAATCGTTTTTCTTTTTTATCGTAAATCCCAAATTTATAGGCAAATGGAAAAGTTTCTTCAGACAGATCAAGATGGATCGTCCACCAATTGCCTTCAGTATTCAAAAGGAGGGGTTTTATCGTTTGCCATTCACCCAATACACTTCCACTTCCTCCCATGCAAACAACTTCATTATTCTTAAGCAAAGGAGCTTTTACTTTAAAAACATGGGTGAACTTATCTTTTGCTTTTTCCTTTGTGGCCGGTTTAGCACCTGTTCTTTTTAATAAAATATCTGCGAAAGGAGCTGAGTAAAATGCATTTTCAAATTCTCCGGCATGATTCCAGGTATCAATTAAATCTATTTCTTTAATGCCATGTGAAGGCAACCTGATCACCCTGTCTGTACCGGATTCAGGAATGATCTCACCATCTTCATTACGAAGAATATATTTATAATGAAATGAGCTGGCCTTCTTTTTATCAATCTTAATATTGGCAACCCAAAATTCATCATTCAGGTAAGTCATAGGAATGGCTCCTTTGATAAGATCAGTTCCTAATTCCCCATTATCACTTATCCATAATGACTGCCCAAAGGAAGTCCTGAATCGCAAATAAAATTGTATTCTCATAAATTGGTCAAGCAGCCAGATAATCAATCCTTACTGTTTGACAACAGTGGCTTAAATTAAGGGCTTAAAGGCTGTGTATTATTTACACATTTGACGAAAGTAATAAAAAACTCGGTTTTAAAAAGCGATTTTTAACCCCCCAAAGTAAAACTTTATATACACTACTTATGGATCAAAAAAATAACCGGTGGCAAAGGCTTTTCCTTTTTTGCCTTGGAATGTTCATTGCAAGTGCTTTTGCTATGAAATGGATGGAGGCAGATCTTGTATATAACAAGGAAAACATATCCATTTTTGGACTTGAATTGTTTTATCCAAAAGAGAAGATAGTGGAAATATTTTCCGGGATTAACGATAAAACAAGAACTATACTTACGTATCATTTATTTTTCGATTTCATTTTCATGGCTGGCTGTTTTCCCGGTATCGCTTGTTTATGTATGATGGCAATGAATAAACTAAAAAGACCGGTACTGAAAAAGATCATTTTTGTTCTTGCCTGCCTTCAATTATTTGCCTGGACTTTTGATATCATTGAAAACTCTTATTTACTTAAATGGTTACACCACCCGGTAATAGGCAATGAATTTGAATTTTATCACCTGGTAGTGTACAGTAAATGGACACTTGCTTTAACTGGAGCATTGGTAAGTGTTGCAATTCTTATTCTTTCCATGTTGAAAAAGAAAAGATGGAAATCTTTACCATAAAATTTGAAATTTCAATTGGCCTCTTATCTTTGCGTCTGCAAACAATTAAGTATGGAAGAAAAAAAGAATTCAACAATGATCTGGTGGCTGATATTTATAGTATCTACGGCCGGCCTTGCTTACGCCATCTATAGTCATTGGGAATGGCTTACCTTACTGCTGCCTTTTGTTGCTACCTCATTTGTAAAGGCATTACGAATAATGTAAAAAACTATTTTCACCTTTCGAAGAAAAGCTAATTGCTTATAAAAAATCCCGACTTTGGTCGGGATTTTTACATTCATCAGTTAAGGTTCCATCTGCGCATCATTGTGCTTGCAGACTTTGCTTGCCGCTGCCTGTTCCACATTTCCTGCACAGTAAATGTTTTCCTTTTTTGATTTTCAATTGTGGTTTGTGCCACTGTTTCTTTTACTTCTGTGAATAATTGATCATTTGTTTTTTTTGTCAATTGTTCACGTACGGGCATAGTAATGCTCTTCATAAATTCTCCTTTTTTTGATCTGTCGGTTAACAATCGTCTGAGCTCTTTTGAAGTAATAAAACCAGGGAAATTTGAATAGGACTGGTTAGGTTACGTTCTTCTTTGTAGTTATTTACTTTGCTCAGTTTTGCTCCGCAAAGATACCGCTTAAATGGTTTCGATGCAAATGATATAACGTGTGTTTGATGAGCGGAAGTTTGTTGCTTGTGCTATATTTTTAGAATATAAGTAGTTATGATTATTTGCGATTTCAGGTAATATTTTTTGTAAAAAAAGCCTTTTACACTACCTGATCTACAAACAAAGGCAGCCCACTCTCCCATTCATCATCAATATATAATTCAAATGAGTAGCGACCTTTTTTTTCAAATTTTACCTGGTTAAAATTGAATACAAGATTAACAGCCGAATATTGGCCATTGCGGGGGTGAGCAATATTCATTTTTCCTTCAATTGGTTTTATCAGCTCTTTGCCTTCGCCATCAATAAAACGTAATCGCATATCATGCTCACCAACTTCTTTTTCAGAAAAACGCAACCGACATGCTACGGAAAAACTGCCTTGCACAAAGGGAAGCTGTTTTGAATGAATTGAATCAAATGTGCCTACAACCGTAAGCTTGCTATGATTATCCTGGGCAAAATCACAAAGAGTGAATATCTCTATTTCCATACCATTAAAAGTAATGAAATAAAAACCAGGATTTATTAATCTTCAGGTTCATCGCCATAATTTTTCATCAGGATGATACTCTTTGACCGCTGTACAACATTTTGGGGCATTACAAATGAGATAGTAAAAGTTTTAGAGCCTCCTGCCCTGCAGCCACCCCAATGATTCCACTCTTTAAGCAAAACAACATTGTAATATGTATCATGAAAAACTCCATATTTAAACCGGGCAAAACAATCTCCGTGGCCATGGGTATACCAATTCGTGTTAATGATATCTTTTCCGGATCGGATGAGTGTATCATAAAAAAAGCTTGTTCTGCCTTCTGGTAAATTAGCATCTACATGACCGGCCTTGGTTGTGGATGGAATTTCAACAAATGCTATTTTATTTTCTCTCATTTGCCATATCCATTCATAATCGCAGGCATTCCTGTGGCAAGGGCTTATTACCCCGTTATGATTGCAATTACGGTAGCAGTGTATGCAAAGCTGCTGACCCAAAATATGATAGTCAGCAAAATTGAATCCATAGAGTTTCATTGCAGTGTTATAGTCAAAAATTCTATACAGATCATTCTTGCTGATAATATAAACATAACGTTGCTTAACTTTTCGATAAGCATCCGTAGTATCAAAAGGCTCCATCGAAGGCAGTCCTTCAATTCTTTTAACTACTGAGCTGTCTTTTTGAAAAAAAATATCCTGGCCGGAAGCATTTACAAAACAGAAAAACAATAAGCCAAAAAACAAACGCATAGTTGGAGTTTTGAAGATAGATGCAGGAGAACGAAACCTTACATAGAACTATGTTTTGTTTGTTGGTATGCTATACACAAGGCCCGGCGACATACCAACAAAGGCATAATAAAAGAAAACAATCTTGCCTGTTTCGTTTGTGGTCTGCTATGCACAAGGCCGGCGATATATAAACAAAGGCGTAAATTCAATCGTATTCCCGGTGTCTCGCCACATCATACTTTATATTTCAGCTTGCCCTATGGCGAAGACACCGGGCGGGTTGAAAGGCGTAAATGATCTAGTAGCTTCCCTATTATAATTCATTGCTGTTGGTTCTGAGCTTCGAACTCAAAAGAAGTTGGCTCAGGGTCTGGTTTTCGTGATATGATTGCCTTGACAATAAAATAGCTGGCAATAGCAAAGCCTATTGCAAAAGGATAAATAGCCAGCGTTTCTTCTGTTTGAAAAACAAGTATGGCAACTACCGCTCCCAAAAATTCAGCAACGATCCATGCCATCACAGTGTAAAATACCCACCAACCCTTTTTCAAACCTTTTCTTTCAGCAATATTACGGGAGAGAAAAACGATAGCAATTATCTCAAGCATTGTGTTGTTTTTAGATTATTAATTGATTGAGCAAAATAAAAATTATTTTGAGAAAAGAAAACAATCTTGCCTG
>FKKE01000213.1_pt2 | contig 12510 bp, 9 predicted proteins | sample 1106331 | NCBI WGS metagenome assembly FKKE01 (sample SAMEA3931202, study PRJEB13176) | freshwater metagenome | biome: Drinking water system; feature: drinking water; material: freshwater | place: China | collected 2013-02-06 | reverse complement strand
GCACTCTTGTACTGCATCAAGTCCATTCACCTTAATACGTGAAATGGCATACGTCAATCAAAAGCCTCACCTCACTTTTCATGTTTGCCGATCCCGGATGCTTGCTGTTAAAAACTCATACGCTTTTCTCATTTGCGGATGTGAGGAAAGTAATGAAAGATGTTTCTGAATTGTTTCTTCATCATTTCTAATAGCAGGACCCGTCTGGGATACTGAAGGAGAAGCAGCTTTTAATCTTGAAATAGTTTCTTCAATCAATGGAAGCAGTTCTGTAAAATCAATTCCTTCTTTTTTACAATAACCCTGGGCAAGTGTATAAAGATGAGTAGTGAAATTATTGACAAATACGGCTGCAACATGCAGTTTCAACCTTGCATCATCATTTGCCCGGGAAACATGCTGCGGTGAAATGGAAAGAGCCAGTGATTCTAATTTCTTCCTGGTGAATTCATCATTGCCATCAAAAAAGATGGGAGCTTCCGGTAAATTAATATCGTCTTTATTCAGGCTTTGCAACGGATAAAAAACCCCGTAATGCTGGCTTACATTTTTTAAAATATCTTTTGAAACGGAAGCTGCAGTATGAGCAATAACTTTCTTTGGTAATTGCAGATCGGCAACAACATCCTCAATTGCATCATCGCTGACTGCAACAAGGTAAACATCAGCATTGCGATTGATGATGCTTGGATAGTTAGTGCTTTCTGTATCCCATTCATAAGCAAGCTTGCTTGCAGTTGATGCATTACGACTTACTACCTGTAAAATAGTATGCCCTGCTTCCTTGAATTTTCTTCCAAGAACAGCAGCAACATTTCCTGAGCCAAGAATTACAATATCCATAGTTACATTTGTATAATGACAAAGTTAGGGCAACAGATAGCCATTGGATATTACCGTACAAAATTTAAGGTTCTCTCAGCATTATCAAATAAAAAAGCAGCTGAGCTGGCTTTGGATCTCTTTTCAACGCCACAATTCAGGTATAAACAAAAGCTCCCCGAGATCTTTAAGGAAGCGGAACCACTCAATTTCAAACATTATGGGGAAACTGTAACTGGTTATCGGTGGAATCGTGGCGGACATCGAAAAGTTTTGATCGTTCATGGTTTTAATTCTTCTGTGGCAAAATTTGACCGCTACATCAAGCCTTTGATGAGAAAAGGATATGAAGTGCTGGCTTTTGATGCTCCTGCTCATGGTTACAGCAGCGGAAAAAAATTAAATGCAGTTGTCTTTCGGGATATGATCACTTACATACATAAAGAATACGGGCCGATAAGATCGTTCATGGGTCATTCTTTCGGTGGGCTTGCCATCTGTCTTGCCGTAGAAGAAATACCACATGATGAAGACACTCATATTGTTTTAATTGCGCCGGCCACAGAATCAAAAACTGCTATTGATACTTTCTTTTCTTTTATGAGATTGAATGAAGAAGTGAGAAAAGAATTTGACGATTATATTTTCAGACTTCGTAATAAACCACCTGACTGGTATTCTGCCAGCCGTGCAGTTGAAAATCTGAAAGCAAATATCCTCTGGTGCCATGATGAAGATGATCCATTAACTCCCTGGACTGATGCAAAAAAAGTTATGGATAAAAAACATTACAATATTGATTTCATTGTAACAAAAGGGTTAGGCCACCGTGGAATTTACAGGGATAATAAAATTTTCAAAGCTATTGTTGAGTTTCTGTGAAGCTAAAGCCGAAACTTATACAGCCTCGCTACTGCCTGCTGATATTCCCATTCTGCCTGTAAGTATCTATCATAGGCTGAAAAATAAAAACTCTCATCATAGAAATACTGAATGATAGTGATCTGTCCCAACACAAGAGCTTTATTTAATAGTGTTGTATTATTTAATGTGCTTAAAAGCTGTTCATATTCCTGCAGCATTTTTCTTCTTACATCCAATTGCTCATAATACTGCCTGTTTTGAAAGCGATGCTCGAGCCGGTGAGTTTCTGCATTAAAGTTTGCATATTCAAGATTGGATCTCGTTGCGTTCAGCTTGTTCTTATTTTCCCATAATGGAATACTGATGCCTGCATGTATGCCCTTGTAACTCTGTCCCAGTATTCCCTGTGAATGATAACCCGTTTCGATCTTTGGTAAATTCATTGCTTTTTGAAGTGCAATCTGTCTTTCCAGTATCTTCTTTTCCTGTTCATATACTTTTATGATCGGGTCATTGGCTTCTATCGTACTGTCAAGGGTTTCAAAACCAGGAATGGGTGGATGTGCTGGATAAATTGTATCATTGATCGTTACCGGTATCCCGCCATTTAATTCTGAAAGTTTTGTGAGGATAAGTTGCTTTTCATTTTCATTCATCCGAACATCGTTTTGGATGTTGAGCAATTGCAGCTTTGCTTTGTTCACATCAAGAATGATCACATCGCCTTTGTCAAGTTTTTTTTGATAATCGTTTACAAGATTTTGGGTATTGATCAATCTTCGGTTTAGCTCTGCCCCTTTTTTATTCAGGTAAATGACCTGCAACGCATACAATTTTGTTTCAAGCAAAACATCTTGCCGGTGTACCAGTTGATGTAGTTCGGTTTGTGCTACCTGCTGAACGGATAGCTCCTTTTTTCTTTTATAAGCAGATGGAAAATCCAAACGCTGTGTGATGCTGAAATCTTTTTGATTGCCCGCATTTGCAGGAGTACCCCACATATAATCATACTCCATTACAGGATCATAAGGTGTTAACCCGGTTTTATACTCAGAACGTTTAGCATCCCAAAATTTTTTATTCGCCTGTATTGATTTGTTATTTCTCTCTACCTGTTGTACTATGCTATCCACATCCAGTTGTGCTATGAGTGGTGAATTGTGAAAGGTGAATAGTGAAAAGAGAATAACAACTTTTATGCATGTTGAGTAGTGTACAGAACGCCGAAGTGTGCGACGCAACGAAGCTGAATAAAGATATATAGCTGACTTCATAATAATAATCTTTTAAATATTTGATCTTTTCTTAACTGACAATTGACTTTTCACCATTGACAGGTAATAAACTATTGGTACAACAAATAAATTCAACAGTGTAGAACTTAATAAACCGCCAAGTATCACTTTTGCCATTGGGCTTTGTATTTCATTTCCCGGCAGATCGCCGCCAATGGCCAATGGGATCAGTGCAAGTCCTGCCGTTAATGCCGTCATGAGTATCGGGCTAAGCCTGTCCTTTGAACCTTGAATGATAGTGTCGGATAACCTGAACCCTTGCGCCTGTAATGTTTTATAATGCGACACTAACAATATCCCGTTTCTTGTTGCTATTCCAAACAACGTGATAAAACCAATGATGGCAGGAATGCTTAGTATGCCTGATGTGAGCCATACACTCAAAACACCACCGATCAATGCCAATGGAAGATTGAGCAAAATGATGGTGGATATTTTTATATTTTTAAACTCCATATACAATAAAAAGAAAATCACCAGCAGGGAAAGTACAGAAGTGATCAATAATGTTTTTGATGCCTCTGCTTCTGATTCAAATTGTCCGCCATATTCAATTCGGTAACCTTCCGGTAGTTGAATATTTGCTTCGATCTTTTGCCGTATCTCATCAACTACCGTTTTCTGATCCCGGCCGGCAACATTTGCCGATACAACTGTTTTGCGTTGCACATTTTCTCTATTGATCGTATTCGGGCCGGTTGTTGAAACTACATTCGCAACATAGTTCAATGGAATTTTTTGTCCATCATGTGTATCGATCAGCGTATTGCTTATTTTTTCTAAATTTCCCCTGTTGCTTTCATCAAAACGAAGCACAAGATCAAATCGCTGATTGCCTTCATACACTTCTGAAACTTTTTCACCGGCTAATGCTATGTCAGTAAACTCAGCAAACTCACCGATCGTAATTCCATATTTACCCAGCATATCCCTGTTGGCTTTTATCTGTATTTGTGGAATTTGTACCTGTTGTTCTACACTGAGATCAACAAGGCCACTTGTGCCTTCAATGGTTGTTTTGATTTGATTAGAAAGAGTGAATAATGTGCTCAGATCGGTTCCAAAGATCTTAATAGCAATATTTGCTCTTGTTCCCGATAACATGTGATCGATCCGGTGGCCGATAGGCTGACCGATTGTGATATTAGCTCCTGAAGTGCCAGCCAGTTTTTGCCTTACATCTTTCATAAATTCTTCCCGGCTTCTTTCTTTTAAAACAAAAGGCGCATCGATCTCGGAAGCATTTACTCCCTGGGCATGTTCATCAAGTTCAGCCCGGCCTGTTCTTCTTGTTGTAGTCTTTATTTCAGGGATTGTAAGTAAGGTCTTTTCAATATTGCTGCCGATCTTATTACTTTCTGCTAATGATATGCCGGGTAAACTTGTAGCACTCACCACTAAAGAGCCTTCATTGAACTCGGGTAAAAAACTTCTGCCCAAAGTACCTAACAGGATCAAAGCGCCGATAAATAAGGCGATGCTGATAGCAATGATCGGCTTTTTGAAATTCATTGCTTTTTTTAAAGCTGCTTCATAAGCAGCATTCAGCCTGCGGACCAGCCAGCTTTCTTTATGCTGGCGTTGCAGCATTTTATCACCCGTCAAAAGATAACTGCATAAGACGGGTGTAATGGTTATTGAAACTACTAACGAAGCAAACAATGAAACAATAAATGCAATACCTAAAGGGGCAAGCAATCTTCCTTCCATTCCCGATAAAAAGAAAAGAGGGACAAATGCAACGATGATGATGAACGTTGCATTGATGATAGAGGTCCTGATCTCCACAGAAGCATCAAATATTACATCCAGCTTATTCCTTCGTTCTGTTGGCGGCTTCGCAAAGTTTTGTTTTAATCGTTTAAAAACATTCTCTACATCAATTATCGCATCATCTACCAGGGCGCCGATAGCTATGGCCATACCACCCAAGCTCATCGTATTAATTGTAAACCCCATCCATTTCAACGCCAGGATAGCCGTGATCAGTGAAACCGGAATTGCGACCAGGGAAATAAATGTTGGCCGCCAGTTCACCAGGAAAAGAAAAAGTATGATGACAACAAAAATGCTGCCTTCCCATAATGTTTTTCGAATATTGCTGATAGATGCATTGATAAAATCGGCCTGGCGGAATATTTTAGTGTCTATCTGTAGGTCGGCCGGCAATGTTTTCTTCAGGTCAATTAATGCCTTATCTATTTTATCAGTCAGCTCCAGTGTATTTGTACCCGGCTGTTTCATTACCGTCATGATCACTGCCGGTTGGCCTTTTAATGAACCGTCACCGATTTTTATTGCTGAGCCGATCTTTATTTCCGCAACATCTTCGATCTTTATCGGGTTTCCATTTACAGTTTTGATCAATGATCTTCCTAACTCATTCAGCTCACTTGTACGACCGATACCACGAACAATGTATTCATTGCTGTATTCACTCATAAAACCACCTGCAGCATTTTTATTGGCTTCTTCAGAAGCTTTCAGCAATTCATTTAATGATACATTGTAGTATTTCATCTTTTGCGGTGAAGCCAGGATCTGGAACTGTTTATACTCACCACCAATAACAACAACCTGTGATACGCCACCTGTTGAAAGTAATAAAGGACGTATCTGCCAGTCAGCAATTGTCCTGGTATCCATCTTACTTGTTGCTGTTCCTGTAACACTGATCAGCATGATCTCACCCATGATGGAAGATTGCGGAGCCATTACCGGTGCACTTACTCCAAATGGTAACTGGTTGGCTACAGTGCTTATCTTTTCATTTACTATTTGCCTGGCTTTATATATCTCTGTACCCCATTCAAACTCTACCCAAACAATAGAAATACCTGCTGATGAGGAGGAACGAACTCTTCTTACATTGCCTGCGCCGTTCACTGCTGTTTCAACAGGAAAGGTTACCAGTCTTTCTACTTCTTCAGGAGCCATGCCATGAGCTTCTGTTAATACAACAACTGTTGGCGCTGTAAGGTCAGGGAATACATCCACCTCCATTTTTGAAGCTGTGTAAGCACCCATGATCAGCAGTAATGCTGATGCAGCTAAAATGATAAGCCGGTTTTGTAATGAGAATTTTATTATTCTGTTTAGCATTGTTTTGTTTTTTTATGAACCCAACTGTAGTACTACTATTAAACTTTTGTTGCGCCTACCTGCCGGTAGGCAGGTCGCACTCTTCAGGTTTCTATTCTCTACTGAGCAACCCACCCCGATTTCTCAGAGTATTATGACTCCTAAATCCGCCCCTCCAGGGAGGGGAAGTTTTCTCAGAGCACTATTACTAATCCCTACCTCATCACTACCACATCATCCCCTTCTCATCATCAGCATTTTCAAAAACTCCGATTTATTTTGAGTCGTTGAAAAGTTAGGGCTGTGTGTAAGCAAGCCCCTCCCTCGGAGGGGGTTGGGGAGGTATGCTTTTAATGTTCATGTCCGTGTGCCGGCAATGCGCCACTTGCCTGTGATAATTTAATTTGGTAAGCACCTTTGGTTACTACTCTTTCACCTTCTGCAACTCCGGAAAGTACCTGTACCTTCTCTCCATCATTTGCCCCTAACTTCAATTCTCTTTTTTGAAAACTTTCCCCTTCTGTTTGCACATAGGCATAAAAGATCCCCTGTTCTTCAATCAATGCAGATACAGGAATAACCAGAACATCATTTACAGGAGTTGTTTTTAAATACACTTCCGCATATGAACCCGGTAACAGGCCCGGCCTGCCATCAATTTGAAAGTAAAGAGGAACAAATGGTGAATTTGGCATTGTTGTTTTCGCTGCAGCCATCAGCCTTCCATTCAATTGTTTTGTATTAAAATGCTCTCTGCTCTGTACCAACATGAAATTTGCTTCTTTAATACTGTTGATCTTATCGGCATCTTTCAGTGACACATCTGCTTTTAAAACTATCCGTTGATTTTTTGTAAGGGTAGCCAAAGGCTGGCCGGCAGAAACAAATTGCCCTTCACTTACCATGATCGCTTTGATAAAACCATTGATGGGGGAAGTAAGGCTTTTTCCACCACTATAGTTACGACTGAGATTATTGAGAGCTATCTGTGCCTGCTCATAACGAAGCTGCGCTTGTTTAAATTCTGCCTGTGTGATCAGTTTATCCTTTATGAGTTCACTTGCCCTTTCATATTCTGATTTTGCTGTAGCTAATTCTGCTTTTGCCGATTGCTTTGCTGCTTCTATATTTTCAAAAGCGATCTCTCCACCGGTAACTGTAAACATGGTTTGTCCGGCACGAATAGCAGAACCTGTTACATTATTATTACCAACGAACTTCACAATGCCATTTGATCTGGCAGCAACAGTTACTTCATCACCGGGAGCGGATTGAATTTCACCGGTCGCTTTTATCACATCATACATTGTTTCCTTTTTTACAGGAGCATTTGCAAACTCTATCTTCCATGCCTGTTCTTTCAGGAATGAAATATCACTGCCGGCCGCTTCCAGCGGTTGATCGGCGATGGCTGTTTTTTCATCCGCATACACTTTTACACTGTCGATTGTAAACTGATCAGTAAAATTTTTAGTCCGGATATCAAACACCAGTTTGCCTATACCTGCTTGTGCAGGCTCTAAGGCCAAACGAAAAATTCCAGGCGATGAAGGTGAACCCGCCGAGTCAGTTAACCTGTTACCAGCTTGTAACAGGCTAACTGATACTATACCTTCTGTATAGGGTAAAAAGTTTTCACCTAATAAAGTAAGATGCGCTGCAAACTTTGAGGGTTGTCCTGCTACTAATGGTTTAAACTCTACAAAGAGTTCCGACTTGTCTGTATATAAAGTATAGGCAACCGGCTCTAAACCCGTTTCCTTTTTTTCTTCTGTTGTTTGTTTGCTTTTGCAGCCGGCAAAAAGTCCTGTTACAAAACAAACAATGAATAAATTTTTCATTGCGAACGATAAATTGATAAATAGAAATGATAAAGTGTTATTGCATATGAAAGCACAGATAGCCAAATGACGATCATTCAGCACAAGGAGAAATTATGCAGCAGGAGGACCCCGGAAAGAAAGAGCACAGATCGGGTTATCCGGTGGCGGGTATTCTTTATGACTACCGTAATGAGTTTTAATAATCAGCGAAAGATCATCAGAAAAAATAATCGTATACAGATCGGCTATGAGTTCTACAGGAGGCGAAAAAGATTTTGTGGGATTTTTCGCAGGAATAAAAATATCATCTAATTGAGCAAATGAAAAAACTTCGTGGTGTTTGCTGTCATCGTTTTGGTTCTCATGATCATGCTTGCCTGCCGAAGATTCATGATGATGCTTGTGATTATTTTCGGCCAGTTCTTCGTCGTGATGTAAGTGCGGTAAGATGCTATGCCCGATAACTGTAGTAACAGCCACCAACATCGTGATCTTTTTGAGCACTATAATCATAAATTCAAAATTATAAAAATTAACTGAAGAATCGCTACATCTTCATATTCATTTTTACCGGTTCTGATTTTCGTGATGTATCCAGCTTTTAATGCCCCCTCCCGAAAAGGTGTACATAAATCCATGCCTTGTTTTGTTTCGTTTATTTTATACTACAAGTATGAAAAAAATTATCACCAGTTTTTTCAGCATTGGGTTTATTCTTATTTTCAGTTGTGCAAAGGATAAACATCTTCCAATGACAGATCAAACAAAAACAACTTATTCTTACCTGGCACTTGGAGACTCTTATACAATTGGTGAAAGTGTGCCTGCTGCTGATAATTTTCCTAATCAAACTGTTCAACTCCTAAAAAACTCAGGACATAATTTCAAGCCGGCAGAAATTGTTGCCAAAACCGGTTGGACAACTGATGAACTACAAAATAAGATCAATGAGTATAGTTTCAATCCGTCTTATGACCTTGTTACATTATTAATTGGAGTAAACAATCAATATCGTGGCAGGCCGGTTGAAACTTATAAACCTGAATTTGAAAATATATTAAAACAAGCAATTCAATTTGCTGGACGAAAAGCCGACCATGTAATTGTGCTATCAATTCCAGATTGGGGAGTTACTCCCTTTGCTGCGGGTAGGGATAGGGAACAAATAGCAAGAGAGATCGATTCCTATAACGCTGCGAATAGAACTATTTCAGAACAATACAAAGTTCAATATATAGATATCACTCCATGGACAAGAGAAGCTGCCACTGATCTTTCATTGCTTGCAGCGGATGGATTACATCCTTCCGGCAAGGAATATAAACGCTGGGCTGAAAAAATTTCGGCTATGGTGATTCAATTGTTATAAGTTTATTATAAAAAAAGTTTTTTCACTCATTACCAAAAGATTGTATCCACAAGTTTGCTCACAAAATAGCAACGGATAAACGGGCAATTTCAGGAAATTGAAATTTCTGCGTTATTATTGCACTCGTCTGAACGGTTTTTGTACCTCATTAATCAGTAATAATTAATTAATAATTATTGGTTATTTGGAAGCCCGGATGAAAATACAAGCTCACTTATTTTAACCCATATGGCGAAAAACCTGTTGATAGTTGAGAGCCCTGCGAAAGCTAAGACAATTGAAAAGATACTCGGGAAAGATTTCCAGGTAAAGAGTTGTTTTGGCCATATCCGCGACCTGCAAAAGGCAGGAATGGGGATCGACATGGATAAAAATTACGAGCCTACCTATATAGTACCTCCGGAAAAAGAAAAGGTTGTCAGGGATTTAAAAGGCTTAGCAAAAAAATCAGATGAAGTGTGGTTGGCAACGGATGAGGACCGTGAAGGGGAAGCGATCAGCTGGCATTTATGCGAAGTGCTGGGTCTTGATCCCCGTAAAACGAAACGTATCGTTTTTCACGAAATAACGAAGCCTGCAATTAAAGAAGCTGTAGAAAATCCAAGAACTGTTGACATGAATCTTGTGATGGCGCAGCAAGCCCGCCGGGTACTGGATAGAATTGTTGGATTTGAACTTAGTCCTGTCCTTTGGCGTAAGATCAGCATGCGGAATAATTTAAGTGCCGGCCGGGTACAAAGTGTAGCAGTAAGGTTGATAGCAGAAAGAGAAAGGGAGATCAATTCTTTTACTGCTACAAGTAGTTTTAAAGTTGAGGGATTATTTACAGCCAAAGATGTAGGCGGCAAACCGGTTACATTTTCTGCTGAAGGAAAAAAACAAAACAGTGCAGAAGATGCTGAAGCATTTTTGAAAAGTTGTATTGGCGCCGCCTATACGGTTGCTGATATACAGGTAAGGCCCGGTAAAAGATCACCTGCTCCCCCATTTACGACATCTACATTACAACAGGAAGCATCACGTAAATTAGGTTATGGTGTAAGCAGAACAATGCTACTGGCTCAAAAATTATATGAAAGCGGTAAGATAACTTACATGCGTACAGATAGTGTGAATTTGAGTAATACTGCATTGGGGGATCTTACAAATACGATAAAAGAAATGTATGGTGAAAAATATCACCAGTTCAGAAAATATAAGAATAAGAATGAATCTGCCCAGGAAGCACACGAAGCGATCCGCCCCACATACATGAGTAATACAACCGTTGAAGATGCCGATTGCCAGCGATTGTATGAACTCATTTGGAAAAGAACCATGGCTTGCCAGATGGCCGATGCAGAAACTGAAAAGACAACAGCCAAAATTGATATCTCAACAAATGGAGAGCAATTAACTGCACAAGGTGAAGTATTAAAGTTTGATGGTTTTTTAAAGGTATATCGTGAGGACAGAGATGAAGAAGATCTTGCGGAAGAAGAACAGGAAGGTATGTTACCTCCGTTAACGGTGGGACAAAAATTGCCTTTGAAAGAAATGAAAGCGACTGAAAGATTCAGCCGCCCCTCGCCACGGTATACTGAAGCATCATTGGTTAAAAAACTGGAAGAGCTCGGTATTGGTCGTCCTTCAACGTATGCGCCTACCATCTCTACAATATTAAAAAGAGGGTATGTAGAGAAAAGAGATAAAGAAGGTGTAAAAAGAGATTACCGTGTTTTTATTTTGAAAAAAGAGAATGTTGCGTTAGTTACTGAAAGCGAAAATACAGGCGCAGAGAAATCAAAATTGTTCCCCACTGATCTTGGATTGGTGGTCACCGATTTTCTTACGCAGTATTTTGATGATATAATGGATTATAGTTTTACTGCCAGGATTGAAGAAGAGTTTGATGAAGTAGCCGAAGGCAAAATGAAATGGCATAAGATGATAGACGATTTTTATCTGCCATTTAAAAAAGATGTTGACAAAACAATTGAAACCGCGGAGAGAGCAAAAGGGGAACGGGAATTGGGTATAGACCCGATAACAGGAAAAAGAGTAGTGGCAAGAATGGGTCGCTATGGCCCTATGGTGCAGATGGGTGAAGTACTGGATGAAGAAGAGAAACCACATTTTGCTGCCTTGAAAAGAGATCAAAGTATAGAGACGATAACACTTGAAGAAGCTTTAGATCTTTTTAAACTTCCGCTTACGCTTGGTGAGTATGAAGGCGAGCAGGTATATGTAAATGCGGGCCGTTTTGGTCCATATGTAAAATTTGGCGAAGCATTCATTTCTTTACCCAAAGGTGAAGATCCGCTTGAAGTTGATCTTGATCGTGCTATTGAATTGATAAAAGAAAAACAAAAAGCGGATGCTCCTATTGCTATGTATGACGGGAAACCTGTAACAAAAGGCAAAGGAAGATTTGGGCCATACATCAAATGGAATAATATGTTCATTAATGTACCCCGCCGGTATAATCATGATAAACTAAGCCAGGCCGACATCAATGAATTGGTGGAAGCAAAGATCAAGAAGGAAGAAAACCGTTATATACAACATTGGCCCGAAGAAAAAATTTCAGTTGAAAATGCCCGCTGGGGCCCTTTGATTAAGTTTGGCAAAAAGATAGTTCGTATTCCCAAAAAAGCAGATGATACAAAGTACACTGCTGATGAATTGAAAGCTCTTCCACTTGAAGAAGTAAAAAAATGGATCGAAGAAGCTATTCCAAATGCATTTGGTAAAAAGAAAGCGGCGAAAAAAGCTACTACAAAAACTGCCGCAAAAGAACCTGCGAAGAAGAAGGTTGCGGTGAAGAAGAAGAAATAAAGTGTTACGTTTTAATAATTAATTTGAAATGGAATGGTATAAAAGATCATTCCATTTTTATTTCCTACCTTCCTATCACTTGTACGCTCTGGATACTTCATTTTTAACACAAAACCACCAAAACAATGAAACGTAGAAAATTTATCCAGGATTCATCTTTAATAGCTTTAAGCATTGGCGTATTTGGAAAAATAAAATGGGATGGAGAGAAATATGTTGGAGGCGATCCGACTACCACCGATATACTCGGGCCTTTTTATCGTCCCGGTGCTCCTTTTAAAACTGATCTTGTACAAGCGGGAACAAAAGGCGAAATAATGCATTTCAGCGGAACTGTTTTTGGCAAAGATGGTAAAGCATTACAGGGCGCATCGGTAGAAATATGGCATTGCGATGAAAACGGTGTTTATGATAATACATCTGATAATTATGTTTATCG
>FKKE01011638.1_pt1 | contig 12517 bp, 12 predicted proteins | sample 1106331 | NCBI WGS metagenome assembly FKKE01 (sample SAMEA3931202, study PRJEB13176) | freshwater metagenome | biome: Drinking water system; feature: drinking water; material: freshwater | place: China | collected 2013-02-06 | reverse complement strand
GAGCCGCCCCGGCCAGGGGAGTCGCTTCTCGTTTACCGTGCCGATCGAGAGCCGCAAGATATAGCCACCTGCAGGAGCCATGAGATACTCCATTCGGATCTCCTTTTCTGAGAAACCGGCTTGTCCAAGCTCTCCTTCACGGCCAGACATTCAACAAGCCGGACATGCGCACCCGTTACCGGGTTGCAATGCCAAATTGATTGGGTTACCTTGCCTTCACCATTGGAGATAGGGTGCGCTCAGCGATGAGTCGGAGTGTGAATGGAGATCCAGTTCGAGTGGGACGAAAAGAAAGCCCAGATCAATCTCAAGAAACATGGCGTGTCATTTGATGAAGCCGCCACAATTTTCGGTGACACCATGTCTATTACAATTGATGATCCGATCCACTCCACTAGCGAGCCGAGATGGATTACAATCGGTCGGTCAGCTCAGGGCAAACTCCTGGTTGTCGCTCATGCCGAGCGAGGCGACGACATTCGTCTGATTTCGGCTCGCAAGGCAACACGGAAAGAGAGGCACGTCTATGAGGAAGAAAGCGGACAAGGCCGGCCATGAGATGCTTCCCGAATATGATTTTCGCCGAGGGGTTCGAGGAAAATATGCGGACCGCTTTGCCGCGGGCTGCAATGTCGTAGTCCTCAGACCCGACGTCGCCAAAGTCTTCCCGACTTCGAAGGCGGTCAACGACACACTGGAAGCCCTCGTGAAGCTAGCCCGCAAAAGCGCGAGAAAGATACCCGCCTGAAGCAGGGGTTGGCGCGTGTTCACACATGGAAACCTGATTCGCGAAATTCCTTCCTTCCCAACGACCAGAGTGGAGCCCGTTATCGTGGAGAGCCCCACTTCGATAGCCTCAGTTCAAGATTCTGCCTCTCCCCGCTGAAAGCCGAAAATGGTCGAACGCCACGGCGGCGAGATTTGGGTGGAGAGCCGCCCCGGCCAGGGCAGCCGCTTCTCCTTCACCGTGCCGACATCTCAGAAATAAATCGTCTCGATCCTTCCACGGTCCCGCGGCACCCTCATCCCATCAGGCCATCAAGGGCGAATCGGATATGAAGGCGCATTCAGGCCTCACAATCCTGGATTATTCAGAGTGAATGAAGTAGAATGATTGTGCGACAAGGAGATGACCGATGGCCAAGACACTCACGATTCGAGTCGATGAGAAGACCTATGCGACCTTCGTGAAGAAGGCGCGCGCTGAGAATCGCTCCGTCGCCAACTTCATCGAGACCGCGGTGCAAGCCCACATTCGGGAATCGGAGTTCGTCGACGATACCGAGATGGCCGAGATCCTCGGCAATGACCGGCTCCGGGAACGTCTGCAGCAAGGATCCAAGGATGCGACCCGAAAGAAAGGCAGACTGATTGGATAAATACAAGATCTTCGAGACCCGAACGTTTCAAGAAGACCTGGCGAAGATGGGAGAGTCAGGGCTGTCGAAGATCAGAGACAAACTGCACGAGCATGTGTATCCACAGCTGCGTGCGGCTCCTCATTTCGGACCCAATATCAAGCGGCTTAAGAATTGGATTCCTCCCACCTGGCGCTACCGAGTCGGTGCTTGGCGTTTCTTCTACGAGATCGACGAGACAAGTAAGACCGTCTTCCTCACGGTGGCGGAACACCGAAGCCGCGCCTACAGATAACGCCCCCTCGATTGTCTAGGTCTCGCTCCCCACCACTCCTCGCGAGGGACCGGCGATGGTCGAGCGCCACGGCGGCGAGAGCTGGGTGGAGAGCCGCCCAGGCCAAGGCAGCCGGTTCTCATTCACTGTGCCGGTACGGCCAGAGTCTTCGTAGCTACACCATCGACCTATCCGAAGAATCTCCGCCGAAGAATCTCCGCCCCGTCAGTGACAAACACTTATGGTATGATGCGCCACCTGGAGCTGGCTCGCGTAGATGCAATTCGAGTGGGATCTCTCAAAGGAGGAAGCCAATCTTCGCAAGCACGGTGTGTCGTTTACGGAGGCGATGGAATCGTTTCTGGACCCGCAGGGGTTCATGCTGGTCGATCGCAAACATTCCGGTCGGGAGAAGCGATACTTCTGGGTAGGTCGGGTTTCGTCGGGACAGATCTTGACGACACGGTTGACCCAACGAGGCGACAGGATCAGAATTATCGGTTCAGCCCGATGGCGCAAGTATCGGAGGTTATACAATGCGCGAACCAAGTCTCGCACAGCTCAAGATTGATGAGGCCGCCACGGAGCGGATGCGCAAAGCGATTGCGGCGAGCAAGGCCGTCAAGATCACGATTACCCTAGACAGGTCGAGTTTGAAAACACTGCAGGAATTATCGAGAAAAACCGGCGTACCGTATCAGGACCTGATCGGCAAAACGGTCAAGGACGCAATGCGCAGACGGATCACCACGGATTCGCGGATCGATCGATTGGAGCGGGAGTTGAAGAAAATGAAGCGCATGCTCGTCGCCTAGAGCAAACGCCACGGCGGCGAGATCTGGGTGGAGAGCCGCCACGGCCCGGGCAGCCCCGTCTCCTTCACCATGCCCACCGCCGGTTCCCGACGATTCCTTGACCACTCCCAAGAGATGTAGCGACAATGGCCACATACTGGAGTTGTCATGAGCACCGTGGGGATTCGAGACCTCAAGAACCATCTGACGGCCTATCTGCGTCGCACGAGGAAGGGCGAGGAACTGATCGTCACCGACCGGGGGAAGCCCATTGCAGTGATCCAGCCCATCCAATCAACCACCCAACCCGTCAGCCTGGACGCACGCTTGGCCAAACTGGCGGCTGAGGGGCTCATCACACTTGGCAACGGTCGCAAGCTGAAGAAGTTCTCTCCCGTCAAAGTCACGGGGAAACCCGCCTCTCAGATCATTCTTGAGGATCGCCGCTGATCTATCTGGATACCACCGCCCTGATCAAGCGGTTCGTCGAGAAAACCGGCGCCTCGGTGGTCCGTGCGTGGATGGGAAGAGACCCCCACCGTGCCACGGCCACCATTGCATACGCCGAACTGTATGCGGGGCTTGGGAGGAAGCGCCGTGACGGGCGCCTTGAGGCGGATCGCTATGCGGAACTGCGCGCGCGTATCGATGATGAGTGGCCCTCGTACGTTCGTGTTGAGTTACAGCGAGAAATCTTGGAACTCTCCCGGGAGTTGCTCGAACGCCATGCCCTCAGAGGGTTTGATGCCGTTCATTTGGCGTCGGCCTTAAGCGTAAAAGCTCGGCTTGACGAGGACATCCTATTCCTCGCATCCGACGTCAAACTGCTCCGCGCCGCCGCCCTTGAGCATCTCAAGACACTGAATGTAGAACAGGCCTCCACCCTGTAGGAAGAACGCCAGCGCCACGGCTCATCCCCCCTGCCTCTCCCCCGCGGGGAGAGGCGACGGTGAGGGGTAGCAGGGCTCCCGGCCAGGGCAGCGGTTCTCCTTCACCGTGCCGACCCAGCCGCCGTAGATTGCCACAATCCTCTCAGCTCGCCACGGCGCTTTTCGTGTATCCAACCTGATTATCGCAGTATCTGGTCCGATACGCCTCTCTCCGAACAATCTACCGGCTCGGACATTGTTGTCCGGCTCAGTCGCAGAGTTTCTCAGGCATATCAACCAGCTGCAACGGTCCGTTCCTCAGGACCTGCCTCGGTACGGCACTTGCTTCCTTCCACACTATAGAAATCGACCCCGCCGAGTTCTCACAAGAGAGGTCAGCCATGCGTGCGGAAAGGAGCGGTATCAAGTTTACCAGCGTGATTCTCTCTCTTCTCATGAGTGCAGCTTGTTCTTGGCTCCCTGATACCCATCAATGGCCGCGAGACGAACTCTTTGGAAGGAACACGTCACAAGGCTATGTTTTCTGGCCGTTGCCTCCCGAACCAACCGGGGCCGTCCAGAAGGCTCAATATGAGCTACTCAAAGCCGAACGCAAAAATATGATCGAGACCTGCACGATTGTGCTCGAGTATTTCCGCGAGGAAAAGGACCGGGCCTGGTGGAAGGAGCTGGTCATTCAGGGGAGCGAGATCGGATTTGCCGCGGCGGCCATCGTCTTGGCCGCCGCAAACCCCGCGGCCAATGCCGCGATGATCGGCATTCTCGGCGGCATCGGCGGTCTAGGCTATTTCACCATGTGGCCTCAGATGGACGACGTGGTGAACACGGAGAATACGCTGCTGACTGAGTTAAGACACAGTCGCAAGCTGTATGGAGAGGCCATAGCAGTGGACAATCCACAGTTGCAGACGATAAGGACGGCGGTCGACAAGGCCAGCGATGCCTGTGTTCTTTCAAAGATGCAGATTACTATGCCGCCGTCGAAGAAACCAGATATCCAGCCCCCCATACGCTGAAATGGGTTGCTGTCCGTGGCGATGCCTTGCTTCGAATTCAGCAGACCTGTCATGCGCGTCGGACGAAACTTCTCGGCTTCGACTCTTGCCGCAGTGGCTCTTGGAGTGCTGAGTCTCCTGCTGACCGGATGCTCGATCCATGTTCCCAGAGAGCATCTCGTGATGTTCAATGGGCTTGGGAATCCCGTCGATCCAGATGGGAACGTCGGCGACAGGCACGTACCCTACGTTCCGTTTCTTCTCTACCCGGGACTCGATGAACTGGGATATCTCCGGCATATCGAGGCAATGCTCGATGCGTTGCGGCAGCACGAACCGGATCGGCGCGGCACGCGCAAAGTGGTGATCTTCGTTCACGGCGGCCTGAATACCGCGAAGGAGTCCCTCGAGCGCGCAGAGGTTCTCGCCCCGTTGATCAAGCAAGACGGATACTTTCCGATCTTCATCAACTGGGACTCGTCCTTCACCACCAGCTACATCGATCATCTCTTCAACATTCGACAGGGGCGGCTTGTGTTCGATTGGTGCTGCAACGATCCGCCGATCCCCGACTGGGCCAAGTCGGTGGGCGCGGCGCTCGTGGGCACGATCACGATGCCGTTCTACCTGCTCTCGGACATCGGGCGCGGCTTACTGCGCGCCCCGGTCCTCTGGTATTCCCTGGCGTTTCGAAGGGATGAGGCCGGCATGCTCGAACTCCCGGCCAAACAGCGCGCTGATGAACTCCAAATCCGGGAGGCAGGAGGACTGGTCTCTCTTGGCAAGGTCGCGCTTTCAGAGGGACCTGATGCCCGCACGCCATCCGAGCGATTTGCATCGTTTCTCGCCTATTTGGCCCCCACAAAACCGCTCGTCTCGATCGCAATCGACGCGGGAGGCAAGGGCGCATGGGACACGATGCTCAGGCGAACCAGGACGCTCTTTCACGCAGACGGTGAATTTCGGAACCCCTCTCCGGAGACACAGGCTTCCGGCGGGCTGTACAAGTTTCTCGCTCGACTGCGGAGCCTGATGCTGGCGAACGGAGGACAAGATTCGTGGGAGATCACCCTGGTCGGTCACAGCATGGGCACGATCATCGTGAACGAGCTCCTTCGAGAATTCCCGGAACTCCCCATCAAAAGCATCGTCTACATGGCAGCGGCCTGCAGCGTGCGTGATTATCAAGATACGGTGTTTCCCTACCTGACGTCCCACGAGACGACGGAGATGCACCATCTCACGCTCCATACACTGGCTGATCAGAATGAGTTGAACCTCGGCGGCGTGGCTATCGATGGCTCGTTGCTCGTCTGGATCGATGAGTTTCTCGCCAGTCCTCTCACCCCCATGGACCTGGTCGCCGGCAGATACACCAACCTCATCGCCTCATTGCACAACATGCCGTCCACCCCACAGATCCGGTCACGGGTTCACATCAAGGCCTTCGGGGTGGGCAAGCACCTGAGAGGTACAGACCCGCAGATCCACGGCGACTTCGACAACTACTATTTCTGGCGGCCGTCATTTTGGATCCCAGAGTGACGGCGCTGGCTTTGTCCCTCTACCAAGCCTAAACGACCCTCCTTTGACTTCACGTTCATCTCTGCCGGATCTTGAGCTCGTCAATCAAGTTCCAGGAATCTCGCCAGATCCTGCGCCGGGTTCAACTACCAACTTCGAGGGGTATCCGTAGAGATACAGCAACGTATTGCTTTCGATACTCGATGGCATGCACCCAAGTCCCACTTGCGCAGAGGTCATGGTGAACAGGATTCATAACATCCGACAAGACAACGAGTTAGATCACGAGTTGCCCATAGCTGATGTGTAGAAGACGCAGGGTACTAGGATTGCTTTCTACTAAGTAGGGCGGCGAGTCGCCCTGACAAACATGGGTAGCTTGATTTTCATCCCATGACAGGAGTAGAACTCGCATCCCCAAGCCTGTCTGTCCGAGGATGCAATGCAAGACGGGAATCCTGGCGGACTGGGATCTCCTGGTGTGAAAGGTGCTCCACCATGAACGCACTGTCGCCCCAGAGTTCGAGCGTTTCCTCTCGCATTATTCACACCATATCGCAAGGTTGCTGGCATAGATCTCATCTCGAAGCGATCAACTCATACAGGAGTATTCCCAGGCACCCGCGACAGCCGTTGCACGGGGGTATCCTGGCCGTTGACAATCAGCGAGGCGTTACGCTGTGGCTCGTCGCTATTGTACTGTCCATCATCGCGATCTTGGCCATGCTGGGTTGGTTGTTCTGCTGTTATTCCGTACAGGATAAAATTCATTTTACGAACGGCGGGACAGGGAGCAACGGAGCCTTGGTGGACGGCATCAATAGTTCGACCTCGTTCGACAAACACAACGGCCGTTTCGTCGGGAATCCCGGTGCCGACATCGCGCTTGGAACAAACTTGACTAGTGCTGGCGGCGAGATCATTGCGTTTGCGGAATCCTGGCGTCCCACGCTGAAAGAGGAGGTTGATTGGAAGCCAGGCGCCCACACAGTGGACTTCACCTTCGAGAATGAAATTACCATCCCCATCGACATCTGGATTGTCAAAGGACCCTATACCCTGCCGTCCGGATCACCCGTCCTTTCCCAAGAGCAAAAGGCCGCGAGAGCAGTGGCAGTCACGGATCTCGAAATCTGGACGCCTGAACGCGCAGGACTTCATTTGAATCTCGGAAGCGAGGGCGCAAGCCACTTTCACGATGTCACCGGCGTGACCCGCACTGAGGATGGCGTCGAACGCAATGTGTCGGAGATGTTCCATAGATTTGATTGCGAGATGGCACGGTTATTAAGACATGACGGAAGCGACAGGACGGACAACATACAGACACTCATTGGGCATACGAGCGGTCGGATCAATGTGTATTACGTCGAGGTCGTAGATAGCCCGCTGAAGGGAGGCAGTTCCACTCATTACGGGCTTCACTGCCAGAGCGAAGATTGGAGCGTGATTGCCATGGGCAGCAATTCCAGCCCTCATCTCCTGGCGCACGAGCTAGGTCACGCATTGGGATTAGGCCACTCCGACGACGATCCCCGCTTTGCGGCCTATTTCGATACCTACAATGTCATGAGCGGATCGAGCGGCGATCGGAAGTATCTTACGGAAGGACAAACGTTCAGACAGGTGATTCGCACGGCCTCCGCCATCAACAGAATTTATGCATTGCGCCAAGATGTCGTAATTCCGCCCGACCGAGACTGTCCTGACTTTGTCGCTTCCCAATTGGGTGAGGCGTGGGTACAGCCCCACCGTAGCCTCTGTCCTGTGCTCGAACGGCGCCTCTGGGCTGATGGGAGTCTTCCTCCCAACTAGTTTGAGGATGCAAGGCCTTTCTATGAAGACACAGGCGACTCTGAAACGGACAGTCCTTCTGTTCTGGATGGCGGCAGCGGTGTACCAGCCGGTCGGAGAAAGTCTCGGCGCGTCCACGACTACACTGTCATCGGATGCCCACTCCGCACTCCAATTTTATCTAGGCCAGGACTGTGCAGTCGAGGAAGAGCCTCGAGCTCTTCGGAAGGTGGTGTCCCTTAATGTACGCCATCACGGCGTCATCGAGCCTGTGTTGATCAACTACCTATCGAACGGCCCAGACGAGGATGCCATTGCTACCGCTCAACGAGTGCTGGAAGATCAGTGGAAAAGACATGAAGAGTCTCTTAAGAACCAGCCGTCCATGAAGATGGCCGAGCAACAGATTCGGGCGCTCAAGGCCATCACGAAGGATGCGTTTATGCGCGATGGATTAACCCGCTTCACCAAGCAATATAGAGAAAAATCCGCGGTGGCGCTTGCGGAGATCGGCACAACTCAGGCGCAACAAGCGCTCGCAGAGGCAAAGAAGACCGGGGATTCGGAATTGCGGAACGCGATCAAAGCAGCCACCGAACGGAGAAAGTCGATAGCACCGGCAGCTCCAGCGGCAATCGAGCGCCGCTGAACGTGGCAGTATAAAACAAGCAGTGAACTGGAGATGGCTGGTCTGAGGACCACCATGCCCTAACACAAGGGGGATGCATGAAAAGCCAGATGAGATTGAGGGGAATCGCCGTCTTCTTTTTAGCTTTGCTCGCTCTGGCAACAATGTCTTCAATGGCGCATGCGACGGTAAGCGGGCTGACGGTCAAGATCGAGGGGACCGCACCGGCCAATGGCCCGAGCAACATCAGCGGAACGTATGCGACAGAAGCTGACTCGAACAAGACTTACACTATCACAGCAGCATCCGCTGGCAATCCCCGGGTCGATGCGAACGACGATCCGGATTGGCTTCGACTGCACAATGCGGTCATCACGGCGGATCATGACGGGGTAACCGGTCATATCTGCTTTTGGGTGGCCCTCGATCCTCCACCGAATGGGAGCACGAAAGTTGACCTCATCACGAACGGCACATTGCTACGAAAGTCTGGCGCGATCTGGGTCGGAGCGGTAAACGACTGGATCGACATCAGTGGCTTTCTCCAGCATCCTGCAGGCAGCCCGACGAGTTGCAACGAAAGGGAATATTGGGAACATATCGGCAGCGCCCCATTCCCGCCTCCGTCTCAACATTGGATCGTCTTAGCCACCAATCAGGGCACGATTCCCAACCTCACGACCACGGAGAACTTGACGGGCATTACGAGCCAGCGACTTCTCAAGGGCGAATTCTGGTTCTACCTGCAAAAAAAAGGCGACAAGCTTACGTTTAATCAGAACTCTGGGGTTCTTGTACAAGCCTCAGCAGGCCCTGGTGGGCCCGGCGAGACACCACCTGGTGTCTCAGGAGGCACCACCTGCCCTCAATGCTGCTGCGGTTCGTCATGCCCGGAACCGGGGAAGATTCCGCCCATCTTTTTTGAACCCAAGCACCCCTGGTGGAAGCTTGTGCCCCTTCCGCTGTTGCAAGATGTCATCAAGGAAAGAGAAAAGATTGAGCCTATGGTGAGGTAAATTTCCATGGCTCCTCAGCAATGCAAGGATTTTGATAGCACCCTGTGTCTCCATAGATGGACCGGTTCAGGTTCGGTCGCTGTCATACTACTGCTCACGGCATGGGTGGCATTGACTAGCGGTTTGCCGAGTGTGAGTGGGGCGCAGATTCTCCGCAGTGGGAGCCTAGGGCCGCCGGTGGGTGCGCCGGGAATTGCGGAACCCGCCGGGCCACATTTTCGCATCGATTCCACTTTGGGGGAGATCAGGGGCGCCAATCTCTTTCATGGCTTCTCGGAGTTCAATGTCCAAGCCGGCGAGAGTGCTACGTTCATCAACTCCCAGCCGGTTGCGATCGGCAATATCTTCAGCCGCGTCGAAGGGAACAATCCTTCGCTCATCAACGGATTGTTGGCTTCCGAGATTCCGGGAGCGAGCTTCTACCTGATCAATCCGAGAGGAATCCTGTTCGGCCCCACCGCTGCACTGGACATCGGCGCCACCATCGGCATGCCCGGATCGTTTTTCGCCTCCACGGCGGATTACGCGAGGCTGGGCACCGCCGGGGAGCCGAATGCCGGGTTTTTCAGCGTGCACGTTCAGGTGTCGGATCTCCTGACGAGCGCCCCGGCGACGGCGTTTGGGTTTATGACCCCCAATCCCGTCGCGATCACATTTGAAGGGAGCCGCCTGCCGGGAGATCCGTTGAATCCCAGCATCCACCCGGAGACGGGCAATCCCATCCCGGTGCCGCTCAATCAGACGTTCGCCGCAATTGGAGGGGACATCGAGGTGAGGCCAGATCCGCTTACGGGCACTCCAGCTATCATCGTGGCACCCAGCGGACAAGTCGATCTCGTGAGCGTGGCTTCCCCTGGAGAGGTTCATTATCCCAGCTTAGCCGACGCACCAAACTTGGACGGAGCAACCTTTACGACGAAGGGATCGATCCGTCTCACCGGAGACCCTAGTTTTCCGGGAACCTTGGACGCGACGGATTACTTGCTTGAAGGCACCGGCGCCGGTGGGGCTATTCGGATCAAAGGAGAAACATTCGAAGCCGATAGCGCTTCCCTTAAGGCACTCACGATTGCTGATGTTTCTGGGACAAACCCTGGGATACATCTGGACATCGCAGGCGACCTCAGGCTCAAGAACTCAAGTGTGATTATGACCGAGAACTTTGGTCCCGGAGGATCGGGAAGCATCAGCCTCAGCGGGCGTCGCGTGTTCGTCGAGAGCGGGTCATTGGTCCGAACCGACAGTCTCGATGGTGGGCTGGGTTTCCCCGATCCGCTCGGGACGACAGGGAACATCACGGTCATCGGGTCAGAATCCATCACAGTGACCGGGACCGGGCAATTCAACGATCGAAGCACGATCAACACTCAGGCAACCGGACCGACCGGCGACACGGGATCAATCACCCTCTCGGCGCCGACGGTCAGCGTCAGGAATCGTGGGCTGGTTCAACAGCTGGTGACCTCGAATGGACGGACCGGCGACATTCTCATGACCGAGAACGTCCGTGATCTGAGCGTGCTTGATGGAGGCGGGATTGAGATGGTTCATGCCGCAGCGAACGGGGTGACGGGAATGCTGAACATCTCTACCCAGGAGAGCGTCACGGTCTCGGGGCAATTCGACCCTGCAACCCCTAGCAGGATTGCATATTTGAGAGACGCAACAGGGAGCGCCTCGGATGTCGGGACACTCTCGATCGAGACCGCGCAGTTCTTCCTGATGGATGGGGCCGAACTCGTTGGAGTCGGAGACCGCTTGACGGGCATCAATGTGAAGATCACTGCCAGAGAGTCAGTGACACTGGCAGGCAACAGCTTGATGACGGTCAGTGATGCCTCTTCCGGATCTTTTACGGTTAGCGCCCCAGCCATCAGGCTTAATGGAGCGACCGTTCGAGGTCGGCATACGAGCGATCTCAGGGCCGCAGGTCCGACGACCTTGGAGGCTACCGATGGAAATTTGATTATCGAGAACGGGGGTCTTGTCCGGACATCGATCCGTGGTGATGCATCCGACGCCGGGCCCCTATCCCTCCTCGCATCTGACTCGATTCTGTTCTCCGGAGGTTCTTCCGCCGAGAGCAGTAGCGTTGAAGGCGCGAGCGGCAATGGCGGACCGATCCGAGTCCGAGCCGGGAATCTGGTTTCGCTGTCCGGAGCGAACAGCGGGATCTTCAGCATCGCGGATGAAACCTCTACCGGAAACGGCGGATCGGTCACGGTTCAGGCGAACGTCATCCAGGCAACTGATCAGGCCAAGATTTCCGCAACAAGCAGCGGGAGCGGCGCCGCCGGCAGCGTGACGGTGCAGGGCCTCGCCAGTCCGGCGCAGTCTATCCTGATCGACGGCGCGGGCAGTGGCATCTTCACCGACACGCAGGGCACGGGGGCGGGCGGGAACATCCGCGTGGAGACCAACAGCCTCACCATGCAGAACGGGGGAACGCTCTCGGCGGCCACGTCGGGGACAACCGAAGCGGCAGTCGGCGGCAACGTCGAACTCTCGATCCCGCAGGCGCTCACGATGACGAACGGCGCGCTGATCACGACCACCAGCTCCGGGCCCGCGAGCGCCGGCTCAATTCTCATGGAAGACCCGCGGCCCGCGACGATTACGATGACCGACAGCGCCATCATCGCCAACGCCACGGCGACAGGCACGCAGGCCAGCGGCGGAAACATCTCGCTGCTGGCGACCGATACGATTCGACTGTTGAACAGCCAGATCAACACGTCGGTCGTCGGCAATGAGAATACGGTGGGGGGCACCATCTTCATCGACCCGCAGCTTGTGTTCTTGCAAAACAGCCAGATCCTCGCGACGGCCGTCCAGGGCCAGGGCGGGAATATCACGATTATTGCGGGAACATTCCTGGCCGATCCGAGCAGCAGCGTCAGCGCGTCATCCCAGCTCGGCATCAACGGGACCGTGGATATTCGAGCCACCGTGCAGAATTTGAGCGGCGCGCTGGTGCCGCTCCAACAAGATTTTCTGGCCGGCGGCTCGTTGGTGGCCCAGCGCTGCGCGGCCCGCGCGACGGACGGCCAGGTGAGCTCGTTCATCCTGGCCGGTCGCGAGGGAATTCCCGCGGAACCGGATGGCTCGCTCAGCAGTCCGCTGGAACCCCGGTCGACGGGTCTGTTGGGGCCGGTGGCATCTTCAGCCCTCCTTGCCCCCTCACCCTCTCTTGCCCCCTCACCCTCCCTGCCCCCCTCACCCTCCCTGCCCCCCTCACCCTCCC
>FKKE01006187.1_pt1 | contig 12533 bp, 8 predicted proteins | sample 1106331 | NCBI WGS metagenome assembly FKKE01 (sample SAMEA3931202, study PRJEB13176) | freshwater metagenome | biome: Drinking water system; feature: drinking water; material: freshwater | place: China | collected 2013-02-06 | reverse complement strand
GTTGCTCTGTTCATAAAATGAAACGTTTGAAGCGACTACATAGGCTTCTTAAATTGCACAGAGCAACGGAGCAGCAGAGGGAACTGAAATGAACGTATTTATCTTGTTACAGTCTCACTTTTCGCCACCCATATGGCGTCCGTAGAGGAGAAAGAGAACGCCGGCGCTTATCTCGAGGACAGCGAGAAAGACCCAGAGATTAAGTTCGATGCCGTAGTGCGTTTGAACAAACGCAAGCGTCGCTTCGAGGGTGCCTGCAAGATAGTTTGCGGCAAACATACCGGCGAGAAATACCGCCATCATGAGCCCAACAAGCCGCGGCGGTGAAAGCTTATGCACCATCGAGAGACCCACAGGAGAGATGCAGAGCTCACCTGTCGTTGCAAAGAGGTAGAAGCCAAGCAACCACAGAGGCGAGACAAGCCCATCTGCAGCTTGGAGTTCCGCTTGCCACATGAGCAAAAATCCAACACCAAGCACGAGGAGCCCCCAGCCTTGCTTGGAGAGCCCAGGAAAATTCGCATCGAACCGTCGCCAGAAACGATCGAATAACGGCGCAAGGAATATAATAATCAGTGGATTTACCGACTGGAACCAGCTCGAGGGGAAACTGAAACCGAGGAATGTGAGATCCGTTTTCTCATCGGCAAAGAGGTTGACCGTTCCCCCTGCCTGCTCAAATCCGACGATAAAAATGAGTAGTGAGAGAGTAATCAAACCAATCCACCAAATCTGCCACCACTCCTCCCGGGTAAGCTTTGAATCGGCTTGGATATCGTTCGATTCCCTCTCTCGCCGTGGTGGCCGACCAACGTCACCGAGCGTATCTTGTCGCCGAAGAAACCAGCCAAGCCCGATTAACATGCCAACGCCAGCAGCGCTGAATCCCCAGTGCCAACCGAGACGTTGTCCCAATGTGCCACAGATAATCGGCGAGAACAGCGCGCCGAGATTAATGCCCATGTAGAAGATGGTGTACGCACCGTCTCGACGAGCATCTCCGGCAGGGTAGAGACCCCCCACCATCGCTGAAATATTTGGTTTAAAGAATCCATTCCCGAACGCAATGAGGCCGAGTGCAAGATAAAGCAGACTTTCAAACGCCATCGCAAAGTGCCCAATCGCCATGAGTACACCACCGACGATTACTGCGTTCCGAGAACCGAGGTAACGGTCAGCAACGAGACCGCCGAGCAGCGGAGTGAGATAGGCAAATCCGGTGTAGAGCGCGTAAATCTGAAGCGCATCGTCGCGCTCGAAACGAAGATGATTTACCAGATAGAGGACAAGGAGCGCACGCATCCCGTAGAAGCTAAACCGCTCCCACATCTCTGTAGCAAAGAGAGTAGCAAGCCCTCTCGGATGCGCGGCGAAAAACAGGCGGCGTTACCGATGTTTCTTCCTGGGGCCCGAACGGTGACGCTGCGTCGACTTGTGGTATTCTCTATCCCCTCGACCATTCTCGCCACCATCGTCGCGGCTTCCCATGCGCCTCTGGCGACCGTTCTTCCCGTGGGACTGCTTCTGGTTTCCCGCTGTTAATTCATGAATCGTCAGCGGAACGTACCCCGATGGATTTTTGGAGGAATTCATAACTCCTAAGTGTTACTCACTGCATGTATATTGAATTGACAACTACGTTAGAGAACCAATATGCCGAAATTTATTATAACGACCCTCGAGCAACTCATCCGTCGAGCGTGTTGTTAATTCTGTGAGCTGTCTCGCTATTGCCTGGCCGACAAAATCTGCGGCCTGCTCGTAATCATGATGCGCACCACCTATCGGTTCCGGCACCACCTCATCAACGATCCCAGTTTCGGCAAGCGCCTGAGCTGTAAGACGAAGCGACTCAGCAGCAACTTTGGCGTAATCTCCAACTCTTTCGGCGTCTGTCTTCCCCCAGAGAATTGAGGCACAGCCTTCGGGGGTTATAACTGAGTAGATGGAATTCTCTAACATCAGTAATCGGTCACAAACGCCCAGAGCTAAAGCTCCGCCGCTGCCACCTTCACCGATAACTATGGATATAACGGGTGTTCGTAGTCCAGCAAGTACCAATAAATTCCGGGCAATAGCTTCAGCTTGACCCCGTTCTTCAGCTTCTAGTCCAGGATATGCGCCCTGAGTGTCAATAAAAAGGAGGAGCGGGCGATTAAATTTTTCTGCGAGCCGGAATAGGCGTAGTGCTTTTCGATAACCTTCTGGTTGAGGCATCCCGAAATTTCGCTGCACCCGTTCACTCATCGTTCGACCACGCTGATGGCCCACGATCACGACCGGAACACCATTCAGCTTTCCAATTCCGCCCACGATCGCCGCATCATCGCCGAACAACCGGTCACCGTGAAGTTCAATAAAATCGGTGACAAGGCGCGAGACATAATCGAGAGTAAATGGTCGTGCGAGATGCCGCGAAAGTCTCACTCGCTGATAGGCGGTGAGACTTCCGTAGACGTCGGAACGAACCTTAGCCAGTTTCTTTTCCAGACGTTCCACTTCAGCAGCTTGTGTGAGATTTCCCGCACTCACCGTTTGTCGAAGGCGTGCGAGCTGTTCCTCAAGCGCAGCGACAGGTTCCTCAAAGTCAAGATACTGCGTATATTCTGCCATCGATGAAGCCCTGATTGATCGGTTTCCAGTCTACGTCGCGGATAAGTGAGAAATCAACTCGTCCGTCAGTGTGAGGTGTCTGAAGAAATTCCTCGACAAACGATACACACTCACTCACGCCATCTTCGCTGAACTCGATTCGCTCCCTCCAGCCTAGCCGTCGTGGTTGATTTCGCCACCACGTGTATTGACGTTTTGCAAATCGCCTGGTCTCGCGCTTTAACTCTTCGCGCATCGCCTCGAAGTCGAGGTCGCCACGGAGATATTTCACCACCTGAGTATACCCAATACTAGAGAAGGGCTTACATTGAGGTGAATACTGAGTCAACAGCCGAGTTACCTCATCCACAAGACCACTCGAGAGCATCGAGTCCACACGTTCATTAATTCGCTGATAGAGTAATTCGCGATTTGGCATGAGCGCAATGACGAGAGCCTGATAACGAGGTTCGCGTGCGTGCGCGCGGTGAAGTGAGGAGAGTGGCTCGGTGAAACGAAGCCCAACCGCAAGGGCGTGGCGCACGCGTGTTACATCATTTCGATGTAAGACATCTGCGGCGTCTGGGTCCACTTCGCGAAGCCAACGATACATCGTGGCACGTATTTCCTCCTCACTCCGCCCTCCATCTTCTTCGCGGAGTTCTTCCTCACGTCGGACAACCTCCGCTCGTCTGAACTGATAGCCAGGCTCAAATGAGACCAGGCCAGCGAGCAATGCGCTGATATAGAGGCCACTCCCGCCAACGATAATCGGAACCGCGCCGCGTGCCACTGTTTCTGTAATCGCCCGGTCCGCAAGTTCCGCAAAACATCCAGCGTTAAATTCCTCGGTAGGCTCAAGTGCCGAGAGGAGATGATGCGGCACGCCAGCTTGTTCCCGGAGCGTGGGCTTCCCTGAGCCGATATCGAAACCACGATAGATCTGCACGGAATCGGCACTGATAATCTCCCCGCGAAACGTCTGGGCGAGCTCGACGCCAAAGGCGCTCTTTCCACTCGCAGTTGGCCCAGTAATAACGACGACTTTGGGAGGAGTTGTTGTTTCGTTCATGACCGGTCGAACATTTGCGCGAGTTCGGTTGATGAGAGTTTCCAGGCGATCGGTCGACCATGGGGACAGAAAGCGCTGAGTTCAACCTGCTCCAAGCGCTCGAGCAGATGGTAGACCTCCGCCGCTTTGAGCTCGCGGCCGCTTCGAACCGACCCGTGGCAGGCAAGGCGCGCGATCACGGAGGCGAGCCGCTCTTCGATTACGTTCCCCCACTCGCCCCAGTCAAGATCAAGCGCCGAAATCTCAGCGAAAAGTTGCTTACTACTTACTGCACCCAGGAGCGCAGGAAGCGAACGGACGATTACCTGATCGTCTCCGAGCGCTTCAAGTTCAATTCCAAGACGTGAGAGCTGCTCGATGTTGCTGAGAAAATCTTCACCGAGCGCCATCGGAAGATTCACGACTTCTGGGATGAGGAGGAGTTGTTTCCGAAGAACTCCGGTAGAGAGTTGGGTCTTCAGTTCGAAATATGAAATCCGCTCATGTGCGGCGTGCATATCAACCATCGCAAATTCATTTTCGCCTTCCATGACGAGGTAACAACCGAAGATCTGTCCGACGAAACGCATCGTCGATAACTGCACCGGAGCGGGAGGCAAAGGATGTGGCATCTCTTCAATCACTGCCGTCGTCTGTGCGGGCCGAAATTCAACGTCTGTCGCGGTGTATCTCGGCTGATGGATGAACGCCATTGCCGGCGAGCTTCCTTGCGCCGCAAGCGGCTTTGTAGCAGCGAGCGCCTCTCGAACCGCCCCGGAAACAAAGCGGAAGATCTCCTGCGGCGAGCGAAATCGGACCTCTGTTTTCTGAGGATGAACATTGACGTCAACTTCCTCCGGCGGGAGCGTCAGGAGAATGATTCCCGTCGGGTATTTGCCTGGCTTGAGCATTAAGCCAAACGCGTCGCGAACTGCCTTTAACAACAGGTTGTCTCGCACCGCGCGGCCGTTCACGATGAGACGCAGGCGCGCGCCCCCTGAGATTGCCTCATGAGGAGAACTAAGCGCGCAAGCGATCGATGCTCTCCCGAACGGCGTTTCTCGGTGTTGTTCGAATGGTGCTCCCTCACCCGCACTCAATTTTAGCTGCCGCAACCGATCGCTCCAGGTCGGAAGTGGTAGGAATGAGAATATCTCTCTCCCGTCAGCGACGAAGCGAAAGGCTATTGCGGGATAGGACGCTGCAAAATCAATGAGCACTGTACGGATGAGTGCCTGCTCAGTTTTTTCGGAACGGAGAAAACCCCGGCGCGCGGGAACGTTAAAGAACAAGCGGTCCACCTGAACCCGAGTTCCCCGAGGAAGTGGCATGCTCGTTACACTATGGAGCTTCCCGCCATCGACGACGAGCTCAGTGCCGAGTCCATCTTCGCGATCGAATGGTGCCGTCCGTAACGTGAATTTTGAAACTGCCGCTATCGAAGGGAGTGCCTCACCGCGAAAACCGAGTGTGCCGATCGATTCGAGATCCTCGAGCGAGCTCACCTTAGAGGTGCCGAAACGCTCCAAGGCAAGAATTGCATCCTCCTCCGTCATGCCGGTTCCGTCATCCATGACCTCAATTCGGCTTCGTCCACCTTGATTAATATTAATGGCGATGTCCGTCGCGCCTGCATCAATTGCATTCTCGACGAGCTCTTTTACCACTGAGGCTGGACGTTCAACGACCTCGCCGGCGGCGATTTGATTGACAACCATGTCACTCAGCACACGAACTCGTGCTCGGCGAAGTGGCGACGGCACTTCGCTCCGTGGGGAGGAGAACGCTTCAGCCCGCAGCAACACTAGTCAAGAACCGGGGTTACAGTAACCGTGCGAGACTGTCGCCGTTGTAAGCCACGACGAACCGCGAGGCGAATTTTTTCATTGGGTTTCACTTTAGAGAAGAGATCAAGGAATTCTGCTTTCGAAGTAACACTATCGCCATTCAGGCCGACGAGAAAATCTGCCTGGGAGACATCAACAACATAGCCAACAAACGGACCTTGTCGGATTTCACGTCGCGCACCGGCGAGTCCCGCTTCATCAGCCGGACTACCGGGCTTTACGTAGAGGAGCACGGGGCCGTACTCGGTATCCTCCACTATTACCCCAAGTTTCGGGCGAAGTACGCGACCATGGTCAATGAGCTGTGGGAGCACCGAGCGAATGCGATTGACGGGAATGGCAAAGCCAATTCCAGCGTTCTCACCCGTTCGACTGACAATTGCCGTATTCACGCCGACCAATCGCCCCGCAGTATCAAGGAGCGGTCCACCTGAGTTTCCTGGGTTAATCGCGGCATCGGTTTGGATAATATCCTCAATCAGTCGCCCACTTTCTGCACGAATCGTCCGCCCGAGACTCGAGACAATTCCAGTAGTGAGTGTTCGATTGAGACCAAAGGGATTGCCGATCGCGAGCACACGCTGGCCGACTTCAAGCGATGCAGAATCACCGAGCTCCACAGCCACGAGGTCGGCAGGCGGTTCGGTTATGCGCAGGAGTGCTACATCGTTATCTGGGTCAGCACCGAGGAGGTTCGCAGGGAGTGACTGTCCACTGGCAAGGGTAAGCGAGAGCGTTGTCCGATCGTTTACCGCATCGCTCACCACGTGAAAATTGGTGAGCACATAGCCTTTCTCGGCATCAACCACGACTCCGGAACCTGCACCCTCTTGGTGCGCGACACCAAAAAGGTCAGCCCGCATCGCCCGGGTGGTGACGTTTACTACTGCACGGTTTGTCTTGCGGTAAACTTCAATGTTCTGCTCCTCGACACTGCTCCGAGGTGCGGGCTGAATCGCAGCAAGCAAGCCATATCGTTCCGCAAGCGCAACACCGACAAGACTCAAGAGCGTGACAAGAGCGACGAGGAGAGCACTCGGGAGTAACAGTCGAAATGAGAAGAGTCTTACACTCATATGTTTTCTTCGAAGTGGTACGAGAATCGTGTTATATAACGCGAAACCTTGTTATATCACATTGATAAATACACTCGCCAATATCATGTAGATTCTTACATCGCCGACGATGCTGAGCCAAAATGACACTAAAGAAGTGCTTAAACTTATCGCAAAACACCGCGAACGAAAAGAGCGGCTGGTTTTCACTAATGGCTGTTTCGATTTAATCCACGTCGGGCACGTTCGATATCTTGAGCAGGCAAAGCAGCTGGGAAATATTCTTGTCGTTGGTCTCAACGGAGACGATTCCGTGAAACGGATCAAGGGTGCCGGGCGACCAGTTACTCCAGTCGAAGAACGGCGTGAAATTCTCCTCAGCTTACGTGCGGTCGATTATGTGTGCGTGTTTGACGAAGACACTCCGCTTGAGCTGATTAAGGCGGTATCACCCGACGTGCTCGTCAAAGGTGGAGATTGGCCAGTCGAGAAGATTGTCGGCGCTGATTTTGTCCAGGCACGAGGTGGCGAAGTTCGGTCCCTGCCGTACCTCCCGGGCCATTCGACGAGCGAGATACTGGAGCGGGTGAAACGGTTGGGGTAAGGCTCTCCCTCGTGACCGTGACCGTGACCGTGACCGTGACCGTGACCGAAAATACGTGAACGTATACGTATACGACAACAACGGTCACGTTTACGGCCACGGTCACGAGAGTTGTCGGAGCACTAGCTACGAACTCGCTTCACAGTCTGTGTAACGCAGTTCGTACACCGAACCAGTTTCCCCCGCGCTAAATCTCCCTCAACCTAGCGATATCTGATCACTCCTGTTCTCGCTCAGCCTCAATTTATTGCGAGAAGAGCCTCCTTCCGCCTGGCATGCTCCTTGCGATTCCTTACTCCTCGAGATGTCGTAGGCATTGGTACGCGGTAGGTCTAGGGGTAGTTCTATCATCCACCACAAATTTCAAAATCACCTCGCGGTTGCGCTCTGTAGCGCTCTGTTCATTTTCGTCTACGTCCTTTTCGGGGTGGCGAACAGTGTGCACGCGGAGGAAGAACCCACAACGGTCCCTGGGGAGTTGGTCGTCAAATTTGACGAGGGAAAAATCGCCGAGCTCCGTGCCGAGAATACCAGCTTAGCAGGATACTCAAACGAGCAGATCGCAAACGCGCTCGGAGTCTACCTCAATCTCTCGAAGCGCGAAGACCTGCCACTCATTAACGCCGACCTACTTCAGCTTGAAAACGGCGAACAGATTAATATCGAAGCGTTACTCGATCTCCTCGGCTATGGCCTCATTGAATACATCGAACCAAACTATATCGTCGAAGTTGAGAACCTACCGAATGATCCGGACCTCGGGACACTGTGGGGACTCCATAATGATGGTTCAAATGGAGCAATGGCTGATGTTGATATTGATGGACCAGAAGCATGGGACCTCACCACTGGGAGCAACACCATGGTGGTCGGCGTTGTTGATACTGGAATTGACTACAATCACCCCGACCTCCAGGCAAACATGTGGGTGAATCCGAATGAGATTGCCGGAAACAGCATTGATGACGATGGGAACGGCATAATCGACGATATCCACGGCTACAATGCAATCACTGATAGCGGAAACCCGCTCGACGATCACTACCACGGCACACACTGCGCTGGAACGATCGGTGCCGTTGGGAACGATAATCGTGGTGTCGTTGGGGTGAATTGGAACGTCAAGTTGATGGGACTCAAATTCCTCTCATCAAGTGGCTCGGGCTCCACCACCAACGCGATCAAGGCGATCAACTATGCCGTGTGGATGAAGCAGAATGGGGTAAATATTCGCGTCTTAAGTAACTCTTGGGGCGGTGGCGGATACTCCGTGGCGCTCAAAGCGGCAATCGATGCAGCAAACGCCGCAGGTATTCTCTTTGTTGCTGCCGCCGGCAACAGCGCGCGAAATAACGACGTTACCCCACATTATCCTTCTAGTTATCAATCAGATAACATGGTGAGCGTTGCTGCCGTCGACAAATTTGGAAATCTCGCGAGCTTTTCTAACTACGGCCTGACCACGGTCCACCTTGGAGCACCTGGGGTATCAATTAAGAGCACCTATCCAAATAACAGCTACGGGACGATTAGTGGGACCTCGATGGCGACGCCGCATGTTGCGGGGATTGCTGCGCTCGTGTTTGCGGAAACACCCGCATTCACACCGATTCAAGTTCGTTCCTTACTCATCGACTCCGTAAAACCACTCTCCAGCATGACGAATCGAGCTGTGGCACCGGGTGTCGTAAGCGCATACATTGCGCTCACCGGGGATCATTCCTTCCCGCCACAGATTGCACCAATCCCGAATCAAACGATAAGCCAGAGCGATGGGTCAAAGACGATCTCAGTGTCAGTGACGGATCCTCAGAACCTACCACTCACAGTTACGGCCCAAGCCTCACCACCCTCTGCAGCCACTCTCTCGCTTGTAAATTCGTCGCTCACCATTACGCCTGCCGCAAATTTTCTAGGAACTTTTACCATCGCCATTCACGCAGATAATGGAAGCCGTGACTCCACACGGACGTTTACGGTGACAGTCCATAACAATGTGGCACCAACGATTCAGCCAATTGCAAATCAGTCAATCAAGAAAGGTGGCTACATCTACCTTCGGCCAACCGTTAGCGACCCAGAGGGAGCTCTCCTCACTTACTCGGGAAGTGTAAGCCCATCGTCTGCCGGCACAGTCTATACAAGTGTTACCTACAATTACCTCTACGTTGACTTCACCGACAGTTTCGTTGGAACGGCAACGGTTCAATTTTCAGCAAGCGACGCATACCATACGACGACTACATCCTTCACCGTTACCGTTCGCGAGAATCAAGCCCCGACGCTTGACCCAATTGCTGACCGATCGATGGTTGCAGGCAAAACTCTCACGCTCTCACTCCAAGCGTCCGATCCAGACGGCGACTATTTAGTAAGCCAAGCGACCGTTGAGCCGGCTTCCGCTGCAACAACAAGCGTCAACTATAGTTCACTCACAATTTATTCTAACGTCGCGTATGTCGGCGATTTTCAAGTCACCGTAACGATGAGTGACTCATCGAGTAGCGCAACGCAAACTTTCACCGTCACCGCAAAAGGAAACTCCCCGCCCGAGTTGGGAGAACTCTCTCATGTCGTGCTGTCGCCGAACACATCGATTTACGTCCAGCTCCCAGTGAGTGACCCCGACAACGATCCTCTCAACATTTCGGCAACCGTCAGTGCCGCAAATGCAACCGGGAACTTGGAGACACTTCCGATCGTAACGCCAGTAGGTTCTTACCTCTCAATCGTTACCCCGTCTTCGGCTAATGGAACGTACATTGTCGAGCTCGCAGTAACTGATGGCCGTGCAACAACGAATGGTGTGCTCGTGCTTTTTGTTCGTGAAGGCTCATGGGGCGGCGATGATTCGGATGGTGACGGCACAAGCGACCAAGAAGAGGAGAGCGATGGCACAAATCCGTTTGATCGCGGAAGTGTTCGGCCCCGCCTGTCGAGAACGTTCTGCAGCGAATGGAATGGGTTCCTGGGCGGAATGTGGAACGTGCTTGAGCTCGTGAACCGGGGCTATCTCGCGGTTGATGTCTCCACTACTCTCTATAGCATCGCCGGCGAGCCTGTAAGCAGTGTGGAGATCTCGATCCCAGCGGGCGCGCAGCGTGATCTCGCGGTCCACGACATGCTCGGATGGGAGCTTAACTCGTACGGGAAGGTCTGCTCCTCAGTAAGCGGTGAGGCGCTCGGGATGATCGACGCACGGATGGTCTACTATCGACCAAGTGCAACTGGGGGCTTTGAGTTCGCCTTTGCCCTCCCCGCGATAAACGGCGTGCGCGGCAAACAGTATGTGGCGTTTAACACGTTCCAACCAAGTCTCAAACCTGAAGATAGTGAGAATATGCTCACGAACTGGATTCAGTTGACGAACCTCGAAGAATCAGAGGAGCGCGGAACGCTCACCTTCTTCGGGATGATGGGAGAGGTGCTCGGGACCCAAGAGGTTGTCCTCCAAGCAGGCGCACGTCGGGATTACTCCGGCCATCAATTTGGTCGAAATCTTGTCGGGCTCGTCGAATGGGCGCCGGCAAACGTTTACGCCGAGTTCCAACTGAGAAACATTCGCTACTTCTATGACAACCCGTTCGGCATTGAGACGTTTGATGCCGCCTTTCAACTGGAAGGCACAGTCGGTTCTGGAGAGGTACTCAGTGCCCCACTCATGGTCGAGAACAATAGCTCTGCTATTGTAGAGGTGCTAAACGTCCTCGACCGGAGCATCACGGCAACGCTTGAAGTTCATGGTCCAGATGGAGTGCTTTTACACCGCGAGCGGAAAGCGCTCGGTGCACATGCCTCATGGCACTTTATCGTTGACCCAATTCTCGCGAATATTGGCGCCGGCATGGTAACTGCTCAGGGTTCAAAAGCCGGAAGCGTGGTTGCAATCGTCATGCAGTATGGGCGCGACTCATTCGGTGGGCTGCGTTACCTTTACGGCATTCAGGCGAAGGAGGCCGTTGGAACTTACTACCGTGGTTCGTATAACACCTTCCTCAACCAAGGTTGCAACGTGCTGATGGTGAACCCAGGAGACACCGCCGTCACTGCCTCACTCTTCATGACTCGATATGACGCAAGCTGGAGTTACGGCGAAGAGCTAATCGTTGTTCCAACAAAGGGGATGGTGAGCTACGATGCCTGCTCGCATGAGTCTGACAATCAGTACGGAATCGTCTCGATCTACCCAGCGCAACCGAGCGATCGGTTGATGGTTACGGTGTTGCGTATTGGATCTGGAGATGATTACCAGTTTCCAACCCCGGCAAGGGATTAGGGCCAGTTCCTGCAAAGTGAGAATTTTTTTGACGCGAAGGAGGAATAGGTTTATCTCTTCGTGTCCTTCGCGTTAAAAAATCTTTCGCAAATCTCCACTACTCTTCGCCAATCGGCTTAAGCCCCCGACGATCTGATCAAGAGTTTAGCGCTTTGAGGTCACAATTTGTGACCTCAAAAAGTCGCGGTGGTCGTCGCACAGCACCTTACGCTTTTACAGAACACGGAGTAGCGATGTTATCGAGTGTACTCCGAAGCGATAGGGCGGTGGAAATCAATATTCAGATTATTCGTGCCTTCGTGCGATTGCGCGAACCGAGCTTTTACAAAGGCTCAATAAACTTGAGCAAAAATACGACGCCCAATTTAAGGTCGTATTTGAGGCAATTCGAAAATTAATGAGCACAACCGATGTTCCTCCTAAACGGCGAATAGGATTCAGACGTAATAAGGAAAAATGACGTTAAGGCGGAAAAGTGCGAGCGATTAGCGAGCATCTTTTTCGCGCCGTTTGTTATACGCGTTTTTCTCACTCAAATTTGCATTATATTGCCACACCTTTCGCAACGAATATCTCGTCTAGTGTCACTATCACGCTCAACTCTTGCTTTTCCATCAAAATGACCTCCTTCAAACCCAACTATTCTCACGGGTGTCCCACCAGCGAGCTTTTGTGTGTTGGATATTGGAAATGAAATTCCGCGTATGCGAGCGCTCTCATTGTCAACTACTTCAGCCCGATCTCCGCTTTTGATTTTGATACCCCTATCGATATTAGGAACAAGCAATATCAACCCAGGACCGCGAAGAGGTATCATTCTGCCCAGTCGAGAGATCGCCAGCCGTTCGCTTTCCTGGCAAACTCTCACTGACATTGCCATGATCACCACCAACAATATGCAAATGACTGGTAAAGCTGCCGACATTATATTTAGTTCAATATTTTAATAGCGGATAATAAAATGTCCTCTCCTTTTTAAACGGCTTCAAAATAGCCAAAGTGATGGTGTTAACGATCACTTGGAAGGAGGAGACGATGGAAGATGTTAGCGTAATTGGGTTGGATATTACAAAGAACGTTTTTCACGCATGCGTTATGCAAGTAGGAG
>FKKE01001121.1_pt1 | contig 12581 bp, 9 predicted proteins | sample 1106331 | NCBI WGS metagenome assembly FKKE01 (sample SAMEA3931202, study PRJEB13176) | freshwater metagenome | biome: Drinking water system; feature: drinking water; material: freshwater | place: China | collected 2013-02-06 | reverse complement strand
TTTCCAGGTTGCCAGAGATTCATGATCGCGAGGCCGATCATCATCGCCACGGAGACGTTGATCAGGCAAATGGTGACGAGCTTCGCTCCCTGGCGCAGCGGCAAGCTGGCCCGGATCAGCGAATCTATAATCGCGAAGAAGATGAGCGGAACGGCGAGGGTCTTCAGAATCCAGACCACCCAGAGTCCGACCTGGCCCAACTGCTCATTGCGGAGGCCGATCAGATAGGGTTCTTGGCCAAAGACCACACCAAGTGTCGCCCCACAGATCACAGCAAGGAGCACTTGGGCGTACAAGGGGAACGGCTGTCGAGCGAGCGCCTCCTGCATGGTGGACTCTCCAGGTGGCGTAGCTTAGCGGGTTTCCCCGTTAGAAACCACGCCTCTCTCAGGACATGCTGAGCTCTGAGCGTTGCGGCCAATGCCTCAGTTCCTCCGTGGGGTCACCTGCTTATGGCGAGGATTGCGGGGCTGCGCATCTCGGGTGGATGGTTCGAGAGCCGTGGGGTGAGCTTGGCGAAGAGCCCAGCGTTGGGCTCCACCGTTGAGCGCACATGGCGGAAGGCCGCTGGGCGCTGGCCAGTGCCCCTCCGCTTCGATCCTCCTCCTCTAAGGTGTGGACGTCCCAGAGGCGCCTAGCGCCCTTTTTGGGCCTCCTCCAGTTCCCAAGGTAAAGCTGGTTGACGCCGGTGTTAGCGAGACATGTCCCACCCAGTCGACAGAATGGACCGTATAAGTGTACGCGGTGCCGCTTGTGGCGCTACGATCGGCAATCGATGTGGAGGTGGTTTCGCCAAGCAATGTGCCATTTCGATAGACCCGATACGAGGCGATACCAGTCCCTCCTGTGGAATCGACTGCTTGCGGCCACACCAGTTGTACTGCGAGTCTGCCCTGGACCTTCTTCTGTGAAGCACTTACCGAGGTTGGTGGCGCTGGAGATTGCGTATCCACTTGGAGCGTGGCGAGAGCACTCCCTTCATGTTGTCCAACGGGGACATTCTGATCGGCGGCCTTGACGGTTACCTGGTATGACCCGTCCGCTACACCGGTCGCGGCTTTCACGCTCATTGTCGTCGTGCCAGATGCGCCAGGAGAAAGTGTAAGAATCGTCGTTTGAAACGTCCCTATCATTCCACCCCCAGCGGCTGTCATGGTAAAAGAGGCCTGTTCACACCCGATACTGTCGTTGTTGGTCACAGTCGTGGTGTAGGTGCCCGTCCCCCCCGCTACCGCGACCGCTTGTGTTGACGGTGACAGCGCGACTGATGGGGCCCGCCGCACACAGGCTCCAAATCCAATATCGATGGTCACCTGTGTCGCATCACTCGCCAATTGGTGAATCGAGATACCGTTGGCACTATCATTGAAGGTCGAGCTCGTACCGCTATTGAGCACGGCAATTTCATACGACCATCGATCGGTCTTGCGGCCGCGATGCACGTTAACTCCTGTCGTGTAGCGTGACGCGATCGTGGCATCCAATCCAATGGGCCTACGATACGATAGGTAATAGGGTCGACTGTTGTCCGGCGGTATAATTTTCAGAATCTGCGGATTCACGGTCGTCAACGGATCACTCCCGAGTGGAGAGAGTACATACACGCCAGGCGCCGTCACGTTGACCACCTTGCTCGCGAGCGTCCCGCTGTTAAACCAGCCGATCTGGTCAGAATGGACGCTGTTGATCTTGCGTTTACTACAACAGTACCCCATCAGGTCTGATGTGTCGCCATATTCGGCGTCGAGGGTGCCATCGTTGTTGGTGTCGGTTGCCGCGTGATGCCAACCCAGGTTATGACCGAGCTCGTGGGCATAGGCCAACGAGTCATTTCTGGTCGACCAGGATTTATACACAGCGGTACTTCCATAGTTTCCGATCTGTCCCAACGCTAGCCAGGTACATCCTGAGATCTTGGCCGGCGGGACCAGATATACACGATGTTGATATTGCGAAAGATTGGCCCCCGCCAGCTGGGCTGCGGTATCTGCGTTACTGGCGATCGTGTGATATGCGCAGGTGCTGTCGTAGGGAACCGACACGAGCACGACGTTGTCGACGCTACCGGGAAAATTCATTTGAGAGAATGAGGATTCGTCATACACCGTGTTGACGGAATAGGCGCTCCCAAACATTTGGGCTGCTGCCTGCGTGACGACGGTCCCGTCATAGGGGGGCGTCGTCCCGTCATACGGAGCACCGGTCATATTCACCACCATGACGATCGCGTGATGGGGCGTGGCGGCCGCCGCCACGCTGCCATTTGTCGAGGTCGGTCCGCCTGAGTCAGTGGACTCCCCGACCGCAAAATCTGTGACGTTCATCACATTGTGCGTGCGTCGACCTTTGACTCGTATTTTATCGCCGGTCCGAAGCAAGGCTTTTGGCGGCATCTTGAAGAGCAGCTGCGTCAAAACTTTGGTTTTGACATCCTCCACGAAGTATTCATAGCGTGACTTGGCCGAGTCCACTTCATCGACATGCACAACTGACAACACACCGTCAATTGAGACATCGCCATCGACGGTTTCAAGGGTTTGGCTGGATGCGGGCCATGCTGGTAGGCAGAGCAGCACACCCGCCGTCATCAGTGCTGCGACCAGCGTTGTCACTTCCGCTCGTTTCATCATGCGCCTCCCTCCCGTTGACTCCGTATCTCTGGGATTTCAGACGTCCGCATGCTTGCGCCCATTCGAGGGTACAGTAGCAAGCCAGATGCCACTCGGAATTTCGCGAAGATAGAAGATCCAATGTGGCTCGGGTGGGCACTTTTGTGCGCCACAATCAGAATCTCGTGACTGAATCGGTAGTCAGCAGAGGGTCAGGAGGACTAGGGGCCGATCCCTCATAATTCGCTACTTTGATATAGGGAGACCATGCCCAGCCTTCCCTCCATAGGTAGGGTACCGTTCCGGTACCTGATTCACTAAAATCCAGCGATAGGGAGCATATGATGGCAGGCCTGCCCTCTCAGCGAATCTATCTGCGGTATCCGATTCAGTACCCACTTATCTTCGGTGGGGAGTCCGGTGTGGGTGAGGGACATCTCATCAACCTGTCGTTTCACGGCTGCTCGGTCTTGTGTGATCGTGCGCCGGACGTGGGCGGCAAGGTACGCCTGGGGGTCTTCCTCCCAGATCACACGCAGGCACTGTCCATTGATGGCGGTACGATCAGATGGGCGGAAGACAGCCAGTTTGGTGTGGAATTTCAATTCCTTTCAATTCGATCTCGACAACTGCTCAATCGAATATTGCGCCAAGCGCTTATCCTGGATTACAGGCGCACGTCTGCCCATTAGACCGGGCGCAGCCTCTCTACCGACCACGCCCGATATCGGACATTCCGCAAAATCGAGCATGGCGTCTCGCAAATCCCCTCTAATACAGGGTTTTACTCCTAGGTATTAACACATCTAGCCATTTTTAGGGAAGAAGGACTACAATCCGCCCTACGACGCCGAGGACACCGTCAAACCAAGGAGGCAATCCCATGGGCTTTCGTTGGTATAACTGGATCGGGCTGGCCATGTTGATCTTCGCTGGACTGATTTCTGAGCCGGTCTTTTTAGCTGCGGATTCTGCGTTCAGCATCTTATGGCTTGTCGCAGCCGCTTGGGCAATGGTTGGTGTGATCTTAGTGCTCTGGGAAGGCGAAGAAGAGGCTGACGCCTAATCGGCTCTGCATCCACATTCTCGATACGCTCCTCAGGCGTACCGTCACAGTTATAGTGCTGGCCGTCGGCATCCGGCGGCCAGACAACCGCCCTCTATCAGTGAATTGGCTTTAGCTGCACCATGGTTCCTCGCTCCCCGCTGGCCCAACCATGAACTGCATCGGGAAATGAGAGACCGAAGAGTGACACGTTGGCGACTGGGCTGAGTTCTTGCCACGTAAATCCTGCGTCGCTCGTCCGATAGATCATACCCCGCTCCCCGACAATCCATCCCACTTGAGGATCGGTGAAACGTACACGCAAGAGGTCGGTTGGTTTGGTGCAGGTCTGCAGGCAGGGGATTGTCCGATCTATCCAATGAAGGCCACCGTCGGTGGTTTGAAACAGCGCGCCGGCGTTCCCAACGGCCCATCCGATCAAGGAATCGGAAAACTCTAGACCGAAGAGCGTCACCCCACCGAGGGAGCCATGTGCCATCCACGTTTTGCCACCATCGCGTGTGACAAGTGCGGTTCCGACCGCCCCCACTGCGGCGCCCTGTAGTTCAGAGGTAAACGCCACAGCGTACAAAGTGGCATTTGTGTGACTGGCCTGCTCATGCCAGGTTGCTCCTCCATCAGCCGTATGCAGAATCAGGCCGTTGCCGCCCACGATCCACCCATGGGCCGGCGACGGAAACGTGATTCCGTATAATGGCGCCTCTGTGCCAACAACGACGGGTTTCCAGGACTCTCCCGCATCGACACTGGCCCTTATCGTCCCATTTGATCCAATCACCCACCCCCGCTTCCCATCGAGAAAATGAACATTGGTCAATAGAACGGACGTGCCGCTGGAGACTTTTTTCCAACGCTTGCCCCCATCGGTCGTCTTGAGGATAGTGCCCCCGGATCCGACCGTCCAACCGAGTTGTGGGGTATGGAACTGAAGGCCCAACAACGTCGCTTCAGTCTTCGTCTGTTGCGGCTCGATCGGTAGGATTGGGCCTCCAGCCCACGAGAACGCACAGGGCAAGATCGTGGCAAGGCCTATGGCGAAGCGAAGCCGCATCCCGCGTATCATTGGTTGGTATTCGCGTCCGGGCGGTTGGTATTGAAATATCCGGAATCGGGCAATCCTTTGGCTTCGATTGTGAACGGTCCGGCTTCGACCGTCAGCCATTGCTTAGGAGAACAACAGGTCCCATCGGGCAGCACATCCCATGAGCCTCGGCGAACGACCAGTGGCCCCGTCGCCAAATTATCGAAGAACTCTCCCCGCTTCCCGATACCGTAGAGGTTTCGATGGGGCACTCTGACGACGATTTCAGAGTCGGTCCAGGATTGCACCAATGCCGCCGCTCCGTTGAACAACACTTCCGTACGTGACACGTTGGTAACAACAGTGGGGGCCGCATCCGATTCATTGATTTCCAAATCGGTCCGGCGCTTATAGGCTTTTTGACTCAGCCCCAGCTCTGTATGTTCGGCAGTTTTGAGAAACGCGCCGAAGCCGGAGCCCTTAATTGTGACGAGATCGTCGAGGCCGGCTGACTTCGGCGCATAGGACTCCACTACCGGCGTCACCACGGTAAACTCGCCGGCTTCTGTTGTGAGAACGCCCCGTTCGGCACAGCACAACCCCGCTGGGGTCGGACGATTCGCGCTACGATAAATCATCACCTTCCCACTCTTGGCACTATAGGGCACCCAAACATCGATCCGGTTATCGTTCCACCGATAGATAATGGCCGGTACCCCACCGATCTCCACGCGGTTCTCGCCCGTATTGAAATCCATGAAATTGTATGGGGTCGACCCGCTCTCGGAATAGGCGCCAAAGTGTTCCCCATTGATACGAAGCAGGGTACCGATAGGAGCGCTCGAAGGAGTGATCGTGACCGCTTTGGGAACATGTACGGTGAACTGTGCCACTGGACGGCGGCGCGGTCCACTCTGAAGCACCAGGGGGCCCGACTCTGCACCGAGCGGCACGTGTGCAACGATGACGTCGTCTTTCCACTGGGCGACTGTCATCCGATGGTCCCCGATAAACACCGCGTCGTTCTGACCTCTGTTGGATCCGAATTCCTTCCCAAACAAGACCACTTTCGTCCCCACCGGGCCGCTGATCGGATCGACCCGGACCGATGGAATCAAGGTCAGTGGCACCGCGTTGCTGCTGACATATTCCACCGGCCTGCAGCACGAGCCATCCGGTAACGGGTCGGAGGAACCGAGCCGGACGATGACATCGCCTGCCTGCGCGTTGGCTGGAACTTCCACTTCAATCTGATCGTCTTTCCACCGTTTAGGACGAGTGACGATCCCACCGATCACGACATCGTTAACCCCGAACATCGTGTTTGGATCTCGAGCGCCGGCGGTCACACCAAAATGTTTTCCCGTAATGCGAAGAACCGAACCAGGCTCAGCTGCCTCCGGTGTCAGGGCATCGATATGCGGCAACACGATCGTCACAGTACCAGCCTGGATCTTCTTTTTGCCCACGATGATTTCCACCGGCCCAGTCATAGCCTTGAACGGCAGCTTGATTTCAATCAGATCCGTATCCCACCGCTGGATCAGTGCCGGCACACCGTTCACGGTCACTTTGTTGACGTGAACCGATTGGAACGTCCCGAATCCGGTACCGCTCAGCGACAGCGTCGCGCCTGGCGGCAGCGACGAGGCGGACAATGCGATGGGAAATGTCGCGGCTTGGACCTGAGCCACAACACCACTCACGAAGATGACGTACGACACGATGATCACTGCAAACTTCATGACATCCTTTCCGGAGGACAGCGGACAGGGCACAGAACCCGTAGTTGTGGTGCCGATCTGTACGAATGATCGGCTCGGACTATAACAATCGATTTTTTCGAGAGTCAAGGCAAGAGAGGGGATACCTTGCCATCTGTTCCTGACGCACGGATTGCAGAAGTTAGCTCAAGGATAGCCGTCAGGCCACCTGCACAATCAGCTCGATTTCCACGGGCGCCCGGCGAGGCAACTCGGCAGCGCCGACGGCGACGCGCGCGTGCCGGCCGGCTTCGCCAAAGATCTGCACAAACAGATCCGATGCGCCGTTTAAGACCTGCGGCTGATCGGTGAAGCCGGGCGCCGAGGCAATATGACCGACCATTTTGACAATTCGTTTCACGCGATCCAGTGAGCCCACCTCACTCTTCACAATCGCCAAGGCATTGAGTGCCGCCGCCTTCGCCGCGTCAATGCCTTGGTCGAGAGACAGATCGACCCCCAGCTTGCCCGTCATAATGAGTTGGCCATCGCGCGATGGCAAGACGCCCGACAAGAATAACAGATCCCCCACTCGCACCACTGGCACATAATTCGCCACTGGCGTAGGAGACGCTGGAATCACGATTCCCAATTGTTCGATGATGGCGTCGTAAGACATCTGGTGACCTGTGCCGTCGGTTTCCTTACCTACTTGCCCTGGCTCACCCCAACCTGAGCGCGTCTCCAAAACTCTCTCCCACTGGCAATCGTTCACCGCGAAGCGCTTCAACCACCGTCTGGCCCAGGTCGGCGGCGCTCGGGCGTGTGCCTAACTCGACCCCTTGCGCCAGGTTCGGTCCGGTCACAAGTACAGGAACATACTCCCGCGTGGGCAGCTTATTCGGCTTGGAGAGATCCCGCCCATGATCTCCAGTCAGAATGACAAGGTCCCCGGGGCGTAGCTTGTCGATGAGGTCCGGAAGACGGCGATCGAATTCTTGCAGTACCGCGGCCGCCTGCTCGGGATGTTCAGGAAAGAGATCCAGGCTGGCATACAGGAGACCTCTCGGCACCTTGTTCAGCATCCCAACCGTTTCGTCGAATGCGCTGATGCCAGATTTTACAGGAAACCCGCGTGTGAACCCTCGTCCGCTGAACAAGTCGGCGACCTTTCCAATCCCCATTATGATCTGGCTGGATTGGTTGAGAACATCCAACATCGTCCCGGATGGTGGCTCCGCGACAAAATCTTTTCGTGCACCATGGGAACGGAGCGCATTCGGTTCTCCCGAAACAGGCTGCGCGACGATACGGATGAGGGCCTCCCTTTTCTTGGCTTCTCGCCACACGTCGCGGCATCGTTGGTGTAGAAGAGGTGCCTTGATCACAGAGTCATGCGCAGCGATGTGACAGGTCGTTCCACCGTCCGTCCACAGAATCGGAGCGCCGCTCGACACATGCTCCGATCCATATTCACGCAACATCGTATCCATGGAAGCGACCCGTTGACCAAGGACTTTTTGCCCCAAAGTCTGTTCAATGATCTGAACAACATGATCCGGGATGCCCGTTCCATACATCGCCACACGATGAGGTGCGGTGACTCCGTTCATTTCCCAATAACCAGATACGGAATCATTGCCGCGCGAGGTAAATCCGAGCCGACCGAAACATCCGGTGAGCTGTGCCATCGGACGCACACCGGCAATCTGCGCCACATGTCCCAATCCCAGCATTTCCAAATTGGGAAGATCCAAACCGCCAACAGCATCGGCCAGATGTGCGAGGGAATGGACGTCCGCATCACCATAATCCGACGCATCCGGCAACGGGCCGATGCCGAATCCATCAATCACCAGCACAAACACGCGATTGATCATGGGTGTCCTGTCGCACCTCCGTGCGAGCCCTTCCATTCTTCGAGAATCTTCAGGCTTGCGCTGGTGCCGATTCGATCGGCGCCTGCCTCCAGCATCGCACTCGCCGTCTTCCAATCTCTGATCCCGCCGGACGCTTTGACTCTGGCCTGGCCGGCCACAGCAGCTTTCATGAGCCGCACATCCTCGATGGTCGCGCCGGCGGCGGCGAACCCGGTCGAGGTCTTCACATAATCGGCGCCCGCCTCCACAACAAGGTGGCACGCCGTAATCTTTTCCTGCTGAGTCAGGCAGCACGTCTCGAGGATCACTTTATGTTCAACCGATGGGGTCGCCCGCACCACCTCCGCGATATCGTGCCGTACCAGATCATAATCGCCGGACTTCAACCGGCTGACGTTGATCACCATATCCAACACTCTTGCCCCTCTGGACACAGCCTCAACTGCCTCAGCGACTTTGGTGTGTGTCGTATGGCCGCCCAGCGGAAATCCGATCGGAATACCCACTCGAATGTTCGTCCCGGCAACTGCCGCTACGGCCTCGTCCACATAACTTGGTGGCACAAAGATGACCATGAAGCCCTGTTGCTTGGCCTCCTCGCACAATCGGAAAACATCCGCCTTGGTGGCTTCCGGCTTGAGCACCGTATGATCGATGAGGCTCGGCAGATCCCATCCCGGCATATTCAGGACACTCCTTCTCGTGCGGCATGCATACCGGTTAAGGGAACGATCCAAGTCTGAGAGTGGTTCCCACGCCGGAAGGGCCGTTTCTGGTATTTCTCCACGGCTTTGTTGTGCTCGACAAGCGTCGCGGAGAATTGATGCGTCCCGTCGTTCTTTGAGACGAAATACAAGTCCTGCGTCGGCGTCGGATACAACGCCGCACGAATCGACTGCGCACCGGGGCTCGCGATCGGACCTGGCGGCAAGCCCGCCCATCGATAGGTATTGTAGGGGCTTGGATGCGAGAGATCCTTCTTGTGCAGATTGCCGTCGAAATTCGGCAGGCCATAAATGACTGTCGGATCGCTCTGAAGGGGGATTTTCTTCTTCAGTCGGTTATGAAACACAGAAGCAATATGCGGCCGCTCATCCCCAGACCCGGTTTCCTTCTCAATCACCGAGGCCAGTGTGAGCACCTGATGCATCGTCATTTTCAATTCCTGGGCCCGTGTCTCCCATTCGGACGTTAGCACATGATCGAGTTGCTCGACCATCGTCTTGATGACGGCCTTTGCGGCAGTAGGACGCGGGAAGCGATAGGTGTCCGGGTACAGATACCCCTCCAGACTGTCGGCCGCAATGCCCAAGGTCTTCATGAAGGATTTGTCTCGGGCCAGACGGACAAACTCCACCTTGTCGGTGATCCGCTGATCGGCAAACACCTCCGCAATTTGGCCGATCGTGTACCCTTCGGGAATGGTCACCGCATGCAGCACGACACGCCCGGCCACGATTTTTGAGAGAATCTCGGCCGGAGGCATGGCGGCATGCAGCTCGTATTCGCCCGGATGGATCTTTCGCTCGGCCTCTTGCGATTTCCCGAGCCACAGGAATGCGGATCGGCTCTTGATCAGCTGCTCCTCCTCGAGCATGGCTGCCACCTGCTGAAACGCGGCTCCTTCCGGAATCACCACAATCTTGGAGGGAGGATGCTCGGCTTCGGAGGACAGCGGGGCCTCAGCCCATTGAATCGTCTGATACCACACCAGACCGCCGCCCACGGCGGCGACGAGGAGCAGAATCAGAGCGATGCGCACTTTCATAGAGAGGCTCCTCTACGACACCATACTCTGCATGATCGCTAGGTGCCCTATCGGAATCGCTGCCCGAATCGTGAGACGAGTCTGGCGACTGTGCCGCCAAGTAGCTCTGAAGCAAAATTGCAGCGGCAATGCGATCGACTGCGCCCTTGCGTTTTTTTCGGCTAACATCGGCGGCAATCAACAAATCTTCTGCCGCCTTGGTGGTCATCCGTTCGTCCCAGAGGACGAGTGGCACCGCCAACCCGGCTTCCAGCTGTGCCGCAAATTCACGCATTGCCTCGACCGCTGGCCCGGATCGCCCATTCAGCTGCAGCGGTAAACCAAGAATGACGCGTGCGACCTCATGCGACTGGACCAACGTCGCTATGTGGGCGATATCCCAATTCAGTGTCCGCCGGTCAAACGTTTCGAGCGGCTGCGCCGTCCACCCCAGTTCGTCACTGAGCGCGACACCAATCCGCTTAGTCCCGTAATCCAGTGCAAGTATCCGGCTGGCCATGATTTTACCGCTGGAGGGTGGCTTCGACCAGGCTAAAAACTTTTTCCAACGCGGTGTCGAGTTTTCCAACATCTTTGCCGCCGGCCTGCGCCATTTCCGGACGGCCGCCGCCGGTTCCGCCGACCTCGGCTGCCATGATCTTGATGAGATCGCCGGCCTTCAGTCGGCCCGTCAAATCCTTTGTCACCACGACCAACAGCGACACCTTACCATCACTGGTCGCCGCACCCAACGCGATGACGGCGCTTTTCATTTTATCTCGAAGCTGATCCGCCAGAGTGCGCATCCCGTTCGTGTCGAGTCCATCGGTCCGCTGAACATGGACCGGCACTCCGGCAATCGTACGGGCGGTCGAGGCAACCGACGCACCACTCGCCATTTTCAGTTTTAACTCCTCCAGTTCCCGTTCCTTGTCTTTGAGTTGGGTCATGAGTTTCCGGGTCTTGGCGACTAATTCAGATTGACCAGTCTTCAACAGATCCGACAGCTCACGAACCTCGGTTTCCAACTTCTTCATGAGCGCATAAGCACCGCTACCCGTCTGGGCTTCAATCCGGCGTACTCCGGCGGCCACACCCGCTTCGGACACGATGCGGAACAGGCCAATCTCACCGGTGTGCCGGCAATGAGTGCCGCCGCAGAGCTCCTTGCTGAACGACTCAACGCTCACGACACGCACCTGCTCCCCATACTTGTCGCCGAAGAACGCCAGCGCGCCCTTCGCCACCGCATCTTGAATGCTCATCACGTCGGTACGCACCGTCTCGTTCTTCCGGATCTCCTCGTTTACCGTCGACTCGATGTCGTCGATATCGCGGAATGAGAGCGGCCGGAAATGAGCGAAGTCGAATCGGAGACGGTTGGGTGCGACCAGTGATCCATACTGTTTCACGTGTGGTCCGAGTAAATCGCGCAGTGCCGCATGCACCAGATGCGTGGCGGTATGATTACGCGCGGCATCCCGGCGCAGGGAGGCCTGCACGGTCAGGTGCACCTGTTCACCTTCGCGAATCCGTCCCTGGCGAACGGTCCCTTTATGCACGATCAGCGTCGGGGCCGGCCTGGTCGTTTCTCGGATGTCGACCACTCCTTCAGGGCCCACTAACGTACCCAGGTCTCCCACCTGGCCGCCCCCCTCTGCATAAAAAGGCGTGACATCCAGTGCCAGCTCGACCGTGTCTCCCTCCGCCGCCTCCTTGACCAGCTGCTCACCCTTCAGAATCGCGCGCAAGAGGCTATCGCTTTCCAGTTGCTCATACCCGATAAAGGCTGTCGCTCCAATGCGCTTGACCAAGTCCGCCATTGCCGGTCGGGTCATTTCCTGTTCGAACCCACCAGTCTTGCGGGCACGGTTCCGTTGTTCTTCTATCGCGGCATTGAACCCGGACTCATCGACGGTCATGTCCTGTTCTCGGCAGGCTTCGGCCATCAAGTCCATGGGGAACCCATACGTATCGTAGAGTTTAAAGACGTCGGCCCCGGCCAATACCTGTCGTCCAGCCGCTCTCGTTTTGTCGATCATTTCGGTCAATATCGGCAACCCCTGGTCAAGCGTCGCGATGAACCGTTCTTCTTCCCCTCTGGTCGCCTCGGAAACCGTGCCGGATGCCGCGCGTACCTCTGGGTAGGCGCGGCCCATCTGCTCCACGACCGTCGTACTGAGCTCGTGCAGAAATGGTTCCACGATGCCGAGCAGTCGGCCGTGACGCGCCGCGCGGCGCAGGATCCGTCGAAGGACATACCCACGTCCTTCATTCGAGGGCAATACCCCGTCGGTCATCAAGAACGTGATGGCACGCAAATGGTCGGCGATCACGCGAATCGAGCGGTCCGCCTGCTCCCTTTGTCCGTATGGCATGCCGGCCCGTTTGCCGATGGCGGCCAACAACGGGGTAAAGAGGTCACTGTCATAGTTGCTGTAGACACCCTGGGCCACGGCGGACAGCCGTTCGAGGCCCATGCCCGTGTCGATGCTCGGTTTCGGCAACGGATGCAGCGTGCCATGCACGTCGCGGTTGAACTGCATGAACACGAG
>FKKE01003559.1_pt4 | contig 12635 bp, 11 predicted proteins | sample 1106331 | NCBI WGS metagenome assembly FKKE01 (sample SAMEA3931202, study PRJEB13176) | freshwater metagenome | biome: Drinking water system; feature: drinking water; material: freshwater | place: China | collected 2013-02-06 | reverse complement strand
AAACGGAAACAGTACCGCCAAATGAAGAAATTGCCGCATGGGTTAATGAACTTATTTGCCTTTTATTTCCAGAAAGATCTGATATCAATCATTCCTCTGTAAAAGAAGTTGAATTAAAGTTTTTGGATCTAAGATCAGCGCTTATCGATCTGTTAGAAGCAACAAGCGGATGTAATGAAAATGGCGTAAAGGAAAAAGCAGAACTTTTTTTTAGCAATATTCCTGAGCTCTATCGCATTTTAAATACAGATATTGAAGCATTACTTGCCGGCGATCCAGCAGCAAGAACCCGGTTTGAGATCATAAGAGCTTACCCCGGCTTTTATGCAATATCATTTTACCGTATAGCACATGCATTGTGCAGATTGAATATTCCTTTATTGCCACGCATCATTACCGAATATGCACATTCAAGAACAGGAATAGATATTCATCCGGCTGCGCAGATCGGTGAACATTTTTTTATTGATCATGGAACCGGGATAGTGATAGGAGAAACAGCGATCATTGGCGATCATGTAAAACTTTACCAGGGTGTTACTCTTGGTGCATTAAGTGTTGATAAAGCCATGGCGAAAACAAAACGTCATCCCACTGTAGAAGATCATGTGATCATTTATTCCGGTGCTACCATTCTCGGCGGAGAAACCATCATTGGTCATCATAGTATTATTGGGGGTAATGTTTGGCTAACCAAAAGTGTTCCTTCTTATTCCACTGTTTATCACCGGCCGGATATTGAAGTGGTAGAACAAATCAAACCATAATTTATGGCAAGTGTTTTAGACCTGGTTGGCAATACTCCAATGGTTGAAATAAAAATACTCAATCCCAATCCTAACGTGAAAATGTATGCAAAGCTGGAAGGAAATAATCCGGGGGGTAGTGTAAAAGATCGTCCTGCTTTGAACATGATACGCTCTGCTTTGGAAAGAGGCGAGATAAAACCCGGTACAAAGTTAATAGAAGCTACAAGCGGAAATACCGGTATTGCACTGGCAATGATCGCCAGATTATTTGGCCTGGAAATAGAACTGATCATGCCATCCACCTCTACAAAGGAAAGAACATTAACGATGGAGGCATTTGGTGCAAAAGTGATCTTACTTGATAGTATTGAAAAATGCCGCGACTATGCAGAAGAAAAGGCAGCAACCGGTGAATATTTTATTTTGAACCAATTTGCAAACCCTGATAATTATAAAGCCCATTATAAAACGACGGGTCCCGAAATTTGGAAAGACACGGATCATCGCATCACACATTTCGTCAGCTCAATGGGAACTACAGGTACTATTATGGGTTGTTCAAGATTTTTTAAAGAAAAAGATCCTTCAATACAAATTATCGGTTGCCAGCCAACAGAAGAATCATCCATTCCGGGCATCAGGAGATGGCCAAAGGAATATTTGCCAAAAATCTTTGAACCCGAAAGAGTGGATCGTGTGATAGATGTTTCGCAAAAAGAAGCAACAGAAATGGCAAGACAATTAGCTAAAGCGGAAGCAATTTTTGCTGGTATGAGTAGTGGTGGTGCCGCATCGGCTGCTATCCGATTGGCAAAAGAAATAGAATCTGGTGTTATTGTTTTTATTACGTGTGATCGGGGAGATCGCTATTTAAGCAGCGATCTTTTTGGTTAATATCAGACTATATCGCTATCATTGAAAGTGATATAATCATTTGAAGTATCCGTATAATTGCCAAATTTTTTTCTGTAGTTAACTTCCTTTTGAATCGCTAGTATCTCTTTTCTCAGTTCTTCCAATTTATCCCTGCTGCCATTATCTGTCAACAGCCTTGTATAATCAGCAGTGAATTTTGATAACATATCAAAAAGAATACTTGACTCAGTGGTTCTATAATCGGTCATAGTAATTTGATTATTGTTTGATACAAAAACTATGCTGCTTAATAAAAAGTATTATTAAGTTTATAAGTGGTTTGCAGATACCATTATCTTTGCCGAACAGTCGTTAGGACATAATATCTCAATTCATACACATTAAAACCAATGTTATGCTTACTGTAGAAGCGAATAAGATCAGTGAACTTTTAGGCAATAAAGCCAGTTATCTTTTAGATCATGAATGCAAAACCATATCAAAGGATAAACTTCATTTACCCGGTCTAGACTTTGTTGACCGCATCTGGATAAAAAGTGACCGTAATCCGCAAGTGCTTCGCAATCTTCAATTGATGTATGGAACAGGAAGATTGTCTAACACGGGTTATTTATCAATCCTTCCGGTAGACCAGGGAATAGAACACAGTGGTGGAGCATCATTTGCAAAAAATCCAATTTATTTCGACCCGGAAAATATTATAAAGCTGGCTATTGAAGGTGGTTGCAATGCAGTGGCTACAACGTTTGGCAGTTTAGGATTCTTATCAAGAAAGTATGCGCATAAGATCCCTTTTATTGTAAAGATCAATCATAATGAATTTCTAACTTACCCAAATAAGTTTGACCAGGTAATGTTTGCTTCCATAAAAGCTTCCTGGAATCTAGGTGCAGCGGCTGTTGGAGCTACCATTTATTTTGGCAGCGATGAATCAACAAGGCAGATACAGGAAGTGAGCAAAGCATTTGAGATGGCCCATGAACTTGGGATGGCAACTATTCTTTGGTGCTATTTAAGAAACCCGGCATTCAAAACAAAAGAAAAAGATTTTCATGTGTCTGCTGACTTAACCGGGCAGGCGAATCATTTAGGTGTAACAATAGAAGCGGATATCATAAAACAAAAATTACCGGAAATCAATGGCGGATATCTTGCATTGAATACAAAAGAATCTGCGTATGGTAAAAATGATCAGCGTATTTATTCTGAATTAACTTCTGATCATCCCATTGACCTTTGCCGTTACCAGGTAGCCAATTGTTATATGGGCCGTGCAGGTTTGATCAATTCGGGTGGTGCATCATCAGGTGCCAGTGATCTTGCTGAAGCCGTAACAACGGCAGTGATAAATAAAAGAGCCGGTGGCATGGGATTGATCAGCGGACGTAAAGCATTTCAACGACCGATGAAAGAAGGTGTGGGAATATTGAATGCCATACAGGATGTTTATTTAGATAAACAAATAACGATCGCTTAAATAAAATTTTTATTCATTTATAAAACCCATTCGCTGTACGAATGGGTTTTTTTTTTCCACTTATCTAAAAAAATGATTACAGCCGGCAACTTTTATTTTACTACTAACGATACAATATTAAATCTGCACTCAGTAAAACAAATAGTATGAAAAAAAGTATCGTTGTGATAGCAGCTGCATTTTTTATAACCCTATCATGTAGTAAAAGTGGCACCGGAGGAGGTGGTGGTGGTGGTATTGATTGCAGTGCTGTAGCATCTTCATTCTCTGCAAACGTTAACCCTATAATTCAATCATCTTGTGCCACTGATGCTTCATGTCATGGTGCGGGTAGTAGTAATGGACCCGGTCCATTGTTAACTTATACTCAAATTTCAAATGCAAGAATTTCTGTAAAAACATCAGTTGCCAATGGCACAATGCCAAAAAATGGAAGTTTATCTACAGCACAAAAAAATATGATCATCTGTTGGGTAGATAGTGGAGGTCCTAATAATTGATATCCGTTGTTCCTTTTAAATATAAAATGCCTTGCTGAATGCAGGGCATTTTTGCTGAATAGGGTTGTTGTAGTATAAGAGTGCTCCAAGGCAGTGCCTTCGGAACGTCGGAAAAGAAGCTAAATAATAATCCATTTGCCGGCTTCATTAAAAAAGCACACTTCCAATTGTTAGCATTTGATATTCAATTCTAAAGCCTCAAATTGAGGATTCCCTATATTTGTAACCATTCAAAACTTTTTGCATGGCAAAACAGGTAGAAGATTTTGATTCGAATCTTGCTGGTGATGAAGGAAAGGAATCGACAAGAACAAGCTGGTTCAAACGAATTCGGAAAGGTATACTTACAAGCACTCATGAAAAGAAAGAAACACCGGAAGGATTATGGACCAAGTGCCCTGAGTGTAATTTTATCTGCACTTCAAATGAGCTGAAAGAAAATCTATTCGTTTGCCCAAAATGCAATTATCATCATCGCATTGGCAGTGAAGAATATTATTCCATTCTTTTTGACGATAACCAGTACACAGAGCTTTTCGAAAACATTCGCAGCAAGGATTATCTTGAGTTCACTGATCTGAAACCTTATAAAAAAAGGCTGGAAGAGATCTGGAGCAAAACTGATCTGAAAGATTCAATGCGTGTAGCTGTGGGCAAAGTAGGTGGACATGATCTGGTAATTGCTTGTATGGATTTTGAATTTATTGGTGGCAGCTTAGGAAGTGTGATGGGTGAAAAATTTTCCAGAGCGGTTGATCATTGCCTGCAGCATAAAATACCATATATGGTTATTTCAAAAAGCGGGGGCGCCAGAATGATGGAAAGTGCTTTTTCATTGATGCAACTGGCAAAAACCAGTGGCAAACTTTCACAACTTAGCGATGCAAAACTTCCTTATATATCTTTTTTAACCGATCCGACATTTGGCGGTATATCGGCATCATTTGGAATGCTGGGCGATCTGAACATTGCTGAGCCGGGTGCATTGATTGGCTTTGCAGGACCAAGAGTTATCAAAGAAACGATCAAAAAAGATCTTCCGCCCGGGTTTCAACGCAGCGAATTCATTCTCGAACATGGCTTTCTGGATTTTATTGTTCCCAGAAAAGAATTAAAAGAAAAGATGACGAAAGTGTTGTGGATGTTTAAGAATTAACTCTGCAGTTCTTATCTCCTATTTTTACACAGATGGAAATTAAAAATCGTTCCGCCTTTTTTGAATATTTTATCGACAATAAATATGTCGCGGGAATTGCATTAACAGGAACAGAAGTAAAATCTTTAAGAACAGGCAAAGCAAGTTTTAATGATAGCTACTGCCTCATTCATAAAGGCGAGATCTGGATCAAAAGTCTGCATATTGCCGAATATTCACACGGAACAGTGAATAATCATGATCCATTACGAGACAGGAAACTTCTTTTGCAAAAAAGAGAGATCAGGAAGATTGAAAGCAAGCTGAAAGAAAAAGGCTACACTATAATTCCACTCAGGATTTTTTTTAATGAAAAAAACCTTGTAAAAGTTGAGATCGGACTTGCAAAAGGAAAAAAGCTTCATGACAAACGGGAAACTATAAAAAAACGTGATGTGGAAAGAGAATTGAAACGCTACCCCCTTTAACTCTCCCGGAAGAAGAGAACCTCTCAGCACCAACGTATTTATATCCCATTGATGGGATGATATCCACATTCAGGTAATTTTTCAGGTAGTTCTTCGTTAGTAACAGTACAGGTTTTTGAATATTTTACTTTTTCTATGAAAAAGCCGCTACTCCTTATTTCCATATTATTCACGTTACAACTTTTTTCTCAATCGCCCAGCGGTTATTGGTATGGAGTAGCCAATGTAAAACTGAGAAATACCTACAGCAATTACATGATCGAACTGATCATTGAGCAGGATAAGAATAATATAAAAGGTGTATTGAATTATTTTTTTAAAAATACATACCGCAGTATCCCGGTTCGGGGAACATACAATGCCAATACAAGATTACTTTATATATCAAACATCCCGGTATCATATTATGGTTCTTTTTTCAACCAGGAAGTAGATTGTGCCATGAATCTCGCTGCAACATTCAGAGTATCGCAGGTAAATTCTGTTTTAAAAGGCTCCTTCTTAAGCAAGCCTGAATACAAGTACACCTGCCCGGAGATCCTGTTCAATCTTCATCTGAACTCAGACCCGTTAAAAAGGGATTCGATAATGCATGCTATAAAAGTTTTAAAAGAAACATACCAGGTGTGGCGGCCAACGGAACGGGATACTATAGCAGCCGTTACAATTCAGCCAAGAAATGTGATCAATTATGTTGTGAGTAATCAGTTTAAACAAAGGGAAAAAGTAGTAGCAGAGGAATTAGTAGTTGAAAATGATTCAGTATATGTTGATTTTTATGATAATGGTGAAATTGATGGCGACTCAATCTCCGTTTTCTTAAATGACAAACTTATTGCCTTTAACAGGATCCTCTCTGCCAGATCTGTTCATTTTGAAATACCCCTTGATTTAGCGAAAGAAATAAACGAGATAACCATGTTTGCCGATAATCTCGGATCAATTCCACCCAATACAGCTTTAATGGTTGTAAATGATGGAAAGAAAAGATACGAAGTAAGACTTACCAGCAATTTTGAAAAGAGTGCTACAATAAGATTGAAAAGAAAGAAAAACTAAAATGACATCAAAACAATTCAGGCTGCTTGCTATCGCCTTTAGGTTTCACCCATTCCATTTCTACACTCTTACTATAATCAAGTAATCTTGTTCCTACTGTTCTCCAACCAGACAACTCTGCAACTTTTTCCAATTTCATTTTTCCTTTTCGTATTTGAGCTCCCCTGCCCTGCTGTACCGCTAAGATCGGTTCCGCATCGGTAGTAACAGCTTCTACATAATTGTCATCACCTTCTTTAATGAACAAAAATTTATTTCCCAGTGTAGTTGTCTCTATCTTAAACCGTTTTACCATGAACTGCTTTTTATCCATATCAGCATATACAGCAGTAATTATTTTTTCCGGGTCAAACTTTTCTATCAACAAAACCTTTTCCGCATCAAGTTTTTGTGTCAGTTCCTGGTCGGTTATTTCATAATTACCATCATTGTAAACAACAAGTATCTTATCATCGGCATCGAACATACCAAGATATTGCCCTTTCTCATCCACATTCAACCGGCCGAACTGATCATCGTACCAGAGTTTTTTACCCGCTATGGTTGATCTTCCGGCTTCTTTTAATTTAACGCCATCAGATTTGATCGGGTATTTGGTAACTGTTATTCCTTTACTACCTCTGCCAGTGATCTCCAGTTCGGCAAAATTAAATTCAAATTCTTTTTTATGAGCCCTTGCACCGGGAGTAAGAATGATCCTTACAATTTCTGCTTCAGCATTTGGATTTACACTTAAATAATGCACTTTGCTTTTATCATGTTCTTTAGCAAGGAAGTATTCTTTATCTCTTGTTACACCGGTTACATTAAATCGTTTTGCAAAACTTTTACCACTATCCCCATCCATGTAGATCATGTTGTATGTGGTGCGTTCATCGTTCTTTTGAAAAACGGCGGCATGAATGATATCCTTCCCTATATAGGTTTTCTCGCCTACCTTCACCACCCTCATCACTCCTTTTTTGGTAAAAACGATTATATCATCAAGAGTTGAGCAGTCAAAAAGAAACTCATCTTTTCTTAACCCTGTACCGATAAATCCATCTTCACGATTTACATAAAGCCTGGCATTGGCAATAGCTACCTGCTTTGCCTCGATCACTTCCATTGTTTTGATCTCGGTCTTTCTCTCCCGGCCCTTACCATATTTCTTTAACAGATTTTCAAAATAAGAAACTGCATAATCGACAAGATTGGCAAGATCATGCTTTACCTGTTTGATCTCTGTTTCCAAACCTTTTATCTGTTCATTCAATTCATCAATATCAAGTTTGTATATTCGTCTAACCGGCTTTTCAGTAAGCTTAATAATATCTTCTCTTGTAATTGCCCGCTTTAACTGTTTTTTATATGGCTTGAATGCTTCATCAATTGCTTCGAGTACTTTATCCCATGTGGCATGTTTCTTTTCAAGCTCCTTATAAATTTTTTCTTCAAAGAATATTTTTTCCAGGGAAGTATAATGCCATTTTTCCTGGAGCTCATTTAACCTGATCTTTAACTCCTGCTCAAGTAGATCTTTTGTTTTATCAGTAGAAAGTTTAAGCAAGTCGTTTACCGTGAGGAATTGCGGCTTCTGCTCAACGATAACACATGCATTGGGAGAAATGGATATTTCACAATCGGTGAATTTATATAATGCATCAATGGTGATATCGGGAGAAATACCCGGCGCCAGGTCAACCTGTATCTCCACATCGGCAGCCGTATTATCCGTTACTTTCTTAATCTTTATTTTTCCCTGGTCATTTGCTTTTACAATGGAATCCATCAATTGCGTGGTGGTAACTCCATAGGGAACGCTTCTGATCACCAGTGTTTTCTTATCCAGCTCTTCAATATGTGCTCTTACTTTTACTTTACCGCCCCGTTTTCCCTGGTTGTATTCATCAACATCTATTTGGCCTCCTGTTTGAAAATCGGGATATAACTCAAATCTTTTTCCTCTTAAATATTTTATGGAAGCTTCGATGAGTTCACAGAAATTATGCGGAAGAATTTTTGTTGCCAGGCCTACGGCAATTCCATCGGCACCTTGCGCTAATAATAATGGAAACTTCATGGGTAAAGTAACCGGTTCATTCTTTCTGCCATCATAACTCAGTTGCCACTCTGTAGTTTTTGCATTGAAAGCAACTTCCAGTGCAAACTTGCTTAAACGACCTTCAATATACCTGGCCGCTGCTGCATCATCACCGGTTCTTACATCGCCCCAGTTTCCCTGTGTTTCAATCAGCAATTCTTTTTGTCCAAGATTTACGATCGCATCTCCGATACTGGCATCACCATGCGGATGATATTGCATCGTTTGCCCGATAACATTTGCTATTTTATTGAATCGGCCATCGTCCATTTCTTTCATGGCATGCAGAATGCGACGCTGCACGGGCTTCAAGCCATCTTCAATGGCAGGAACGGCTCTTTCAAGGATAACATAAGATGCATAATCTAAAAACCAGGTCCTGTATTGACCGGGAAGCCCGGATTCATTGTTTTGGATTTGAGAAATTACTTTTTTCGCCATTCTTAAGATATTGTTTTAAATGCTCAATGTTCAATACTCATTTTTTCTGAGCATTTCTATTCTTCAACCAATCTCTCTTCAATATTATAAATATTATTTGCCATTATAATTTACTTAAGCTTGAATCAAAATTGAACATTCCCTTATTACGAATTTAAGACTTCATCATCGGCTTCAACACTCTCCACCTGGCTCCCCGCTTTACGAACATCAAACTCTTTCCAGGCTCCATCTATATTACCCATCGTCTCGATCTTTCCAGCGGCTATTAATTGTTTCATTCGCCACATAAGGAACACATCACCAGTTTTTATTTTCATACGATGAAGAGTGTTACTTAAAACTCTTGTGGCTTTTTGCCATTCATTAGTAATATTCTTCATCACTTCATCATCATAAAATGATTCTTCCCTGCCAACGATCTTTTTTCCTCCTTCCAAAATCCTTACTGTTGCATTTTCATCACTTATTTTTTTCCACTCATCCGGATCTACTTCAAACTCACTTAAGGTAATCGGTCTTGCCAGTTTTTTTGCCTTCACGGCTTCCCGGGGAAGAATATCATGAACAGACCATGGATAAAACAACTGTCCTTTTTCATTTATAAATGGAAGATTATTCAAATACAATATTAACAGCCTGCCCTGGTAGGCTCTTAACTGGGGCATCAGCCAGTAATAACCCGTAACATCATGTTGATTCTGCCCTATCCAGATCCATGCTTCCAATGTTTCGTCGGCATCCATTTTTTCTTTGATGGCTCTTACAGTTACCCGGTCGTCAAAAGTGCCGACACCTTTTTCATAGGGCGAACCGGCTAATAATTGTATCCACCAATTGATCCTTGCCTGCCAGCCTTCATCGGTATCAATATCTTTTAGCGGTCCCACACCCCATTCATCTTTTATTTCAATTACTTCACCATTTAATGATTCATCAAGCTTCATTGCTTCTTTCAGCAAGTTCACATCTGCATGTTGAAAAACTATGTGTAACATCACTTCTTTATTTTAATTGCTAAAAACAAAAAATTATTGGCAGCCCCGATCACTTCGTAATTCACATAAAAACTTTCTGTAAATATTTTAAAGGCCATGAACTCATGTTTGGGCACTGCAAATTCGTCAAATAAAATAATATCGCCATCATTCAAAAACCGGTACAGCTGCGACAACGAAAATATTGTTGCACTGAATATATCAGCATCCATGTGTATCAGTTTTCGTTTCCCATTTTTATATTGATCTAAAAAAGGTACCAACGTATCCTGGAAAAGACCTCTATAAAAACTTGCTCTTGGATCAGTAATATTCAATGATTCCAATGCCACTGCCATGGCACCTTTTCCAAATGGGCCAAAATTTTCAGGCAACCCTTCAAACGTATCAAAGCCATAAAATTTTGAATCAGGATTTTTATTATGTTCAAGCCACCATTTAAAAGAATGCCCGCCACTAACTCCAAATTCAAAATAATCTAAAGCTGAAAGTTCCAGTTTCTCTGCTTTACTTACTTCTTCATATAGTTTAAGCCGCCTGTTATAATCCCATTTGCTTTGATACCAGTCGTTGTAACCATTCACTTTTGTTTTGCTTCGCCATTTACTTAGCTTACTCATATGATAAGCATTCAAAAAAAAACCAGTGAATGGCTCAAAAACTCCATGAAGTTTCCACTTCATGAAAAGTGATTTGGTTTTTCGTATGATATCAAGCTTTGTCAATTGTTGAGTAGAATTACAGAACGTACAAGAGTGCGACGCAACGTATGTTTAATAGAGTTACAAAAGTTTAATATAAAAAATTAAGCATTCAATTCTATAGCTCCCTCTCCTACCTTATCCATTTCAATTTTCAAATTATCAATAATGAATTCCTGTCTTTCGGGAGTGTTCTTACCCATATAATACTCTAATAATAATTGTATATGATCGCCTTGTTCAAGTCGCATCAGTTGTTTGCGCATATCAGCGCCAATGAACAATGCAAACTCATCAGGACTTATCTCCCCTAAACCCTTAAATCGTGTGATCTCAGGCTTGCTTCCGAGTTTTTTCACTGCAGCCTGTTTCTCTTCTTCACTATAACAATAGATTGTTTCCTGCTTATTTCTTACTCTGAACAAAGGCGTTTCCAGCACATATACTTTTTCATGCTTTACAAGATCCGGAAAGAATTGAAGGAAGAATGTCATCAGCAACAAACGAATATGCATGCCATCCACGTCCGCATCGGTGGCGATCACTATATTATTATAGCGCAGGCCTTCCATACCATCTTCAATATTCAATGCATGTTGCAATAAATTGAATTCTTCATTCTCATACACAACTTTCTTGGTAAGGCCGAAACAGTTCAATGGCTTGCCACGCAAACTAAATACTGCCTGTGTTTCTACATCCCTGGATTTTGTAATGGAACCACTGGCGCTGTCGCCCTCAGTAATAAAGATGGTCGATTCATTCATTTTGGCAATATATTCTTCCTTGCCTTTCCCTGTTGGTTCATCATTTAAATGATAGCGGCAATCACGCAGCTTGCGGTTATGAAGATTTGCTTTCTTAGCTCTTTCATTTGCCAGCTTTTTGATTCCTGAAAGTTCTTTTCTTTCTCTTTCACTTTGCTCAATACGTTTCTTAAGCTCTTCGGCAGTTGATGGATTTTTATGCAAATAGATCTCCAGCTCTTTTGAAAAAAAATCGCCAATAAAATTTCGCATCGTGGGTCCACCTTCCGCTACGTTTACAGAGCCGAGTTTTGTCTTTGTCTGGCTTTCAAATACCGGTTCCACCACACGGACAGAAATTGCAGCCACAATTCCTGTTCTTATATCGGCTGCATCATAATCTTTTTTATAAAAATCCCGGATGGTTTTTACATACGCCTCACGAAAAGCCTGCTGGTGTGTACCGCCCTGTGTAGTATGCTGACCATTTACAAAACTGTAAATGTCTTCTCCATATTCATTGGTATGAGAAATAGCAACTTCAATATCATCGCCTGTTAAATGAATGATCGGGTAACGAATTTCGTCTTCGTTTGTTTTACGTTGTAAGAGATCCAGCAAGCCATTCTTGCTTACATACGTTTTTCCATTGAAGATGATCTTCAAGCCGGCATTCAGAAAACAATAATTCCAAATTTGATTTTCCAAAAACTCCGGATGAAATTTAAAATTCTTAAATACAGTTTCATCAGGAATAAATGTTACCACTGTGCCATTATCTTCGCCTGATTTTGTTTCCTTATGCTCTTTGATTAAAAAACCTCTTTCAAATTCTGCTGTCTTTTCTTTTCCGTCTCGTATCGCTTTTACTTTGAAATATGTACTCAATGCATTCACTGCTTTAGTACCCACTCCATTTAAGCCAACTGATTTCTGAAACACTTTGCTGTCATACTTGGCACCGGTATTTATCTTACTTACCACATCCACCACTTTCCCCAAAGGAATACCGCGGCCATAATCTCGGATAGTTACCTGTTTTCCCTCAACTGTTATCTCAATTGTTTTTCCATACCCCATTGTGTATTCATCAATGCAGTTATCGATCACTTCCTTGGCCAGCACATAAATACCATCATCAGGCGATGAACCATCACCCAGTTTACCAATATACATACCGGGCCGCAGCCGAATATGCTCTTTCCAGTCAAGGGATTTAATACTCTCTTCGTTGTAATCAAAGAGATTCGAGGTGTCTTTCGGTTTTTCTTTTTCTTTTGCCATTTTACACGATACGGTTTAGCCTGCCTGCCGGCAGACAGGTTTTTCTTTGGTTATCAGCTTTAGGAATTCTATTCAACGTCCCTTGCGACGCTCCGTTC
>FKKE01006208.1_pt1 | contig 12638 bp, 10 predicted proteins | sample 1106331 | NCBI WGS metagenome assembly FKKE01 (sample SAMEA3931202, study PRJEB13176) | freshwater metagenome | biome: Drinking water system; feature: drinking water; material: freshwater | place: China | collected 2013-02-06 | reverse complement strand
TGGCGGCGGAAGGGCCTTGCGCGAGACCCACATGACCCGCGGAGCCCCAGTCCCTGTCATATTCTGTTCCATCTGATGGCGGACCGCCTGCCCTTGCGGGACCAAGCCGGCTGACAGCCAGGACGGCATCCCGGCCTGCCCTGTCGACGGCAGTATGGCCAGCAGGGCCAGGGCGCCTGCCGCGCGTATCCGCTGTGATGTGTTTCGGTGTACCTTGTTCATACTTGAACCTCCTGGCCCGTGCTTCTCCAAAAGAAAACCGCCCATCCTCCATGCGACACGGCACAAGATGGGCGGCTTCCAAGCAACAGGCTCGCAACCTCTTCGCACTTCGGCAGCCAGACCAGCCCTGGACTTGTATCCCCTCGGGCCTCTTGGCTTTGCGTCCTATCCTTGCGGATAGTTTGCCCTTGAACCGTGCCTATGTCGTTACTCGTGCATCTCTGTTCGTTGACTTTCCTCTCAAATTATGTCGATTGCGCACGTTTGCTCGCCAATAGCTATTTCACCCTATCCACCGGCCATTGAGCAATCGATATGCCATGGTGGTGGGATTCCGTTCGAGCACGACCCAGTCGAGAAGGAAGCTAGCAAACACAAGAGGTTACACGAGGATGACAGAAGCTTCTCACCTCCATCGGCCAGAGGCCGCCTTCCGCGCCGTTGCACGCGTGTAGGAGTCCTCCTACGAGGCCTTGCGCAGTGTGGACATTTTTTGCCACCGCACATGACTGCACCTTGCCACAAGGCAAACTCACGCGCTGAAACCGCCCGACAGGAGAGCAGCGTCGGACAATGACTCGTCTCAAGCAGCGACGGATTTCAACCGATACGACAAGGGTGAAGGTCTGTCCTTGCCGACCCCGATCCGGGGGACGGAGGATGCGACGGTTACCATCTATCTTAAGATACATTCGTCGGGGCGGGAGCCGGGAAGGATGAACATGATTAGTCATGCCATGACCGGGCCTGAGGACATGTCGAGCGCGAGGGTAGATTGGTTTGCTTCAGGACAGGGACTTGCGGGGGGGACCGTGACCGTCGGACTCCTGGTGGGTTTATATGCCAAGACGCTCTATGCCCTCGGAGGGGACTGGTATGCCGATCCCGATTTCTCTCATGGGTTCCTCGTGCCGATCATGTCCGGGTATTTCATATGGGAGCGATGGGATCGGCTAAAGGTCATTCCGCTCTCCCCCTCGTGGTGGGGACTCGCGGTGTTGGTGAGCGGGCTGGGCATGCTCGTGCTGGGCTCACTCGGCGCAGAGCTGTATCTTCAACGCAGTTCATTCATCGTGGTGCTGTGCGGACTCGTCTGGACCCTGATGGGCCCAACCATGGTGCGGAATCTCGGGCTCCCGTTGGCCTTTCTCCTGTTCATGATCCCGCTCCCGTCCATTATCTTGAATACGATCGCCTTTCCGCTGCAGCTCTTCGCCGCCAAGGTCGCGTCGTTCTGTCTGTTCAGTCTCTCAATCCCCGTGCTTCGGGAAGGCAACATCATCATGTTGACGGGAACGACGTTAGAGGTCGCCGAAGCCTGCAGCGGTATCCGCTCGCTCCAGGCGCTGCTCGCCCTGGGAACTGTGTACGCCTACTTTACGCAGGATCGGATGGTCGCTCGATGGATGCTGGTCCTGCTCTCCATCCCGATCGCCATTACCGCCAATGTGATTCGAGTCAGCGGGACGGGCATTTTGGCGGAGTATTGGGGTGTGGAGGCGGCCCAAGGATTCTATCACACATTTGAGGGGTGGATCGTGTTTGTGGTGGCCTTCGTCTTGTTGCTGGCGGCGGGAACGGTGCTCTCGCGCGTCATGAAGCGCGGCGCAGCGCGGCGCCGAGACCAACCTTCAACCGGCGTTCAGGTACCTGACCGAACGTAAGGCTCTCTCATGACTCGATGGCTTGCCGTCGCCTGTTCGATCGCTCTCTTGGCCGGAACCTGGGGATTGCTTACCTCACTCTCGCACGGTGAGCCGGTGCTGGCGAAACGCCCGTTTGCGCAGTTTCCGATGCAGGTGGGGAACTCCTGGAAAGGGACGGAGCTTGGGATGGACCGGGAAATCCTCGATGTTCTCAAGGTCAGTGACTATATGTTGCGGATGTACGAACCGAGCGGCGAGAAAGGGGGAAGAGATCAGTCCGCTGGCGGAGCGTCTCCCTTGTGGTTGTATGTCGGGTACTACCAGAGTCAACGGACCGGAGCCACGTACCATTCGCCCAAGAATTGCCTTCCGGGCGCCGGATGGCAGTTTGCTGAAACCGATTACGTGACCGTCCCCACACCGACGGGCCAATCCGCCACGATCAACCGCGTCGTCGTCGAGAAGGGACTGGAAAGACAAGTAATCCTCTATTGGTACCAGGATCGAGGCCGTGTGATTTCGAGCGAATACTGGGCCAAAGCCTTCATGATTTGGGATGCCTTGACCAAGAACCGAACCGACGGCTCGCTGGTGAGGTTGTCGATTCCAGTCACCTCGACGACCGACGAGGCCTTTCGCGTGGGAATGGCTTTTCTTCAGGAAGCCTGGCCTATTCTCTATGACTATCTGCCCGCGCAAGACCCGACTCTGATGTCATAAGTCATGATGCCGGAATTCCTGCTTGCCTCAACCATCTGCGCCGCCTTGGCTGCCGGCTTCGTGGCCATTAACCTTCTCGCACGTCATCGCGTGTTCGGATGGAGCCGCCCCGTGGCGGGTGCGTTAGTGCTGATGGGGATCAGCACCCTCATCGAGGGACTTCGCTCGCGGGGAGGGAACGAGAGCCCATTCACATGGCTACTGGCCGCGCACGCGGTGCAAGTGCTCCTTGCCGCCACGCTGGTCCACAGTCTCTATGGACTCAAACGCCTGGCCGGGCTGTATGAAAAAGCCCGGCGCACACCGATGGTCCTCGTTGCCTGGTGCAGCGCTCCGGCGGTGCTTCTTGGAACCTGGCTGTCCTCCGGGAAGGCGGGAACATTCCCTCACGCCGCCTTTGGGACTCCATCTCCTCTCATGGTCTATCTGGGGATCACACTGATCGTCTCGCTGGCGCAGTGCGAGCGTCTCCTCAGAAAAACGCAGGAAGCGACCCGCTATCAGCTCAAATTTATCGTGATCGGCCTGGGAACCAGTGCGGCTCACCAGCTGTATCATGCCGGTCAAGCGGCCTTTGCCATCGTGCGAGAGCCGGGCGCCCCGATGGTGGCCGCCTGTGTGACCATCTTGGCGGCCGGATTGATCTGGCTCGGCGGCCAGAGGGTCACGGCGGTGTTCCCGATCTCGACATTATATGTGCCCGCCGGAGTGCTGCACCACACCATCACCGCGCTGGCCATCGCCGGGTATCTCGGTGCGGGTTTGATGCTGCGAAGCGGCGTCCTGTCGACCGGATGGAGCTTCGCGGATGCCCTCGGCATCATCGCGGTATTTGTGACCGGGGTCAGTCTGATCGCTTTCTTGGCCTCTCGAACGCTCCAGGTCCGTCTCCATCAATGGACCGCGCGCTTTGTGTATCGGGCCCGATATGACTATCGCGCCAAGTGGCTCGAAGTGACAAACACGTTCCGACAAGCCACGACGGTGGAACAGATCCTCGACCAGTTGCTCGACTTGCTGAGCCGCACGTTCGGTGCGCCGCGCATCGCCGTGTGGATGCATTACGAAGCCGACGACCGCTTCCATCGCGTCCGCTCGGTTAATACGGGCAATCCCCCGGCCCCGCTGCACGGCGCACATCCCATCGTCACCTGCCTCCGCCGCACCGATGAACCGATGGAAGTCGGAGAAGACCAGGAGACGAAGCCCTCCGGCGAGGACCCCTTCCTCGCCGCGTCACAAGGCGTATTGTGCGTGCCCATCTGGTGCCGCGGACGGCTGGATGGATTCGTCACCCTCAGCCGGGAACAGCCGGAGATAGGCTACGGTCAGGACGATCGCCATCTGCTCCGCGCCATTGCGCACCACGCGGGAGCCCTGTTGGCCCAGGCGCGCCTGACCGAAGAGTTACAAAACTCGGCGGAATTCGAAGCGCTGCATCGTGTGGCCGCATTTTGCCTGCATGACTTGAAGAATCTCACAGCCCAACTGTCCCTGGTCGTCCAAAACGCGGAGGCCCATGGGCACGATCCCCGCTTCCAGAAATCCGCGCTGCGGACCGTGACGGGAACGGTCCAGAAGATGATGGCCCTCATGGCCAAGCTGTCGATGACGACGACCCGCAGCGGTGACGCCGAGGACGTCAATGTCCATGCCGCGGTGGCGGAGACGCTTCGGGCTTTGGCGCCGACGGCCCGCGGACGCATCAAGCAGCTGGGCGAATCCGTCCCGGCGGTTCGAATCGCCCGCGACCAGTTTCATCAGGTGCTCTTGAACATCATCTTGAACGCACAGCAGGCCGCCGGCGAGCAAGGAGAAATCAGGATCGTCACCAGCCGGAAGGACACTGCCGTGGCAATTCAGGTGCGGGACAATGGTCCGGGAATCGATGAAGAACGGCTCCGAACTCTCTTCAGGCCCTTTCGCAGCACGAAGCCGGGAGGACTGGGGATCGGCATGTATGAATGCAAGCGGATCCTGGCCAGCCACAAAGGGACCATCCACGTGAAAAGTGAACCGGGGCGAGGCACCGAGGTCACGATCACGCTGCCAATCGCCGCTCCAGCGAGCACGTCCCACTCGAGACCCGTTGCCACAGCCGTCTAGCGTGGCGGCGAGGAGACTCTTGGGGGGAGAGGGAAGACGCAGCAACGATGGCAAAGACAAGGGCGCTAGCCGAATCGGGGGGGACGAAGGTTCTTCCGTCCTCCGCGTCTGTCGTGGGTTTCAGCTTCATGGACCCTCGGATTCTCCCATTTGCGGCTTACATGGCCTTCATCATTCTTGCGGCAGGTCTCGCCTGGCTCGGCGAGCAGGGCCAGTTCTCATCATCCGACCTGCACCGGTGGGAGCTGTGGCTCTATCCGATCAAAACAGCGGTCGTCATGGCCCTGTTGATCACATATTGGCCTCGCTATGACGAACTGAAGGACGGCCTCTTGTCGAATCTCGCGCATCTCGCCGAGGCACTGGCAGTTGGAGTCGTCGCGTACGCGGCCTGGGTGCGAATGGATTGGTCATGGGCCACCCAAGGAAGTACGCCGACTGGTTACGATCCTTCCGATGCAGGATCGACCGCCCCGCTGTTGATGGCCATGCGACTTTTCGGCGCCTCGATGGTCGTACCGATCATGGAAGAGTTGTTCTGGCGCTCGTTCCTCATTCGGTATATCGACGCCTCCAACTACCTGACGGGTCGAATCGGGGTGTTTTCCTTGAAAGCAGGACTTATCACGGTCGTGCTCTTTGGGTTGGAGCATCAGCTCTGGCTTGCCGGGATGATGGCCGGCGCCGCGTATACCCTCTTGCTCTATCGCACCCAGCGCTTGTGGCCCTGCGTCGTCGCTCACGGGACCACGAACTTGATTCTGGGGATCCATGTGCTCGTCACCGGGGAATGGCAGTGGTGGTAACCCCATGACCACGCACCTGCACAGTCGAGAAGGATCGTCCGGAGCGACGGGCACGCTCGAGGCCCCGAGCGGCGATGCTGCGCACCGCCCCCTCGTCCTCATTGTCGAAGACCATGCGGAAATTCGAGAACAATTGCGGTGGGGCTTGGAGCCGCAGTACGAAGTCATCGAAGCCGCCGACCGACTGGCGGCGCTGACCCTCATGCGGGAACACCGTCCGACCTTGATCACCCTAGATCTCGGCCTGCCTCCCGACGAGACGGGCCACGCGGAAGGCTTTGCCGCCTTGGGCGAGATGCTCGGCCATGACCCCTTGGCCAAGATCATCGTGATCACCGGAAACGAAGATCGGGGACACGCGCTGACCGCCATCCGCTGCGGCGCCTACGATTACCTCAAAAAACCGATCGATCTCGAAGTGCTCAAGATCGTGCTCCAGCGAGCCCACTATCTGGCGGAGGTGGAACGCGAAAATCGCGCGTTGCAAGATCGCGTCGCGTCACAGTCGTTCCATGAGATCTTGGGAAGCAGCCCCCCCATGCAGCAGGTTTTCAAGACGATTCGTCGCGTGGCCGGATCGGACATTCCCGTCTTGATCATGGGTGAAAGCGGGACCGGGAAAGAATTGGTCGCGCGGGCGATCCATGGGGAAAGCGCGAGAAGGCGCGGCCCGTTCGTCGCCATCAACTGCGGCGCCATCCCGGACACCCTGTTAGAAAGCGAGCTGTTCGGCCATGAGAAGGGGGCCTTTACCGGCGCACACATTCAGCGGAAGGGGCGGGTCGAAATGGCGCAAGGGGGAACGCTCTTCCTGGACGAGATCGGCGAACTGTCGCCTCCGCTCCAGGTCAAGCTGCTGCGGTTCCTGCAAGCCCAAGTGATCGAACGGATCGGGGGGCGTGAGGAAATTCCGGTCGACACGCGCATCGTGGCCGCGACGAATATGGATCTGCAAGCCGCCATGAAAGACGGCCGCTTTCGCGAGGATCTGTTCTACCGACTGAATGTCGTCAACATCCGGATGCCCCCGTTGCGCGAACGCGGACAGGACCTTCGACTGCTGGCCAAGGCCCTGCTGCACCGGTTTGCCACGCAACATGGCAAACGCATCGTGGGGTTCACGGCGCAAGCGCTCGCCGCGCTGGACGCCTATTCGTGGCCCGGCAATATTCGAGAATTGGAAAACCGCATCAACAGGGCCGTGGTCATGTCGGAAAACAGTCGCATCCTTCCCGAAGATCTGCAATTGGAAGGGACCGCCGTGCCGCCGTCAGGTCCGACATTGAAAGCGACCCGGTCCGTCGCCGAGCGTGAATTGCTCGAACGCACCCTGGCCAAGCACGGCGGGAATATCACGAAGACCGCCAAGGAACTCGGCGTCAGTCGCCCCACAGTTCACCAACTGATCAGTAAATACAACCTGGCTGTTCCCCGTCGCTAGCTGATTCGCTGACACAGACCAAATCCCGTCTTTAGCGGGGGAGATTCCCTGGGTGTACCCCCAGGATCGTCATCCTCCTTATCTGTCATCAGCGTCACACACCATTCACCTTATAAATCAAGAGGTTCGTAGCGATTTCTATTGATCACGCCACAGAGCCGTCAGTATTTCTTACAGCTTCCATTCGCTGAAGTTCTCATACTCAATTGATAACTCTATTGTTTTAATCTGGCATCAGTCTCGCCATGGAGTAAGGTACGCCGTCCCAAGGAACAGATCCCTTCATTGGGAGATGTTGACCTTTCAGATCGGCGTCGGAAGGCGAATCGGGTTCACTCACCACATCTCACAAGGAGGTTCCTCATGCGGACAGCCACATCACTACTCTTCGGTGCCTTAGGCCTCATGGTGATGGCAGGACAAGCGAATGCCCTGACGGTCACCTTTGATTCCGGAATCGGGGGCGGGACCACCGCCTATACGGAATCGGGCATGACGGTGAGTTCGCTGAATCCCGGCGGGTACGTGTTTACCGGCTGGGACAACAACGCGGACGGATCCAAAGACTTGTTCGGGTCGGCGGGAAACGGCACAACCCCCTATAAGTTCACGCTGGGAGGCGGGCAATTTACCCTTGACTACTTCAATATCGTCGGACAGCTTGGCGGGTTGGGAAATGGCCTGCTGACCTCGAATCTTGGCGGATCAATCTCGATCGATAGCCTTGGCACCCTCTACCTCGCGTTGCTGCCCATTGCGCAACAGCAACTCTGGATGGGGATCACAGAGTTCACCTGGACTCAAACAGCCGGTGGATTGATGATCGACGACATCCACTTTACGCTGATGCCGATTGGCGGACCTCCGACCGCGCCGATGATGATGGCTAACCCCGAACCGAGTTCCGTCATCCTCATGGGAACGGGCCTGGTGGGATTCATCGGCTGGAGAATGCGCAAGCGACAGGCGTAAGGTGCCCTCTGTGCTGATATGGACGGGCTTCGGTTCCTTGAACAAACTATGGGACCGGAGCCCGTCTCATTAAAAGCACGACCGCGCTGAGCGGGGCAAGATGGCGTCCACCTGTGTATGCGGCTCCCTTCGGGGTTGCGACCACCTGGAAGATGAAAGAGCGGGCTATAAGCTGACCGAGGAGGTGGCGATGAGCCCGGACGCATCAGATCCGATTGAGCGGTGGACGTCGAAATATCGGCGGTGAAACTATCGAAAACCCGGCCTAACGACCGCCGAGGGAAAAGATCGGTGTGACCGGGTTCTGCTAGGAGCCTGTCCGACATTGCCATTCGATTGACCCATTGCATGTGAAAGAGCAATGGGTACCCCGCGAAGCGGGTGCGGTCAGATGCGAGGCCGCAGGCCCGGAAAACCGGAGGTGTATTCGCTGGAATCGGGACCGATTGCTCAGCAGAATGCAATGGGTGCCACGGATTTGTTCGGGCCGAGAACGACGCAGATGGACGCGGATCCTTCGCCGCAGTAAAAAGAGCAATGTCGGACGGGCTCCTAGGCGCAGAGAACGCGTCCCAGATCCGACCGAGGGTTGAAGAGGTTCTTAAGGATAGGTAGATCAAGAAGCTGAAGCAGAAGATCGGCGACCTGTGCTGGGCACCGCATCGTACGGGAAGCCTTGAACCTATCCCTTTGGATCGCAAGACATCCAACGCGTGAACGCGCACGCAGCAGGCGTCTTGAAACGGCGGAGGGGCCGGCGCCTCCTCGTGTCGGCACGGGCAAGCCTGTGCCGCGACAGCCCGGAGCAGTACGCAAAGCGTCGGCAAGGGGACCGCTCGGGTGGAGCCGCTCCAGCCCCGTCCAGAGCACCCACTCCCGTGCGAAGGCGCTGACTCATTCATCAGCGCCCTGTCCGTCATGATCACGGATATGTGGTGGGTGAGTCGCACGGTCAGCGCAACGAACGGTGGGTGACGGGTGTGACACAGAGTCCCGGTGGGCACAAGGGCTGAGCGCCCGTGGCTCCCCACGGGTTTCACAGGCGCGGGGGGCCACCCGCGGACAAATCAGCGTGCGATCCTTTTGAGAGTCCAGAGTAGACGGCGCCATGAACCGGAGCTACCACGAAAGAAGGAGGTGTCCCGTCAGCCTGGTTTTCATATAGCGGAAACGGCGTTTGCTCAGACAATTCAATCCCTTCTGGATAGCTTGAGCGCAACGCAGCCGCTTCCATGTCAGTCCCCTTTACAGAGCAGAACGTCACAATCTGAATGAAAAATACATAAGCCATTGTTATTAATCAATAATACTATTAGGCATATCACTTGCTTGTACGTTGAGTGCGTAATTCAAAGGAGGTGAATGGCCTTCTTGAGAGCGCCCTGCGGCAGCCGCAGGGTCCGTCGTGACGTGTGCGTATTATTCACCCTTACTCAACCATGGGAGGTATCACCATGCGGTTCACCAAAACCTTCATGTTCGGTGCGTTGGCGCTGGCCCTCTTGAGCGGCCAAGCGAACGCCCTGACGGTCACGTTTGATTCCGGGATCGGCGGCGGCGCATCCGCCTACACGGAATCCGGCATGACCATCAGCTCATTGAATGCGGGCGGGATCGTCCAGATCGGCGACAACAACGCGGACTTGTCGAACGATCTCTACGGGGCATTCGGTAATAACACGACGACCTACAAGTTCACCCTTGGAGGCGGGTTGTTCACGCTGGATAACCTGTCGATCGTCGGAAATCTGGGTGGTCTCGGCAACGGGACGATTACGTCGAATCTGGGCGGCTCGATCGGGCTGAATGACATCGGGACCTTGTTCCTGGCGAGTTTGCCCATCCCGCAGCAGACTCTCTGGATGGGCATTTCGGAATTCCATTGGACCCAGAGCGGCGGTGGGTTGATGATCGATAACATCAACTTCACGCTCACGCCGTTGAATGGTCCTCCGACCGCGCCGGCGGCGGCGTCCTTGCCCGAACCCAGCTCCATGATCCTGATGGGTTCCGGTCTGGCGGCGTTGATTGCGCGTAGAATGCGAAAGCAGCAGGCATAAAAGATCGCATTCGGTCAGAAGCGTGGGCCCTGCTTTCCATCAAGGAAGCGGGGCCTCGCATTTCATGCGCGGATGCGATGGTGGCTGATTGATGAGCGGGGGCTTACCGTGGCGAAGGTGGAGCCGGCGGCGCCCCGCCGGGAGGAGCTGCCGGCACACCGGTGCCGCTCGAAGAGGGATTGGGATGTTGAAACACCCACTCGTCGTATCGAGAGAGCCCCTCGAAGTGACGGACAGGGAGCGGAAAGTCCGACCGCTTGATCGTGGGGGCCTTGCTGCGACTTCGCACCCCCATGATGCCGCCGTTGGGTGAACGCAGGAGATCCCAGTCTCGTCCTGTCATGGGATCAGGATAGGCTTTCCGAAGGAAGGGGCGGGGTGGGCGCGTCAGCTCCGCGAGCGTGGCCGGGTAATATTCCTCCTGGGTGACGCGCCCCGCCTTCACCGCAACCGAGTAGGCCGCCAGAGCGTTCTGGATCTCGATTCCCTTCATCAGGAGATCGACTTCCTGTTCGCGCTGAACCGCCATTTTCCACTGACGCGCACCAACCGACAGCACCAAGCCTATCAGGACGATGGCCAGCATCATGAGCAAATAGGTCGCTCCACGCTCGCTCGAAGTCATGGGTGTAGGGCCCCTCCTACAAGATCGTATGCCTCGCAAGTCCTTCGTCCTACATGCGCGGCGATGCAAAAGGCTCGGCGCCTGTGTTTTTCCTGAAAAATTTACTAGAAAGCAGGCATCACGTACCTTGCCCGGGCAAAATAGCTGCCTGGTGAGATTGTTGCACACACCATGCTTATGATTTCACGTCCGGCACGTTTTCTACACAGGAGAGATGAATAGAATAATATCAAATTATCCCCTAGATACTGTGGACAAATCATCTACCCATCCAACATCTTGCGGTATGGCATGAAATCTGCTAGATTTTCAAAAACTCGCTCCCCATTAGTAGAGAGTAAGCAAATCACACGCCGGAAAAGCTGATCCATGACGCGGGCTTATCGGATTTCGTCAATTTCACAAATACTTATCTTCCTGATCACCGTCACCGGCTGTTCCATTTTCAGCTCCAGCGAGGTGCGCCGGGGCGATCGGTTCGTCGAGGCCGGGAATTGGGAAGAAGCGGTCTTGGCCTATCAGCGCGCACTTCGGGACGACGCGTTCGACCGAACCATCCAGAACAAGCTGGCCCTCGCAAGATCCCAGGCCGCCAATAAGTATGAAGAGCAAGCCAGGGTCTTCGTGAAAGAAAACAAGCTGGACCAGGCCGTGGAGGCCATGAAACACGCGTTGACCTTCGAACCCGTGCGTTTGGAACGTCACCAGGCCCTGGCGGACGTGCTCAAGCTGAAAGAATCGCGATATCTCGCGCACAGCGCCGAACAACTCCGAAACATCGGCCGGATCGAAGAAGCGCTGGAAGCCTATCAACGGGCCGTGACGCTCGACCCCGGCCTGACCACCGCGCTGGAGGGCATCTCGAGCCTGTCCGAAAAACTCAGCGGCGGCCGGCGCGGGGATAAGCTGAACCAGCCGATCACGCTCCGGTTTCAGAACGCGAAGATCAAGGAGGTCTTCGAGGTTCTGGCCCGCGCCGGCGGCATCAACGTCGTCTTCGATAAGGACGTGAAAAATGATGCGATCAGCATCTTCATCCAAGATACCCCATTTGAAGATGCCATGAACCTCATTCTCAGCAGCAACAGTCTCTTCAGCGTCCGCGTCGATGCCGAAACCCTCTTGATCACCCCCAACACGAAACAGAAGCAGGAACAGTATCAGGACCTCATGATCCGGACCTTCTACCTCCAGACCATGAAGGCCAAGGACATGGTGGCCTTGCTCAAGGGCATGCTCGACACCAAGCGCATGTATGCCAACGAAGCGATCAATGCCGTCGTCGTCCGTGATCATCCGGACAAGCTGAAGCTGGCCGAGCGAATTATTCTGGCAAACGATCGGCCCGATCCCGAGGTGCTGTTCGACCTTGAAGTGCTGGAGGTCAACCGCACCAAGAGCATGCGGTATGGCCTCACCTATGGCCGGTACAATGCCAGCGCACAAGTCTCCGGCTCAAGCGGCACCGCCAATCCCGGCGTCTTCTTGTTCAATGAGCTGAAGAGCCTCGGCGACCACACATACTTGTTCACCATCCCGGGCAGCGTGCAACTGGATTTCTTCAAACAAGAGTCGGATGCCCGCACGTTGGCCTCTCCCAAGCTGCGCGTCGTGAACGGCAAGAAGGGGGAAGTCAGTATCGGCGACAAGCAGCCGATTCTCTTATCGACCACCAACGTGTTGCCCGGCCAGGTCACCACCGGTTCGGTGCCAACGACCTCGACGGTGACAAGCATTGAGTTTCGCGATACGGGCATCAAGCTTTCGGTCGAGCCCACGATTCGACTCATGAACGAGTTGGCGCTCAAAATGAAGGTCGAGGTGACCCGTCTCGGCGACGAAGTCACCTTGCAGGCGTCTCCTCCCATCAGAACCTTCCGCTTCGGCAATCGCTCGGCGGAAACCATCTTGCAGATGAAGGACGGCGAAACGGTGGTGCTGGCCGGCTTGATTCAAGATGAAGACCGCAAGTCACGCACGTCGGTGCCGATCTTGGGTGACATCCCACTCCTCGGCTGGCTCTTCAGCGGCTGGACCACG
>FKKE01000871.1_pt1 | contig 12639 bp, 13 predicted proteins | sample 1106331 | NCBI WGS metagenome assembly FKKE01 (sample SAMEA3931202, study PRJEB13176) | freshwater metagenome | biome: Drinking water system; feature: drinking water; material: freshwater | place: China | collected 2013-02-06 | reverse complement strand
AAGCCGAGAAGCTTTAACCGCGTGAACTGCATATATTTTCTGGCCTTGTGACGCGCTTGTGACCGCGCGATTCGGATGCCCAAGACGATGGGGCTCCGGCCGGGTGGCGGCAAGTGCGCCCCGGATTTTGATCGAACGGCGCTGGGGATAGCGGGCCGAAAAAGCCCGCTACATCCACTACTTAATCAACGGATCGATGATCTTCGAGAACTGATCGATCGAGGCATCGCCGTCGATGACGGTATTGCCGTTGATGAAGAAAGTCGGCGTGCCCTCGACGCCGAAGGTCTCGTAGCCACGCAGCCCCGTGCGCTGGATTTCGGCGGCAAGCGTCTGGTCGCTAAGGCATTGCTTGAACTTGGCTTCGTCGATGCCGGCCTGGCTTGCGAGCTTTTGCAGCAGGGGCAGCGGATCCTCGGCTGCCATCCAGTTGCGCTGGGTTTCCATGAGCGCCGACGTCATAGCGAAATACTTATCCTTGCCCGCGCAATGCGCGAGCATTCCGGCGGCGATGGAAAGCTGCGCCGGGCCGGTCGGGAAGGGGCGGAAAATGAACTTCACCTTGCCGGTATCGATGTACTTTTCCTTGAGCTTCGGGAAAGTCGCGACGTGGAAGTTCGCGCAGTGCCCGCAGGTGAAAGAGGCATACTCCACGACCGTAACCGGCGCGTCGTCCTTGCCGAGTACGTGATCGCCGAGCGGGCCGGGTTTGTAGAGTTCGCCGATCTCGAACTTCTTTCGCGGCCTGCCCTGCGCGAATGCCGGGAGCGGCGCGAAAGGAAGGCTAGCTGCCAGCACGACGGCGGCGGCTCCAGCGGTGAATTCACGGCGCGAAATGGACAAGACGGCCTCCGGACAAGGGCTGATGATCGGTTCGACCTAGACTGCGGCCCCGATTGTGGCAAGCGTGGGATGCCGCGATCACATACGCATTACTGCTTGCACATTACTACTTGCGTCCGCGGCTTTTGATGAGAGCGCCGAGCCGCGCGACCGACCGGGCAAGCGCCTCGTCCTTGAACTCTCCGATGGCAGCCCGTGCCTGACCGATCTCCTCCGGCGTCGGTTCCTTGCGCGGAGCCGGACGTTTTTTGCGCGAGACAACCGGACCTTGCCGGATTGCAAGCCTGCCTACGCAGCGCCAGCCGAAGTAGCGATTTACCCGTTCGATGATGACCGGCTGCATGTGCTGGATTTCGAGCGCATAGGCGCCCTCGACCCGGATTTGCAGATTGCCGACCGAATCCGGATCGTCGCGGCGCGGCCAGACCAGCTTCACGGGCTCCGAGCGCCGCGCGAGTTCCGCGCCGACGATCTCCTCCCAGTGCGTTACGATCTCGACTGCGGCAAAGCCTTGCCGCGCAAAAGCGTCGCCCACCGTTTTGCCGACGAGATCGGCGATCGGCGCGGCATGGCGCGGGCGTTTGGGCGGCACGGTCATCTTTGCGACTCCGGCTTGTTTCGGCGTAATGATTCCGGATGCGCGAGACAAGCCGGGCACCACGTGAAGAGCGGGCAAAGCCGAAAACGGCGCCTGATACCGCGGCGCTGCTTGCCTGGTACGACGTTTCTGCGCGCGTGCTGCCGTGGCGGGTGAGAGGCTCCGCGAAGCCCGACCCTTACCGGGTCTGGCTTTCCGAAATCATGTTGCAGCAAACGCGCGTCGAGACCGTGCTTCCGTACTTTGCGAAGTTTCTCGCGCGCTGGCCCGATATAACGTCGCTTGCGAACGCGCGGCAGGAGGAAGTTCTCTCCGCCTGGGCGGGGCTCGGCTACTACGCGCGTGCGCGAAATCTCCATGCCTGCGCCAAGGCGGTGGTGGCGGAATTCTCCGGACGGTTTCCCGAGGACGAAGCGGAACTGCGGCGCCTGCCCGGAATCGGCGCCTACACATCCGCTGCGATTTCGGCGATCGCCTTCGGTAGGAAAGCGACGCCGGTGGACGGCAATATCGAGCGCGTGATGTCGCGGCTCTTTGCCGTAGAGGAAAAATTGCCGGCCGCGAAGAAAGCGCTCGCGCGGCTCGCCGCCGAAATGACGCCCATGCATCGCGCAGGAGATTTCGCGCAGGCGCTGATGGATCTCGGGGCCACGATCTGCACGCCGAGAAAACCGGCGTGCGGGATTTGTCCGTGGATAAAGGAGTGCGCGGCCCGCGAACGCGGCGACCAGGAGACATTTCCGCGTAAAGCCGAAAAGACGGAGGGCAGGCTGCGGAAGGGCGCCGCTTTTGTTGCGATCCGCGAAGACGAACACATTCTTCTGCGGACGCGGGCGGAGAAGGGTCTGCTCGCCAGCATGACGGAAGTTCCGGGCAGCGAATGGAGCGCGGATTATAAAGAGAAGGATGCGCTGGAGGCCGCGCCGCTTGCAGACGTAAAGTGGCTGAAGACGGCAGGCATCGTCCGGCACGTGTTCACGCATTTTCCGCTCGAGCTTACGGTCTATGCCGCGCGCGTGCCGAAGCGGACCCGTGCGCCGAAAGGCATGCGCTTCGTGCAGCTTAGCTCGCTCGGCGACGAAGCCTTGCCGAGCGTGATGCGAAAGGTTATCGCCCACGCACTCGAATTCGGCGGAAAGCAGGAATCGAAAGGGAGAGAGAAATGAGCATTCAACGTATCGAGCCGGGTCCGCGCATGGCGCAGGCCGTCGTGCACAACGGCGTCGTTTATCTTGCCGGTCAGGTCGCGGACAAAACCAAGGGCAAGAGCGTGACCGAGCAGACCAAGGAGATTCTCGAAATCATCGACGGCCTCCTGAAGCAGGCCGGCACCGACAAGACGAAGCTTCTGCAAACGCAGATTTTCCTGCCGGACATCTCGAACTTTGCCGAGATGAACAAGGTCTGGGAAGCTTGGGTCTCGCCGGGCAACGTGCCCGCGCGTGCGACCATCGAGGCGAAGCTCGCTTCGCCCGACTACAAGGTCGAGATCATGGTCGTCGCCGCCAAGTAAACGCGGCTCGCTGCACGGTGGCGCCATGTGCGCCGCCGTGCCCTCCTGCTAGGCGGCGCGAACGAGCCGATAGCCGCAATCCCCATCCGTACCTTTACCGCGGCGCGATAGCTTCCTCGCGGACGGCAAATTCCGCTCTCTCGCGCATTTTTGTTTGCACTCGGCGAACGGCATACTCTAGTTAAACGAGTACGCGCGCTCGGCGCGCCGGAAGAGGAATATGCCGCATTACACGCCGCTGATTGCCACGATCGTTGCGGGCCTCGTGTTCGCCTTTATCCTCGGCTCGATTGCCCATCGGCTGCGGATTTCTCCCATCGTCGGCTATCTGCTCGCGGGCGTGCTGGCAGGCCCTTACACGCCCGGCTTCGTCGCGGATCAGGCGCTTGCGAACGAGCTCGCCGAACTCGGCGTTATTCTCCTGATGTTCGGCGTCGGCCTGCACTTCTCGCTCAAGGATCTCTTGTCGGTTCGCGCCATCGCGATACCGGGCGCAGTCGTCCAGATCGGCACCGCGACGCTGATGGGCATGGGCATGGTCTATTTCCTTGGCTGGGGCTGGGTCGCGGGCTTCGTTTTCGGTCTCGCTCTTTCGGTCGCATCGACGGTCGTGTTGTTACGCGCGCTTCAGGAGCGCCGGCTCGTTGAAACCGAGCGTGGCCGCATCGCGGTCGGCTGGCTGATCGTCGAAGACCTCGCGATGGTGCTTGCGCTCGTGCTGCTTCCCACGATGGCAACCGTCATGATGGCGAAGGATACGGTATCGAGCCCGGCGATGTGGCTGCCGATCGGAATCACGCTCGGCAAAGTCGCCGCGTTCGTGCTCGTGATGCTGGTCGTCGGCCAGCGGGTAATTCCCTGGGCGCTGCACTGGGTCGCGCATACCGGCTCGCGCGAACTCTTTCGCCTGTCGGTTCTCGCCATCGCAATCGGCATTGCCTATGCGGCATCGGCACTGTTCGGAGCGTCGTTCGCACTCGGCGCGTTTTTCGCCGGAATGGTGATGAGCGAGTCGCCGCTCTCGCAGCGCGCGGCGGAGGAAACGCTGCCGCTGAGAGACGCGTTCGCCGTGCTGTTCTTCGTATCGGTCGGCATGTTGTTCAATCCGGCGATCGTCGTGAACCACCCGTGGCTGCTTGCAGGCACGATCTTCATTATCGTCTTCGGCAAATCGGCCGCCGCTTTCCTGATCGTGCGCGCGTTCGGGTATCCGGCCTCGACCGCATTGGTCATCTCTGCTTCGCTCGCACAGATCGGCGAATTTTCCTTCATCCTCGCCGGTCTCGGCGTCACCCTGAAGCTGATGCCGCAAACCGGGCTCGACCTCATTCTTGCCGGTGCGATCATCTCGATCATGGCAAACCCGTTCGTGTTTCAGGCGATCGACTGGATCAAGCCGCGCATCGAGAAACGGACGGCGAAGCCCGAAAATGAAATCGCGTCTCCGGCCGTCGCGCCGGAGGAAGCGGCCGCCGTTCTGGAGCCGACCAGGCTCGCCAATCATGCCGTAGTCGTCGGTTACGGCCGCGTCGGTTCGCATATCGGCAGCAAGCTGCGCGAAATGAACGTTCCTTTTCTCGTGATCGAGGACCGCGCCGATGTCGTGAAGCAGCTTCGTGCGCAGGGGATCGAAGTATTCTTCGGCAACGCCGCTTCGCCCAACTTGATTGCCGCTGCCAATCTTGCGCAGGCAAAAACGCTGTTCGTTGCGATCCCGGAGAGTTTCGAAGCGGGACAGGTAGTCGAGCAGGCGCGCAAGGCGAACCCGTCGCTCGAAATCATCGCGCGGGCGCATTCGGATGCAGAACAGAGCAAACTGAACGCGCTCGGAGCGAACTACACCGTCATGGGCGAGCGCGAAATCGCGCAGGGCATGATGGAATTCATGGACCGTAAGCCGGCGTAGTCGCCCGTAAGCGGCGCAGCGCGGTTTTGCTTGGATTGTCATTCAAGCGTCACCTGCCATTCGCGCGGCTGCCATATCTTCGTGGTCACTGACTTCCCGAAGGATTGGGAAGGTCCTTGTATGCTCCGCGTTGAAAATCTCGAAGTCGTCTATCCGAACGGGACGGCGGCGCTGCGCCCCGTCAGCCTTTCGTTCGCGAGCGGCGCGTTTACGGTTTTGCTCGGCGCATCCGGCGCCGGAAAATCGACGCTGCTGCGAAGTCTCAACCATCTCGTCAGGCCGACCGCGGGCCGCGTGATCGCCGACGGACTCGGCGACATTTCGGCTTCAGGCAAACTGCGCGCCCACCGCCGCACAACGGGAATGGTCTTCCAGCAACATCAGTTGATCGGTCGGCTGAACGTTCTCGACAATGTGCTGATCGGCCGCCTCGGGTTTCACGCTGCGTTGCGGACGCTGTTGCCGCTTCCGGCGCACGAAAAGCGCGCCGCTCTCGACGCGATCGGCCGTGTCGGATTGATCGAGTATGCGCTGCGCCGCGCCGATCAGCTCTCGGGCGGGCAGCAGCAGCGTGTCGGTATTGCGCGCGCGCTTGTGCAGAAACCCCGTCTCATCCTTGCCGACGAGCCCGTTGCCAGCCTCGACCCTGCGACCGCCGAGCGGGTGCTGGGTCTCCTCCATTCGATCTGCAAGGCCGACGGCATTTCGGCGATCGTGAGTCTTCATCAGCTCGATTTCGCCCGGCGCTACGCCGACCGGATTGTCGGTCTTGCGCGTGGCGAAGTCGTGTTCGACGGGCCGCCTGCGCGGCTCGGCAAGAAAGAAGTCGCCCTGATCTACGGCGACGTTCCGCCCGCTGCTGTCGAAGACACCGGCGAACCTCAAACCCAGCTCAAAACAGGAACCTACGCATGATGATTCACCGACGCACGTTCCTTGGCGGTACCGCAGCGCTTGCGCTGTCGTCGCCCTTCTCGACCGCGGCATTCGCCAACAACCCTGCGAAACTCCGCGTGGCGCTGCTGCCCGACGAAAACGCGGCCACGCTGATCCAGAACGCACAGCCGCTGAAAAACTATCTTCAGGCCACGCTCAAGAAAGAGATCGATCTCGTCGTCACCACCGACTACTCGTCGATGATCGAGGCGATGCGCTTCGGCCGCATCGAGATCGCCTATTTCGGTCCTTTCTCGTACGTTCTCGCAAAGTCGCGCGCACCGCAGATCGAGCCGTTCGCGGTAGGGATCGAACGCGGCTCGCCGACCTACAATTCGATCATCATCGCGGCGGCAGGCGGGCCGGTCACCAAGATCGAGGACATCAAAGGCAAGAATTTCGGCTACGGCGATCAGGCGTCCACTTCGAGCCATCTGATCCCGCGCGCGTTCCTGTTGAAGAACGGTCTCGACGGCAACAAGGATTATCGTCCGGTGCACCTCGGCACCCACGACGCCGTCGCACGCGCGGTGCAGAACGGCCAGGTCCATGCCGGCGCGCTCTCGAAGGCGATCTACGAGAATCTGCTCGCGCGCAAGTCGATCGACGCCGGCAAGCTCCAGACCGTCGCAATCACGCCGCCCATTCCGAACTATCCGATGGTGATGCAGGGCAGTCTCGCGCCGGAACTCAAGGAAGCGATCCGCAAGGCCTTCCTCGAGATGAAGGACAAGGAAGTCTTGAAGAGCTTCCGCGCCGAAGGCTTCGCCGCGACCGACGACAAGGCGTATGACGTGCTGCGCGAAACCGCGAAGATTCTCGAACTCGACCTGACGCGGATGGGATGACGATTTCCGCACTGCCATCCCATAGCGATATTCTCGCAGACGAGCAGCGTGCTGCCTTGCGGCACGCCGGTCTCGCGGGCGTGCTCCTTGCGGTCTGCGCGGCATCGCTCTGGGTGACGGGCTTCTTCGACGCGACGCGCTTCATCGAAGGCGGACCTGCGCTCGCGCAGGTATTCTCCGAGATGATACCGCCGGATTTCAGCCGCTGGCGCGCTTGGCTGAGGCCGTTGCTCGACACGCTCGCGATGTCGATCGCGGGCACCGCGCTTGCGGTCGTTCTGTCGCTGCCGCTTGCGTTGCTTGCTGCGCCCAATACTTCGCCGAATGCGGCGGTCTATCGGCTGTGCCGCGTAGTGCTGAGCTTTCTTCGCTCGGTGCCCGAGATCATCATGGGCATCATCTTTGTCGCAGCCGTCGGTTTCGGCGCGCTTCCGGGCGTTCTTGCGCTCGCACTGCATTCGGTCGGCATGATGGGCAAGTTCTATGCGGAGGCGATCGAGCACGTCGATCCGAAGCCGCTAGAGGCGGCCCGCGCAGCCGGAGCCAGTCCGTTCCAGGTGATCTCGCATTCCGTAGTACCGCAGGTGATGCCGCAACTCGCCGACATCACCATCTATCGCTGGGAATATCATTTCCGCGCATCGGCCGTGCTCGGCATCGTAGGCGCGGGCGGTATCGGCTTCGAATTGATCGCCGCCCTTCGCGTAATCCGGTACGATCAGGTTCTCGCGATACTCATTTGCATCCTGCTTTGTGTGATCGTCGTCGACTCGATCGGTGCCTGGCTGCGAGCCTGGTTGAAATAATCGTGCCGCGCATTCTCGTCACCAGCAGGGTGTTCGTCGAAACGCTCGCGAGGCTGCGCGAACTCGGCGAGATCGACGTCAACGATTCGATCGAGCCGCTCGGCTACGAGGCCGCGAAGCTGCGCGCCGCAGATGCAGATGCCTTGCTGGCCTTCATGCCGGATCGGGTAGATGCGGACTTCCTTGCCGCCGCGCCTCGGCTGAAGATCGTAGCCTGCGCGCTGAAAGGCTTCGACAACTTCGATCTCGATGCGGCAGCCCGCGCCGGCGTCTGGGTTTCGGCGGTGCCCGATCTTCTGACCGGTCCGACCGCCGAGATCGCCGTAGGACTTGCGATCGCCCTCGCACGAAAAATCCGCGGCGGCGACGGAATGGTCCGGTCCAATCGTTTCAACGGCTGGCGCCCGGTGCTGTACGGAACCGGATTGGACGGATCGACCGCGGCGGTGATCGGCATGGGTGCTGTGGGCCGCGCCATCGCGCGAAGGCTCGGAGGATTCGGCTGCCGCTTGATCGGGGTCGATCCCGTGGCCGAAATGCCTGCGTTCGTGGAGGCAGCAGCGCTGCATGATGCCCTTGCCGCGAGCGACTTTGTCTTTGTCGCAGTACCGCTCAGTCCCGCGAGCCGGCACATGATCGGACCGGACGCAATTGCGCGCATGAAATCGCAGGCGCTCCTCGTGAATGTCGGCCGCGGCTCGGTCGTCAGCGAATCTGCTGTGGCTGACGCGCTTGAGACCGGCGCGCTCGGCGGTTATGCGGCGGACGTTTTCGAGTTCGAGGATTGGGCGCTTCCCGATCGCCCCCGGGAAATAGAGCGCCGTCTGCTGGCGAGCGAAAACACGCTGTTCACGCCGCATTTGGGCTCCGCAGTAGCGAAGGTGAGGCTTGCGATCGAGCTGGAAGCTGCCGAAAACATCGCGGACGTGCTTGCCGGGCGCGCACCGCGCCATGCAATCAACTCCCCCGCGTCATACCGCAAACGAGCGTCGTGATTACTCCGCGGCCTGCAATTCGCCGCGGATGATCGAGCGCAGCGCATCGATCGGCTTCTTTGCCTTGCCGTCTTCGAAGTGCCAGTAAGTCCAGCCGTTGCAGGCCTCTAAATTCTGCGCGAGCGCGCCCATCTTGTGGATCGAGCCGACATTGGGTCCGAGCTGGATCGTGCCGTCGGGCCGCACCGTCGCGCGAACCTTGCCTTTTGAGTCCGTAAGCACGCTGCCTGCTTCGATCAGCCCGCGTTCGACCACGCTCGCAAAGGCCACGCGCGGCGCTTCGCGCGCGGTCATGAACGGAACCAGCGAGGCCTCAGGATAAGGCACGACTTCGTCGATGCGTGCTTTCGCAGCGCTGGCGTACGTCTTTTCGCGTTCGATGCCGATGAAGCGGCGCGAAAGTTTCTTTGCGACCGCGCCTGTGGTGCCGGAGCCGAAGAAGGGATCGAGCACGACGTCGCCGGGTTTGGTGGAGGAGAGCAGCACGCGCGCGAGCAACGACTCCGGCTTCTGGGTCGGATGCACCTTGTCGCCGTCTTTGTCTTTCAGGCGCTCGGCGCCGGTGCAGAGCGGAAGCGTCCAGTCGGAGCGCACCTGCACGTCTTCGTTGCCGGCCTTCAGCGCTTCGTAATTGAAAACGTATTTCCGTGCCTTCTCGTCGCGCGCGGCCCAGATCAGCGTCTCGTGCGCGTTGGTGAAGCGCCGCCCGCGGAAATTCGGCATCGGGTTCACCTTGCGCCAGACGATGTCGTTCAGGATCCAGAAGCCGATGTCCTGTAGCGCGGTGCCGACGCGGAAGATGTTGTGATAGGAGCCGATCACCCAGAGCGTGGCGTTCGGCTTCATCGCGCGGCGCGCAGCCTTGAGCCAGTCGCGGGTGAAGTTGTCGTAGCTGTCGAAACTCGCGAACTGATCCCACGCGTCGTCGACCGCATCGACCTTCGATTGGTCGGGCCGCGAAAGGTCGCCGCGAAGCTGCAAATTGTAGGGCGGGTCGGCGAATACGAGATCGACCGAGGCTTCCGGGAGCTTCAGGAGCTCCTCGATGCAATCGCCCAAGATGATGCGATTGTGTTCGAGTCCGGGAAGGTCGGGCTTTAAAGCTGAACGGGGCGCCCTACTGGGCGCCCCGATACGCGAGACTCGCATACGCAATACCGGGTACTCGTTACGCAACCAAACAGAAGCGCACCATGCCCGGACAGGGTAAAAGCGCAGTAAATGCAAAGTGTTAACGGCTGTTAGGGATTTGGCTCCGTGTCGTCCCGGCCAAGGCAGCCTTGCAGCGCTGGCGGGGACGACAAGCAATCGAACTACGCCGCGAACAGATCCATCTGATCGCCTTTGATCGCGGGCTTCCTGAAGAGCGCGGTGGTGAGCCGGTAGCTCCTCGTATTCAGGCCGAGCCGGTTGCAGGCAAGTTCGAAACGCCGCCCGATCGACCAGGCATAAGGGCCGGTGCCGGTCTGGCGGAGACCCCAGGTGGAATCGTAATCTTTGCCGCCATGGATGTCGCGCACGAGCGAGATCACGTGCTTCTCCTTGTCCGGGAAATGCTCGCGCAGCCATTCGCGGAACAGGTCCTTGATCTCGAACGGCATCTTCAGCATCACGAAGCCCGCTTCCACCGCGCCGTTCGCAGCGCCCGCGTCGAGCAGGCGCTCGATTTCGGAATCGTTGATCGCAGGCACGATGGGCGCGGTCATGATCGCGGTCGGCACACCTGCGCGCGACAGTTCGCGGATCGCTTCGAGCCGCTTCGGCGGCGTCGAAGCGCGCGGCTCCATCGCGCGGGCGAGCTTGGGGTCGAGCGTCGTCACCGAAAGCGCGACCTTGGCGAGGCCTTTCGCCGCCATCTCCGAGAGAATGTCGAGATCGCGCAGCACGAGTATGGATTTCGTCACGATGCCGACCGGGTGGTTCGCGTCGCGCAGCACTTCGAGGATGCGGCGCGTGAGCTTCCATTTGCGCTCGATCGGCTGGTAGGGATCGGTATTCGTGCCCATCGCGATCGTGCGTGGCTTGTAGCTCGGCGACGCCAGTTCCTTGCGGAGCAGTTCCGGCGCGTCCGGCTTCACGAACAGCTGCGTTTCGAAATCGAGCCCCGACGACATGCCGTGATAGGCGTGGGTCGGTCGCGCGAAGCAGTAGATGCAGCCGTGCTCGCAGCCGCGATAGGGATTGATCGAGCGGTCGAAGCCGATATCGGGCGACTCGTTCCGGGTGATGATCTTGCGCGCGCGTTCCTCGCGCTCGACGGTCTTGAACGGCGGCAGGTCGTCGAGCGACAGCCAGCCGTCGTCGAACGGAATCCGGGCAGCAGGCTCGTAACGCCCGCTCATATTCGATACGGCACCGCGCCCGCGGCGGCGCTCGCTCCCCACCTTGGCAGGAAGCAAACCGTCCGCTCCGTCCGGCGCGGAGCCGGCCTCGGAGCGGCCGGTTTCGAGGTCTCGTTCGGTATCGAATCTGTCGTCCATGAAAAGGATTCCCGATGGAATGAAATCCTAGTCTTAAAATTAGAACAAAACAAGAACAAGATATTGTGCCGAAAGTTCGGCCAGTTCAAACCCTTGAGGCCACTGGAGGACGCCGGTAACAACGCCGTCACTCCATAACCGCGCAGGGGGCGCGAAGGTCCATTTGATTAGCGTCGTGATTCCCACGCTCGATTCGGAACGCGAGATCGTTCCGACGCTTTCCGCGCTTGTCTCGGGTGCGGCGGCGGGCATCGTTCGCGATGTCGTGCTCGCCGACGGCGGCTCGCGCGATGAAACCGAAGCGGTTGCCGATGCTGCCGGCTGCATCTTCGTGAAGGGCGATGCGGATCTAGGTTCGCGGCTCCGGGCGGGGGCGCAGGCAGCTTCGCGCGGCGAGTGGCTTTTGTTCCTCGATCCGGGCGGCATGCTCGAAGAAGGCTGGACGCGCGAGGTGAGAAAATTCCTCGACACCATCGGCCGTGCGGGCCATGCCGACCGCCGCGCGGCCACTTTCCGGCTCGCCTATGAAGGTTTCGGAGTGAGGCCGCGGCTTGCGGAAGCCGCCGCCAGTGCGCGTCTTGCGCTCACCGGCCGTCCGCGCGCGGAACACGGGCTCCTGATCTCGAAGCTGCTCTACCAGAAGCTCGGCGGCCATCAGAAGGGCGAGAACGCGCACCGGCGTCTGATCGCGAGGCTCGGCCGCATGCGGATCGTGAAGCTGCGTACGCGCGTGTTGCTGGCGGGTGCCGACGAATAGTTGACTCTGTCAAGTATTTGGCGGAACCTGCCGCCATGCCGAAGGCGAGCCTTGCGACCATCGACGAAATCCGCCGCTTCAACCGCGCCTATACGCGCAAGCTCGGCGTGCTCGACGAAGGTTTTCTCGACACCAGGTTTTCGCTCACCGAAGCGCGGGTCCTGCACGAGCTTTCGGAGGGCGAGAAAACCGCGAGCGAGATTGCAAGCGTGCTCGGTCTCGACGCCGGTTACCTGAGCCGGATGCTGGATCGTTTCGCCAAGGCAAAGCTGATCTCCCGCAGCAGTTCTTCCGCTGACCGCAGAAGCATACTGGTTTCACTCACGCGCCTCGGATACTCCGCCTATGCGCCGCTAGAGCTGCGCTCCCGTGATGCCGTCGGCGCGATGATCGGCGCCTTGCCGGTCAGCGCGCAGAGCCAACTGCTCGGCGGTATGAAGCTCGTTTCCGTTCTGACGGGCGCACGGGACACGGCTCCGAATATTTCGCTTCGCACCCATCGCGCCGGCGACATGGGCTGGATCACCATGCGCCACGCCGAACTCTATGCGGAAGAATATGGTTATGGCCCGCAGTTCGAGGCGCTGGTCGGGGACATCTGCGCGGAGTTTCTGAAGAACTATCAGCCGAAGCACGAGCGCTGCTGGATCGCGGAGTTGAACGGCGTGCCGGCCGGCTCGGTATGCCTGGTTCGCGCAGACGCGAAGACCGCGAAGCTGCGGCTGATGTTTCTCGAGCCGTGGGCGCGGGGCAAAGGCATCGCGCAGAAGCTTGTCGGCGAGTGCATCTCGTTTGCGAAGAAGCGCGGCTACGAAAAAATCGTCCTATGGACGCAGAGCGAGTTGATCGCCGCGCGTAAACTTTACGAGCGTAACGGATTCAGGCTGATCGCGACGAAGCCGCATACGGATTTCGGCAAGAAGCTCGCCGGGGAGACGTGGGAGCTGAAGCTCTAGT
>FKKE01013279.1_pt1 | contig 12642 bp, 9 predicted proteins | sample 1106331 | NCBI WGS metagenome assembly FKKE01 (sample SAMEA3931202, study PRJEB13176) | freshwater metagenome | biome: Drinking water system; feature: drinking water; material: freshwater | place: China | collected 2013-02-06 | reverse complement strand
CTTCGGCCGTGATGTGCTCCTGCTTGAGAAAAGCGTCAAGGATTAGTTCGCGCTGGCGGGTATACTTCAGTTGGTGCTTCCCGAGGTGTTCTTTCAGGACGCCCATTTCTTTTTGATGCTTCGACATGACCACCGGCCTCGTAAGGATTGCCATTAAAGACGAAACGGGACGGAGGGTCAAGAGTGATCGAGAGAGAACGCTGCGCATGGTGAGTTTGACGAGCCTTCATCAGCCTGTCTATAGTGCGTGGGCGGCTTCTGCGGTCCAGCGTACACATGCGAACGCCCAACCAAATTACCGTCGATCGAGCCCTCCTGCTCTACGTACTGCACGCGGCTGAACCGTATGGATTGTTGAGCGACGTCAAGCTCCAGCAATTGTGCTTTCTCTGTGAGCTGCAGATGTTCGGCAAGGGGTTCAAAGGCTTCCATTTTGAGTTCTTTCGGTTTGCCTATGGAGCGTTCAGTAAGGATGTCGATAATGATCTGATGTCGTTGCGTCGGAAAGAACGGGTGGAAAACTTCACGCTGTCGGACCAAGCCCAGACAGAAATTATCCCCTTGCTGGAGAAAGGTATTGAAGAAGTTGAGACGAACGAGAAGATTGCAGAGATTCTGAGGGCAGTGGTGACGACCTACGGCCCACAGGATAGCGGAGCGATCACCCTGTCGGTTGAATCAGTCGAATTGAGCACTCCTCAGCAACCGGAGTTCAAAATCCCAATTCGCGACATTGTTTTTCACACAACATTGCTCGTGCCGACTCGCATCGAGGTGCAAGCGGAGTTTACGCTGCGCACTACAACCCTGGCCAAACTCAATCAAGCGATGGGCTATTAGCAGGAGGCCCTAGAAAAAGTCCGCCAGCAGGGGGGATTACCCAGTGGGTTTCCTGTGTTCGCGCAACGCGCGGCGTAATAGGAAAGGGGAAGCCACCGGGCTATCTTGCTTACGGAATGCGCACGATATCAAGGTGCTCGTTCGACGCGGGCAGAGAAGGAAGGATAGTACGGCGATTTCCCAAGTGAAAAAGCTTAGTCCCTTCATTCCGGGCACAAGAAAATTCTTACCTGGGCTACGCGACACCCTACTAAAGAAGGGATTGAAGATGACTTCGCAGGGAGAGCATCTTCACGCCGGTTACAACGTGTAGGGATATCTGTGTAAAGACTAGAACAAATACCACTGTGCCCGCTTCCTGAGGACGGAACACACCATCACCCGTTTGTACTGGAGGGTATCATGGGCATCTCGAGGCGAGATCTACTTCGATGGGGGATGATTGTTGGGGGAGGTCTCGTAATCCCGGATGGCCTACGTTCCAGTTTGGCTCGCGCGAGCGACCTGCCGTCAAGCCCGCCCACCGTCCCTTTCCTTCTAGAACTCAAACCTGGACAGGGAATCCCACCTGTTGCGAAAAAGGTGACGCCTTTTAATACCCAGGCAGACCCAGGGGTTTGTGTGAACGTGGACGGATCGACCGCCTTTCATGTGAGTCCGCCGCGCGTGGTTCCGGACAATACCGAGTTCTTTCTTATTCACCAGAAGCCCCTATCGCACTCGTTCCATCCTCAGCTGCCTAACAACATTCTCTGGGGCTATGATGGCATGATCCCCGGGCCTACCATCCTCGCGAAGAGCGGGACACCGCAGCTGGTCCGGTTCGTCAACGATTTGCCGGTGAACGACCCAGTAGGTATCGGTGAACCCATCAGCGCCATCCACCGTCATGGAGGATTCCAGGCACCGGAAGACGATGGGTATCCGCTCGATACCTTCTGTACGGGTCAATCGCGGGACTACTTTTTCCCGAACAAACAGCCCGCCGGCCTCTTACAGAACGAGCACTCGACGAACTGGTACCACGATCATTCCATCGACGCCACAGCACAGAACGTCTACCGCGGACTGTCCGGCTTCTATCCCTACACGAATAGCCTCGACACCGGCGACGAAGGCACCGGGCTTCGGCTTCCCTCCAACTTTTACAACGGCAAATCGGTTGGACCCTTCGACATCGGGCTGGTTTTCCAGGATCGCCAGTTCAACAGAGAGGGATACCTCGTCTACAACACGTTCGATCACGACGGCTTCATCGGCGACAAGTTCTGCGTCAATGGTCTGATCCAGCCCTATCTCCGGGTGCAACGGCGAAAATATCGCTTTCGGTTCCTGAACGGCTCGAACGCCCGAGTCTACCAGTTCTTTCTTAGTACCGGACAGCCGTTTATCGCCATCAGTACCGACTCCAACCTCCTGCCCCACCCGGTATCAGTGGAAAGTGTCCATATTGCTCCTGCTGAGCGTGTCGACGTCGTGATCGATTTCAGGAACTATCAGAACCATTCGGAGGTATTCCTGGTGAACCGCCTGCAGCAGACCGAGAGCCGCAAGCCCAGCGGCCTCGTGTCGCCTGGAACTCCGATACTTAAGTTCCTCGTCGAAGGCGTCGACCCGGTGGAAGACCCGAGCCAGGTCCCCTCGACATTGCTGCCGATCACGGAGGGGCCAGCACAGTTGCTTCAACAGGTGAAGGTGCAACGCCGGTTCAAGGCAGACCGATCCAACGGAGCCTGGACGATCAACAACCAGCTTTTCGACGAGAATCGCATCAGCGCTAGACCGAGGCGCGGTGAGCCGGAGATCTGGATTATAGAATCGGGTGGGGGCTGGGTGCATCCGTTCCATGTCCATCTGAACGAGTTTTTTGTCCTGTCGCGTGACGGCAAGACGCCACCGCCATTGGAGAGGGGACGAAAAGATACCATCCTCTTCGGCGGAGATACCGCGAGGGAAATAAAAATTCTGGTCAAATTCGAAGAATACACGGGCCGCTACGTGTTTCATTGCCACAATGTCGAGCATGAAGACATGCGGATGATGGGACAATTCCAGGTAGAACCATGAATGTTCTATGGCCTATAACTCTTCTGCTGCTGTTGGCTAGTTCTGGTTGCTCACAGCCTGTCTTCACGCAGATGCCTGACCTCTCGAACTCACCTGGACCGCCGAAGCGGACGGACCTCGTCCGCGCGGAACATCTTCCCAACGTCGAACTCATGACTCACGAAGGCCGGGTGGTGCGGTTTTACGAGGATCTCGTGAAAGGCCAGGTCGTCGCGATCAATTTCATGTTCACCAACTGCGGCGATACCTGCCCACTCATTACCGAATACCTGGCTGCGGCACAGAAGGCTCTGGGTGAACCTCTGAGCCGTAAGATCACGCTGCTCTCGATCACTCTTCAGCCTGAGTACGATACCGCGGAGAGGTTGCGTGAGTATAGGCAGGTTCGCGGTGTAGGCCAAAAATGGATCTTTCTCACGGGACGGCGCGACGACATTGAGTTTCTACGTCGGAGTCTCGGTGTGTATGACCTGGACCCTGCCATCGACACCGATCCATCGCAACATGCCGGGATCGTGATCCTCGGCAATGAGCCGCAAGGACGTTGGAAGGCGATCTCGGCGCTATCGCACTCGATTCGTATCCGTCAGGCAATGGAGCGAACCATTCTGCCACCCAGTCAGTGGCCCACAGGAGAACCAGTTGTGAACGAGGTCCCCCCTCAGGACAATGAAATGGTTGAACCCGCTGACCTGTCCTTCCTGTCGTCGATCAAGTAGGTCTTCCGTCTGCACGGCCTACGATGTGGCCAAAACTTTTCTCGACTTTGCGAGTCAATGCCCCTCTTAAACTAGAGCTTGTACAACTCGCCATATTTGTTCTCAACATACGTTAAGAATGGTTCAGGGGTGAGGGGCTTTCCTGTGACGCGTTGGGCCAGGTGATCCGGTGTGAACATGCGGCCCCAACGGTGGATCTTCTGTTCGAGCCAACGGCGCAGTACCAGCAATTGGCCCGCTGCGATCTCGTCTTCCAGGTGAGGGATTTCGAGTTTGGCTTGTTCGAAAAATTGCACGGAGTAGAGGTTACCGAGAGTGTAGGTCGGGAAGTACCCGAACGCGCCGAAGGACCAATGGACGTCCTGCAGCACGCCTTCCGCATCGGATGGGGGGAGGATGCCGAGGTAGTCTTCCATTTTCCGATTCCAGATCGCGGGCAGATCGTCGGGTTGAGTCTTGCCTTCGATGAGATCTTGCTCGATCTCGAATCGCAACATGATGTGAAGGTTATAGGTCAGCTCGTCTGCTTCGACGCGGATCAACGACGGCTTCACACAATTGATCGCGGCGTAAAACTGTTCAGCATCCACTTCGCGGAGCTGTTGATGAAAGGTCTGTTGAAGAATCGGATAAAAGAATCGCCAAAATGCGCGGGAACGGCCCACGCAATTCTCCCAGAGACGCGACTGGCTCTCATGGATGCCGAGTGAGATCGAGTCGCCCAGTGGGGTGCCATAGTACCGTTGATCCAGCCCCTGGTCGTAGAGCCCGTGTCCCCCTTCGTGAATACAGCTGAATAAGCAGGACTGGAGTTCGTGCTCGTGTACGCGCGTCGTGACCCGTACGTCGGTCGGATGGAACGAAGTGGTAAACGGATGGGCAGAGAGGTCCAAGCGGCCGCGTTCAAAGTCATAGCCCATGGCAATCAGCACGAGTCGTCCGAATTCAACCTGCTGGTGATGGTTGTAGGAGTGGTGCAAGATCCCGTCGTCGATGCGAACCCGACTCTGGGTGATCTTTTTCAAAAGCGGAACGAGGCGGCTTTTCAGTTTGGCGAAGACGGGCTGGAGCGTGGCAATTGTGGATCCGGGTTCGTACACATCCAGCAGCGCATCGTAGGGCGAATCTTTGTACCCGAGATAGTGAGCCTCTTCGCGTTTCAGGGACAGCACGGTGCGGAGATTTGGGAGAAATTTGGCGAACGAGCTCTGTTCTTTCGCCTCGGCCCACACTTGTTGTGCGAGTGAACATTCGCGGCTTAGTTTGATGACGAAATCGGACGGTAGCTTCTTGGCCCGGCTGAAATCACGCCAGATCTCTCGCAAGAGCGAGCGGGATGGCTCATCCCACAGGTCGCTGGGCCGTTCATAGGCAAGGCCCGTGGCAGGATCGACCCATTGGGACAGGAGCTTCTCAATTTCAGAGGACACCAGCTTCTGATGGGCCACACCCTGCAGCACGGCGATTTGCTCGGCCCGGGCTTCACCCCCGCCGGCCGGCATATAGGTTTCTTGATCCCACGACAGCACCGAGGCGGCACTATTGATACGCTGGATTTCCAGCAGTCTCGTCGCGAGGGGTTCCAACGTCGCCAGAGTCTTCAAGCCGGGCCTCCTGGTTTATCCGGAGCGTGAAGGCCAAGGATGAAGACACAGGAAAGATCCGGTGCTTGACCTGAACCTTCGCCTTAACCTGCCTGCATTCCTCACGGGTACCGGACGGAATGCGATATGATAGCCCGCAGTGTACGCAACCAAGCCTATTGTTTTCAAACCGGCGAAGGGAACCCATATGAAATCACTAGTCCCTGTGGAAATTGAAGTCTATGCGCAAGCCCATTCGAGGCCGGAATCCGAAGTCCGCCGGGCGCTCCGAGAAGAAACCGAACGGACCATGGAGTTCGCACAGATGGTGGTCGGCCCCCTGGAAGGGGCCTTTCTCCAGATGATCACCCAGCTGGTGGGAGCCAAGCGGGTATTGGAGATCGGCATGTTCACCGGCTATAGCGCGCTGTGCTTTGCCGAAGTGCTACCGGAGGACGGATTGGTGACCACCTGCGAAATCGACGCGCGATCGGCGGCGATGGCTCGCCGGTATTTTGCACAGACGTTGGTTGGGAAAAAGATCGACATTAGGATGGGGCCGGCGCTGGAGACGATGCGTACACTCACCGGTCCCTTCGATCTTATCTTCATCGATGCCGACAAAACCAATTATCTGAACTATTACCGGCGCGCGCTGGATGTACTCGCGCCGCATGGCGTGATCCTGATCGATAATGTCCTCTGGAGCGGCGACGTGCTGAAACAACCGCCTCCAGATGCTTCCACCGCCGCGATTCAAGAGCTCAACCGCACGGTTGCAGCCGATCCGCGTGTGACCGCGGTGTTGGTGACGATTCGAGATGGAGTACTGGTAGTCAGAAGAGCAGAGGCATAACCCGACTGAAAGCATCCCCGCCGTAGACCCGTTTCAGCCATAACTCTGTGATCGAGGCAGTTGTGTAGTACTGTGGGAACACGGTTTATGCCGTCACCAATTCCTTGTCTCCCATCTCTTCCGACATCGTGTTCGACTGGTCCACCTGGTGCTGTGCGGCGATCAGCGAGTAAAAGACCGGCACCACGAAGAGGGTGAAGAGGGTGCCGACCGTCATGCCAGTGACAAGCATCATGCCGATACTGTTACGAGCCCCGGCACCTGGGCCCGATGCCAAGACCAGTGGGAGATGTCCGAAGACGGTGGCGGCTGAGGTCATCAGGACTGGCCGCAGCCTGGTCAGGGCGGCCTCGCGCACGGCCTGTCCTCGGGCGTAGCCGCGAATCTGCAGTTGATTGGCAAATTCCACGATCAGAATGCCGTTCTTCGCGATCAACCCAACGAGCGTAATCAGTCCGACTTGCGAGTAGATATTGATGGTGGTGAGGTCGAGGAAGCTCACGACCAACGCACCGGAGATCGCCAGCGGAACCGAGCCGAGCAAGACGATCAAGGGGTCACGGAAACTCTTGAATTGTGCGGCCAGCACCAAATAGATCAACACCACCGCGAAGCCCAGCGTGACGGTGAGCGCCGCTCCTTCTTGACGCAGTTGCCGCGACTCGCCGGCATAGTCCATGACAACACGCGGACCGTTCGATGCCGCGGCGGCTTCGAGCACGCGCAGACCATCTTCCTTCGTGACGCCCGGTTTGAGGCCGCCGAAGATGCGGACGGCGTTGCGCTGCTGGAAGCGGTTCAACGAACGTGGCGCCGTGCTCGTTTCGATGTGGGTGAAGGTCGAGACTGGAATCAACTGCCCGCCCGGTGTCTTGATCTTGAGGTCAAGTAGGGGATCGACCGTGGCACGGTCCTTGTCACCTAGCTGCGGGATCACCTTATAGCTGCGGTCGAAGTAGTTGAACCGGTTGACGTAGGCCCCGCCGAGCATCGTGCCCAGCTCGCGGCCGACTCCGGCCAGATCGAATCCCAAATCAGCGAGGCGTTCACGATCTAAGACGACTCTGGCCTGGGGGAGGTCGATCTTGAGGTCCGTATCCACGTAGAGAAACTTGCCGCTTTGCCAACCGGCTCCCAGCACGGTCCAGACGGTTTCGAGCATTAGCTCAGCCGGCACGTCACTCTGGAGGATCAGTTCCACATCGTATTGGCCAGGCGTGGGGAGGGGCGGGTCCAGTCGTGGGAACACCCGAAGCCCTGGCACTTGCAACACGGCGCCGTAGACATCGTCGTACATCTCCTCGGTGGAGCGTGCGCGATCGTGCCAATCCTTCGCAACGACTCCACCGAAGCCACCCCACGCGGTGGTCAACGCCCAGGTGTAGTCGGTTTCAGGAATGGCCGTGATGGCCTTGACGATCTGGAAATGTTGCCGATTGGTGGCCTGGACCGTGGAGTCCGGCGATGCTTCGAAAAAGAGGCTGATGTGGTTTTGGTCTTCCACAGGGGCCAGCTCTAGGCGTGAGAAGTGATAGAGCGGCCAGGCGGCGATCATAATGAAGCAGGCGGCAACCACGATGCCCCAACGCATGGTGAGTGCGCTGTCGAGTAGCCGTGCATAGATCCCTCGCGCCTCTTCGAACCGTCGGTTGACGAACGCGGTCAACCGACCTTCTTTACCTTGCGGATGGACGAACCGCGAGCTCATCACTGGCGACAGTGTGATGGCCACGATTCCTGATAGGACCACGGCGACGGCCAGCGTCATGGCGAACTCTAAAAATAACGAGCCCGTGAGTCCGCCTTGAAAGCCGATGGGAGCATAGACGGTCGCGAGTGTGATCGTCATGGCGATGATTGGCCCGAGCAACTCCCGGGCGGCGGTTTGGGCGGCCTCGATGCGAGATTGTCCAAGACGGACATGCCGTTCCACGTTCTCAACGACGACGATGGCATCGTCTACCACAAGACCGACCGACAAGACGATGGCAAGCAGTGTCAGGAGGTTGAGGCTAAAGCCAAACGCGGCCATGAAGAGGGCGGCGCCGATTAACGAAACCGGTATGGCGACCAGGGGGACGAGGGCGGTGCGGATCGAACCCATAAACAGGAACACCACCAGCGCGACGATCAGGATCGTTTCCGCCAACGTTTTGGTAATTTCCGTCAGCGCGTTCCGAATGAACATCGTGCTGTCCCAGACGAGTTTCATATCGATATCGCTCGGCAGGGTCGGCCGGATCCGGTCGATCTCCTCGCGGAGCCGGTGTCCGACGTCGATTTCATTCACGCCGGGTACGGCCCAGATGCCGAGGTAGACGCCTTCTGTTTCGTCATACTTGGCGATCATGTTCGCTTCTTCAGCGTCCCGCTCAATGCGGGCGACATCCTTCAGCCTGACAATCGCGCCGCCTCGATCAGCCACAATCAACTCTTCGAACTCATCGGTCGAGCGAAGATCGGTATTTGCCAGGAGGTTGATCTGCACCAGATTGCCTTTTGTGCGGCCGACTGCCGCCAAATAATTGTTCCGCCGAAGCGCCCCTTGGACGTCGCCGGGTGAGAGATTGAAGGAAGCCAGGCGGTCAGGATCGATCCAGACCCGCATGGCGATCTGCCGGTCTCCTTCGAAGGTCACCCGTTGGACACCGGACAATGTGGCGAGCTGTGGTTGTAACGTGCGCAGAAGCCAATCGGTGACGGCGGGAACCGTTCGCTCGTGAGAGCTGAAACTGAGATAGAAGGACGCATAGGGTCGATCTGCTCGCTGGATTTCAATCGAAGACGGTTCGGCCTCCGGTGGAAGTTCCGACCGCACTTGCTGCAACCGGGCCGTGACTTCTGCCAAAGCCGCTGTGCTGTTGTGATTCAACTTCAGGTGGACGGTGACCGTGCTGACACCGGAACGGCTGGTCGATTCCACATAATCGACGCCACTGATGGCGGAGACTACCCGTTCGATCGGAGTACTAATGAAGCCTCGAATCGTTTCTGCGCTGCCTCCATAGTAAATGGTCGTGATGACCACCATGGAGTTTTCAATTTTGGGGTATTGCTGAACCGGCAGTGCGGTCATGGCCCGCCATCCGGCAAGTAGGATGGCCAGATTGACGACAATGGCGAGGACCGGATGTTTGATGAAGACATCGGTGAACGATGTCCGAGGGGTATCCTGTAACATGGTGATCAGTCTTCGGTCTAAGGTGTCTCGGCCTCGTGAGGTGCGGCCGGTGTGTGCTCTGCGGATCCCGTAATCCCGACAAGGACTCCATCACGGAGCTTAAAGGAGCCCAGCGCGGCGACCTGCTCGCCGTCCGTCAGTCCGGCATAGATTACGACCTCATCGCCAAACATGGCCCCACTTTCGACATGACGGCTCTGGACCCTCGTTCGGCCATCTTTGTCCGTTGCAAGGACGAACACCTGGTCGCCTCCCGGTCCCTTGCGGAGTGCGCTGATCGGGATGGCGACGACTTTTTGAGATAAACCGGCAGGAATCCGTACACGGACTGAGGCACCGGGTGCAGGGATATTGCGAGTCCCCTCGACCCTAGCGCGTACCATCGCATTCCGCGTCGTTGGGTCGACTCGGGAGTCAAGCGCGATGATCTTGGCTGTGACCATTGGGGACTCTCCAGCTGTAAAGACCTCAACCACTTCACCGACATGGAGGCCTGCCGCAACTTGCTGGACGACAGAGAAGTCTACATGCACCGCGTCACCAACACCCTGGAGGGTTGTTAGCAAGGTCCCCTCGTCGAGATACTGACCGGGATGGACGTCCGCGATGCCGACACGCGCACGAAATGGAGCGCGAATCGTTTTTTTGGCGATGATCGCCCGAGTGCGGGCGATCTGGGCTTGGGCCACATCCAAGTCCGCATGGGCGCGATCCACTTCCTCCTGGGTGGTGGCAAATTCCTGGCTCAGGTTTTGGCGGCGATTGAGAACGGTTCGCGCAAGCGCAGCCTGGGCCTCCTGAGCCTTGAGGTCGGCTTCTTCGACGGAGACATCGAGTGCGACCAAGAGTGTTCCCGCGTCGACAATCTGTCCCGGGGTGAGTCTGACTTCACGAATGGTTCCGGCCAGTTCATTTTTCAATGTGACCGAACGCAACGCGAGGACCGTTCCGATTGATGTGGTCGTCTGACGATGGTCGATAACTCGCGCGACGGCGACCGTGATGGATTCCATCGGTTCGGGTTGATGTGTCGATGCAGCCTGTTCACCTTGGATAGATTCGTATTTCCAGGCGGCAAGGCCCACGCCCAGTAAGAGGACAAACAAGACGAGGAAGATCGACCCGATCCAGTTGTGACGATTCATGGTGTTGCTCGTCCGGCCATGTTACCAAATTCTGGACTCCCATGGCTCCAGGGAGTCATGCTTATGTTCCGCCACGCCTGGTGAACTTGTGTTACAGCAAGATGGGATGGAGTAATGGAGTAGTAGGTGAGACGGAGAACTGCTGAACAGAACCGTGTGGATGGAGCCGCTTGTTTATCTTAACCATCCTTGCCGGACGTAGTCCTGCCCTGCGCCCAATCCCGCTGGAATTGTTCGTAAGAGAGGGACAGTTTAGTCTGCATAGCCGCATCCAGCGTTTGTCCTGTTCGCAGAAGGTTGACGACTTGCCTGATGGAATAGACGCTGTACCGATCGATCAAGATTTTCGTAGCGGAATGAGCTTCATGGTAAGCCATGACGCGCGCGTCTGTTTGGAGGTGCGTCCATGCTTTCTCTAAGGATGTCAGCGGAAGCCGTCTGTCTGCGTGCGGTGGAGCTTCTTCTAGATCCGGCCAGGGATCTTCAGCGAGATGGACGGCGAGTCCCTCGATGAGCCATGTCGGAGCGTTCGCGCCGTTTCCCTGCAAGTAATCAAGGAGCAGGGCATGGGCAAACTGATGGCGTGCCACGCGGCTGAACAGGCCCAAGTCTTCCAGCGCTCCGATGGTCGGAATGTGAATCGCGCTGGTTGTCAGATCGAATAAGGTATCAGCCCATGCGGGAGACCCGGCGGTATCCAGGAACTTCTGATTGGTGTGCAACACGACAGTGATCGGCTTCGAGAGGACATGCCCGAACTTCTGTGACAGATCGCCATGGGCATATTCCAGAATGGCCCGCATTCGGGTCCACGCCGCCGCATCTGCCGGTCCGTCGAACTGGACCGTAAAACGATCGGCGCCTGGTCGGCGAGTAGGAGGTTGTTCGACAGCCGAGATTGCCGGACGGGGCGATTCGGTCGACCGAGCGGGTGTGGAAACAAGGGGGACAGCGGGAGGAGCCGTCGTTTGAGCGAGGCGAGAGGGTGACGATGGAGGAACAGCCGGCGCTTTAGCTGCGATCGGTGCGGGTGCGATCGCATTGGCCCTGGCCGTCAGTCTTTGAAGATAACGCTGATAGTTCGGATTGTTTTTGACGCGAACCCGCGCGTGATCCACGTGGACAGCCGCGAGGACTGCGTTTCCGCCGTCCAACAGCACATCGGCGAGGGCTAAATGGGGGAATGGATCCTCAGGCGCAAGACGAATCACGGTATCCAAGAATCGCGGAGTCATCGCAGGATCGCGGAGCTCCCAATACGCTTGTGCGAGATTGAGGTGAGCCTGCGCATGGTGGGAGTCCCAGGAGACCGATTGTGCGAATGCCTTGACGGAGAGCGAGGTCCCGCCGAATTTTTCCTGATGAATCCCGAGATTGTTCCACAATGATGCAACATACCTCCGCATGGAGGCATGTGTGAGCCCATTCTTCGACAGCGCTTTGAGGCGACGTTCCGCCTCCTTGAAGTTGCCCTTCTCGATCTCATCGCGGATGGTGCCCAGACTCTGATTAGGCGGGGCCCCCAACTCCGTCAGTCGGGATGGTGGCACATTCCATAAAGAAGTTGAGTGGTCTGTAGGCAGGGCGGACTCCGCCTGATAAGAAGAGAGTCCCGCATGGGTTTGGCTCTGGAAATCCTGATCGGGGACTGGAGCCACCGGCTTCAGCCATATTTGATAGCTGATGAAGACGATAAGTCCAAGACCGAACAATTTGAGGGTGTGGGAGATGTCGCGTTTGTAGGTCACCAGCGATCCTCTCCTGCGCGCCTCTGACGGGCGGTGGTGCTATCGGCTGCGAAAGATACTAGTGCCCGGCTTAATCGTCTTCCAGAGCGCGGTGTCATGACACCGGTCGCATTGTGAGCCGAACGTTCCCTCATGTTTGTCGTCCTTCTTGTGACAGGTCACGCAGGCCGACGAGGCGCGCACCTTCTTCTCCATCCGCTCGGTGTGGCAGGTATAACACCCGAGTCCCTTGTGGCCACCGTCTAACTTGAAGCGGGTGCGCGTGTCGTGCTCGAAATCCCACAACTTCCAATCTCTGAGACTGTGACAATCCTGGCACTCCGTGCCCAGTTTCCGACGATGCACGTCGTCTTTCTTGTGGCAGGCGTAGCAGGCCGTCGGCGTTGTATCTTTATACAAGACGCCCGTGTGGCAACTGATGCAGTTCACTGCACGATGTTTGCCAAGGAGGGGATATTTCGTGTCCTGATCGTGATTGAACGCAATCGTCTTCCATGTGTCCA
>FKKE01017007.1_pt1 | contig 12643 bp, 9 predicted proteins | sample 1106331 | NCBI WGS metagenome assembly FKKE01 (sample SAMEA3931202, study PRJEB13176) | freshwater metagenome | biome: Drinking water system; feature: drinking water; material: freshwater | place: China | collected 2013-02-06 | reverse complement strand
CGGACGCCGCTGAACGCGATCATCGGTTTTTCCGAGATCATGGAATCGGGCATGTTCGGCAAGCTCGGCTCCGAGAAATACTACGAATACTGCACCGACATCCGCGCGAGCGGCGTCTATCTCCTCGACGTCATCAACGACATTCTGGACATGGCGAAGATCGAAGCCGGCCGCATGCCGGTGAACATCGAGGCGGTGCGGCTCGAGGAAATCGTCTCGGATGCGATCCGCGTCATCTCTGTACGCGCGGGAGAGAAGAATCTCACGTGCAACACCAATATCTGCGACGATCTCACGGTTCGAGCCGACCGCCGTGCGATCAAGCAGATTCTGCTCAATCTCATTTCGAACTCGGTGAAATTCACGCCGGAAGGCGGGCAGATCGCAGTCACAGCCAAACGCTCCGGCGGTTCCGCGTTCCTCGTGATCGAGGACTCAGGCATCGGCATATCGAGAGAAGCGCTGAAGAAGCTCGGCCGTCCCTTCGAACAAGTCGAGAGCCAGCTCACGAAAACGCAGGCCGGCTCCGGCCTCGGGCTCGCGATCGCGAAATCGCTGGCGGAGCTACAGGGCGGGCGAATGCGCATCCGCTCCATCGAGAACGTCGGCACCAAGGTATTTCTTCGCCTGCCCGCCCGGCTCGCGAGCTAGTTCTCTGCGGCACCGCCCAGAATCCGGTCGAAGGCCTCGCGTACGCGCGCCTGCGTATCGGCGAGATGCGCGTTCAGGGTCGTGAAATCCGGCAAGCCGCCGGCGCGCGCAAGCAGCGCGAGTAGTCCCGGCGCCGCCTTTGCCGGCTCGAACGTTCCGCTGACACATAGGCGCAGGACCTGCGTCAGGTTGTGATAGAGCGTGACCGCCTCGCTCAACAACTCGCCGTCGGCTTTGTCCAGTAGCGACAGCTTCCGCGCTTTTTCGATGACGCGCGCCGTCTGCGTGTCCAGAATCCCGAGATGCTGCTCGGCGTGCACAAGCGAAAAATACTGCGCGAGAAACTCGATATCGATCAGGCCGCCTTTCGCGTTCTTGATATCCCAGCGCTCGGTATCGCCGCGCTCGTCGGCGATCGCCTGCCGCATCTCGAGAACGTCGCGCGCAATGATGCCGGGATCGCGGCCGACGCCGAGCGCCTTGCCGACCGCAGCCTCGACCTTTCTGCGAAAGCTCGGGGAAGACGACACGACCCGCGCACGGGTCAGCGCCATGTGCTCCCAGGTCCATGCTTCGCTGGTCTGGTAGTTCACGAAACTCGCAAGCGAGGTCGCGACCGGCCCCGAACGCCCGGAAGGCCGCAGGCGCAGATCCACGTCGTAAAGCTTGCCCATGTTGGTCGGCGTCGTCAGCGCGCTGATGATGCGTTGCGTGAGGCGTGCGAAATACTGCGCCCCGTAGAGCGGCCGCTTTCCATCAGACTCGGGCTTCGCTTCATCGAACTCATAGAGCAGAATCAGGTCGAGGTCGGAGCCCGCCGTCATTTCGCGGCTGCCGAGTTTCCCGAGCGCGACCACCGCGGTTTCCGCATCCGAAAGTTTCCCGTGGTTCTGTTCGAAGCGGCGCAGTACCTCGCGGTGCAGTTCGCGAATGATGACGTCCGCGAGCGTCGCGTAGGCCTCGCCGGCGCGGCTCGCCGACAGCGCGCCGGAAATCACCCGCACCCCGATCAGCACGAGATGCTCGCGGCCGAAGCTGCGGGTGAGATCGAGAAACTCTTCTTCGCTTTGCGCCTGTTTCAATAAATCCGCGAGCCGCTTGGTCAGCACTTCTTCAGACGGAACGCCTGCGAAGAAAGCCGGATCGAGCAGACCGTCCAGCAATGACGGCGCCTGTGCGATCATGTCGCGAAGCCGGGGCGAAGTGGAAAGGATGGTGGCAACAAGCTGCACGAGATCGGGGTGCGTGCGCATCGCAGCCAGCAGCCGCTCGCCGCCGGGAAGCTGCGACAGGAAACGGTCGCACGCGAGCAACGCCGCATCCGGATTGCCGGAACGCGAGAGCGCATCGAGCAGCGCGGGCAGGATCGCCTGAAACTCGGCTTGCGCCGCTTCGGTCTTCAGCGCGCGATACTCGCCCGCGAGCCAGCCGCGAATGAGATGGCTCGCCGCAAGCGGCTCATTGAAGCCCATCTTCGACAGCGTATCGAGCGTCTCGCGGTCGTCCTTGTCCTTCGGAAATACGAGCGCGCCGGATACGACGGCAAGCGGCGGCGCATCTTCAAAAAGATGCGCATAATGACCCTGCACTCTTTGCAGGTAGCGCGTCAGCGTGCGCGCAAAGTCGCCGCGGTCCTTGTTGCCGAGAAAACGCGCAAAGCGGTCGAGCGCGTCATCGTCTTCCGGCAGGATGTGCGTCTGCTCGTCCGCCATCATTTGCAGGCGGTGTTCGGCGCGGCGGAGATAGAGGTAGGCCTCGTGCAGCTCGTCGCGGGCCTCTTCGCCGATCCATTTCTCCTCCGCGAGCCGCGCCAGCATTTCCAGCGTCCGGCGGCCGCGCAGTTCCGGCACCCGCCCGCCTGCGATAAGCTGTTGTGTTTGCACGAAAAATTCGATCTCTCGGATGCCGCCGCGGCCGAGCTTGATGTTGTGGCCCGCGACTGCGATCTCGTCATGCCCGCGGAACGCGTGGATCTGCCGCTTCATCGCATGCACGTCCGCGATGGCCGCATGATCGAGATAGCGGCGCCACACGAACGGCGAGAGGTTTTTCAGGAATCTTTCGCCCGCGGCGATGTCGCCTGCGATCGGCCGCGCCTTGATATAGGCCGCGCGTTCCCACGTCTGGCCCTCGCGCTCGTAATAGTCGAGCGCGGCGACGGTCGAGATTGCGATCTGCGTGGAGCCGGGATCGGGACGAAGCCGCAGGTCGGTGCGGAACACGTAACCGTCGCCGGTGCGGTCGTGCACGAGACGCAGGAGATTTTTGGTCAGCGCGACGAAGAACTGAACCGGCTCGATGCCCTCGGCAAGCGGCGCGGTTTCCCGTTCAAACAATACTATAAGATCGATGTCGCTCGAATAGTTGAGTTCGCCTGCGCCATGCTTGCCCATGGCGAGCACAATGTAGCCCGAGCCTTCACCGGGATGCGCTTCGTTCGCAGCCCGGATCTTGCCGGCCTTTGCCGCTGCATGCAGCGAGCGGTCGACCGCCGCGCGAACCGCCGTGTCTGCGAGTTTCGTCAGCGCGTCCGTGACGCGGTCGAGGTCCCAGACGCCGCCGATGTCGGCGAGCGCAATCAGTAGCGCGCCTTCCCGCTTCATCGCGCGCAGAATGGCCTGCGCCTCCGCGTCGGATTCGGCGGCAAGCGCCCGCTTCGTGTAGCTCGCGAGGATGCGATCGATCGCGGCTTCCGGCGTCTCTCCGAGCAAACGCAGGAGAATGCCCGGCTCGAATGCGATAATTCCCCAGAGATAGGGCGAGCCCTCGAACAGGCCATGCAGCAAATTTTCGAGGATGTCGTTCGACGCAAAGGCTTCGCCGAGCGGACCCGATACTTCCTTGGGCGCCTCGTCGATCAGGCGGATCACCGCCGCTTTCGCCTCCGCGATCTTAGCGGCGCGGGGCGCCTCGCGCAGGCGCGCGAGCAGAGATTCGGAAGATGCAGCCGGGCGGGCCTTCGGGGACTTCATGCCCCCTTAGTCTGGACCGGCTGCGCCGGAATCGCGAGCGTGACCTTCAAGCCTGGTGAATTGTCCTCGAGCCGCAGATCGCCGCCGTGAAGCCGCGCCACCGCAAGCGCGAGCGACAGACCGAGGCCGGCACCCGGGAGCGAGCGGCTCTCCTCAAGCCTGACGAAACGCTCCAGTACGCGCAGGCGGTCCTTCTCGGGAATTCCGGGTCCGCGGTCGCCGACCGTGAACTCGATCCGGTCGCCCAGCTTACGCGCCGCAACAGTAACTTTGCTCCCGGCCGTTGTGCCGCCATGCTTGATCGCATTGTCGATGAGATTGGCGAGCGCTTGGCTCACGAGTTCGCGGCTGCCGCGAACCGGAAGGCTGCCCGCCGCGTCGATACCGAGCGTGAGGCCGCTCTCTTCCGCAACCGGCTCGTAGAGTTCCGCGACGTCGCGCGCGATTTCGGCGGCATCGAAATCGGTCATGGCTTTCCGCACTTCGCCTGCTTCCGCGCGGGAAATCATCAGGAGCGCGTCGAACGTGCGGATGAGATTGTCGGATTCCTCGATGGTCGTCTCGAGTGCGCGGCGCAGATCCTTCTCGGTGTGGTTCTTGCGCAGCGCCTCTTCCGCACGGTTGCGCAGCCTCGTCAGCGGCGTCTTCAGGTCGTGCGCGATGTTGTCGGAAACGTGCTTCAGGCCGCCCATCAGGTTCTCGATCCGGGTCAGCATCGCGTTCAGGCTGTTCGCAAGCCGGTCGAATTCGTCGCCCGAGCCGGTGACGGCAAGCCGTCCGCCGAAATCGCCGCGCATGATCTGTTCGGAGGTGGCGGTCATCTGATCGATGCGCTTCATCACGCGGCGGGTGATGAACAATCCGCCTGCGATACCGAGAATGACGATCACGACCAGCGACCACCGCGCGGGCGCGGCGAGAATCTGCCGGAGCCGCTCGCGCTCCTCGATGTCGCGGCCCACCAGCACGCGAAACCCGCCGATGAAAGCGACACGCACCAGCGCGCGGCTGTCGTGAAGATTGTCGGCCGCTTCGTCGGTCCGGCGATAGGAAATCTCGGACCAGCCCTGCCGCGACAGAACCGAGTTGTTGATGTCGGTCACATTGGCCGCGACCACGGCCCCGTTGAACGAAGTGACCATGTAAAGATTGGAGCCCGGCTGTTGCGCACGCACGACCACCACGTCGATCAGCCTGCCGATACCGCCGTCCTCGTGCACATCCTGCAAATTCTTGATTTCGCTGTCGATCGCGTCGGTGATCTGCGAGACGACGAGCGCCTGCGTATGGCGCGCGAGATAGCCGATCACCGCCGCCGCGAAGAGTGCGAACACGAGCAGGTACACCGCCACGATCTTGAAAGCGGTGGTGCGGAGAAGTTTACCGAGCGCCGTCACGAATGATGTATCCCGCGCCCCGCACGGTTTGCAGCAACGGCTTCGCAAATCCCTTGTCGATCTTCGAGCGCAGCCGCGAGACGTGCACGTCGATTACGTTGGTTTGCGGATCGAAGTGATAGTCCCACACATTTTCGAGCAGCATGGTGCGCGTGACCACCTGTCCCGCGTGACGCATGAGATATTCGAGCAGCCGGAACTCGCGGGGCTGAAGCACGATTTCCTCGCCGTTCCTGGTCACCCGATGCGACAGACGGTCGAGTTCGAGATCGGCGACGCGGTAGACCGTATCCGCGCTGTTCGGAGCGCGCCTTCGAGAGAGTACTTCGACGCGGGCGAGCAGTTCCGAGAAGGCATAGGGTTTTGCGAGGTAGTCGTCTCCGCCGGCGCGCAGCCCGGTAACCCGGTCGTCCACCTGCCCCAACGCGGACAAGATGAGCACCGGCGTTTCGTTGCCGCGCTTGCGGAGTTCGGTCACGAGCGATAGGCCGTCGCGCTTCGGCAGCATCCGGTCCACCACGAGAACGTCGAAGCTTTCGTCGAGCGCAATTGCAAGCCCGGCCTCGCCGTCATTGGCGATCTCGGCCATATGCCCCGCCTCGCGCAGCGCCTTTTTCAGATAGTCCGCGGCTTCGCGGTCGTCTTCGACGATCAGGAGGCGCATGGTTTCCGACTCGATATTCCTTGAGATGCTTCTCGCCTAAAAAAATTGGGGCGGAAAGCGCTTTCACGCTCTCCGCCCCCGGATGCCCGCGGTCGGCAGGGGGCGATGGGGGTTTACACCGCCGCGGACACCCGAAACGTTAGCCCTTGCCTACCGGCAAGGTGACGTAGCGCGCGCCGCCTTGCGACTTCACGCGCAGCATGATGACGCTCTTTCCTTCGCTGCGTGCCTTGGTCAGCGCTTCGTTCAGGTCGTTCGTCTTGCTGACCGCGCGTCCGCCGATGTCGAGGATCACGTCGCCGGTCCTGAGACCGCGCTCGGCGGCAGGCCCGTTCATGTCGACGTCGGTCACGACGATCCCTTCGGCGTTGGCGCCCTGCACTTCGCTGGCCGGCGCAACGGTGATTCCGAGCCGGGACAGATTCAGTTCGTTGGTATCGAAGTTGTCGCTGCGCCCGCGATCTTTCCCGCGCGGACCCTTGCGCTGCTCCGTGCGCGGATTGAGCGATGCCTGCTGATCGGGAAGCTTGGCGAGCTTGACGTCGATCACCTGCTCCTTGCCGTCGCGCAGGACCTTTACCTTGGCGGTCGAGTCCGGGCGAAGCGAGGCGATCTTGCGTTGCAGCTCACGCGCGGTTTTGATCGGCGTACCGTCGACGTCGATGATGATGTCGCGGGCCTTGATGCCGGCATTGGCTGCCGGCAGCCCCGGCTGCACCTCGCCGACCAGAGCGCCTTCCTGCGATTTCAGGTTCAGGCTTTCGGCGATTTCCTGCGTCACGGGCTGGATCTGCACGCCGAGATAGCCGCGCTCCACCGTCTTGCCGGCGCGAAGCGCCGCCACAACGGTCTGCACGGTCTCTGCCGGAATGGCGAACGCGATGCCGACGTTTCCGCCGGTGGGCGAAACGATCGCGGTGTTCACGCCGATCACTTCGCCGGCGAGGTTGAAGGTCGGCCCGCCGGAGTTGCCGCGGTTTACCGCCGCATCGATCTGGATGAAGTCGTCATAGGTGCTGGCGCCGATGTCGCGGCCGCGCGCGGAGACGATGCCCGCGGTGACGGTGCCGCCGAGCCCGAACGGATTGCCGACCGCAAGCACCCAGTCGCCGATACGCGGCGCCGCGGACGCGAGACGGACCCAGGGGAAGTCGTTGCGGCCATCTACCTTCAGCAGCGCGAGATCGGTACGCGCATCGGTGCCAATGACTTTCGCAGCATAGGTCTTGCCGTCGTCGGTCTGCACTTCGACCGTCGTCGTCTTGTCGATCACGTGATTGTTGGTGACGACGTAACCGTCGGCTGAAATGAAAAAGCCGGAGCCCTGACCCTGCGAACGGCGGTTGCGCGGAATGCGGTTCGGCCCGGGCATCTGATCGCCAAAGAAGCGGCGGAAGAAGCGCTCCATATTCGGCGGAATCTCGCCGGATTCCTCTCCGCCCATGTTGGCGGGCGCTTCGCTTTTGGTGCGAACGCTGACCACCGAAGGCTTCACTTTATCGACGATGTCGGCGAACGAAAGCAGATTGGCCGGCCGGTCGGTGGTGATCTGCGCCTTCGCTGAGGAAACGAAAGACAGAACGTTGGTTCCGGTCACGACAAAAGCGGCAACCATCGCTCCAATCACAATGCCTGTGACGAGCGAACGGCGCGCCGCCGGGGTACGGGTGTCTTGCATGAGGAAGTCTCCGAAAATTCCGAAGTCCACATGAACTATGTGGGCTGTGTGGGAGACAACCTAGCCGTCACCGCCTTACGGCGATGTCGCGGGAACATTACGATTTCGTAAGGTTTTGCGCCTCAGGACAGGTCCTCGAGGCGCTTCTTCTCGGCTGCGCTAAGCGGTGCGGGAGCACCGGCACGGGATCCCGTAAATAACCGCAAGAGAACGAGACCGCCTGCAAGCAGCACCAGGAGCGGCGCAAGCCAAAGCAACGCGGTTCTCCAGTTCTTCTCCGGTTCGAGCAGTACGAACTGGCCGTATCGCGCGACCAGAAACTCACGCACTTGTGAATCGCTGTCGCCCGCCTTCAGGCGCTCGCGGACGAGAATGCGCAGATCGCGCGCCAACGGCGCGTCCGAGTCGTCGATCGACTGATTCTGGCAAACCATGCAGCGAAGCTTGTGCGAGAGCGCCCTCGCACGCGCTTCCAGTGCCGGATCGCTCAGCACTTCGTCAGGCTGGACGGCCGGCACATGCGACGCGAACGCCAAGCAGAGAATGAGCGCCAACGTAAGTTTTTTCATTGTCACTCCGCCGGCGCCACCGCGAGCTTCCGCTTCTTTCTGGCTGCGTGCACCGGAATGCCGATTCTGAGGCGGCGGTCTGAGAGAGAGAATGCGGCGCCCAGCGCCATGACCAATCCTCCGATCCAGATCAGAAGCACGAAGGGTTTCCAGTATGCCCGCAGCGCGACCGATTCATCCTGTGAAGGTTCGCCGATGCTCAGGTAAAGCTGGCCGAGACCGAACGTCTTGATCCCCGCCTCGGTCGTTTGCTGGCCGCGCATCACGAAAATCCGCTTGGCGGGCGCGAGTTCGGCGATTGCGATTCCGCCCCGGCGAACCTCGAAGATCGCAGCAATGTCCCGGTAGTTTTCTCCCTTGCGCTCCGCCCATTGCGTGAAACGAAGATCGAAATCCGCGACGCGAACGATCTCCCCCGGCTTCACGGATGCGATCTTCTCGACGCTCCAGCCGCCTTCCGCCGCCATGCCGATCAGGGAAAGGCCCACGCCGGCATGCGCGAGCAGCGTTCCGAGATATGAACGCGGCAGTCCGCGTGCGCGGGAAACGGCTTCCGGGACCGGCACCCGGAACAGCGCAATTCTTGTCGCGTACTCCGTGAATGCGCCGGCGAGCGCGAAGATTCCGATAAACAACCCGATCATCGGATAGATGCGCGCACCCTGCATCGCGAAGACGGCAAGTGCGGCGGCAAGCGCGAGCCCTGCGGCAACCGCGAGCTTCTGCGCGATGCCCGCAGCGTCACCGCGTTTCCATGCGAGCAATGGCCCTGCCGGCATCAGCGCCACCAGAAGAAGTGCGAGCGGGCCGGCCGTTGCGTTAAAGAACGGCTCCCCCACCGATATTTTCTCGCCGGTGAGCGACTCCAGCATCAGAGGATACAGCGTGCCGACGAACACGGTTGCGCAGATCGCAGACAGAAACAGGTTGTTCAGAAGAAGCGCGCCCTCGCGCGATACCGGTGCGAAGATGCCGCCCGGTTTCAGTTCCGAAACGCGCAGCGCAAACAACGCGAGCGCCCCGCCGACGAAGAACACGAGAATTGCGAGAATGAAAACGCCGCGCGCGGGATCGCTCGCGAAGGCATGCACCGACGTCAGCACGCCTGAACGAACCAGAAAAGTGCCGAGCAACGACAGCGAGAACGTGAGCAGCGCGAGCAGCACGGTCCAGATTTTCAGCGCGTCGCGCTTCTCCATCACGACCGCCGAATGCAGAAGCGCCGTCGCCGCGATCCAGGGCATGAGCGATGCGTTCTCGACCGGGTCCCAGAACCAGTATCCGCCCCAGCCGAGTTCGTAATAGGCCCAATAGGAGCCCATCGCGATTCCGAGCGTGAGAAAGAGCCACGCGGCGAGCGTCCAGGGACGGACCCAGCGCGCCCATGCGGCGTCGATGCGGCCCTCGATCAATGCGGCGACTGCAAACGAGAATGCGACCGAACAGCCGACATAGCCGAGATAGAGAAGCGGCGGATGCAGCGCGAGACCGATGTCCTGCAACACGGGATTCAATCCCTGTCCCTGCGCTGGCGGAACCGCAATCCGCAGAAAAGGATTGGACGACGCGAGAATAAACAGCAGGAAGGCCGCCGCCACGAGTCCCTGAACGCCGAGCACGTTCGCGCGAAGGCGTGGCGGAAGATTTCCGGCGAAGACCGCAATCAGTGCGGAGAATACCGCGAGCGACAACGCCCAAAGCAGCATCGAACCTTCGTGGTTGCCCCAGACGCCGGTAATTTTGTAAAGCAGCGGCTTCGCCGAATGAGAATTCGCGTAGACGTTCGCGACAGAAAAATCAGAGACCACATATAAATACGTGAGCCCCGCGAAGGACGCCGCCGTGAAAAGAAACACGCCGATCGCGGCATAAGGCGGCACCGCCATCAGGCGGGCATCGCCCCGCCGGGCGCCCCAGATCGAGAGTATCGCCTGCGCGACGGCGAGTGCGAAAGCGAGCGCTAACGCTGCGTGCGAAAGCTCCGCGATCATTTCTTCTTGCCCTCGCTGTGTTGCCACATGCCTTTGTCTTTGAGGGCATCTACCACCTCGCGCGGCATGTAGTTCTCGTCGTGCTTCGCGAGAATGGTGCGGGCGGAAAATACGCCGTCCTCGAACGTGCCTTCCGCGACCACGCCCTGCTTTTCGCGGAACAGATCCGGCAGCATTCCCTGATAGCGGACGGGTACGCTTTTCGCGCCGTCCGTCACTTCGAAACGCACGAGCACGCCTTCCTTCGAGATGCTGCCCTCCTTCACGAGCCCGCCGATCCGCAGGCGCTTGCCCGGCGGCGGCGGGTTCTCTGCAAGCTCGCTCGGACTTGCAAAGAACGTGATCGAATCCCGCAAGGCGGAAAGTGTCAGCAGCGCCGCGAGCGTGAGTACGATGCCGCCGGCTGCGATCAGGGTGAGGCGCCGCTGCTTGCGGGTCATGGTTTTTTCTCGAGCATTCTGAGGCGGCGCTCCGCCGGAATACGCCAGGGATCGTTGGCGGGCGTGAGTTCGATCACGCGGGACCAGAACCGCACGGCGGCGTCATTCTCGCCGCGTTCGGCCGCTTCGAGCCCGAGATAAAACAACGCAGGCACCGACTTCTCGTCCCGTGCAAGCGCGCGTTCGAACGCCGCCTTCGACTCTGCAGTGATCCTTCCGTTTGCCGCGCGGATGAATTCGCCGAGCGTTATTTCCCTCGCGCTTGTCGAGCCGAGTATGCTGATCGCGCGTTCCTGTGCGGCGACTGCATCGCCGGTCCTGCCGACGCGCATATAGATCGGCGCGATCAGTTCCCAGCCTTCGCCCTGGTTCGGGTTCTGCTCCAGCCGCTCCTCGATGCGGCCGACGAGCATGCCGATGTCCTGCTGCGCGAGGGGACGCGCGAGGCGTTCGGCGAGCGGCGCGTCCGGATACTCCGGTATGCCGAAATACAAATATAAAGTGAGGGAAAGCGCCGGAATGCCGGCGAGTGCCGCAATCGAAGCGATGCGCCGCCGCGATACGCTCGCCTCGGCCTCGCCTGTTTTCGCCGAGGCGGCGTTCAGCAATCGCCGCGAGACTTCGATGCGGGCGGCTTCGGCTTCGGAATCGGGCAACACGCCGCGGGCGCGGTCGGAATCGATCTCCGCGAGCTGGTCGCGATACACCGCGAGGCCCGCGGCTTCGCCCGCAAGTTTCGGCATCCGCGACAAAGGCCACAGCACCGCAAACACGGCGGCGGCAGTCATCAGCGCGAGCAGCGTCCAGAACAGCATTGTCTCACCCGGAGGGAGGTCCTACTGCCCGGCCAAGACCCGGTCAAAAGACTTATCCGCGCACTTAGCCCCGAACTTGCGTCCAGGTGCCGTCGGGATTCCGGCAGGCGATCCCGCGCGCGGTCTGCGGCTGGCCGTTCACATAGACGNNGCGGCAGCGCTGAAAGCTTTGATAGGCGTAAGGCGGACCCGCGACGATGGTGCCGTATGCGCCGCGGTCGCCGCGCCAGCTAACCGGCGCACCCGGCCCTTCCGCCTCCAGCGCACGAAGTTCGGCGTCGTACGCGCGGCGGCGATCTTCTTCATCGAGCGCGTTGCCGACCGCACCGCCGACCAGTCCGCCGATCACTGCACCGGCCGCGACGGCCCCGACACCGCGTCCGGTCGCGGCACCGATCAGACCGCCGGTAAGCGCGCCGAGAAATGCGCCATCCGTCGTCCTCGGGCCCGCAGGACCCGAACAAGCGCCAAGAAGCAGCGACAAAGCGCAAATGCCACCAAAGATTTTGATATTCAAAGCCGGCATGGAAAGCCCCTTACTCCGTACTAACAGGTGCCGCGGCGGCCACCGCTTACGGACTATGCCAGAAATGCGCGGACAAATCAGGCGAAAGCTTGGCCCGGCGGATCAGGCGGCCGGTAGTACCAGTTCCGCGCGCAGGCCGCCAAGCGGCGACGCACCGAGTTGCAAGGTGCCGCCGTAAAGCTTCGCGAGTTCCAGCACGATGGAAAGGCCGAGGCCGGTGCCGGGCTTGCTTTCGTCGAGGCGCTTGCCGCGATGGAGAACCTCTTCCCGCTCTTCGGGCGCAAGGCCGGGACCGTCGTCATCGACGACGATCCGAAAGGTGCCCGGCTGCGATGCTCGTGCCGGGCTTCCCGCAAGCATTTCGATGTCGACACGGGAGGCGGCCCATTTGCAGGCATTGTCGACGAGGTTGCCGACCATCTCCTCGATGTCCTGCCGCTCGCCGCGAAAGCTGAGGGCGGGATTGAGTTGCACGCGCAGATCGAGCCCGCGCTCGCGGTAAATTTTCTCCATCGTGCGGACGAGCGTATCCACGACCGGGGCGACCTCGACGGTTGCCGAAATGACTGCGACGCGGGCCGCGATCCGGGCGCGGTCGAGATGCCGCTGCACCTGATCGCGCATGACGCCGAGCTGTTCGCGGATCTTGTCCGCTACCGGGCCTTGCACGTTTCCGCTCTCGTTCATCAGCACGGAAAGCGGCGTCTTCAGCGCATGCGCGAGATTGCCGACATGCGTGCGGGCGCGGTCGACGATCTCGCGGTTGGTGTCCAGCAGCGCGTTCACTTCCCCCGCGAGCGGCGCAACCTCTTTCGGGAAACTTCCCTGCAAGCGGTCGGTTTTGCCGGAGCGGATTTCGGAGAGCGCCTCGGAGATGTTCTTCAGCGGCCGCAAGCCGTAGCGGACCTGAAACCAGATGATCGCCATGAAGGCGAGGCCG
>FKKE01005636.1_pt1 | contig 12645 bp, 11 predicted proteins | sample 1106331 | NCBI WGS metagenome assembly FKKE01 (sample SAMEA3931202, study PRJEB13176) | freshwater metagenome | biome: Drinking water system; feature: drinking water; material: freshwater | place: China | collected 2013-02-06 | reverse complement strand
GGCGGAAACCGCGTCAACCAGCAGCGCCAGGGGGCCTGGACCTACATCGTTCCCATCATCAGCAGCGTAGCGGGACTCGGCTACCTCTTCGCGCAGATCTTCTAGCTCATTCGTTCCAACGGATCGTAAACCGGGCTATCCGGCCTTCGATTTCGCGTGACCTCGGGAATCGTCGCTCGAGGTCCCGGATGACCTCCGGCTCGAGGGGCGGCGACAGGAGCATGGAGTGAGGCGTCGCGTGCCGGATCGCGATCACCTGAACCCCACGGTCGGTGAGTCGACCAGCGAGGCTCCGACGGAACGCCGAGTCGCCCCGGAAGTCGAAGATGACCGGCAAGGGATTCTCGAGACCTGAGAGGAAGTAGAGTTCCGGAGCATCGAGCGCGAACATGGGGCCTGAGCCCGCATGTTCCCGCAGCAGCTCTACCGATTGTCGGTAGAGCTGTACCGTTTCCCGGTCGGTCACGAGACCACCGCGAGGGGATTCCAGCCGAGCGGTGTCCTGGCGGGTCAGTGGCCCCGTCAGACCCACCAGTCGAAATGGCTCCAGCAACACCGCCCCGAAGACCAGATACACGGCCATCGCGACCGCGAGCCCCGAGCGATTACCCATCGGCAGCTCCCGCGACAGAGCGGCGATGGCCAGCAGGGTAAGCGGCGCGACGTAGGAGAAGTAGATCGGCACGGAGGTAGGATACTGAATCAGGGAACAGAAAGCCGCGACCGCCACGACGCTCAGCAACCGGACGCTCCGAGCAGCTGCGTCGGGATCGTGCCGCTTGCGCCAGAGGAGCAGCGCCGCACCCGCCACGACCCAGGGCGTCGCCTGCGCGATCGAATCCCAGAAGAAGAGGTCGTGCACCTTTCGATGTCCACGCAGTACCAGGGCCAGCGCCAGTACGAAACCAACCGCCAATCCCCCGGAAAACAGGGCTGCCAATCGTCGGGGAAGGAAGCGCCCAACCAGCAGCGCTCCTCCCACCATGAGGGTCGCGGCGGCCGCCAGCGGGGAAGGCGGCAATCCGCTGGTGTCGGAATAGCGAAGACTGGGAACCAGGAATAACCCCCGGATCAGGTCATCCAGTCCTCCCTGGGCGGCGTAAAAGGCCGCGAAGAGGGAGAGCGGGATCCCGAAGCCCAGGCAATACCATCCCAGGACTCGGAGTAATCGACCCGCATTCACGCGGGCAGGTTCCCCCGGGTGGAAGGCCGCCAGCCCGGCGAGCGCTGTGACCGCCATCCCGGGCACTGTGAACTGATAGACGTCTACCCAGCGCCAGCGGGACAACCCGATGAACAGCAGCCCCAGAGCCGCCAGCACCACCGGAATGGCTGCAAGGAGCGCGAACCGGCGGGACCGATCGACCGGTTCCGATCCCGGTGATTCGCGCGCGGCCAGGTAGACCAGGCTGATGAGGCTGGCACCTGCGAAGAAGAGGCCACTGATCTTGACGAGTACCGAGAAGCCGCCCATCAGACCGGCGAGCAGCAACCAGACTGGCCGGCGCCGTTCGAGATACCGGAGCAGCGCCGCGAGTCCGAAGGTCGCGAAGAACAGGTTGTACCAGGAGGGCATGCTGGAGGGGTAGTTCGGCACGCTCCACAGCACCGCGAGCAGCGTGACCGCCGAAGCGGCGAGCGGCCTGGTGAACCGGGTGGCCAGGTAATACAGGGCGGGGACCCAGGCCAGGAACACCAGAAACAGGATGTATCGCAAGGAAAGGAACGAAGGACCGAGCAGCCGGAACCCGAGGGCGTTGAGATAGGTTAACCCGCCGCTGTAGACCTCCGTGAAGTCTCGATGGGGAACCTGGCCACTCAGGACTCGCTCGGCGGCGTGGGCAAGATACCCGTCGTCGTGAGGAATCCAGCCTCGATCCAGATATCCCCAGGTGAACAGCGCCCCCAGAAACCAGGCAGTCGCCAGGCCCAGCCACCAGGCGGTTCGCCGAACCGGCAAACGGGGAATCAATAAGCCCGAGGGGAGGCCGGAATGCTTACTCGGGAGCGTTCCATCCCAGGCGGATCGCGGTGGATGGATGTGGGTCCGAAGCGGCCGCGGTCCGGCGCCGCGCGCGGGCCCGGCGGAGCGGAGGCAGGGCGGCGTAGAGAGCGACCACCGCGTGAAGCATGAGCGCCAGAAGCGTCAGGGACCAGCGACGCACCAGCGAACCTCTCCCGCCCGCCCTGACAGCCCCGGCGATGCGAGCGAAGTCACGGCGGACCTCCTCGGCGAGGGCTGTCATGATCGCCGGATCGACCGGGTCGGTCAGGAGGCGATCCGCCATTCCCGGCGCATCGAGCTCATCGAAACGAACCACCCTGTCGCCAAAGCCCAATCGCGTCAGAGCCCGTCGCGTCTTGGGAGCATACTCGATGGCGAGCGGCCGGATTCCCGCCTTGAGCCCCAGAATGGCCGCGTGCAGGCGCATCGCCACCAGGCCGTGCAGGCCGGACAGGACCCCAATCATGTCGGAAGGTTTCAGGGATCCCTGGTAGAGCGTGACCCGATCCTGATGCTTCATGAGCTGGGCCATTCGGAGCAGCACTTCCCGATCGCTGGCGAACGAGCTGCCGGTGGGGAACGGGGCTCGGGGATCGAGAAATGGAAGCAGGACAATAGCAGCGTTCCTGGACTCGACCAGCGAATCGAGGAACCGGGCGACTGCTCCGAGCTCGGCCTCTCCCACCGGGAACTCGGGACTCTGCATCGGACGGAGCGAGACCCCGATGCGCGGCTGGTCGGATGGCGCGCGAACCGGGAGAGCCGGGACCTCGAGGGCCAGGACCAGGTCGGGCGCTATGTGAATCCGTTCAGGCTTGACCCCGAGCTCGCGGAGCTCCGCGGCGGCGGCTTCATCCCGGGTTACGAACAGCCTGGCGCGACGGGCCACGAAACCCGAATAGGCGCGATTCAGCCGCGACGTCCGACTCAAGTCCACCCCGACACCTGAAAAAAACACCGGGACTCCCGCAGCCAGACCGAGGAGACCGAGCCCCAGAAACTCGATGCCTCCAGCGAGGATTTCTCCTCCCCCGATCACCACAGCGTCGGCGCGGGTTATGCAGGACAGCATCGCCGGCCAGTGCCACGGCCGATGATAGGAGTACAGGGGAAGGGATCGCTGGACCGGCTCACCGGGAATGGGATCGGTGTCGCGGGAAACATCGAAGAACCGGACCTCCCGGTCGGGAAAGGTCTGGGCCGCAAGTCTATGAATGGCAAGGACGATGGCGTCGTCGCCCACGTTGCGCCTGGTCGCATGGGCATGCAGAAACGTCAGGGCGCGCTTGGTCTGCATGAAAGGAAGGTAATGTCCGCCAGCCTCCCCGACTACCCTGCTCACCGGGTCACCCAAGCCTCGGATTCGCGTCTTTGCGGACCGATCCTGGCGGGAGCCACGCCCAAACCAGAAAAACCAATCCCAGATAGGTAGGCACTTCCCGGAGCGGCCTCAGGTGACGGTGGGCCCGTTCGACCAGGACCGAACCGTCATCGAGAAAGCGCCCTTGCAGCGAGTAGGTACCGGTCTCGAGCTCCGCCGGATTCGCGATGCGGATTTCCTCCCGGGAAAAAGCCTGCACCACCGCGCCGGCAGGGTTGACCGTGACGTGGTTGCGGTCGAATTCCACCGGGAGCCCCGCCCGAAGCACCCCGATATTCAAGGTGGCCGTGAAATGGGTGTTGGATCGAAGGGCCGCTTGCACGAAGAATGCAGGACCGGTTAGGTACATCCCGAGCAAAAGCAGCGCTCCGGCGAGTCGGCCTCGCGAAAGCTTCAGCTCGATCGGGTTCCCTCGGGCCCGGAAACACAGCCAGATGGTGGCCAGGCCGATGGCCGTCAGGCCGAGAATGAGGGGATCCTCGGGCCAGACCAGCTGGAACGAAAAGGGGTGCCAGGAGAGCGGCGCCATGAAATGGACCCCATTGGCCCACTTGATCTCCACCGCGTCGAGCAACAAGTGGGCGGCACTGTTGAGCCCCAGCACGACGAAGATGAAGCCGGGACGCGCTGACAGCAGGGAAAAAACCCCACAGAGCAGGAGGGAGAACAACAGGCTTGCCTGCACGATCGCGTAGATCCGGATATCGTAGAGGTCGAACTGAAGGAAGGGCAAACCCAGGATCCGCTGGCCAATCCAGGGCAAATCCGGAATGACCGGCCCGAGCAGAAGCCAACGCACGTCGAGGCGGGGTGCGCCGATCCGGGTGCCCAGAGCCTGGACGCCGAAATGGGCAAGCGTATTTGGCATTCCGTCCCCCACCAGTGAGTCCGCCGGTCCATGACAGCAGGAGACGTGCCCGGGGTGATTCGGGGCCCGTTCGCGATCGACGGGCATGTTCACTTCTACGATTGCTTCGACCCGGAGCGATTCCTGGAAACCGCGCTGGCGAACCTCCACTCGGTCGGAATCACGAATCCACCGGACCCGGGAGTCGGTTGTCTCTTTCTGACCGAGCGACCCCAGGACCACTGGTTCCGTCGCTGGCAGGAAAACGGGCTTCCTGACCGGACCGGCGGATGGAGTCTTCAGCCCGCGGCGGACGGCATCACGCTGCTGGCAGCTCGCGATGGGGAGACGAGACTCATCATCATCTCGGGCAGACAGATCGCTACCCGAGAGGGGCTCGAGGTTCTGGTGGTCGGAACTCGCCAGGAATTCGGCACCCGGCTGACATTCCCCGGGGCCCTCGCCGCCGCCCGGGAGGCCCGGGGCATCACCATCGTCCCCTGGGGTTTTGGCAAGTGGTCCGGGACTCGGGGCAATCTGGTCCGGGCACTGATCGAAGCCGGCGATCAGACGGTTTTCCTGGGAGACAACGGAGGGCGCCCGCGAATCGGCGGTACCCCGGCGCTGCTCGCGCTGGGCCGCGCCCGAGGCTATCTGGTGCTCCCCGGCAGCGATCCCCTCCCGTTTGCGTCACAGATCCGGCGCGTGGGCTCTTTCGGCTTCGTGCTCCCGGGAAATATCCGCGAGGACCGGGCGGGATCGAATCTGCTCGAACAGGTTCGCGCCCTTGCCGACCAGCCCCCGGTCTTTGGAAGGCCGTCACCGATCGGAAGCTTCGTAATAACCCAGACTCGCGCCCAGTTGCAGAAGCGATTTCGGAAAGGAGCCGATGGACCGAGCCGATGAAGTTCTGGTGACCGGCGCGACCGGTTTTACCGGGGGTGCCCTGGCGCGCGAGCTCCGCCGCCAATCGGTCCCGGTCCGGGCCCTGGTGCGGAATCGTGCCAGCGACAGCGCGCTCGAGCTGGCCCAAAGCGGCGTCGAGCTCGTCGAGGGAGATCTCCGCGATGCCGCGGCGGTGGACCGCGCCGTGGCCGGGTGCCGTCTGGTGTACCACATCGGCGCGACCTTTCGTCCCGCCGGCATTTCCGACCGGTACTACCACGAAGTGAACGTCGATGGGGTCCGGCACGTGCTGGAGGCGGCCAGGAAGCATCGAGTGGGGCGGGTGGTGCACTGCTCCACGGTCGGGGTTCATGGTCACGTCAGCAGAATCCCGAGCGACGAAGACGCCCCGTATAACCCCGGCGACATCTACCAGCGAACCAAGCTGGAAGGTGAAAGACTGGCGCAGACCGCGATCGCGGAAGGGCAACCGGTCACCATCTTTCGCCCGGCCGGGATCTATGGGCCCGGAGACCTTCGTTTTCTCAAGCTGTTCCGGGGGATTCAGCGACGCCGCTTCCTGATGATTGGAAACGGCCGGACCCTGTATCACTTCACGTACATCGACGACCTGGTGTCCGGGATCCTGCTTTGCGGGGAACATCCCGCGGCGGCTGGGAGGATCTACATCCTGTGCGGTGAGCAGCACGTCACGCTGAACGACCTCGTCAGCACCATTGCCGAGGCGGTCGGCGTGCCGAAACCCCGGGGCCGGGTTCCGGTGTGGCCCGTCATGACCGCCGCGATTCTCTGCGAGGCGGTCTGTCGGCCGCTGGGCATCGAGCCGCCGCTCCATCGCCGGCGGGTGGACTTCTTTACGCACGATCGGTCGTTTACCAATGCCAGGGCCAGACAGGAGCTCGGATTCTCCCCGAAAACCTCCCTGGCCGAAGGGATTCGACGAACCGCAGCGTGGTATTTCGAGCACGGACACATCGCGAAAAGGGAAACCTGAGGATCACTCCAGACCCTCAGCCCTGAGGAATCCGGCCAACCGATCCGCAAAGTGCCGGTGGGCGAGGGCACTGGGGTGCGGATCGTAGGGACGGTTGGTGTTCTCGGGCGCGCTCAGGTCCACGGAAACGTCGAGGGCGCGAATTCCCTGAACCCGGGCGAAGTTCAGCATCGCCTGGTTCTGCCAGGAAAATCGATCGAGTCCCGCCACGATCAGGGCGAAATGATGGATTCGCGACAGGTTGGCGATCTCCCGGATGATCGCTTCGGAAACCCGATGGCTCTGGGCGCGTCGATCCTCGTACGCGTTGTATTTCTCCTCCAGGTAGTGGGAGAGGGCTGACAGGCGCATGAACGGGAATTCGTGGTAGTTCACATCCGAATAGGAAATTCCCAGGTTTCCATCCTTTCCGAGCCGGGCGACTGGTTGCCGCAGGGAGCCGAGCTTGGTCCAGGGGGCAACTTCCTTCCTGCGGAGTCGAGTGAATGTGTTGCGCTGGTCGTGGAATCCGGCATACCCGATGATCACGATCCTCGGAATGCGACCGGCGGCGAGATCCCGACGAAGCTGAAGGAGCGAGTGGATCGTCCCGTAGCCGTTCACTCCATAGTTCACGACTTCATATTGGGGGAATTCCGCCTGGAGCAACCAGGGGTAGCTCTGCTCGTCATTGACCGACCAGCCGTACGTGAACGAGCAGCCCATGATCCAGAGTTCAGGTTTCTGGTTCTCTCGCGGCGATTCGGGTGGATGGGTAGCCCGTAACGTATTCGGGAGGTGGCGAACCGTGAACCGGTACCGTCCATGCAACGTCACCTGGAATTGGCCTGGCAAATGGGTGTAGCCCAGCAGCGAGTCGGAAGTAAAGAAATGCCCACCGGGACGAACCTCGATCCCCAGAGGAAAGACTCGCCAGGGCCGGACCCCCTTCCAGCGTAGAGTACCCTCCGCGGCGAGGATCAGGACCGGACACCAGGCCAGGAACATCAGGAAAGCAACCCAGATGATACGGCCTCGCTGAAATGGCGCGGTCCTCATGGCGTCATGGAGTGGGTTGGTTCGGGTTTCGAATCTTGCACCACGCGAGAAGCGAGGTACCAAAAGGAATCCTCGCCGGGCCCAGAACGCGCTCCTCCGCAACCGCGAACCGACGCAGGAACTCATTGAGCCCGGCTGGGGGAACCCGCGCCGCCCCGGGGCCGCGGACCTGCTCGAGTAAACGAACCGCGAGTTTCCCGATCACCAGCGAAGGGAACAAGTATCGAGATGATGCCACCTCGAGATTCGCTTCCCGTGCTCGCTCCCGGAGACGTGCTGCGGTGTATCGGTCGCGATGCTGATTGATGTCATCGTGGGATGTCCACAGGAACCGGAACGCCGGGACCGTGATCAGGAGAGCGCCGCCAGGCTCGAGTAGCCGGCCGGCCAGACGCAGCGCGTCGACAGGATCAGCCAGGTGCTCGAGTACGTCCAGCATGAGAATAAGACGGAAGCGTCGACCGGGCCGATATGACTCGTCGAAAGGGACTGTCGCGATTCGCGTGCGATGAGGGCCATGGCGGCTCACGATCGAGGGGTCGAACTCGACACCCCAGACCTCCCCGAAGCGCTTCAGTTGGTCGAAGAAAAGCCCATCGCCGCAGCCGATGTCGAGTATACTCTGCCAGGAGTCCGGCGGTTCTCGCCGGGCAATCTCCTTGACCAACAACCCTTCCCGGGCTCGCCACCACCAGTGCCGCTCNNNNTGATCCCGGTAAACCCGAGCGTAATCGGCTCGCACGGCTACCCAGTCTGTGGAGGTCCGGATGCGCTGCGAACCACCTGATCTACCACATAGAGCGGACGGCGCTTCACTTCCTCGTAAATCCTTCCGATGTATTCCCCTACCAGGCCCAGGAACATCAGGTTGATCCCCGAGAGAAAGGTGATGACGATGATCAGCGACGTGAACCCGGGAGGAGACCGGTCCAGGAGCAGTTTCGCTGCGACGCTGTAGATCGCAAACCCGACCGAAACCACCAGCGCGATGGCCCCGACAATGGCCGCCGCTCGAAGGGGGGCAACTGAAAACGAGAACATGCCATCGAATGCGAGTCTGAGGAGCTTCCGAATGGTGTACTTGCTCTGGCCTTTGGTACGCGCTGCACGCTCGACCCGAACCCCCGCTTGAGGAAAGCCGACCCAGGCCCGTAATCCGCGCAGGTNNCGCTCCGGGGCCCCGCGCAGCTGGTCGACCACCCGGCGGGAAAGCAAGCCGAAATCTCCAGCATCCCGTGGCAACTCGATTTTGGAAAGCCGGGCCAGCAGCCGGTAGAAGGTGAAATACGCCGCCCGCAACAGCCAGTGCTCCTTGCGCCGATCCCGAATTGCGTAGACGACTTGATATCCCTCGGCATACTTGGCCAGAAACAGCGGGATCGCCTCGGGAACGTCCTGCAGGTCCCCATCCATCAGGACCACCACGTCGCCGGTTGTGTGGTCGAGGGCCGCGCTCATCGCCACCTGGTGCCCGAAATTCCGGGCCAGCCGTACCACGACCAGACCCGGCCTAACCTCGGCTTCCCTGGTCAGCAGCTCGTACGACCCGTCGGAACTACCGTCGTCGGCAATCACCAGTTCATGGGGTCCTCCCGGGGTGCCTGCGAGCACGGCGGAAACCCGGGCGAGCAACTCGGGCAGGACCTCGCGCTCGTTGAAGATCGGAAGAGCAACCGATACGCGCATCGACGGTCGAACCTCCGGGGTCCGGATCAGTCGCGCCAGCGAACGGTAAAGCGCGCGATACGCCCTTCGATTTCCCGGGAAGACGGATAGAGCCGCGCGAGCTCCGCCATCAGATCCGCGCTGAAGGGAGGCGACTGCGGGAAGGAATGCGGCGTCTGATGTCGAATCGCAATGGCGTCCACTCCCAGCTCGGTCAACTGCCTTCCCAACCGACGGCGAAAGACGGAGTCGCCGGCGTAGTCGAACACCATCGACGTGGGATTCTGGAGATCAGCCAGAAAATACAATTCCGGAGAGTCCAAAGCGAAGATCTTACCGGATTTGGCGTGGGTCCGGAGCAGGCGAACCGACTCCCGATACAGCTCCGCCGATTCCCGGTCGGTGATCAGACCACCTTTGGGCAAGTCCAGCCGGGCGATGTCCTGCCGATCCATCGGGCCGGCAAGGCCGACCAGCCGGAAGGGCTCGAGAAAGAGCATCCCGAAGACGAGGTACACCGCCGCGAAGGCGGCCAGGGCAGGCCGGTTTCGGGACGGGAGTCGCTCGAGCAAGGCCGCGACCCCGAGCAGTGTCAGGGGAAGCACATAGCAGAAGTACACCGGCATGGCCGCCGGGTACTGGATGAGACCGCAGAAACCTGCAGCCGCGGCCACGAAGACCGCTCGCGCGCTCCACGCCGCTTCCGGGCCCCGCCGGGATGGCAGGCTCAGGAGCGCCAGGGTCACGACGACCAGCGGCGTAGCCTGCGAGATGGAGTTCCAGAAGAACCCCTCCGAAACCCGGGGGAATCCCTCCGCCGCGAGGGCGAGCGCAGCCCCCAAACCCGCAATCACGACCCCGTGGTACAGCGTGGTCCATCGGGGCGGGAGGTAAAAGCCGCCAACCAGAACCGCGGCGAGAAAGAGCGTCGCGCCGCTGGCGAGTGGAGAAAGCGGCAGGGTTCCCGTGTCGGCGTACCGCAATCGGGGCAGCAGAAACAGCCCGCGCACCAGGTCATCCACCGCGCCGTGCCCCAGATAGAACAGCACGAAGGCCAGAATGGGCGCCGCGACACCCACCCCGTACCATCCCAGGACGGTGAGCAGGCGCCGGGTCCGAAACCCGGAGTGGGATCGCGATCGCAGGACTGCATAACCCGCGACCGCCGTCACCGCCAGCCCCGGCAGGGCGAAGTGGTAGAAGTCCGCCGGCTCGCCTCTGGTCACCCCGATGGCCCCCAGCGTGAGTGCCGCCAGCAGGACCGGAACAGCGGCCAGCACCCGGAAGCGGAGGGTGTCGCCCGGGGAGCTCTCGTCTCCGTGCGGCTCCCGCGCGATGACGTACACCAGGCCCAGCACGCCTGCCCCGACGAAGAACATCCCGCTGATCTTGAACAACACGGAAAAGCCGCCAGCCAGGCCTGCCAGGATGAGCCACCGGGGCCGGGGCTCATCCAGATAGGTGAGCAATGCGGCCAGGCCGAAGGTGGCGAAGAACAGGTTGTACCATGAAGGCATGCTCGACGGATAGTTGGGCAGACTCCACACGATCGCGAGCAGCGTGACCGCAAAACCGGCCAGCGGAGAGACCAGCCGGGTCGCGCAGTAATAGAGCGCCGGAACCCAGAGGATGAACACCGCGAACAACAGGTACCGCATCGCCAGCAGACTGTGGCCGAACACCTGGAACGCAAGCGCGTTGGCGTAGCTCAGCGCGCCGGTGTAGGTCTCCGTGAAGTCGCGATGGGGAAGCTGACCCAGCAGAACCCGTTCGGCGTTGTGCGCCAGAGACCCGTCATCATGGGGGATCCAGCCACGATCGAGGTATTGCCAGAGAAAGAGGCCGCCAAGAACGACGGCGGATGCCAGGCCGAGCCACCACGCAGCGCGACCCGAGGGAAACCGGTCAATCCGTTCCATCGACCGGCGCACTGCCGAGGCAAGCATGGCGGACGATACGGCGCTGCCCGGTGCGGGTCAAGCGAAATCACACCCGGCCAGTCGAGATTGACTGCCTTGCTGCCGCCACCGATACTTCGGGAGAGCGATCATCTCCAGGGGGCCGTGGGGACCCTCGCAAATCAGGGAGTCAGTTCATCAAACGCACCGTTGCGGTCATCATGGGCACCCGGCCGGAAGCGATCAAAATGGCACCGGTCGTCGCCGAGTTGCGCGCGCACCACGCCTTCGAACCGGTCGTTGTGGCGACCGGCCAACACCGTCAGATGCTGGACCAGGTACTCGAAATCTTCGAGATCGTACCCGAGTTCGACCTGAACCTGATGACCGCCGGACAGACCCTGACCGGTTTGACCGCGCGCTTGCTGATGTCCCTGGAGCGAATCTGGACCGAAGCCCGTCCCGATCTCGTCCTGGTTCAAGGCGACACCACTTCGACATTCGTCGCCGGGCTGGTGGCCTATTACCTGAAGATCCCCGTCGGCCACGTCGAGGCGGGCCTCCGCACGCAGGACAAGTATGCGCCGTTCCCCGAAGAGATGAATCGACGACTCACCGATGTGCTGACCGATTACTTCTTCGCGCCCACGACCCTGGCCCGCGAACACCTCATTCGGGAGGGAGTTCCCGATTCCCGGATCTGGGTGACCGGCAATACCGGGATCGATGCGCTCCTCTACACCATCCAGCGCAACCGGGAAACCAGTTTCCAGCCCGTCGGTCTCCCCGCCGCCCTGTCTGAGTACCGCCAGCTGATCCTGGTCACGGCGCACCGCCGGGAGAGTTTCGGCCCCGGCATGAAGAACATCTGCGAGGCGCTGCGGGTGATCGCCGAGCGGTGCCCCCACGCGGCGATTCTCTACCCGGTCCATCTCAACCCGAACGTCCAGGAACCGGTTTCCCAACTCCTGCAGGGAATCCCCAACGTCTTCCTGACCCGGCCGCTCGACTACCGGTCCTTCGCCCACGTCATGGCCCGGTCCGACCTGATTCTCACCGATTCGGGGGGAATCCAGGAGGAAGCGCCCACCTTCGGGATCCCGGTGCTGGTGATGCGAGAGGTGACCGAACGAGTCGAAGCGATCACCGGCGGCACCGCAGAGATGGTGGGCACCTCGACCCGGCTGATCGTGGAGCGGACCCTCGCGTTGCTGTCCAGTCCGCGCCCCTCGAGCCCTCCGCCCAATCCGTTCGGAGACGGCAACGCGGCCCAGCGGATCGTGGCGGCCCTCGACACCGAGTGCGCCGACCCGGCCGACTCCCTCGCTGGAGCCCTGGCCTTTTGACCGCGGCGGAGCGGTCGGTGGCCACCGGTTCCGCGGTGGCGCGCCGCCGGGTGCACATCGTTCTTCCCGCGTACAATGAAGCCGAGGGAATCGGCTCGCTCCTGACGTCGGTGCGGGATGCCATGGACGAGCACCCCATGGATTATCAGGTCATCACCGTCGATGACGGAAGCCGGGACCGCACCGCCGAGATCGTCGAGGAGTTCTCCCACCGGATGCCGGTCCGGCTGGTCCGCCATCCGGTCAACCAGGGCCTGGGCGCGACCATTCGCGACGGGCTCCTGGCGGCGCTGGACCAGGCGGACGATCGCGACATCATCATCACCATGGACGCCGACGATACCCACACGCCCGGCTTGATCTATCGAATGACCCGGATGGTCAACGAGGGGTACGATGTCGTGGTCGCGTCCCGGTTCCAGCCCGGATCGCGCGTCTACGGAGTGCCGGCATTCCGCCGCCTCATGACGGTCGGCGCCTCCCTGCTAATGCGAGCCGTCTTTCCGACCCGCGGCATTCGCGATTACACCTGCGGCTACCGGGCCTATCGCGCGTCGGCGCTCCG
>FKKE01003135.1_pt1 | contig 12653 bp, 12 predicted proteins | sample 1106331 | NCBI WGS metagenome assembly FKKE01 (sample SAMEA3931202, study PRJEB13176) | freshwater metagenome | biome: Drinking water system; feature: drinking water; material: freshwater | place: China | collected 2013-02-06 | reverse complement strand
AATTCCACGGCAGAAATGCCGTGGCCCCATTGAAGCTAGGCATCAGTTTTAATCGTAATTCGCATGGTGTCCCCCCAATTCCACGGCAGAAATGCCGTGGCCCCATTGAAGCAGTGGTTTCCCCGTACGCGCTGACATGCGCGGGGGCAATTCCACGGCAGAAATGCCGTGGCCCCATTGAAGCCAGCCCCGCACGGAGTCCGACCGAATCGAGGGCGACAATTCCACGGCAGAAATGCCGTGGCCCCATTGAAGCAATCGTATCTCCTGCCTCGATCGCGCGACCGCATTGAATTCCACGGCAGAAATGCCGTGGCCCCATTGAAGCCCGCCACCTGCGCGGGGAGACAGGGCGTCCCCCCCTAATTCCACGGCAGAAATGCCGTGGCCCCATTGAAGCCTACGATCCGACGGCGATTTGGTCGATGCCGGAACCAATTCCACGGCAGAAATGCCGTGGCCCCATTGAAGCTTGCAGGAAGCCGACGCGATTACAACGAAGTTAGCCGAATTCCACGGCAGAAATGCCGTGGCCCCATTGAAGCCTGACAGCCTTGCAGACCTGTTCCCCGCAATTTGTCAAATTCCACGGCAGAAATGCCGTGGCCCCATTGAAGCTTGTGCATGCAGGGCCGGAGCAATGGGGTCGGGAGTCGTTTCTGGACTCCGCTCCCCCCGCCTGTTCCACGGGCACGTCCGCAGCGGCCCCCCCTCCTCTGGCAAGCAGGACGTACCGCATGAGGGCCGCGGCCGCTCACCTCCGATCACGCTTGCGGGTATCCCTAGCGGGGTGGCGGCGCCACGTCGTAGAACGGAGGCGTCGGATCCCAGTGCGGGGGATGAATGCTCACTGCCGCCTCGTCAATCTTCTGGGGGTCCAGACCGTCCGCCTGTGCCTTCTCCAGCCACATTCTGACCCCTCCCACACGTGGCGGGTTTTGTCGGCACGCGGAGACTCGAGAGAGGTCAACGAGTTCCTCGTCGCCCAACGGGGCATTGTGCGTCGAAATCGGGTGGGGTGTTCATCGCGGGCTCCATGGTGCCGGGTCCCTGGGCCTGTGGCCTGATGGGCCGTTCAGGGTTCCTGCCCATGGCTCCTCTCACTGATCCTGCCGGCGTGCAACCAGGGTCGTCTGGCTCACCGACACGCACGACTCCACTGAAGCGTCGTGGTCTGCGGCCGGGAGCGGACGGCGCTTCTCCCTGCCGACGCGCACCGTTCATCTTGCGCCGGTGCCTGCCGGCGCGGTAGGCTCGTCCCGAGAGGGGAGGTGTCCTCGTGAGATTGTGGCGCTTGTCCTCGACACCCCATGCCCTCCCCCTGGTCCTGCCGCTGGACACGGGCCCGGCCACCACGCAGTGGTCGCGTGTCGTGGACGGGAGCGACACGGGGCGAGCATTCGCCAGAGCCTGCCGCAAGAGGACCTCCAAACCCTAACCCCGTCCAGTCGTCCACCGGAGGGCCCCATGCATCCCGTGCTTCCCTTTACGGCCGAACAGGCTGCACGCCTTCACACCTTTCTCTCCGCCCCGGCGCGGCCACCCGGCACGCTCACGTATCCGGCGTTGGCCGGGTTCTTATTCAGCCTCGGCAACGGCCCCGAATTGATTCGCCCCTCTGAATGGATTCCCCTCGTCTTTGATGAGCGCGACGCAGGGTACGCGACCTTGGCGGAAGCGGAGCAGATGCTCCAAGCCATGACGGCGCTGCACAACGACGGCCTTCGGCTTCGTGAGCCGGGCCCTGACCCGTTGCCGCCGGGCTGCACCATTCGACCAGAGCCGCTGGCCAACTTTGCGGAGGAGGCCCCCGTGCGCCACTGGGCCCGCGGGTTCATGGCGGGATATGGCTACCTGGAAACGTATTGGGACCAGTGGACTCCGGAGGATCTGGAGGACGAGTTGGGCTCCGCGCTGATGGTGCTGTCGTTCTTCTCCTCGCCGGACCTCGCCGAGGCGTATCGCCGGGAGAGTCGGCGGAAACAGACGCTGGCGCAGCTTGCCGAAACCGTGGTCTCCCTGTTCCCGGACGCCATGCGCGGGTATGCGTTGATCGGCCGCGCGATCTGCCAGGCGCGGCTGGAACAGGGCGAGGTCGACACGGCTCTTGCCGCTCCGCCGGCCGTCGGCCGAAACGAGCCCTGCTCCTGCGGCAGCGGGAAGAAATTCAAGCGCTGTTGCGGACAGGCGGACGCGTAGCCGTCCATCGTGCGCCGCCGCTTCTTCCTCTTCCTTCCCTGCCACTCGCCTGTCTCCTGCCCCGCATTCCCTTCCCCTTTCCTCCCCGCGTTCCGTTCACCCGTCCCCCCCCTTCCTCCTGGCGGCGCCCCCGCATCGTCCTGTTCTCCCCGCCAGTTGCTATTGCCGCAGGGATCGCGTATGCGTGTCCCATGGGTAACACGACCAAGCCGGTTCCCTGCCCCCGCCTGCCGCTCTACACGCAGGTGTTGATCGCCGTGGTCTGCGGCGCGGCCATGGGCGCCCTCTTCGGGCAAGACCCTTACCTGGGCGGCCTGCGCAACGAACACCTGGGCAAGCTCGGCCTGCTGGTCGTCAAACTGCTCAAGACGCTGGCCATTCCGCTGATTTTCGTCGCCATCCTCGACGCGTTCGTCCGCACGCATCTCCCGCTGCGGCAAGGCACCAAACTCCTGGCGATCTGCGCGGTGAACGTCAGCGTGGCCATGGTGATCGGGCTGCTCATCATGAACACCTGGCAGCCGGGCCTGGCCTGGAAGGGCCACGTCGACGAGTTGCTGCAGGTCGTCCCCGGATCGGCCACGACCGCGGAGGAGATTCTGGCCGCCTCCCACAAGGGTTCGTTGAGTCCGTTCGACGCGTTGGCGTCGGCCATTCCGCGCAGCATCGCGGAGCCGTTCGCGGAGAACCACGTGATCTCGATCGTGCTGATGGCGCTCTTCATGGGGGCGGCGCTCCGGCGGGTCCGCGCCCACAGCGGGCCGGAGGGCGCGGCGGCGATCGACACGCTGGGCCGGGGCATCGACGGGCTCTACCGCGTGCTCGTGCAGATGCTCGAATGGATCGTCACGATCGTGCCGTTCGCGGTGTTCGGCGTGCTGGCGCAGGTGGTGGGGAAATCGGGCTTGGGTGTCTTTTCGATGCTCTGGATTTTCTTGGCCGCCACGATGCTGGGCCTGGGACTCCACGCGCTGCTGTACTATCCCGCCGTGGCCTGGCTGGTGGGCCGGAAGCCGCCGACGGTGTATCTGGGCCAGGGCGCGGACGCCATCCTGACCGCCGTCTCCTGCAACAGCAGCCTGGCCACGGTCCCGGTGACCTTGCGCTGCCTCGACCGCATGCGGGTCACGCCGGAGTCGTCGCGGCTCGCGGCTTGCGTCGGCACCAATCTGAACAACGACGGCATCACGCTCTACGAGGCGATGGCGGCGCTGTTCCTGGCCCAAGCGCTGGGGTACGACCTGCCGCTCGCGAATCAGTTGATGATCGTCGGCGCATCGATCATGGCGGGTGCCGGGGTCGCGGGCATCCCCGAGGCGGGCTTGGTGGTGCTGCCGCTGGTGTTGTCGGCCGCGGGCTTGCCCGATCACGTCATCGCGGCGGCGATTCCGTTGATCATGACGGTGGACTGGATCATCGCCCGCGCCCGTTCCGGCGTGAACGTGATGAGCGACATGCTGGTGGCCATTCTGCTGGATGCCGGCCGCGCGGCCCCCGCGGCCGTGTCGACGCGCCCGCCCCTGACGCCCTCGGCCGTCACCCTGTCCGATCCGCCCGTCCGCTCTACCGACTCGTCCGCCTGAGTCACCGCGCGTCGCCTCTCACCGGCGGCACGACCTCGTCCAGCCGCCGCCAGTGTGCCAGCCCCGCGGCTTGCGCCTCCGCCGGCGTCGTCAGGCGAAAGCGCACGACGTCGCCGGGCATCAGTTGCCCCGCCGCCGACCAATCGGCCGCAATGACGACCGCCACCTGCGGGTAGCCGCCGACCGTCTGCCGATCCGCCAACAGCAGGATGGGTTGCTCGTCCGCCGGCACTTGCAACGCCCCCAGGACGGTCCCCTCCGAAATGCCGTCGGGCGCTCCGCGATGCCGCAGGCGCGGCCCCATCAGCCGCGCGCCCATGCGATCGGATCGGCTGGAAAGCGTATACGTTCCGCCCGTCAACACGTCCAATACCGCCGGGTCGAACGCGTCGCCGTGCGGCCCCGGCACGACGCGAAGCCACGCGGGACTCTGCCACGAGGGTCGCGCGGGGGCGGGCACGGTTCGTCCGACGATCATCCGGGACGCACGCCCCGGGGGACGGAGGCCGAGGCGATCCCCCGCGGCCAAGGCCCGCCCCTTCATGCCGCCGATCTTGCCGGCCACATGCGTCGCGCGGCTGCCCCAGACCACCGGCACGTCGAGACCACCGGCCACCGCCAGATAGCTGCGCGCGCCCATGCGCCGCGCGCCGAACCGCAGGCGGCTGCCGGCGCGGAGCAGCACCGTGGTCCACAGCGGCAGCTCCCGGCCATCCACCGTGGGCGAGAGATCGGCCCCGGTGACGGCCGCCACCGTGTCTCGCTCGAACAGCAGCTCCGGCCCTTTGACCGTCATCTCGAGCGCGGCTTCGTCGTCGGGATTGCCGACCAGCCGATTGGCCGCCGCATGCGACCAGCGATCCATCGGCCCGCTCACGGGCACGCCGAAGGCCTGCCATCCCAGCCGACCGCCGTCCTGCACGGTGGTCAGCCAGCCTGGCTTCTCGACCAGGATCTGCGCCGAAGGCTCGTGGCCCGTTGGATCGTGGAAACCGATGCTCGTCATGCCGCGCTCACCGCCGCGATGCGCACTCCGGCAGACGCCAGTTCGTCCCGCACCACGTCCGCCAACCGCAGGGCCTGGGGCGTGTCGCTGTGGAGGCAGACGCTGTCCGCCCGTATCGGCAGGGGTGTCCCGTCCACACTGATGACCGTTCCCGCGAGCAGGTCGCGGATGCGGCGCCGTACCGCGGCCTCGCCCTCGACCAATGCGCCGGGTTCCGACCGTGGCACCAATCGCCCATCGGCCCGATAGGCCCGGTCGACGAACGCCTCCTGGACCACCGGCAACCCGGCCTCCCGCGCCGCGGCCACCAAGGCCGATCCTGCGAGGGCCACCACGCGCAGTGGGTCGCCGAATGCCTGGATCCCACGCACGACGGCCTGCGCGATGCGCGGATCGCGCGCGGCCATATTGTAGAGCGCGCCATGCGGCTTCGCGTGCGCCAGACGAGTTCCCTCCACCGCCACCACCTGCGCCACCACCCTCAGTTGGTCCGCCACGACCTGGCACACCTCGTCGGCCGTCACCGCCCGTTCGACCCGGCCCCATCCCTCCCGGTCCGGCAGTCCCGGATGGGCCCCGATCATCACGCCATGGTGCGCGGCCAAGGCGGCGGTGCGGCGCATGGTGTCCGGCGTCCCCGCGTGGCCGCCGCACGCGATATTCACCGACGTGAGCCGCGGTATCATCGCCGCTTCGACGGCCTGGGTCTCGGGCGTCTCCGCCTCGCCCAGGTCGCTGTTGAGATCAATCCGCGTCAGCATCGCGCTCCTGGCGCAACCGGGCGAATTCCTCGCGCCCAATGGGGACGAACTCCACCTCGTCGCCGGGCGTGAACAGAAACGGCTGCGGGTGTCTGCGCCGAATCAACGCCACCGGCGTGCGCCCGATGAGCCGCCAGCCGCCGGGGGTTTCAACGGGGTAGATCCCTGTTTGCCGTCCGGCGATCCCGACGGACCCGGCCGGCACACGCGGGCGCGGGCCGGCCAACCGCGGCATCGCCAAGGCGTCGGGCACGAGGCCCAAGTAGGGAAAGCCGGGCGTGAACCCCAGCATGTAGACGCGATAGACCGTCGCGGCGTGCAGGCGGATCGTGTCGTCCACCGACCGATTGGCGAACGCGGCCACCTCGGCCAAGTCCGGTCCCCACTCGCCGCCGTACAGCACGGGAAGACGGTGGCGGGTTCCGGTCTGCACCGGCGCCACCGACGGCACGCAGGTCCGGACCCGCTCGATCGCCGCCTCGACCGTGAGGCGGCGGGGATCGACGTGTACCGTCACCGCGCGATAGGTGGGCACCACGTCGAGGAGGCCCGGCCAGTGCCGCGCGCGCACGGCTTCGGCACAGGCGACGGCACGGGCATGGATGGCCGGATCGATGGCGGCGCCGAAGATCACCTGCACCGCCGCATCGCCGAAGGGGATGATGGTCGCAGCACCCTGTGCCTGTAGCCAGTGCTGCTGTCCGTCGGGGCTGTCTGGCTGGCTGGACACTATAAGCGCCTCACACCGTCTGATTCTTGATTGCGGGCCACTGATGGCTGGTTGCGGATTCCCGGTTTCCGCTGCCCGGACGTTCGCGCGGGCCGCCTACCGTAGCCGGTTTCCACGCCGGGGTAAAGGTAGAAGAGGCCGGTGCCCAGGGAACACCGGCCGGCTGTGTCTCCCCGCGCCCCGCCGGATGGTCGGCGCCTGGTTCTTGGGCACTTTCTTGCCCTCGGCCGCGCCTCGTGCGACACTATAGGAAATGGCGCACGCACACACGCCTCCGCACTACGAGCAGATCCGCCACCGTCTGTACGCCGCGCTGGTCTTCAACGGCGTGGTGATTCTGGCCGAGTTTCTCGGCGGCTGGTGGATCGACAGCATGGGCGTCATGAGCGACGCGGGCCACAATCTGATCGACCAAGGCTCGCTCTTTCTCGCGCTCTATGCCCACATGCTGGCCTCCAAGCCGGCCACGGACGCGCGCACGTTCGGGTACCACCGCGCGGGGATCGTCTCCGCCTTGATCAGCTCCCTGGTCTTGCTGGTCACGGCCCTGGCCATCGCCTTTCTGGCGGTCAAACGCCTCACTGCGCCGGTGCCCGTGCCGGGCGGCTGGATGATCGCCATCGCGTGCTTCTCGTTCATCGTCAATTTGGGTGTCGCGCTCCTCTTGCAGCGCGGCGCGGAATCCGACCTGAACATTCGCGGTGCGTTCTGGCACATGCTGGGCGACGCCTGGGTTTCGCTGGGCGTGGTGTTGAGCGGATTGGCCATCGTCTACACCGGCTGGACCGTGCTCGACCCGCTCGTCAGCCTCCTGATCGTGGGCGTGATCGCCTACGGGGCCTGGCCGATCTTGCGCGAGTCGATCGAAGTGCTGCTGGAATCCACCCCGCCCGGCATCAAGACCGCCCATGTCGTGGCGGCCATCGAACGCATTCCGGGCGTGAAGAACGTGCACGACCTGCACATTTGGGCGGTGGAGCCCCGGCTGGTGATGCTGACATGCCACGTGCTGGTGGAAGGCGACGACACGCAGCTGACCAACGACTTGCTGCATACCATCCGGGGCACCGTGTCGGCAGAATTCGGCATCAAACACCTGACGATTCAGATGGAAACTCAGTGCTGTCACGCCGAAGCCGTCCACTGCAACCTGAACCATCTGGCCGCCGACCATTCCCACCACGACGACCACGACGTGGCCCACGCGCACCCCTGATGCCCTCGTTGTTCCCAGCACATTGACCCGGCGCGGCCGGCTTGTTATCTCCTACTGACGTTCCCGCATGGCAGACGACGCCCATGACGACCCCCATTCCGTTCTACATGCTCTGCGGTTCCCTCGGCGCGGGGAAGACCACCTTCCTCATGCGGCTGCTGGAACATTGGCGCACCCGTGGGGTCCGGGCCGGCGTGGTGATGAACGAATCCGGCGAGGTGAGTATCGACGGCCCGCTGGCCGGGAGCCTGGCGCAACAGGTCATGAACCTGGCGGGCGGCTGCGTCTGCTGCGACACGAAGGACGAGCTCGCCTGGAGCATGACCCAGCTCATCACCGAATTTCAGTCGGAGGTCGTCGTGCTGGAATGTTCCGGCATCGCCAATCCGGCCGAGGTGATCGACGCGGTGACCGACGCCTTCGTCTCCCGCATCGCGCGGCTGGAACGGGTCATCGCGCTCATCAACCCCGCCGCCGACCCCGCGACGGCCTACGCCGACCCCGTCGTGGCCCACTCGATCCGTTACGCCGACGACATCGTCCTGAACAAGCGGGATCTGGCGATCGGCCCCATCTGGGAGGGCGCGCGAGCGCAGATCGTCTCCCGCAATCCCCACGCCCGCCTCTGGGAAACCGCCCACGCCCGGGTGGATCTGGACCGGCTGCTCGCGGCCCCCGCCTCGAACGCGCCGCGCGACACGTCGATCACTGTCGGCCTGCACCCGGCCTCCAGCCATGCGGCCGCGCAACCGCGCGCCGCCTACCATCCGATGGTGCGAACCGTCAGGCTGCCGGGCTCCCTGGATCGGGCTCGCTTCGACGCCTGGCGGCAACACCTGCCCCCGGGCCTCGAACGCGCCAAGGGCTTCTTTCGTTCGGCGGGCGACGGGACGTTGCAGGAGTTTCAATATACGCGGCCGGACGTCAATAGGGTGCAGCCGCTGCAGTTGCTCGACGAACCACCCCACGCCATCGTGCTGATCGGTCGGGACTACGACCAAGCCGCCTGCGAAGCCGCGCTGCTCGCCTGCCTGGCCGCTCCCTCCACTTGAGCGTCCCCCTTCGCCCCCCAGCCGCCTTCACCCGGCCGCATTGTCCGATCCCTCGGTCTACTTGGACCGATTGACTTCGATAATACTCTCAATAGTATCCTCCCCGGCGCTGACGACCCTGTTGTGCAAGGGAGGTTGTGCCATGCTCGACTGCTCGCCGACTGACCGCCGGCCCCGCCGACGCACCTATGCCAACCAGCCCTCATGGCTGCTCACCCTGCTGGTCGCCAGCGTTCTCTGGCCCTCATGGGGGACGGCCGCAGAACCCGTACCGGGAACCACCAGTACCACCACAGTCCCCCATGCGACCGACTCGATGCGCCAGATGCAACAGCGGGAGCAGGCTGCCGACACACAGCCGCCGAAGACTCCCGGCGCCGCCCCGGACCATCGCACAACTCCGCCCCAGGCCGTTCCCAATGTAAAAAAAAAGGCCGGACACCTCCCCGCCATCCCCAGCGCCCCCCCGCAGAGCGCCGCTGATGCGGCCCTGAGCGCGGAACGCACGGCCGCACCGCCCCCGGCCCGATCGTTCCAGGGACTGCTCGACACCGGATGGATTCCTCCCGATACGCAAGGCGCCGTGGGGCCGAACCATTTGCTGGAAATGTTGAACAATGGGGTTGGGGTCTTCGACAAGGCGACCGGAGAGAAACTGACCCAGGTGACGCTTCAGACCTTCTGGTCGTCCCTCGGCACGCGATCCGGGGAACCGGCCGCCGATGTCTTTGACCCGAAGGTCCTCTACGACCAATACGCGCAACGCTTTGTCGTCATTTCGATCGGAGGGCGCGCCGCTCCGAATTCCTGGCTGCTTCTCGGCGTCTCTGCCGGACCGGATCCCACAGGCGACTGGTTGCTGTATGCCATCGACGCGGATCGAACCAACGGAGTGGCCTTCAACGAATGGGCTGACTTTCCTGGCCTCGGCCTCGACTCGCGGTTCTATTATGTAACCGCGAAGATGATGGGCCCCTTCCAGGGCAAACTCTGGGTGTTCCCCAAAACGTCGCTGTTCCAGCATAGCGCGACGATCGAGTTCAGCGAATTCCGCTCGACCACCTTGGCGCAGGCTACCCAACCGGCCCATTCGTTTGGGGACGCCGACAGCGAATACCTCGTCTCCGCAAACTGGACCATCGACCAAGGGGCGTCGCCCAATGCGCTCCGGATCGGGCGCGTCCAGGCCCTGCCGACGCCGCACTACGAGGACCTGGGCTTCGTCGCCGTGCAACCGTACCGGGCTCCCTTTCAGGCCCCCCAACCGAACGGAGCCCGTCCGCTCGAAGTCCATGGGCAAGGTGTTCTCAATGCGGTCTTCCGGGACGGTCGTCTCTGGACCGCGCAGCACATCCGAACCGACGACGGACAGCGCTCGCAGATCGGGTGGTACGAGTTGGATCCGGCCGAGGCCTCCCTCACCGAGGCCGGCGCTCCGATCCAGGAGGGGCGCGTGAGCGACCCGAGCTTGTCGTTCTACTACCCGTCCCTTATGGTGAACCGTGACGGACACGTGATGATCGGCTTTAGCGGCTCTTCGCCCAACACCTTTGTCGGCGGCTACTACACCGTGCGGGAACGGGGGAGCGCATCCGGTTCGACACAGTCCGTGACCCGCTTCAAGGATGGCCTCGGCCTCTACGTGAAGACCTACAACACCGGCCGGAATCGATGGGGCGATTACAGCGCGACGGTCGTCGACCCCGATGACGACCGAACCTTCTGGACCATTCAGGCATACGCCGACACTCCCGTGGGCAACGGGTCCACCGACGGACAGGGCCGATGGGGCACCTGGTGGGCCACGACAAAATTCGGGACGTACACGGTGTCGATCTCCCGGATTGGGACGGGGCAAGGTACCGTCCGGTCGGCCCGGCGCGAGATCGACTGCGGATCGATCTGCCGGACGGAATTGGGGAACGGCCAATCTCTGACGGTGACGGCCGAGGCCGCGCCCGGATCCACGTTCGCCGGATGGTCGGGAGCGGGATGCAGCGGGACGGGTTCCTGCGCGATCAGCGCCGACGCGGCCGTGACGGCCACGTTCGACGCCGACATGCCTCCTCCGCCGCCCGCCGCAGCTGCGGGGCCGGAGGGCTCCGGTGGCGGGTGCGTCCTGCGTCCAGGCACACCGTTCGACCCGCTGCTTCCCCTGGCCTTCGTGACGGGTGTCGCCTATTTGATGTGGCGGCGGCGCCCTCCTGGTGCTCCGTCATGATACCCACGGCCTTGGTCCATGGCCGGACCGATTCGTGTTCCCCGCCTCCACAACCCTGGTCGTGTGCGTGGAGCCGTGTGGCACAGACCTGCGGGCTCGTGTGGCCCTCACAGTGGTACTGCGACAGCGCGTTTCTGTGCCTCTGTGCGCTCGGGATCGGCGGGTGGATGGTACTCTGGATCACCGCCCAACCGACCACCCGAGCGTGGCCGCCCGCTCCCCTGTGGCTGTGGGCGGCGTGGGTGCTCTGGCAACCCTGCTGGGAGGAGTTGCTGTTCCGCGGTCTCGGACAGGGGATGTTGCGCGAGTGGACACACGCGCGCACCGTCGTTCCCTGCGTCAGTCTTGCCAACCTCCTGACCAGCGCGGCGTTTGGCGCGGCGCATCTCGCGGCTCACGCGCCGGCGTGGGCGGGCGGCATCCTCCTCGTCTCGTTGCTGTTGGGATGGTGTCGCGACCGATGGCACAGCGTGATCCCGCCGCTGGCGCTCCACTGCCTCTATAATGCGGGATTCTTCCTGTTGCTGGGACGGTAGCGAGCGGCGCGGGTCAGCGCAGCCCATCCGGGGCTTGTGACACGGCCGCAGTCGGAACCGGCGCCGGGACCGGTTGAGGCCGGAAGCGATGCCAGCGGAGCAACAGGAAGGCCGAGCCGGCGCCCATCAGGAGCCCGACGATCCATCCACCGACGACATCCCCGACATAGTGCACGCCGATGAAAACGCGCGCCACCCCGATAAGGGCGACCAGCGGCCAGGTGATCCAGCCGCTCTTGGGATAGAGGACGTGCAGAAATGCGGCGATCGTCGCCGCATTCACCGCATGGTTCGAGGGAAAACTGTGCAGGCCGCCGCATTGCCCGAGCACGGTGACGTCCGGCAGCACGAGACAGGGACGGGGCCGCTGCGCGAGGTGTTTGAGTTGGGCGCCGATCGCGTCCGCAATGGCCACCGCCGACCCGACCGTCGGCAGCGCCACGAGCGCTTCCCACCACTTCCACCAGACCCACACCGCCACGATCACCGACAGCCCTTGCCAACCGGGACTGGGGTGCGACCAGAACCTCATGAACGCATCGAGCCACCCGGCTTGTCCGGCCAAGCCGTTGATGGCATAAAAGAGCGCGGTGTCCATACTGCCGGTTTGGCCGTCTCCGAGTGCGCGCGGCTACTGTGTGCGGAAGTGGATCCGGATGGTCAGTTCCCCGTCGATCGGCTCATCGCCTTTCATCTGCGGGTCGAAGGTCCATCGGTTCAGGGCTTGGAGGCCGGCCTGCGTCAGCTCCCGGTGCTTGGCGGGCTCCAGCACCACCACCGTCGCGGTCGCATCCTTCTTGACCAGAAAGCGGGCTTTCATCCAGTCGTCGATGACGGTGCCGTCCAACTGGGCGGGAATCTTCGGCCAGGGGGTGAGCTTCGGCACCGGGCCAAGCTGCTGGTCCTTGTTCAAGGGAATGCCGTGGACATGCACTTCCGGCAACTCCAGGACCTCGGGATCCTCGGCATGGTCGGATTCGTGGGTCGCCTCGTCGCCGACCACCGCGCCGACCGTGACGGGCCCCAGGCACAGCGCCCACACGAGCCCACCGACCACGTAGGTCACACCCGATCGTCGATCCCCCACCGGTCCCCCCTTGCCGCTCGACCCGCGGCTCTCATTCTCTATACCATCCTCACACCCGGCCGGTCACCTGGCACCTGAACGGGGGACGCGCTCCCCGGTAGGGCAGGAGTCTGGCTGCCCCTCAGGGCGGCCAGACTCTCGGCACCAGACCGGCTAGAAGAACCACTGCCCGCGGAAGAAGAACGACCGCGGCATGCCGGCATGGGCCACGCCGAGCCCGATGCTGCCCTCGCCCACGTTGTAGAAGTATTTCTGGTCCAGC
>FKKE01002927.1_pt2 | contig 12657 bp, 10 predicted proteins | sample 1106331 | NCBI WGS metagenome assembly FKKE01 (sample SAMEA3931202, study PRJEB13176) | freshwater metagenome | biome: Drinking water system; feature: drinking water; material: freshwater | place: China | collected 2013-02-06 | reverse complement strand
AAAATTATAAGTATTCTTTGGCCACCTCTCACTGGCGGTTTAGCAACCTTAGCATCAATCCCTTTCTTAGGATGGTTTAATGCTTATTTAATTGATCTAGTAGGAAGTCTTGTTGGTGGAGCTATCGCCTACACTTTGGGCAAAAATCATGGCTTTAAGATTCTTGAGAAATTATTTGATAAAGAGCTAGTTAAAAAAGTACGCAAGATTAAGATAAAAAAGGGCCGTGAAATTGAAGCCCTTTTTATTTACCGGCTGTTTTTTGGTTCGACCATTGTCGAAATCATTTACTATGGAGCTGGACTTTTAAAAATTGGCTTTAAGAATTTTTTAGTTGGCGCAACTTTGTCACATGTTGTTGTTGGCGTGCCATCCTACTTTTTTGCAAATAATTTAATAGAAGGTAAAAACGTGCTTTTGGTAGTACTTTCTTTAGCGCTTGGTATACCATTTTTCCTTAAGTTCAAAAAGCGGCATTTTGAATAGTAGACACACCGCATTTCTAGACTTAGTTGCGCTGGGGCGTTATTATTATTGAACACTTTAATAGTTGGTAGATAGGAAAGACTGAAAGTAAAGTATGAAGATAATTATTTTTTGTGGAGGTTATGGTACTCGGATGTGGCCACTAAGTACCAAATCTCACCCCAAGCAGTTTAGGTCGGTTGTGCATGGAAGGTCATTTCTGCAGCGCACACTTGAGCGCTTTACGAAAGCATTTGACGCTAAGGATATTCTTATCTCAACTGAGTCTAAATATAAACAGTTTATATTGGACCAGGCTCCCGAAGTTCTACCGGAAAACATTATCCTCGAACCAGAAAGGCGGGATAGTTTGGGTGCTATTGGGCTGGTAACTGCACTTGTTGAGAAAAGATTTCCAAAAGAAGTAATGTTTTTTTCTTGGTCTGATCATTTTATAGGCGAGGTCGATAAGTTTATTTCGGCAGTTAAGGCAGCCTGTGCTTATACAGAAAAAACTGGCGTGTCGGTTTCCATTAATGAAAAACCCTCCTACGCGACTATTCATAATGGTTGGGTACAGTACGGTGAACAAATAGGTGAGGAGGCTGGTTTTCCAGTCTATAAAATAGTCAAGCATGTTGAAAAACCAGATCAAGAAACGGCAAATAAGTTATATGCATCAAAAGACCATTTGGTCCACACAGGCTATGCTTCTTGGCGAAGTGACTTAATGCTTGGTTATTACAAAGAGTACGCACCAAAAGTTTATGAAGGTTTGGAAAAAATAATGGCTGCCTGGGGAACAGCAAAATACGATGAAGTATTAAAAACGGAATATGCGAAGTTTGAAAAAATTTCAGTAGAATACGGTGTTTTTGAGAAGTTGCCGTATAACTTGCGACTAACTATGGCTACTGATACTAAGTGGGAAGACGCGGGAACCTGGGAGCTTTTTTATAAAGCTATGGTTGAACCTGGGAGGGAAAACGTTGAAGAAGGTGAAGTCAAGACAAAATATATTGACTCATCTGGCAACCTAATAATAGGTGAGGGTGAGAAAATGGTTGCTGTTATTGGCTTGAAGGGTGTGGCGGTTATTGATACGCACGGCGCTTTGCTTGTTTGTAACATAAGCGAGACCGCCAAGGTAAAAGACTTGTTTAAGAAATTGGAGGAAGAAAACCCAGAGTTTGTGGACTAATTGTGCTAAAATAGCCTGCCTGTATGATTTTTGGCTTTAAAGACAAGAAGGCTGCCTTTTACTTCGCTGCAAAAAGGACGATAGATGTTGTTGGTGCTTTTGTGCTTCTTATTGTCTTCTCGCCAATACTTCTTATCACTTCACTACTTATTGCTATTACTTCGCCAGGGCCTGTCCTGGTAGAAAAAGAGAATAAGCATATGCGTCGCGTTGGCAGAGGAGGAAGGCTTTTTAGGCTCTACAAGTTTCGCTCAATGATGGTTAAGGCTGATGTTTTAGAAAAAGAAGACCCCAGATTTAAAAAAGTTTATATCGAAAAGAGGACGCTTGGGTTTTACAAAGCCAAAAACGATCCCAGAGTTACACCTATTGGTAAATTTATTAGAAGATACTCAATTGACGAGATGCCCCAGCTTCTAAATGTCTTGAAAGGGGAAATGAGTATAGTTGGCCCCAGGCCCTACCTACCGGAAGAACTGAAAGAACAAATGGCTCGCTATCCCGGAACCGAGCGCTATGTGAGGCGTATGCATAAAGCCAAGCCAGGTATTACTGGTTTCTGGCAAGTTTCAGGCAGAAGCGATGTGGCTTTTGATAAGCGCATTGTGATGGATGCTTACTATGCTGACAAAAAATCGCTACTGCTTGATTTTTTGATTATGCTCAAAACCCCCTGGGCAATGATAACAGGTAAGGGTGCAGTCTAGTTTAAAACTTCCTAAAAAGCGAGAAATTTTTTAGAAATTCCTGTATTATGGAACATATGCCAAATGATAGTGAAACTTTGCTGATTCCCAAAATTAACACTGTTGAGAAGTATGCTGACGAAAAAACTAGCAGCAAAAAAGGCAACCCCCGATTCGTAAAAAGTAAGGTTTTTAAAATAGTTCTCACAATTTTTGTAATTATTTTAGTCGCCTTAAGTGTAATCGGTCTTATGGGTTATAAAGTGTATCGTCAAGCTTTTGCTGTCAAAGCTAAAGCTGAGGAAGTTAAGCAAGCGCTAGCCGCTAACGATTTAGACCTTGTTAAGGTTAAAATCGGTGAAACAAGAACAGAATTAGTTACTTTGAGTTCAGACTATCGCAAGATTTCTTTTTTGAAATTCATGCCTTTTGCTGGAGCATACGTAAGCGATGGCGAGCATGCAATAAATGCGGGTCTTCGCGGACTCGACGCTGGGGTGTTGGTAATTGATGCAACGGCACCTTATGCCGACATTCTTGGCCTCAAAAAAGGATCCGAACAAGCAGGTAGTGGTGTAGAGACAGCTCAGGATAGGATAGATTTTGTTATTAAGACAATTCCGGAATTATTGCCAAAAGCAGGCAAAATAGGTAGTGAAGTTGCCCTCATGCAAGAGGAAATTGACGCGATTGATCCCAATCGTTATCCCGAAGAGTTTAGGGGTATACCCCTAAGGTCTAAAATAAAAGAAGGAATTGAGCTTATTGACTTGGGTGCAAGCTTTGTAAAAAAGAGTGAACCCCTTTTGGCTTCTGCCTCTTATATTTTGGGTGCAGAGGATGAGAGAAATTATCTTGTTATATTCCAAAATGATAAAGAATTAAGACCTACGGGCGGCTTTATTACTGCTTATGCTCTCGCAAAAGTTAGAAGTGGCAAGTTTGAACCCGTGGCTTCAAGTGACATATATAGTCTTGATGATGCCTATAAACCAACTATTAAAGCTCCAGAACCAATTATTAAATATTTGAAAGGACCATATACACTTTCACCCAACCTGCGTCTTAGAGACATGAACTGGTCACCCGACTTTGCAGAAAGTATGAGGCTTTTTGGTGAGGAGATCCAAAAAGCGGGTATAAAAGATATTGATGGTATTATCGCAGTCGATACGGGACTTTTGGTAAATCTTTTAGATGTAATAGGCCCTATTGGTGTGTCTGGTTTTGGCAATTTCAGCACAGCAATTACTCCTGAGTGTAACTGTCCGCAAGTAATTTACGAACTTGAGAGTTTTGCAGATATAGAAGGGCCGGTTGTTTGGAGTCAAGATGAGCCGGGTAAGATTATTTTTGCCCCACCCAACTACGACAATAGAAAAAAGATTATTGGTCCACTTATGAACTCTATTTTGGCAAATGCCTTGGGCCAGCCCAAGGATAAAATTCCACCACTTTTTGCCGCAGGCATAAGGTCGCTACTTGAGAAACATGTGCTTTTTTACTTTTTTGACGAGCAAGCCCAGAAGGCGGTTGCCGAGTTTGGTATAGCCGGTACTTTAGACAGCGATATAAAGGAAGATTATTTACTGGTTAACGATGCCAACCTGGGTGGCCGCAAGTCTAATTTATATGTTACCCAAGAAGTGCTTCAGGAAATTAAAGTTAATAGAGATAAATCCATTGAAAAAACGGTAACTATTACTTATAAAAACCCCGCTCCCCATGACGGCTGGCTTAATAGCGTTTTGCCCAACTGGGTACGTATTTATGTGCCTAAAGGTAGCGAGCTTGTCGAGTTTAGTGGCATTGAAGGTGAGCCTCAAAAAAGTGAAGACTTGGGAAAAACAGTGTTTGAGGGCTTCTTTGAACTGCGTCCTTTGGGAGTAGCCAAACTTACTCTCAAGTATAAATTACCTACCAGGCTAGAAGGTGATTACGATCTAGTAATACAAAAACAGCCGGGGAAGGACTCACCACTTTATAGCATAATAGTAGGTAAAACCGAGGAAGAAGTGTTTCTTACTACAGACAAGCGCTTAAGATATAAGATCTGATGGATATGTTCTGGTGCACTGTGTCTTGCCAGAGTAGCTTTTACTATTCTTCATGCGACAAACGACTTATTTAACAGTGGGCGTGGTCTTGGCGCGTAGGGTGCATGGCGAAGCGGATCGTATTTTGACTGTTTTTTCCAAACATCACGGTAAAATAAGGTTATTGGCAAAAGGAGTTAGGAAACCCAAAAGCAGAAAAAGAGGCCATATCGAAATATTCTCACTAGTAAAATTTTCTGCAACCAAACTTACCGGTATAGACTTAATAAACGAGGCAGTTATTATCAATGGCTTTACCAAATTAAGAAGTGATCTCAAAAAGATTGCACTTGCTTATTATTTTGTTGAGGTCATTGGAAAAGCTACAAGGGAAGGTGAAAAAAACAATGACCTTTTTGACTTACTAATTAATTATTTAGACAAACTGGGTGATGAAACAAATTTAAAAAGTTTACGCCGTGAATTTACCCGGGCTGTTTTGGTGAGTTTGGGTTTTTGGCCGAACACACGTGAACTTATTGATGTCGATAAACTCCTTGAGGAAGTTATAGAGCGCAAAATAAATGCGGTGAGGGTTGGAAAGAAGATGTTACAATAATGCCTATGCAAGACTTTAAGTGTCCCCACTGCGGTAAGACCATTGAGCTGACTGATGCCATTAAACATCAAGTTGATGGTGAGCTTGCAAAATCAATTGAGCAAAAAGTTAGAAGCGAAATTCAGGAAAAAGCCTCCGAAGAGGTAGCTGAACTCAAGCGTCAATTAGAAGATAAAGATAAAAAAGTTGCTGACATGCGTGAGGCTGAGATTAAACTGCGTGAAGAGCGGCGAAAACTTGAGGAAGACCAAAAGGACTTGAAACTCAATCTAGAGAGACAGCTTGATAGTCAAAAAGCAAAAATTGAAGAGGATATTCTCAAAAAAGCTGCTGAAGAGCATAAGTTTTTAGATCTCGAAAAGGATAAAAGAATTGGCGATTTACAAAAACAATTGGAAGAAGCCTTAAGGCGTACAAGAGTTTCGTCCCAACAGCTTCAGGGAGAAGTTTTGGAACTCGATTTAGAAGCAACCCTTAAAGAGGCGTTTCCCAATGATGATATTGGCCCAGTTGGCAAGGGTGTAAGGGGAGCTGATATCTATCAGATAGTCAAAAGTCCTAAAGGAGTGTCTTGTGGCACTATTTTATGGGAAGCAAAACGCACTAAAAGTTGGGAAGGAGCCTGGACTGGTAAATTAAAGGAAGATTTGCGCAGCAACCAAGGAAACATGGCAGTTATTGTGTCTCTTACCTTGCCAGACGAAGCAAGAGATGGTTTCGGTTTAAAAGATGGCGTATGGGTTGTTAGCTATCCCTTAGTCTTGCCAATTGCTATGTTACTTCGAAAGAACCTCTTGGACGTTACTTTCCAAAAAGTGGTGGGACAACATAAAGGCGAAAAAGCAGAGGTTCTCTATGAGTACGTTACGTCACACGAATTTCGTCAACAACTTGAGGCACTTGTTGATGTATATACCGAAATGCAAGGGCAAATAACCAAAGAACGAGCCGCTTTTGAGAAAATTTGGAAGGCTAGAGAGAGCCAAATAAAAAGACTGGTAACTTCTACCTCAAGTGTTGTAGGGTCCATTCAGGGTAGAGTGGGTCAAAGCGCGCTACCTGTTAAAGGACTGGAACTTCAAGAGCTAACAAGCGGTGAGTAAACCATGGTATTAATGCCAAACTGAAGTTCTGGAGGTATAATCCCTACACATGTCTAAAGAAAGGCTAGTGGGAGAAAAATTGCTTGAATGTTGGGGTGTTGCTACTTTGGGTCATGACATCCAAAATAAGATTCCCAAGTCGGCCGTTTTAAATCCATCAAGTAGTAAATGGGAAAGGGGTGTGGCTTTTTTTAAAATAGTTAATGGTTTGTCCTCTAAAATAAATAGCCTAATAGGCAGTACGCTCCTGAGCTCGTCTGAACTACCCTTTTTACTTCACTCACCTTGCTGGAGCTATGTTGCTAATGGCCAGGAACAAATAATTCTAAAGATGTCGTCAGGTAACTCAGAAGATGACGATGGCTTCGTACTCAAACTTAACGCTCGGTCTGTTATTGAAGCTAACTTTGATGTTTGTGGTGCTGCCTCGAAACTGAAAAAGGAGTACATGGAAGTAAATGATATGTATAAAGGTGTGCAAGTAGACGTGCCCCAGCAATCTTTTTTGGTTTTAAATATTAAAAATCCAGTTGTTGATAAACCAGTACTGGCAGTTGTAGAAAAGTATGACCGTAGTGAACGTATAGATATTTTTTCAAATTGTGCAGAAGAAGTTGTGGCACTTAATGGTAATCTACGCACTTCGCTTTCAGAGTTTGCAACCAGGTTTATGAGCATATGGCGGAGGGAAAATAGGTTTATAGACATAATAGGAGAAAATAATGTTAGTTTTAGAAAGTTTCCTGGTCAAAAGGTGTGTGCAGATAGGGTTATCATTGGCGATCCACACATAATATATAGCCGGCAAACGCTTCAAAAATTGCAACAAGTGAATAGCACGCTTTATATTAAAACACTTGATAAATTTAAAAGATTAGAACAGTTTTCTAAGTGGTAACTTAGCCCATAATATCTTGACAAAATGTGAGTAGTATGTTATAGTTACACTGTAAATTAACAATTTAGTTTGCGAAAGACAACAACGCCTTGGTACGCAATTAAGCGTGCATTTATAACCGGCCAGTCAGAAACTGCAACCGGTTTTTTTTAAGGCATAAACGATTTTTTAAACCGACCGGTAGCAGGCCGGTTTTTTTGTTGGCTTAGCAAAAAATTTTGTTAAATTTTAAAATTTAAAGGGGGATCGCACAATACTTGTTTAATCTCGGCGCGATTTCTTAAGCATAGGACGATAACGCCTTGTTCCGTAGCTTTTTAATATTCTGCGGATTTACGACCGGCCAGTCTTTGATAGTTGGCCGGTCTATTTGTTAATTGGCACCAATATAAACCGACCAACATTAAATGGTCGGTTTTTTATTTTGCACATTAACAACTTGGTGTGACTTCCAAAAAGGTTGCTTTACCCCAATTGGTTGGTAGAGCTTCTACTTGCTAGTTGGGGTAACAGCAACCCAAAGGAGTTACAGAAAATGAAGAAGAAAGGTTTCCTGCAAGCGATACAAGAGACGTTAGGTAAAGAGCTGGGGGAAATAATCGACTGGGCACCTAAATTCCTGCGCGGCCTTCAGCTTGGGTGGGCACTGCTCATCCTTGCGGTGGTTGTTGGTAACTTGGTGTATTGGCTGTTTTACATTGGGCGACCTACGCCCTTAGCCAATGAAGAAGAGCGGTTTGAGGTTCCTGAAGTGCTGGTGAGCCCGGAAACGCGGCAAATTGGCAACACATGGAATCAAAAGACCTGGCTTACCCAAATCGAAGCTCTTGCCCTCAGGGAGGAGGCAAATGCCGTAAACCTGGCATATGTGACCACAAAAGGCGCAGTTTACTACTCGCCCGATAGCGGAGTTGTTTTTGAAGAGGACTGGACCATGTTTGACAGGGCCAGTTTCCCTCGGATAAACAGCATGACACCCTACGGGACTGGGATTACTTTGAATGCGAATGGCAACATCTACAATCTTAACATGCTACAACCATTTGTTCTTGAAGCCTACCCAGAATACGTGTTTATCGTTGACCCGTCGGGAGATTTGTGGAGTAAAGCAGTAGAGGACGTCACCTTTGTGGCACTTAGTGATGCCCAGGCGAGTTTGCCTATTGAAATTGCTCCCAATTCACAACTTTCACCCACCTACTAACGAAAGAAGGAAAATCAAATGTTACTTACACTGTCGTTTTTCACGGCTTTGGCGGCTGGGGTTCTCGGATTTCTCGTGGACCTATTCGGTCGCGGCAAGCCTATCCAGGTGTTTCTCGGAAGTTTGATAACCAATACGCTTCTGAGTATGTTTGGCATTTGGCTTGTGACACCCGACTTCAGTTTCTTCCCGGGCGGTGGTTATGCGCTGGTCTTTTTCTGCGACCTCATAATCGTTGCCCTTTGGTCTTGGGGTCTTAATTCGTCAGAATATAACGGCGAAAGCAAACCCCTTGCCCAGGCTGGTGTTGGGATTCTCGTCCTTGTTGTCTGGGGAGCCTACATGACATGGGGCTTTCCGGGCTACTTTCTCGATAACGCAGGCAAGGACAAAATGGCGGCTCTGTTTGTGGTTGAGCCTGCTCCTCTTGAGAGTGCTCATTTACCTCAGACGGACCTTGACCAACTGATTGCCATCACTGAAGAAACGGCCCTCTTAAAGGCCTCCCAATCAATGGGATCGGATGCCAATTTAGGCTCCTATCTCCAACCCAATGGAGTTGAGTTTCAGCATGTGAACGGTGAGCTGGTTGCACCGGTAGACTTTAGAGTGACCAACTGGTCCTCCTACCGTGTTGCCGGCCAGGTTACCCCGGGCTATATACTGGTATCAGTTGAAGACGCGAACGCTCCGGGCCAACTTGTCACTGGCTATGAAATGAAATATGTTCCGGGCGCGCGTTGGGAATATGACCTCGGAAGGTGTGTGTACTTTAATTACCTTCTGCCCAATAGGCGAGCAATTGCCGACAATCTGGGAACGCTTGAACTTGACGACACAGGCAAACCTTACTACACAGCAACGACACTTAGTTATGCCTATGGCTGGCGTGCCCCCGTGCCTGATGGTGTTATCGTTGTGGACCCGACAAATTGCCACATAGAGTGGTACGGTCTTGACGAACTACCTGCATGGCTCGACATTGTTTGGTCGCGTGATCTCGTTGAGAAATACGCTGACCTTTGGGCAACCTACACCAACTGGGATGAATGTATTGGCTTTTGCGGTCAGACAGGCAAACAGGCGGTTGATGAAGTTAACCATGTCATAACGAAAGTTGACCAGGCATGGCAAATTACTCTCACATCGCCCAATGCGGACCAATCAGCAATTGGTTTAATCCACTTCGACCCCTTAACAGGAACTGGCGTTTTTTACAGTTACACTGGACCGGTTCTTACAGCCATTGATGGTCAGGTCGAAGAAGCCAGTTTTGAACTGCTTCCCGGTAAAGGTTACCTGAGCGAGGAGTGCGAGATCCACTGGCTCCTTGGTCAATACGCTGCGTACTGTATATTAGTTTCGCACGATGTTGAAGCAACAGGTGTGTCTCTTGATGAAGTTACAAGTGCCATTAGTCCGCGCAAGCACGGCGGCTACGCGCTTCTACCTGTTAGGTACGCAGATAAAACTGGGGCGGTCTCCATGAGCCAGACCACTCTAGAGGATGCATACAATCAGATGCAGGCTTTTATCGCAAGTGTGGGGCTTAGCGACCCGGCATTGTCCGAGTCGGTGACAACAGTCCAACTTGTAGGTGAAGTCAAACTGATTGGTTCAACCGGAGGGTTTACTTACTTTACGCTTACTGTTTCTGGCGTCGAGCAACCTTATGTCTTCCAGGTGGATGAGAAAGATATCACCTTGGGCTCGGTTGCGGCTTTCACGCAGGTTGGACATACAGTGGTTGTTACTGCTCAGCAGACACCCTACAGTCAGTACCTTGTCGTGAAGGACCTTTACAACCAGACGCTTAACTTCCCTCCGAAGTAGTTAGTTTACAAACGAAATCTAAATGCTGTTACCCCTCTGGGTAAGTCACACCAGTGACCTTGCGAACTACGTTGGGTCTATACCAACATCTACGCGGCATGCCCAGCGTAGTTCGCTTACCCTGTCAAGAGAAATCCTGACAGTTTGGTCTTTAAAGAAACATATTGGCCTAGCCTACTTAATTTGTAGACTAGTTTTTCGAAACAATAAGTTTCTTACAACTATTTTAAGGTGCTTTTTCCCAAAAGTCATTGTTTTTGAGGTTGTTTTGCAAGCTGCAAGACCGGTTTTTTGCTTGGCCAAAAGCCAAGCAAACAAACACGAGAACCTCGAAAATGACAAAGTAAGAAAAAGCACCAGATTAACAAGCAGATAATAAAATTTGTCTGTTGGCAGTCTAATTAATAAGTGGCTCATAAATCTTTTCATACATTGACCAGCTTTTTTTCATTTGCTACCATGGAAATGTAGTAAGCGTTGAAGACAAGGGCATGTCTGAGCTTTTATTTAGTGAAAAGTGGCGACGCATGATATTAAACATGTCGCAAATTGGGTGGAACCGCGGGTTTATCAACTTAACTCGTCCCTAAAAAAGGACGGGTTTTTTTTGAGCCTGTCAACTTAAGAGTAATATGTAATTATGGCCGACTTAATGGAAAAGGTAGTAGCCCTAGCTAAAAGGCGAGGTTTTGCTTACCCCTCGTCAGATATTTATGGCGGGCTTGCAAATACGTGGGACTACGGCCCCTTGGGTACACTTTTGAAAAACAATATAAGGGATGCGTGGTGGAAACATTATGTTTTAGACCGCGATGACATGGTTGGTATTGATGCTTCAATATTTTTAAACCCCAAAGTTTGGGAAGCTTCTGGTCACGTTTCTGGTTTTACCGATGCACTTATAGATTGCAAAAATTGCAACAATAGAACACGTGCAGATCATTTAATAGAAGACCAAGTAGAGGGTATAAAAGTAGAAGGTCTGGCTACTGAAAAACTTAATGACATTATTAAAGAAAAACACCTAAAGTGTCCCAAGTGTGGCTCAGATAAGTTGACCGATGTGCGGCGATTTAATCTTCTTTTTGAAACCAGTGTGGGTATTTTGGAGGGCGATAAGGCAAAAACTTATTTGAGAGGAGAAATAGCACAGGGTATCTTTCTAAACTTCAAAAACGTTATAAATACAACGCGTGTCAAAATACCTTTTGGAATTGCTCAAACCGGCAAGGCGTTTAGAAACGAAATTACCATGGGCCAGTTTGTCCACAGAACCCTTGAATTTGACCTCATGGAATTTGAATATTTTATTGACCCAGCAACTTGGGAGAGTGTTTTTGAAACTTGGCAAAAAGACATGTGGGCTTGGGCAATTTCGTTGGGCATAAAAGAGGAAAACTTAAGATGGCGAGAACATGAGGAATATGAAAGGTCATTTTACTCTAAAAAGACTATGGATATTGAATATAAATATCCTTTTGGTTTTAAAGAGATGTTTGGTATTGCATATCGCACAGATTATGACCTTAAAAATCATTCCGAAAAGTCGGGTAAAGATTTAAGCTACAAAGACCCAGTTAGTGGAAAAAGCTTCGTGCCGCATGTTGTGGAACCAACTTTCGGTTTATCGCGCTTAACAGGCATAATTCTTTTTGACGCATATAGTGAGGTTGGAGACAGGGTTGTTTTGCAACTTTCCCCGCGCGTTGCACCTTATAAAGTTGCAGTTTTTCCTTTACTTGCCAATAAAACTGAGTTAGTAGAAAAAGCAAGAGTAATTTATGAAAACCTCAAAGTTCACTTGTCTGTAACATGGGATGACCGTGGTAATATTGGTAAGCGCTACTATGCCCAAGACGAAATTGGTACGCCTTGGTGCATAACAGTGGATTTTGACAGCCTAACTGATAAAAGTGTTACTGTACGTGACCGCGATAGTGCTAGTCAGGAGAGAATTCCGATTGACAAACTAATCGAGTATTTTCAAAATAAACTACAAGGGAGGGTGTAGTTATGAAAAAGTTTTTACCTTTAATATTGGTTGGCGTTGGTATATTGGTACTTGGCTTGGTCTTTTTCTTCGTAAATAAGACCAAAAACATCGAAGAAGTGGATACTTCAGATGAGTCCGTCGTTATTGATGTGGCATTTGTCGACAGACCTTTTGTTGCACTTATACCGACAAATGATGGCCACTACTTAAAACTTAAAATTGCAAATATTGTTATACCGGCAAAAACTCTCGACTATGAACTTTTGTACCAAACAAAAGACGACTTAACCCAAGGGGTGCCGGGGAGTGTCAATATAACAGGTGACAGCTTTGAAGTCGATATGCTTTTGGGCTCGGAGTCTTCTGGTAAGTTTCGCTACGACGAAGGTGTAAAAACTGGCTCACTCTCGTTAAGATTTAGGAATGATAAGGGTCAACTTATTGCCCGCTTTACGACTGATTTTCACCTACAGACTGACACAAAGATATTGGCGACCCAAGACAAGTCTTTTGTTTACGAGTTGACTAAAGAAGCTTCTGAGTTTTTTGTAACTATGAATACAATTGGTACCATAAACGGTCCTGAAAATGTAACCGATGGTCCGATAGGTATATTTTC
>FKKE01000421.1_pt1 | contig 12684 bp, 12 predicted proteins | sample 1106331 | NCBI WGS metagenome assembly FKKE01 (sample SAMEA3931202, study PRJEB13176) | freshwater metagenome | biome: Drinking water system; feature: drinking water; material: freshwater | place: China | collected 2013-02-06 | reverse complement strand
CGCGCTCCTAGGACAGCCCCTAAGTTTATTTTTGTTCGCGCGTTTTCAGCGACTTGGCCGGAAAAAGTGTAGGATAGCAGGGGCGCCTATCCCCGCTTTCGCAAGAAACGCGGACCGCCGGCGCCCTCGCCGGCACACGGTGGTTGGAGATTGGAGCGCGGGCGTCCTCGCCCGCATGCGCGGCAGGGGCCGCGCGCTCCAACTTGGATGCAGTAGCGCCAATGCGGACGAGGACGTCCGCGGTCCAGGTAACCGCATGCGCGCTTGTTCCGGGTTCGGCGCCTCGCGCCGCCCTGGAATGACATGCGCGCGCTCCGCGCCGCTTAGAAAACCACCACGCTTCGGATGCTCTCTCCCCGATGCATCAGATCGAAGGCTTCGTTGATGCGTTCGAGCGGCAGCGTATGGGTGATCATCGGGTCGATTTCGATCTTGCCGTCCATGTACCAATCGACGATGCGCGGCACGTCGGTGCGCCCGCGCGCGCCGCCGAAGGCAGTCCCCTTCCACACCCGGCCGGTGACCAGCTGGAACGGCCGCGTCGCGATCTCGCGCCCGGCCTCGGCGACGCCGATAATGATGCTCTCACCCCAGCCGCGATGGCAACTTTCCAGCGCCTGGCGCATGACCTCGGTGTTGCCGGTGCAATCGAAGGTGTAATCGGCGCCGCCGCCGGTGAGTTCGACCAGATGCGCGACCAGATCGCCCGTCACCGCTTTCGGGTTGACGAAATGCGTCGCGCCGAAGCGCTTGCCCCAGTCTTCGCGCGCCGGATTGATGTCGACGCCGACGATCATATTGGCGCCGACCAGCTTCAGACCTTGAATGACGTTGAGGCCGATGCCGCCGAGACCGAAGACGATGGCGTTGGCGCCGGGGCCGGCCTTGGCGGTGTTGATCACGGCGCCGACGCCGGTGGTGACGCCGCAGCCGATATAGCAGGCCTTATCGAAGGGCGCGTCCGTGCGGATTTTCGCCACCGCGATCTCGGGCAGCACGGTGAAATTCGAGAACGTCGAGCAGCCCATGTAATGGGCGATCGGTTTGCCTTTGTAGGAAAACCGCGAGCTGCCGTCCGGCATCACGCCCTTGCCTTGGGTGGCGCGAATGGCGGTGCAGAGATTGGTTTTGCGCGAAAGGCAGCTTTTGCACTGCCGACATTCGGGGGTGTAAAGCGGAATGACGTGATCGCCGGCGGCGACGCTGGTCACTCCGGCGCCGATCTCGCGCACAATGCCTGCGCCCTCATGACCCAGGATGCTCGGGAAAATGCCTTCGCTGTCGAGGCCGTCGAGCGTGTAGGCGTCGGTGTGGCAGATGCCGGTGGCCTTGATCTCGACCAGCACTTCGCCGGCGCGCGGGCCGTCGAGATCGAGTTCGACGATCTCCAGCGGCTGTTTCGCCGCGAACGCAACTGCAGCCCTGGTTTTCATGCACGCCTCCGCGCCGCGCTTATAGCGCGGGCGGCGGCATGTGCAAAAAAGACCTGCGGACTAGCGGCGCTTGCGCGCGCTCTTGGCCTTGGTGGCCGCGGCGACGTCCGCGGGATCGATCGAGCGGTAGGGCACGTTCTGCGCAAACGACACGGCGCCCGCTTCGATCTCCTTGCGCGTGGCCGGATCGACAAGCTTGCTCATGCCAGCAAGCATGTACACCGCCTCGACCGGGACAAGCGCGGCGACCGTGCGCCCGTAGCGGTCGAAGCCGATCACGGCATTATCGACTTGGGCGGTCTCCAACGCTTCCGCGAAATTGGCGCGCGCCACCGACGTTGACAGCACCGACGCCTTTACCTTGCGTCCCCGGCCCGTCTTCTTCTTGCCCGCTTTCATATGAGTGCTCGCTCTTCCTCTGACAAAACGCCGAACAAATTGGCGGCCCAATCGACGCCGAACAGGTCGGCGCCCCAATCTACCGGCGGCGGTTCATCGCTGATCCAGGAATAGAGCAAAACGTGGAGCCCAACATTCTGGCCAACCCATCTCGCCTCTAATCGCGCATCTGGCGTCGAACCCTCGTATTGGACCGACAGACAACGCCAGCGGTTAAACCAATCTGCGCAACTTGCAAGTGCAGACGACAAATTACGTACGGATTCACCAAGATCACTCGCCCGCAAGCATATCTCGTGGCGGCAACTCCGTACGGCTTGGGCGAACCGCAGCGAGCTTGTTGCGAGCCTGGCGCCTATCCAATCCGTTAGGGTGCGGCAGGCGCGCAGAGCCCGGCCTGCTGTACGTCTTGCAAGGCGGTTCGCACGACGAACCAAGGCGTCGCAAGCGAGGGCGCCGGGTCCGCCGCCCTCTTCGCCGGGCGGCCCCTCGGGCGCCAGCATGACCCAGTACTCGCGTATTCTGGCGGGGCGGAACTCGATAAGAAATTCGTACCGCCCCACAGCAAAATTTGACCAGATCTCATCGTCGATGCGCGCCGCCGCACCGAGTTGCGCGATCGATGGGTCGCTATCCAAAGCGGCCTCGGCCAGGCCGATACGCCAAAGCGCCTTCCGGCGGAGCTCGATGACTTCGTTGGCGCTAAAGTCAGGTAATGACCGCACTTCTTCGCTCCAAACCAAAGTGAAGCGCGGCGCCTTTCTTCTTTCCCGTTTTTTCGGCTTCTCCTCTTGTTCCTTCGCTGTTTCCGGCTTTTGCTTGAGTGTGCTTGGCTGTTGCGCGTTCTGCGTTTTGAGCTTCATTCCCGCCGACCCCTCGCCACTGGGCGCCTAATCCCGTTGCAGTTCTCGCAAAAGCGAAACGCCTTTTCGCAGGAGCGTCAACTGATGCCAAATGACCACGGTCAACTCGTCGTTGCGCGCGCCGCGCGCGAAGGCGTTGCAACCGCGACGCGACGCAAAAACGCTTTCGTACAAATGCGACGAAACCCTTGACGCGCCGCCGGGAACGCCGTTTGTTTGCGTCATCCAGCAGGGGCATGGGGCTTGGCTTGGCTGGTGCGCGGCGGGGACTTTCAGGTCGCCGTCGCGCTTTCGCAAGCCAGCACGAGCCCAGCTCGCGGCTCCCCACTCGCGCGCAGCGTTTGCATTAAATTTTCGAAAATCATGGGCTCGCCTACAAGCCCATGAAATGGCTGGCGAAGCCGCCGAACGCCGTCCACGCGTGCAAAACCCAGCCGGGCTGCTCCGCGGTTTTCGGCGCCAGCGCCTGGCCCTCATCCATGGCGAGCCCGTAGGTCCACGAACTTGACGGCGCCACGATCACCGGCGCGTGCGCCACCTGCCCGAAGGCGGCGCGATGGTGGTGGCCGCATACGACGCGCGCGACTTGGCGGTGCTTGGCGATCACCGAGGCGAAGAGATCGGCGTCCAACAGGCCGATGCGGTCGAACAGCAGATCGTGGGTCAGGAACGGCGGATGATGCAGCGCCACGATGGTGGGCGCCGCCGGCGCCGCGGCCAAAGTCGCGTCCAGCCATTTTGCCCCCGCTTCGGTGAGCAGGCCGTGGGTTTCGCCGGGCACGACCTGATCGACCGCAACCACGCGGACCGGAAAATCGTCGATCGCGAACGAGAGCGGCCCCTGACGCGGCCAATAGGCGTGGCTGGGAAAGAACCGGCGCATCAGGCCGCGCTCGTCGTGATTGCCCGGCATCAGAAACAGCGGCGCCGGCGGATCGGCGATCGCCTCGGCCAACACCGCATACTCTTCGGCGCGTTCGTCATTCGCGAGGTCGCCGGTGAGCAGGATGGCGTCCACCTCGTAGCTCTTGGCCTGAGCCATGGCGCGACGCAGCTGCGCCGCCGCCGCGCCGCCATCGTCGGCGCGCACATGGGTGTCCGAGATCTGCGCGAGGCGGAATTTGCCGCTCATGCTCCACCGCTCCCCATTGCTCCGCCCCGGAGGTACGAAGCTTATGACGTGGAGAACCTGCGCGGGCTGTGCCCGGCGTCACAGTGGAGCTTCATAACTCAGGGCCCGGAATGGAGCGCCCTCAGGACTACGCAAATAGGTCGGCCATTTCCCTCTTCGGGGGATAGAAGAGCCCGACGATGATCCACGTCTTTGGATGTTGATGGACCGTGCCGACGTAGAAGTGCGTGTCGCTCTTCTCAATCATGTCGCGCTCATACCGCTCCCTGAACTTTGCCTCCCATGCGTCGCCATATTGCTTGCGCCAGCTCCGGTAGGACTGACCCATCTCCCAATCTGTACAGGAGAGACGGTGTCCTGTGCATTTCGGGTCTTCGCACACAAACTCGTAGTGGAAGTCAAAGGGGATTTTCTCGAGATCCACATCGGGAACGTGCTCATCGAACAGTGCCCCTTGCTTGAGGATGGCTTGCTGGTCGGCGGACCAAGTTGCCGATGTTGGAGTGATTACGAGGCGGCTGATCTTTCCTGGCCTGAACAGTCCCAGCGTAGGGTGCCCATTTTCGTCGCGCTCTCTCTGAATTGCACATAGCGACGAACGAATGAGGGGCTTCAAAATCGTCCGGCGAGCTGCCCATTCGTGGGGGTCCGCTTCTACAATTTTTCCCAACTTAATGCTGTCGATTCTGAGGTGATAGCTCTCGGGTCGACTATCCCTCTTGGCTTTTTGCAGCTCGACGTCGATCCACTGATACTTGCGAAACTTCTTGTCGGCGGGCATTCGCCGGTACGGCACCGGGAAGAGCCGTATCCACTCCGCCTCCGGCGTGACGGCAGCGGTGCACGAGACCTCAACGCCCTTCTGGGCTGGAACAGGATACGTTCGAACTGTAATAAGGACCCGTTTTTTGGCCCATTCCAAAGCCATGGCGATCCATCGCCTTCCCTACAAATCGAAGCCTCGCAGCCCGTTCTTCTCGAGTGCCATGAATATGCGGTGCCGGTGGCACTCCTCAGGATCGTGCTCCATACACATCATGGCGACGGGATGCTCCAGATTCATGAACCAATGCAGGTTTCGCTCGAAAAAACGAGTGACAACGTACGAATCATACCACTCCCAGATCGTATCGCGAGTCCCGGTTGCGATAGATTTCGCACGTATGTCTTTCGGAACGCCGCATTCGGGCGAATGAAGGTACATCATTCCGGCGCTTTCAACACGGCGCTGAAAGTTCGACTTGCTTAGCTCCGGGCGATACATGCTGACTGGGCTGTATCGAATGTCCATGACCGTGCGAACGCCGGCGGCGACCATGGCATCAATCATCTCATCCGTCTTTCGCCCCTCATAGCCGACCGTGAAAAAGTCGGCATGACTCGGGTTCCGGGCTTCATTCCACAGAGCCTTGCTTTCGGCCTTTTGCCGCGCGCTTCGGCTCGGGAGCTTCATCGGTCGGTGTGTCAGCGGACGCCCCCAATTGCCAATGGATGATTCCATGCTCGTCGCGCTTCCTTACTAAGCCGATGTCGGTTTCCAATTGCCGAACCCACTTATTGTTGGGGAATGCCTGCGGGAGAGCAGATAGAGTACGCACTTCCGTCCAGGTTAGAGGCCTGCCCACCTTCCGCAGCGTCCCTTCAATAGCCTTGGTGAAGGCCTCGTAGGTTGTGGCGCTCTTGCGCGGTCGGTTCCAATACGGGCTCTTGCACGCGGGGCAGACGCGAGGCTCGTCCTCTGTTCCACCTCGCGGAATCCACTCATGTCGGCACCGCTCGCAGCGGAACCCCATGACGGTGATCGGAACACGTGACACTCTTCACCGCTTCTGCCCTGAGATTCTTAAAGAATATATTAGCTCGGGCTACGAGTAGCCAATACCTCTCAAAGTATCACCTTAGCTAGGGAATCCTGGGACACGACGGATGCGCCAAAGTAACGCTACCGCATCAATCCAGCGTACGGACCACCCGGAAGCCGATGCCTTGGGTGCGTGCGTCCGCTTCGGCCGCACTGCGCGCCGCCGCCCGCAAGACCGGCGCCTGATCGTTGTAGCGGCCGCCGCGATAGACCCGCCGCACACACTCGTCGGCCTGCACCGCGGCGCCATCGACCGGGGCCAGATCGTAGTTCGGCGCGTAGCAATCCTCGACCCACTCGCCGACATTGCCGTGCATATCGAACAGATTGAACGCATTGGCGGCGTGGGCGCCGACCGGCGTGGTCTGACGCGCCATGAAGGTCGCTTGCGTTGCGGTCACGCGCGGCCCGAACGCATAGGCGTTCGCGGCGCCGGCGCGCGCGGCATATTCCCACTCCGCTTCCGTGGGCAAGCGATAGCGCAAGCCGCCGGCCTGCGCGTTCAGCCAATCGAGATAGGCTTGCGCGTCCTCCCAGGAGACGCCGCTGACCGGGCGATTGCCGCGGCCCCAGCCGCCATCGGGCGGCGAATAGCCGTTGCAGCCGCCGCCGGCGAGGCACGCGTCCCATTGCGCGAAGGTCACTTCGTACTTGCCGATCGCGAACGGCGACAACGACACTTCGCGGCGCGGGCCTTCGTCGCGGCCGCGGCCAGGCTCGTCGTCGGGCGAGCCCATCATGAACAGGCCGCCGGCGAGCACCGTCATCTCGGGACAGCCGCTGCAATCGCTGAAGCTGTAGCCCGGAACATAAGTTGGCGCATCTTCGGCGGGCGACGCCGGCGTCTCGGCGCCGGGGACGTTCGCCGCCTGCTGCACCGCGGTCTCAGGCTGACGCGCCATGATCTCTTGCAGCATGCGCCATGCGACCGGGCTGAAATAGATCAACACGCCCAACACCGCCGCCGCCACAGCGAACACGCCGACGCGACGTGACGCGCGCGCGAAGCGCTGACGCTTCGACAGAATCTCGAACGTCTGCACGCGCTGATCGATATTTTCGAGCGGCTTCTGGCCCTTCGATTGGAACGCCGCTTGCGGCGAGTTGCGCGCCATCGAGCGAAACTCGGCCGACACCAAAGCCGCGCCAGGCTCGGCCAATTCCTGCAGCCGCGCCGCGACGTTGACGCCGTGGCCGAGCAAGTCATCAGTGGCGGTAACGATCACGTCGCCGACATGCGCGCCGACGCGGATCGGCGGTTCGCCGCGGCCGCGCTTGTCGAGAATTTCCTGAATGGCGGCGAGCGCCGAGCCCGCGGAGGCGAACTCCAGCATGAAGCCGTCGCCGGCGGTGTTGAACAGCCGCCCGCCATTGGCGAGTGCAACGCGCTCTATGCGCGCGCGCAAGTTCTCGACCTTCCGCGCGGCGTTGCGCTGGTCGCGCTCTGACATGGTCGAGAAACCGACGATGTCGATCGCGACGATTGACGCCAGACGTATTGCTCTTTCTTCGCCCTGCTGTTCGCTCACGGCCTCTTCCCCACCGGGCGGACGATAGGTCCACGGCCCGGACATTTCCACAACTCTCCCCCGCTGGCGCTGTCTTGGGCTCGGCGCTCCACTTGGGAAGCGCGCCGGAGCCGTCCATGTGACGCCGGCGCCTTGAGCGGCGGTGCACAATCCCCTTGCAAATAACTGACCAGTCAGTTATATTGTATTTATGGTCTCCTCCCTGAGTCCCGCACCGCGCTGGCGGCGGCGCGCCGAAGCGCGGCCGGACGAAATCGTCGATGCAGCTTTGGCCGAGTTCAGCGCCCGCGGCTTCGAAGCGGCGCGGATGGAGGACATCGCCCGCCGCGCCGGGCTCTCGAAGGCGGCGATCTATCTCTACTTTCCCAGCAAGCTGGCGCTGCTCGAAGGCCTGATCGAAGCCAAGGTCGCGCCGGTGGCCAAGGCCGTGCAAGCGATCGCCGCCGCCGGCATGGCCGATCCCAAGACGGCGTTGAAAACGCTGGCGACAGCTGCAGCGCATCGCTTGAGCGATCCTGATCTCTTGGCCGTGCCGCGCCTGGTGATCGGCGTCTCCGGCCGCTTTCCGCAGATCGCGAACTATTATCGCGAGCACATCGTCGCCAAAGCCCGCGGCGCGCTCGAAGCTTTGATCGAAGCGGCGATGGCCAAAGGCCAGATCCGCCGCGTCGACACCGCGGCCGTGGCGCGCGCTTTCATAGGCCCGCTCTTCTTCGAGGCGATGTGGACGCACGTCCTGCTCGGTGAAACCGCTCTCAACGATCCGCAAAAACTGATCGAACGACAATTCGACGTTCTTCTCTTCGGGCTGGAGCCTCGCGCATGAAGCGCATCCTTGTCCTCGCCGCGCTTATGGTTGCGACCGCCTGTTCCCGCGAAGCGGAAACGACGCTGCAAGGCTATGGCGAGGCTGATTACATCTACGTCGCCAGTCAGGAATCCGGCGTGGTGCGCGAGCTCAACGTGCGCGAGGGCGATGTGGTCGAGGCCGGCGCACTGCTTTTCTCACTGGATCCGGATCGATTATCCTACAACGCCCAATCGCTCGGCGCGCAGAGCGCGGCGGCGGCGCAAGCGGTGCGCACCGCCCAGGCGCAGGCAACCTTGGCGCAGCGCAATTATGCGCGCGGGGCGGAATTGTTCGAGCGCGGCTTCTATCCGCGCGCGCGGCTCGACGCCGACCGCGCGGCCATGGATGCGGCCAACGCGCAACTGGCGCAGGCCCGGCGCGAAGCCAGCGCCGCCGGCGCCGCCACTGGGCTCGCGCGCGAGCGCCTCCGCGATATCGCCGGCGAGGCGCCGATCGCCGGCAGCGTCGAGCAAATTTTTCATCGTCCCGGCGAAGTGGTCGCCGCCGGCGCGCCGATCGTGGCGCTGCTCGCGCCGGAGAACATGAAGGTCCGCTTCTTCGCGCCCTCGCCGATGCTCTCGCAACTTCCGGTCGGCGCGCGCGTTCTGGTCGGTTGCGAGGGCTGCGCCGAGCCGGTCGAGGCGCGCGTGAGCTTCGTCGCGCGCGAGCCGCAATTCAATCCGCCGATCATCTATTCGCTCGACCGGCGCGACAAGCTGGTGTTCCTGATCGAGGCGCGCTTTGCCGGCGCGACGCCGATACGGCCCGGTATGCCGGTCGATATCCGGATCGCCGAATGAGCGACGTCGTCATCGACGTGCGCGGCCTGACCAAACGCTTCGGCGACCGCACTGTCGTCGACAATTTCGATCTCAAAGTGCCGCGCGGCGCCATCTACGGATTCCTGGGGCCAAACGGTTCCGGCAAGACCACCACCATCCGCATGGTTTGCGGGCTGTTGAAACCCGAGAGCGGCGAAGGCGAAGTGCTGGGCTTCGACGTGTTGAGCCAGAGTCTCAAGATCAAGGAGCGCGTCGGCTACATGACGCAGCGCTTCTCGCTCTACGAGGACCTCTCGATCCGCGAGAATCTGGAATTCATCGCCCGGCTCTATGGCCTCGATCGCCGCGCAGAGCGCGTCGATGTGGCGCTGGCGGATCTGGGTCTCGCCGAGCGCCAAACGCAACTGGCTGGCAAGCTCTCCGGCGGCTGGAAGCAGCGCCTCGCGCTTGCCGCGTGCATGATCCACGAACCGGAGTTGCTGCTGCTGGACGAACCGACCGCCGGCGTCGATCCGAAGGCGCGGCGCGATTTCTGGGATGCGATCCGGCGTTACTCGGCGCAAGGCGTCACCACTTTGGTCTCGACCCATTACATGGACGAAGCCGTCCAGTGCGATTCCATCGCCTACATTGCCTACGGCAAGAAGCTGATCGATGCGCCCACCGCCGAAATCCCGAAGCAGATCGGTCTCCACGGCTGGCGCATTGCCGGGCGGCCGCTGATGAAGGCGCAAGCCTTGCTCGAAGCGTCGCCTGGCGTCGAACTGGTGGCGCGCTTCGGGGCTGAAATTCACGCCTGCGGCAAGGACGCGAGCGCCCTGGAACGCGCCGCGCGCGCAGTCAAAGCCGAACAGCCGCATGTCGAGATCGCGCCGATCGAAGCCGGCTTCGAGGAAATTTTCATCTATCTGATGTCCGGCGCCATGGACAATTTCCAATGAGCGCCCGGCCATGAAGCTCCCCTCGCTCGCCGCTTTGCTCGATCTCTCCTGGTCGCGCGTGTTCGCCGTGTTCTTGAAAGAATTGGTGCAGATGCGGCGCGACCGGCCGACGTTCGCGATCATGATCGCGATGCCGGTGATGCAGCTCATCCTGTTCGGCTACGCCATCAACAACGACCCGCGTCACATGCCGGCGGTGATCGAAATGCGCGAAGACGGGCCGATGACGCGCGCCTTCCTCGCCTCGCTGGCGCAGTCGAGTTACGTCGACATCATCGCGGTGACCCCGCAAACGAGCGAAGCCGAAGCTATGGTCCGCTCGGGCCGCGCCAATTTTCTGATCTCGATTCCGGAAGGTTTCGAACGCCGCCTCGTGCGCGGCGAGCGCCCGGAAATCCTCATCGCCGCCGACGCGAGCGACCCGGTCGCCGCCGGCGGCGCCATCGCCGCGATCCAGCAGATCGCCGCGCAAGCGTTTGCGCCCGAGTTCCAGGGCCCGCTGGCCTATCTCGCGCAAGCGCCGCCGCCTTATGACATCGTCGTCCACCGCCGCTACAATCCCGAGGGCGTCACCGCCTTCAACATCGTGCCGGCTTTGCTCGGCATCATCCTGACCATGACCATGGTGATGATCACCTCGATCGCGCTCACGCGCGAAACCGAGCGCGGCACTATGGAAAATCTGCTGGCGACGCCGGTGCGGCCGCTCGAAGTGATGATCGGCAAGACCACGCCTTATGTCGGCGTCGGCGCCATCCAGGTGGCGATCGTGCTCGTCGTCTCCACCGTGCTGTTCAAGATCCCGTTCACCGGTTCGATGGCGGCGTTCCTGGCGGCGGTCGCGCTCTTCATCATGACCAATCTGATGCTGGGCTATCTGATCTCGACCATCGCGCAGACGCAGATGCAGGCGATCCAGATGACGTTCTTCATCTTTCTGCCCTCGATGCTGCTCTCGGGCTTCATGTTTCCGTTCCGCGCCATGCCGGATTGGGCGCAGGCGATCGGCGAAGCGCTGCCGATCACGCACTTCCTGCGCATCGTGCGCGAAGTGGTGCTGAAGGGCGCGGGCTTCAGCGACATCGCCGGCGACATGGGGCCGCTGACGTTGATCATGCTGATGCTGGCGACTTTGGCGCTGCTGCGCTTCCGGCGGACGTTGGATTAGGGAACCAAGTTGGAGCGCGTCGCTCCGCGACGCTTGCAACCGCCGCGCCTCTTCATCACGATGCACAGATGGGCACGAAAGGCTGGCATTCGCGCGGCTATCTCCCGCACTATGACGGCTGGGACATCACCCAACACGTCGTCTTCCGCCTTTACGATTCCGTCCCGCCAAACGAGCGAGAAGGCGATGACGTGCTCGACCGCCACCTCGGCTCATGCTTCATGCGCGACCCCACCTGCGCCCGCATCGTCGCCGAAACGCTTCGCCATCGCGATCACGATCACTACGCTCTGCAAGCCTGGTGCGTGATGCCAAACCACGTCCACGCCCTCGTCGCCACAACCAAGGACCACGAATTGAGCACCCTCGTCCGAACCTGGAAAACCTTCAGCGCCAAACGCATCAACGAAGCGCTGAACCGCTCCGGCTCCGTCTGGTCGCCCGACTACTTCGACCGCTACATCCGTGACGACAAACACTTCGAGAGCAACAAGCGCTACATCGAAATGAACCCCGTCGCCGCCGGTCTATGCGACGCGCCGGAGGCATGGCCCTTCAGCTCTGCCGGTTGGAAATAGCGCAAATCTGAGCAAATTGGAACGCGGGCCTCCGGCCCACTCATGGCGCTACATTTCAAGAACTGGAGCGCGGGCCTCCGGCCCGCATTCACTCCGTAACGATGAGCAAGATTTCAACGAGCAACGAACAATGCAATAGCCATGCGGGCCGGAGGCCCGCGCTCCAACCTACAAGCACCGACGCCTAAGAGAGGGAGCGCGTCGCGTCCCGCGACGCAAGCGAGGCGGAGCCGCGCGTCCCAGCGCGCGCAACTCATCGTCACGGAGTTCTAGGTCCACGCGCCACGAGCCGCTGCCGAGACTCCTATGCTGTGAGACGCGGTCTCGCATTGGCGAAGTCGTCAACCCCTAAGCATCCACATCCGCTTCCAGCGCGAATTCGGTGATGAATTCGCGGCGCGGTTCGACCACGTCGCCCATCAGTTTCGAGAACATCTCGTCGGCGTCGTCGGCATGATCGACCTTCACCTGCAGCAGCGTGCGCACGTCGGCGTCCAACGTGGTTTCCCAGAGCTGCTCGGCGTTCATTTCGCCCAAGCCTTTGTAACGCTGGATCGAGACGCCCTTCTGCCCCGCGCTTTCGATGGCGTGCAGCAGCGAGAGCGGCCCGTGGACGTCGGTGACCTCCTGCCCGCGCTTCAGCGCGCCGCGCCCGGCATAGGTTTCGCGCAGCGCCTGGGCGCGATCGGCCAAGCGGCGCGCATCGGCTGAGGAAAGGAAGAGCTTGTCCAAAGTGGCGCGCTCGGCGACGCCGCGCACGGTGCGCTCAAGCACCAGCGCGCCGTCGGGATCGAAGCGGCCGGTCCAATTGGCTTCGCCCTCTTCGGCGATGGCGTTGAGGCGCGCGGCGGATTCCGCCGCTTCCTTCTCGCCCGCGCCCAAGGCGAACGCGCCGGCGATGGCCGCCTGTTCAAGCACGCTGTCTGGCGCGCGCGCGTGCAGGCGCTTGATCAGCGTCTCGACCGCCATGGCTTCGCGCGCCAGCCGCTTCAGATCGTCGCCCGCATATTGCGCGCCGCCGGCGGTTTCGAGCACGGCCCCGGCCGAACCTTCCTCGATCAGGAAGTTCTCGAACTCGGCTTGATCCTTCAGATAGCGGCCGCTCTTGCCCTTGGTGGCTTTGTAGAGCGGCGGCTGGGCGATGTAGA
>FKKE01007705.1_pt1 | contig 12694 bp, 8 predicted proteins | sample 1106331 | NCBI WGS metagenome assembly FKKE01 (sample SAMEA3931202, study PRJEB13176) | freshwater metagenome | biome: Drinking water system; feature: drinking water; material: freshwater | place: China | collected 2013-02-06 | reverse complement strand
TATCTTTCAGCTTGAATTCAATTGAAAGACCTTTGGATTTGCCTATCCATTGTCTTTGCGCAGTTTTTATTTTTTCGGGCCATTTAATTTTGTCTATATTGGTCAAAAGCCTGTCGGCGTAGCTGGTAATCTTAAAAAACCACGAGCTCATTTCCCGTCTGCTAACAGCAGTTGCACAGCGCTCACAAACCCGCAAGTCGGCGTAACCAGCCAATGATTTATTAATGGTGTTTCCATTGTTGTCTTTGGGATCTTTACCTGCCTGTGCCGGCGTAACTACTTGCTCATCAGCCAACACTGTTTTACAGGATGGACACCAATTAACTTGTGCCTGGCCTTTATAGGCTAGACCCGCTTTGAACATCTTTACAAATAACCACTGCGTCCATTTGTAGTAGTCGGGGTCGTAAGTTTCCAGGGTGCGGCGCCAGTCGTAGCTATCGCCTATTTGGTGCAATTGTTCATAGTAGTGTTTTTCGGAAATCTGTGCATGTTCTTTTGGATGTCTACCAACCTTAATTGCATAGTTTTCAGAATGAATACCAAAGCCGTCTAAACCTATTGGTTCAAAAACATCCCAACCCTTCATACGCATATACCTACCATAAACGTCAGCACCAGTAAATGCATACATATTGCCAACATGCAAGCCTTCAGCAGACGGGTAAGGAAACATCATGAGGTTATAAAACGGCTTCTTGGCACCAGAAATATTTGGAGAAAATGTTTGGTTTTGCTCCCAAACCTCTCGCCATTTTGCCTCTACTGGTTTGTGGTTATATACCTCTTTCTTTTTCATAGCTTTTTAGGAATTATTATAGTGAATCCTTACTTACCCTTCCAGGTGTATCTAGTGAAATAGGTCTTTTTAGAACAACAACTTACTCTTTTTTAAAAAACAATGAAAATGGTCGACTAGTCGATAAAAGTTAATCTTTTGGAATCTCGGCAGTTAGCGGTCTTGAGTGCTAAAAGCACATATCGACACCCTATATTATTTTTGCTAAATACCGAATTTATTAATGTCCACCCTTACAAAAGTCACTAACTTTAACCTACAAATATACACTAAAGAGCAATTCTTTGGCCACATCTCTTTGCTCCAGAATTGATATCTGCATAGGTTTACTATGTATGAGACTACTCAGGAACCTTCAGAAAACTGTGCAAACTATAAAACCCATCTTTAAGCTGCACTTTCTGTACTAAATACGCCTTCAATTCCTAGATAAACTTCTGCTTTATTTTCAGAAACCCGCAAGAGAGCATTATTAAACGCAATTTCTCTAGGGTCTCCGCGCGTTTCTCTAATAACTAGTTTATTTTTTATTAGCGATATAAAGTTTGCATGATATGGTAACACGTCAAACTCACCTACTTCAGAATACGAGGTTATTGAGGCAACATCGCCCTCATAAACAATACCTGCTCTCTCCTGAACTTTTAAGTGGAATTGGTCACTCATCTTTTCATTAAACCGCCTTAATCTCGGCAATACTACCTATGAACCTGAATTTCTCTTCAGAAATATGGTCGCATTTGCCGTCCACAATATCCCCCAAGTCACGTACAGCGTCTTTAAGAGGTACAAATACACCTTTTTGGCCCTTTTGTATCTCTGCAACTGAAAAGTTTTGCGTCATATAGTTCCTTATTTTTTTTGCTCTTTTATAAACAAGTTGATCCTCAAATGAAAGCTCGGACTCACCCACCAAGGAAACAATGCGCTCCAAATTGTCGGCTAGTTTTAATGTTGCTTTGGCACGTATGGCCATATCGAAGTGTTCACGACCGACTATATCGGGGTGAAGAGATACTGTATTGGAAGCCAGAATATCAACAGCAGGCAAAATACCTTCTTGGTATAAATTACGCGAAAGCACCACCACAGAATCAAGATAAGGAAAAATAGCCTGTACGGCGTGATCCAAAATATCATCAGCCGGCACGTAAATGGCCTCAATTGCACTAATCATCGATTCCTTGGTAGATACCAGCCGTTCATGGAAAGCAGCCATTTCAGACTCCATGGTGGGCTGATAGCCATCTTCTGAAGGTAAATTAGAAGTCAAGGTAGAAAGTTCATTGCCAGCCTGGGCAAAGCGGTAAACATTATCAATAAAAAAAAGAACGTCTTTTTTTGAAACGTCACGAAAATACTCAGCCAAAGTTGTTGCTGATAGCGCCGACAAAAAACGAATCGCCGGATTTTCGCCCATAGGCCCAAAAATAAGAGACGATAGCTTCATATTGTCGGACTTTATCAATGACTCATAAAGCTCCAGGCCTTCTCTTGAGCGCTCACCAACTCCCGCAAACACTGAAACCGCACGCTCCCCCTGGCTTACTAGAACGTTATGCAGAATTTCTGTTAAAAGAATAGTTTTACCAACTCCCGCTCCGCCAAAAAGACCTACTTTCCCCCCCTTGAGAAGGGGAGTAAATACATCCAAAACCTTAATACCCGTTTCCAGGATTTCTTGCTTGGTCGATATGCCTCCGTCAATTTTAGCTGGCCTGTGTATTGGCCAAAAACTATCAGTTTTAATAGGCTCTCCACCATCAAGCGGTAAACCAAAAATATCGGTAATTCTGCCCAACATTTCTTTGCCAACAGGAAACAAAAGCTGCTCACCAGTTGGTATAACTTCCGAACCGCGGTGGAGTTTGCGTACACTTGTAAGTGCCAAGGAGTAAAAGCTGGCAGGGCCGGACGAGGCGTAAACTTCCAATTTAACATCGGGGTCTTCTGCTAACTGCAAAACTTCGTGAATTTGGGGCTTGGCCCCCCTAAATTCAACTTCAACAACTTGCCCTTTGATACTTAGTACTCTACCAAGCCCATCAGTATTAATACTTATGGGCACATTTTTGGTATCTTTAGTTTTTTTCATAGCTTAGTATTGCGCGGCTACCCGTCCACTTGTTAGCTCAATTACAGGAACAATTGATGACAATAACTTTTTATCTTCTCTTTGATGCCGTAACTTAATCTTTTCAAAACGCAAGGCCTTCAGGCGGTCGTTAATACTACCTGAAGCTTTGTCCATTGCTAAAATTCTTGAAGCCATTTTAGCAAGTTGGGACTCGCGAATAGACTGGTCAAAAAGCGATGCAAAAATCTGGGTCTCAAAAAACATTAATACTTTTTCCAAACTTGGTTCAAAAATAAAAGTTCTAGTCGGTGTTGCCACCACATCTTTGACCTCAGTACCCGCAGAGATGGCAACATCAGTTGCTTTTTGCCTTACTACCGATTCGTATTTGGCAAAGTAAACACGTATTTCCTGATATTGCACAAGGTGGGCAATAGTCTGTGAAATTGCGTTAGCGTCAGTGCCAAAGTCTGGAAGTTCAAAATAAGTGTAGGGTCTATTTGGTTCTGCATCTATGAACATGCCCCTGCCCACTTTCCCTATGATGGTCACTTCGTAATCGTGTTTTCTAACATCTTCAATAAACTTATCAAAAGTTGACCGCAACACCTCACCATAGAACCTGGTGTTGGCTGAAATTAAAGTCGCAACCGTCTTGCCGTTATGCCCCAAAAAAGTAACTTTTTGACCTTTCCTGAGTTTCCCCAACTTAACAAGATTGGCGAGTTTTTGTGCATACGAAGCCAGACAATCTCTAAAAACACTGTCAATCGCAGCCAGAAAATCTCTATTTTTAAGCACCAAATCACGCACACGGCGCATACGAATTGCTGCAATTTCGCCATACACTTCGGTCAACGACTTGAGGGATGATATTTCGTTTACCTCTTCGTCTATTTTTGCTATGTTAGTCATATTAGCAATAAAGGTCCGACCTAGAGTTTAGAACTAACTACACTTTGATCTCGCCTAAAAGCGTTAATCAAATCAGAAAACTTAGAGCTGCCGGCAACTATATCATTTACTTTGGCCCTGAAAGCTTTATCCTCTGTATAAGTTAACCTCAATTTATCAATATTGATACGCACTTTATCCAAACTAACCTCATTCCAAACACCCGACCATACAACAGCGAGTACAAAGATATTGACAGTTATGGGGATTGATAAAGACTCTTTTTGGTCTAAAAAAACATCTATACGCTCACCGAGATTAAGAATATTTCTAACAGTCTTACCGACCTCAGCGCCAAAGTGCAGAAACTGTTTCATGCGCTCGTAAGTAACCAGGAAGCTTAAAAGTTCCCTACTAACGTCAACTTCCAGTGCAGTTTGACTTTGGTGGCCCACCCTAGTAACCGATAAAAAAGGATTAATAGCCGGCCTTTTGCCTTGGTTATACAAACTAATATCAAAAAATATATGGCCGTCAGTCATAGCCATAAGGTTTGTTTGCAAGTAGCCAGAAAGGTCTCCTAAAGTAGACTCAGCAACTGGCAAAGACGTTATTGTGCCTTCCTTAAAACTACCCGAGCGCTCAAGCAGTCTAGCGTGAATATGGAAAATGTCGCCAGGATACGCACCCCTTCCCGGGAACTTGCGAGCCAAAAGCGATATCTCTCTGTAAATGCGCGCATGGGTAGTCATATCATCCAAGATAACTAAAATGTCCCTCCCACCTTTCATAAGACTTTCAGCCACCGTCATAGCTGTATAGGGGGTCTCGAAAATAAGTCCAGCTGGTGCCGAAGAGTTGGAGGCAATAATGACAGTATTGTCGGCTATACCCGCTTTTTGGAAAAACTCAAAAAGCCTCTGAATTTCGACTTTCTTTTGGCCAATAATAGCGTAGATGCAGGTAGTTCCCCTCCTTGCTTGGGTAACAATAGTTTGCAGCAAAAACTCAGTTTTACCGGTCTTTCTATCCCCTATGACAAGTTCCCTTTGACCCATACTAAGAGGAACAACCATATCAACCATGGCAACACCAGTCTCTAAAGGTCGGACCACATCCTTTCTATCAGTAAGCTTTGGTGGATCCCCACTAATCGGAATGCTCTCGGTAAAATCAAGCGCCACTCCACCGTCAATTGGTCTAAGAAGCGGGTCAAACATCCGGCCTCCCAACTTCTGGCTAACAGGTATCTTTAGTGGCTCATCGGTCCTGGCAATGCGCATACCAACACGAATATTCTCTGCTGAAAGAAGAAGCACCTGGGTTCTCTCGCGTTCAATTGAAAAGACTTGGCCAAGGTCTCCGGATTCAAAAACAACCAGCTCGTAAAGCTTGGCACCGGGAATACCGGTTGCATAAATAAGTGAGTGTACTATCTCCTCCACAAAACCTACTTCCTCGGTTTTTTCTAAACATGATTTAAAATCGTACATGGTATAAGTGCACCCTATTTTGCTAATCTTTCAACGATTAGTCCGTCTAGCTGGGGAGCCTCGTTATTAAATACCTTAAGAAGCGAAAAGTCTTTATACTTGCCTTTGTAGCTTACCAAAACGCCCCCTAGTAGGCTTTTGTCCACTTTTAGGTCAATAACTACACTCTCGCCCAAAACCCCCCTTAAAAAATGCAAAATCTCGTCAATAAAAGCGTCTGTCGGTTCAAAAGCAATAGTCATGTCAACTTTTGCTAGTTGTTCGAGGGTGGCTTTTAACTGCTTTAAATAAGCCTCTTTTGACAACTTACTACCGGCAACTTCGGTAGCTATATTCAAAGCTACCCACGAGCGTACTTTATGTTTCAGAACAGAATCAAAACCACGCTCTCCGCTTTCGTAGATACTAGTTAACAAAAGGTCCAGTTCAAGGGCCAGTTCGTTTACTTCCTCAAGTGTACGCACTTTATGTAAAACACCAAAAATCATATAATTCTAGATTGGCTTAGTCATCAAATAGACCTTGGCTTTTGGCTTCTTCAAGGGACTTTTTTACTATCTTTTCGTGTTCATCAAGTGTTATATCTTTACCTATTATTTTTTTAACAATATCGCGCGTAAGGCTAAGCGCAATATCATTTATTTTGGCGATGCGGCTTTGTTTATATTTCTCAAGCTCTTCATTTTTTGCCCTAACAATAGCTTCGAGGGAGTGCTCAAGAGAAGATGTCAACTTTTGTGAATCCTGGCGTGACGACCTTTCAAGACCCTGAAAAAAGCTATCCATTGAGCTGGCAAATTTCCCTGGCATGTCATGAATGGTCTTGGTTGCGGTAAGCTTAATCTCGTTTAGAGCAGCTTCGTATTTTGCCTGATAGACTTTAGTCACCCTGTCCATCTCGTGACGCAAAAGGTCGTTGTTTCTGGCTTTAAAATCTTCGGCTTCCGAAAGGATATCCCTGGCTTTTTTGTGGGCTTCTTCTAAAACCTTTACGCTTCTGGCGTGTACTTCTGAAAGGAGTTTTTCCGAATCGACGCGCTTTATTTCATCATCTATTTCTTTTTTGAAAGCGTTTTTTCTAAGCAGGAAAAGATATGTGGTAATAAGGCCAATTAAACTTAAAAGCAGAATGCCAAAAATAATACCAATTGCTATTAAAATATTTTGTTCAACACTTATCATATAGAAATTTATTTTAACAACTCTAAAAGATTCTTCCCTGTCATGTCACTGGGAACTGCTAGACCAATCAAATTTAATATTGTTGGCGCAACATCTGCAAGCACACCTTTTTTGGCCATTAGTATAGTTTTACCCTTTAGCTCACTTTTAACAATGATAACGGGTACGGGATTATTTGAATGGTCCGTATTTACAGTACCCTTATCAGTGGTGTAAAAAAAACTGGAAGTTGGATAGGTTATGAGTTCCTCCGCATTACCATGATCAGCAGTTATTAAAAGACTGCCACCTACTCTAAGAACAGTATCTGTCAATATACCCAAATATCTGTCAACAACTTCAACTGCCTTAATTGTTGCTTGTAAATTACCCGTGTGGGCAACCATGTCGGGGTTTGCAAAATTAACAACGATAAAGTGATACTTACCTTCGTTTATTTTTTTAACAAGCTCACTAGTTAGCTTGGGTAGAAACATATCCGGCTTTTGATCATATGTTGCCACTTTTGGTGATGGAATAATGACAACGTCTTCTTTTGGGTAAGCCCCTTCTCTAAGACCATTGAAATAATAAGTAACAAAGCGCTCCTTTTCGCTTTCGGCCATATGAAGCTGGGCCATACCGGAATTTGCGATAACTCCACCAAGAGGATTTTCAACTTGCAGCGGTGGAAAAGCGATATCAGAAACTGGAATGCCTTTGTGATACTGTGTCATAGTTACAAAGAAAAGGTCGTTTGGCACCTTACCCCTGGCAAACGTGCTTCCCATGTCAACACGACCTTCAATTCTCCCCACCCCGGGACTGTAACCAAAATCAAACGATTTTAGATTTTCAAAATCTGGCATAACAAATGCCATAGCCAACTGCCTGGGTCTATCTATACGAAAGTTAATAAAAACGATAGCATCCCCGTCCTCAACGAGTCCTAAAGGCTTACCACCTTCACCACTAATTAGGGTGGGTTCGATAAATTCATCAGTTAAATTCTTGGTGTAGGCACCCCCTATTGCCTCTTTGATATTGCCTGCCATGTGACCCTCTCCAAGAACAAGGGCTCGATAGACTTTTTGGGTTCTATCCCACCTTTTATCCCTATCCATAGCAAAATATCTACCGGTAACAGATGCTATCGTACCTGAGTGAGTTACATTTAAGTGATTTTCAAGACGTGCTGCAATATCAATCGCCTCCTTGGGTGGTGCATCACGCCCATCCGTGAACATATGAACAAAAACACGCTCCACATCTTCTTTTTTGAAAAATTGCAAAGCCGCGTAGAGATGATCGATTGAGGAGTGTACCCTACCACTACCCACTAAACCCATGAGATGAAGCTTGCTCCCTTTAGAACGCACATGCCCAGCGGCTCGCAAAAGAGCCGGGTTATTAAAAAACGTTCCATTCTCAATTGCCAGGTTAATACGTTTAAGTTCCTGAAAAATGACCCGCCCGGCACCAATAGTCAAATGACCGACTTCGGTATTACCCTCTTCATTGGCGGGCAAACCGACAGACTCCCCAGAAGCGATAAGTTCAGCATGCGGATAGTTTTTAAGGATGTCATTATAGTTGGGTGTTTTTGCCAAAGTAATTGCATTCCCCGCAGACGGTGGTGCAATACCAAAGCCATCAAGAACAACAAGCACTACAGGTTTGATCCCCAACGGCTTCTTAACAAAAGGCAGATTAAACATAAGTTTAGTTATAAAACCAAAATTAAGTATGCGATACCCAAGCCTACTAAAACTATAACAATAGTTAACAAAATATTAAGAAATACAGTAAACTGTATCGTTTTTTTAGCGAGCGGATTCCTGCCAATCGCTTCAATACCGGCCTTGGATGCTCTACCGAAGTAAATTAGACCAAGCGTAAAAGCCACAAGTATAATGGCAACAGCGAGAAGATATCGCAATGATTCCAAAGGTTCAAAAAGTGGCACCGCTATACCATCACGTATAAACTGCAATAAATTTCCCCTGTTGCCAGAAAGCGTCACAACCGGTCTAATATTTAGAGCAACTTGTACTTTACCAATACTTTCCGGTGATTCGCCTTGATAATCTTGCAAGGATCGCCCGAGGATGTAACCATTTCTATCTGCCTTCACCCCCACCCCGGGTATAGTAGAGGTTGTAATAAAGTCACCCTCTTTAATTGGTCCGTTTATGTTGGCAACTCTTACCGACGCAATACCTTGAGTAATAATAAATCTTCCTTTTTCAACTTCAGTATCCTCAACTGCTAAGGCGGGGCTATCGGTAACAACACCCAACATCGATGTGTCAAACGCACTTTTGCAACGAACATTGCCTTCTGACTGCGCACAAATAATATCGCCATCCATAACTTCTGGATCAACCACTTCCATAAAAGTTGCCAAACCTGAAGAGTTTGGCTGTGCCAAGACATATTCGGGCCACCTCAGAAAAAAAGTTAATATTGCTATAAATAGCAAAAACTTAAAAAAATTTTTCATTTAAAACTTCAAAAACAACGCATTTAAATTATACATTTAAAGTTTTCATTTACCCAAATAAATAGTAGTTATTTAAAAAATCTAATTTAATTAGGAGTGCAACAAACTAAGCAAAGTTAAGGTTTAAAAACAATTTTACTAAAAGACACTATATTCTCCGCTTTTTACCGCACGACTTGCTAGACCCCTAAAGTTAGTTTGTGTCGACCTTCTGCGTTTATTTTACGGTTATGTTAACGGTTGTATAAAGCTTAGTGAAATTAAGTAATATATCTATGCACATGTGTAGTTTACACAGGTTGCCTTTGTATAAAAATTAATTAAGCTTAAGCCACCTAAATCCTCATAGCACCAAATAAGGTTAAATATCATACTATACTATTAGTAATAAGGTTTTTGACAAAACAATTAATTGCTTTACATAAGCGCTAAAAAAACTTATCAATATTAAAGTTTAAATAAATTCTTATGTTTTCAAAAAAGTGTTTGTAAAATACTGGTTAATATAGGTTGATTTAAAATACAAAAGTTGTAAATGCGAAAAGTTAACACCAATACTCCTCCTTATAGCAATATGTTTTTCACAATTTTATAGAAATTAGACACTAGTGGCTATTTGTCCAAGAATGTTTAAGTTTGGCAAAATCTTATTAAGACCCTAATATTTGCATTAACTACTTTTCACAAATAGAAGTATAAGAAACTAGAGGATGTTTGTCTCACAGTGGGCCACTTTAGTACTGATATAAGTGCTCAACCCCTACTTAATACTTATACCAAAGGTGAGACAAGAACAAAAATATTTAAGAGGGAAAACTTTGAATTATATGAACAAAAGTCAATTGCGGCCCACCAAAGCATTAAATTAAAATGCTTGACTGGTCAATTAAACTGTCTTAGCGCTAGGTGACAAAGACTACAAAGATTGGCGGGGGTCATCAGCGGGTCTTTTTCGTTTAAAGTAACAAAATAATTAACTTACGCCTTACAATCTCCAATAATTATTGAGGTGTTTTTACTAAGTAACTGCGTTAAATACGCGGTTAAACTTGTTAAATTGTTAAAGAAAAATATATCACACCACTTACTAACTATTATTAAACAACCCTTGACAATCGAATACAAAATGTGCGTAAATAATCTTAGACAAATAAACTCAATGTCCAAGTTCAATGTCTAAGTTTGTTATTTAGCCTTAATTTCCTGCCCAAATGCCCAAAAATATCCTTTCCATCAAGGAGGCCTCAAAATACCTCAAAGTGTCAACCAAGACGCTTAGGCGTTGGGAGTCTTCAGGTAAACTAGTGGGTTTGCGAACAGACGGCAACCACAGAAGATATACACTAGACCAGCTAAATAGCTTCCGTTCAAGTTCAATAATCACCAAAAATAAAGTCGGTTCTTTAGACAACGAGCAAAGTAAGGTGGTTCCGAACAGCTCATTTGCCTTCGCAACCCCCGGAGAGCGAATTTCCATTCAAGATGTCAACCCAGTTAAAGCTCCTCAAAACGTAATAATTAAAAGCAGGTTGGTTACAAATCTTTTTGCAGTTGTATTTTCTCTTTTTTTCCTGACTGGCACATTTTTTGCAAACCAGGCCCTTCTTAATACCGGCGATAACGAATCTGCAGTCATTAGCCCAAAGGCGGTAAGCGAACGGGTACTAGCAGCAAGTTCTCTGGAAAAACTTAAATTTGCAATAAATGTCGAAAGTACTTTTACAAAAAATGCAGTTTTTAAAGAAAATATTATCCTCGGAGAAGAAAGCCCAGCAAATATAGATCTGGTTGGTTCAGACCTTTTTGTTAGCGGTGACATTGAAAACCTGGGTGTACTCTACTCAACTACCGCCGTAATAGCTGGTGACACTGCTGTTGGGTCTTTGACTATCGATTCGGAAACATTTACCGCTTTAACCGGTCCAGGCCTTATAGTTGCTGATGGCGAGCTTCAAACGACAATCGGTGACACTATTGAATCAGCCGAGATAACAGACGGCACTCTTACCGAAACCGATCTAAATGCATCAAATACTCCCAGCGGGGGCCAGGTACTAACTTATAATTCTTCAACCGGTGCTTTCACCTGGGCTTCCGACCAAACCGGTAGTGGCAGTTTGTTTACTGACGGCGGAACAATTACCTACTTAACTTCAACAAGTGACGACCTTGCACTTGGAGGATCAACATCAACGTCACCTTTTTTCTTTGACGTATCAGCGGGCAATCTCACACTTGACTCGTTAACTACTGATTCAGGTGGCATTACTATTGCTTCAGGACAGGACTTAACAATTGGCACAATTGGCTTAAACGATGTTGGAACTTCAAATGTTACCTCCGGTGCTTCTTTGGTCGGCGTATTTGATGAGTTTGCCAACTCATCAGCAACAACGCTCCAAGATGTATTGGACGATTTTGATGCAGCAATTGGCGGCGGCAGTTCCAAGTGGACTCAGGCAACCGGCCTTACCTACCTAACCAATACAACGGACGAAGTTGTTATTGGTGGAAGCACCTCCCTATCTAGTAAACTTGCGATTGACGGTGACAACGATGAAATTCAGCTTTTGGTTCAGGGCAATGCAACACAAACAACCAACCTGGTTGTTTTCGAAAACTCTGCTGGAACTGATCAGTTGACACTTAGTAACACCGGCAATCTCACAATTGCAGGTGATTTGGCGATTTCAGGGGGTAATATAACAACGGCTGTAACTTTTGACTCAACGGCAACAGTTACAGGAACATTAACTGCCAATGGAACTTTCGATAGTAACGGTGACGTGACAATTGCAGATACCAACATTGCCTTTGACGGAGCCAGTACAACATTTACAACCACCGGAGCTTTTACGCTTACCCCTGGAGGGGCTACCCTTCTGGGCGACGGCGGCGATAGCCTGCAAATAAACTCTTCGGACTGGGACGTTTCCACTACCGGCGACTTAAGTGGTATCGGTAATATTACTCTTGATGGTCGACTGGACACTGCCGCTCACGCTGCAAACACTGGTTTAAACCTTCCGACCAACGCCGGGGTACCAGCTAGCGTAACCGGTACTACTGAGGGGGACATTGTCTGGGATTCAAGTGCCAACGCTTTATATATCTATGACGGTGGGGCTTTTACACAAATAGGTGGTGGTTCTTATTCAGGATGGACACTCGACGGCGATGACGCCGACACCGAACTAATAGCTTCGGGCAATACAGTACTTATCGCCGGGGGGACAAACGGCATTGACACTGATGTTGCCGCTACAGATACCATTACACTTAATCTCGACACTACAGAAATTGCCACCACTACATTCGGATCGGGATCATCGTTTGTTTGGAACTTTAATACCGGCACGACTGATCCTGCCATAACCTTCGGGGACAATTCGTTAACTATTGGAAGTGCTGCTACAATAACTGCAACAGATGTAACAACCTTTAATTGTAGCGACTGTCTTAATTTCGACGACATCTCGGATGCAACAACTCTTGATGCTGCTACAACAATTGCCTCGACAATTGCAGGAATATCACTCGATGTTAATCTCTCACCCGCAGGAACCGCGGCTTCGCCTATTGGTTTTGAGATAACTCCCGTATTCGGCATTGATGCTACCGATCAAACATTAATAGCTTTAAACATAAACCCCGATACCAACTCAAACACCGATGCTGGGGATAGCCTGCGAGGCTTAAACATTGCAAACATAACCGGGACAGCTGCAACGGAAAACGCAATCCGTGTCGGAACCGGCTGGGACAGT
>FKKE01000912.1_pt3 | contig 12698 bp, 16 predicted proteins | sample 1106331 | NCBI WGS metagenome assembly FKKE01 (sample SAMEA3931202, study PRJEB13176) | freshwater metagenome | biome: Drinking water system; feature: drinking water; material: freshwater | place: China | collected 2013-02-06 | reverse complement strand
AGAATTGGCCGATGAGCCCGGTTTTCAAAATGGCATGATGCAATTGATAAAAACATTTAGCTTAAGTTCTGTAGAATGGGAGAGGTTTAAAAAACAGAAATTGGGAGAATGAATTTTAATAAAATAAAAAAGGGACTTAAAAAAGTCCCATGAATTCTTTTTCTTCGGCAGGTTTAGTATCGTCCATCTTTTTTATCCATTCCGCGGCCGATCACATATCCACCACCGGCACCTATCACACCTCCGATGACTGCACCGGCAGCACGGTTTTTCTTATTGATAATGGCACCGGCACCAGCACCTACCACACCACCGATCACTGCTCCTTTTGCTGATTTACTCCAACCTTTCTTTGTACGTGTTTGAGCAGGATTGGAAGTTTCAGATACCATTCTCGGGCTTGAATAAGTTGAACGCTTAGTTGTCGTTCTTGCGGCTGTTGTTTTTCTTGGTGCCACATATACAACTTGTGTTTTTTCAGCCTCTGCCTTTGCAGCTTGTTCTGCTTTCCATAATTCAAATTGTGCCAACTCGGTTGCAGTCGCATCCGCTTTTTTCGACTTTGCACTGTTAACCAGGCCTACCGTCGCTACAGATACTACTGCAGCTATGGCAATAAGTAGTATAACTTGTTTCATAACTGAGTTTTTTAAGTTTGATAAATAATTTTCCATAGTCACTTAGTGTAGTAGAAAAACGATGCCAGATAAAAGATCAGTGGTCAAAAAAAAGTTAAACGCACTGTAGTGTTAACTAAATAAATGATTTTATTTTGAAAGCATTAACACTTGCAAATAATGAAGAGTGCCAATTAAAAAAGCCTGTAGTGGGTACAGGCTTTAAAAAATAGTTTAAATATTTACCTTGAAACGATGGCACGTAAACGTTCAAGATCCTGGATGCCTTCATACTTAATAGGCAATTCTTTTCTGAAGCCGGCCTTACTTACAGTAGCAAATCCTTCGATCCGGATCACCGCTTGTTTCTTCTGAAATATCTCACGGTGATTTTTAACAGCACTTACATTATCCATTTTTACCTGTGCCGGTACAATGAATTCCTGGTGTTTTCTTACAGACACTTTATCTTTTATGGTAAATCGTCCAAAAAACATATTGTCAATATAAATATCCCCTCTTGCATTGGTTAACTGCACACTGAAATCATTGGGGTTGTAATATACCATATCGAATCCAGCCGTTGTTTGTAGTAATCCAACCTCTTCTATACGTACATTCTGAATTTCTCTGTATTCTGGTTCTTTGATATTTTTTGAATTACAGGAAACAAGAAATAAGGCGGCAGGAACCAGGATGAGTAGTAGTCTTTTCATAACGTTTGATTTAATGTGAAAGAATAAACATCATTAATCAAACTATCAGGCCATTTTACGTTAAACATTTGTGAAGTAGGTGTCTTAACAGGATTTTATTATTTTAGATTTTAATGTCTATCCTCACGAAAATAATTGTGATCATACCTGTAATGGTTGTCAGCCTGTTTTATTTACGCATAATATATCATGAGCAGTATAGTGAAGCAACACCCAAGCGGGTACTGGGATTTATTTTAAGTGTTCTCCTGCTTTATGCCTGGATATTTTTTATTATAATTAAAAAAAGACAGGATGATCATTTACAAATCATTGTTCAGTCAGCCTTCTTTGTTTATGTATTTGCTTTATTACAACTTACTGGCTATTTTATTCTTTTTAAAGAAATATCATCCGTTGATTGGTGGGGCAAGATGAATCACCGGATAGATACACATGATCATGTGAATTTCCAGGTTTTTGAAACAATGAACCGTTACTCTCCATTTAATAAGCAAATGATAGGAAATGCGATCATGTTATTACCCCTTGGCATATTTCTCCCTTTAATGAACCGAAAGCTTAGAAAACTTACCGCTTTTTTTTTGTCTTACTGATCTCTTTGCTTGTTTCTGTAAGTATAGAAATACTCCAACTCGCTACAAATTTCAGGAGTACCGATATCGATGATGTTATATTGAATACAGCAGGAGCCTGTATTGGATTTTTAATTTACCGGTTTTTCGGGTTTTTTGTTGTAAGACAATAATGCTTACTCATTGATCACATCCCAGGGCGTTATCGTGGTATGATCTTTATTTACATCTTTTGGTCTTTTCTTCTTATTTTTTACAGGTAAAGGTGCCACGTCTTTGGGAATGGAAAGATCGATATCAAGGTTCTTAAAATCATCTTCAGTTATTTTATCATTTTTATTGCTTAAATGCCTTCTTACGATCTCTTGTGTTGTTTTCTTTTTTGATGCACTTTGACGGGATCTTCCGGATTTTGCCATAAAATAATTTATTATTCTTTAGAAAAATACATGCCAGACCGGGAAGTATGTAATGGCATCTTTTTTGCCTGCATGTTAAATGTTGATATTAAATGTTGTTAGTGTAATATCTAAAACATCAGGATTGATTAAAAATTATTAACTATTAAACCTTCTATTTTATGAAACAAAGTATAAGCAGCTTGTGGTTACGATTCCTGTCTTTCATTCTTTTTACTGTTTTCAGTATAGTTACATTTGCACAGGAAAAAGGACCTGATATTGACATCAGTGTAAAGAAAGAATCAGAATGGTATCAAAATCCAATAGTATGGGTAATAGGAGGTGCTGTTTTTATCTTATTACTGGTAGCATTGTTACGAAGTGGGGAAAAAAAGAGTGCATAAACAACTACATATACAAAACCCCGGTTATACCGGGGTTTATCTTTTGAGGCATTTTCACCTCAGTTGTGTTTGACTAAGTCTTTATCAATGTAGCTTGTGTTCATTGGTACAGACTTTGATTTTTTTAGCACATAATACTTAACTATTTTAAATCAACGTAATATGAAAACTCTACTGATCTTGCTGGTAAGTTCTTTAACGGCAATGGCAACCACCGGGCAAACAACAAGTACCGTAACCATCCATGTAAAAGGTGCAAACAACCAATCCGTTTTCATCAATGGAAAAGAATATACGGTCACAAGCGATTACAATGCAAATACCCCGATAATAATTTCTAACCTTCAACCCGGGCAATATACTTTGCAAATAAACCGGAGGTATGAATCCCAGCCATCTTCCACGATTTTTACAGTAAGAAATGGATATGATCTTCAAATAACAATAGCAGCAAATGGCAGTGTGCAATCAAAAGAAACAAAATGGCAAACCGATAATTCAACGGGCCAGTATAGGGTTCCTATGAATGCAACAGAGTATAATAACCTCTATAACAATATCCGGAATGAATGGCGAACAAGCAAAAGAATGACCCTGATCAGTGATGCATTTGCAAACCCAGATAATTATTTTACAACTGCACAGGCAAAACAACTAATTCAGTTAATAAACAATCAGCGAAACAGATTTACTTTAGCAAAAGCTTCCTACTCACAGATCACAGACCCGGTGAATTTTTCTGAAGGAATGAATGATCTTTTCAATAGTCAAACGTACAGGGACCAGTTAGATGACTATGTAGCTTCTCTACGTGCAGGCAATTCAGCCACTGCAATGAATAAAGCAAATTTCAATTCCATTTACAGAACTGCACAACGGCAATCTACTTTAAATTCAAAAGTTTCATACATCTATAATGCATTTGCCAATACCCATAATTATTTCTCCGTAGCACAGGCTAAACAACTGGTACTGCTGGTACCGGATGAAACCAATCGCCTTTACCTGGCAAAAATTTCGTACAGGAGCATAGTAGATAAACAAAATTTTTCTCAAATGAATACAGTGTTAAGCTCACAAACGGCCAGGAATGAGCTAAGCACTTTTGTAAATAATTATGATATCAGCGATCCTGTATATACAAGAGTGGCTATGAAAGAGCCGGAATTCAACAATCTTTATAGCAGCATCCAAAACAGGTGGGGGATAGGCGCTAAGATGACTGCGCTGAATGACGTATTTGATAATGAAACTTATTATTTTACAACCGCCCAGGCAAAACAATTGATCCAGTTAGTTAGCGATGATGACAACAGGCTGCAGCTGGCGAAATCTGCCTATGATAATGTAGTTGATCAATCAAACTTTAGCCAACTCTATGAGGTGCTATCTGCATCAGGTAGAAATGAACTGGAAATTTATATAAGGAATTACGAGGGAACAGTGGGCAATCCTGCGAATACGACAAAAACACCTATGTCAGCCAGTAGTTATAATTCAATTTACAACAGGGTAAGAAATACATGGGGGTTTGGTGCAAAGATGGCTGAACTGACGGAGATATTTAATAATGAAACCTATTATTTCACAGTAGAGCAGGCAAAGCAATTAGTACGGTTGGTAAGCGCCGAGAGTAATCGTTTACAATTGGCAAAGGCTGCATATGGAAATATTACTGATCCGCAAAATTTCAACAGCATGTATGAAGTGTTGTCATCACAATCAAGCAGGAATGAACTATCCAATTATGTGAACACCTATTCATACAATCAATAAAAATTAAATTTGAATGGAATAGACCCGGCTCCGAATACCGGGTTTTTCCATTAAAATATCAGGCAGCCAAAAAACCTCTTAAAAGGTTTATGCTTTCATTCGTACGCAGTTTTTCAATCGCTTTATCTTTTATTTGCCTCACCCTTTCAGTCGTCAGGTACATTTTTCTTGCAATATCATCAAGACTTAAGGGGTTTTCAATTCCAATACCAAAAAACCAGCAAAGGACTTCCCGTTGCTTATCCGTAAGCTCCTGTAATAAACGTTTCACTTCAGTCTTTAAAGACTGCTTATGATATAGCTCTGTTTCGGTTTTATTTTCATCATTATTTACCAATATATCAAGAAAGGTTCCTGATTCTTCATCATCGCCAATAGGAGAATCAAGACTGACATTCTGTGTACTCAGGGAAAGACATTTTTCTACCTCATATACTTCCATATTGGTTACTTCAGCTATTTCATTTGCCGAAGGGGCTCTTTCCAGTTCTTGCTCCAGCCGGCAATACGACCTGAATATTTTACCATTTAAGATTACTTTTTTGATAGGAAGTCTTACAACTTTTGAGTGATCGGCCAAAGCAAGTAAAATCTGCTGACGGATATACCAAACAGCATATGAAATAAATTTAAACCCCCTGCTTGCATCGAATTTATACGCTGCTGCGATCAAACCAAGATTACCTTCATTGATAAGATCCTGGAGAGGAAGACCCTGGCCCTGGTATTTTTTGGCAATAGAAATAACAAAACGGAGATTGGCCTTGGTTAGTTTATCAATTGCAGATTTATCTCCTTTTTGTATCAATATTGATAGTTCGGCTTCTTCATCAGGACTTAACAGGGGGAGCTTGTCAATTTCCCTGAAATACTTATCAAGCATTGGCTCTTTAACCGTAATTGAAGTAGTAATCTTTATCCTTTGCATAGATTTGGTTTTAAGATTACATAGGGGGAAACGAAGGAACTGAATTGAAATGAACCGGGAAGTAAGAAAAGCAATAAATCTGTCGTAATTAAACTCCAATAAAACCTGTCGTTTTTCTTCTACAAGTCGGAGTAAATGGATGTAGATTTGTAAAAAATCAATTTATGAACTCCACCGTTTTAATGATAACCGGTATTGTGGCTGTTCTAATTATCGTGCTGCTTTTTATCCGCAATCAAAAAGACAAAAAAGAAGTTATTGATCAGATGAAGAATGATTATCCAAGATCAAAAGATGAAGAAGGAGATGCGGACGTTGATAACAGGTCTCAAATGCATTAAGTACTTTAATGGCTTGCCTTTAAATGTGGAAACAATTCCCCCGCTGACCGAATTAATTAGCTGATTCTTTGCTTTAAAAAGTTTGGCCTGATATTGTGATTACTACAAACCAGGCAAAGAATTTTTTAATTAAAAACTTTTAGTATGAAAAAGTTGAGTCCTCATTTTCAAAAGTTTTTCATGTTGATCCTGTTTACCGGCATGCAAATGGCCATATGGGCACAGGGAACAAATGAGAATGTTACAGAAAAAACAACATCAACAACAACTACCAGTACTACAGAATGGTACACTTCCCCATGGGTTTGGATAGCCGGCGCAGCTGTTTTTATCATCATTTTAGTGGCCCTTTTACGAGGCAACTCCTCAACCTCTAACACAGAATCAAGAACTACCGTAATCAAAGACCGATAGCGATAAAGAAAAAATGCAGGCAGAGATAATCTTGCTTGCATTTTTTCCATTTTTTTCTACTCATTCAGGTATCGCATCCGGTAAGCATTCATGGCGGTATTTCCCAACTTTTTTATTAATTGTGAATTGACAACTATACCAACCGGTGCCCCAATAACAGGTATCAGCTGGGCCATTTTAGCAATGTCAATATAGTCACGATACTCTTGTTGAAAAGTCCGCCAGTCAAATTCATCGATATCCTGGGGTAACGATCGTTCTTGCTTATTCCAATTTTCTAATTGGATAAATACCTTACGTCTTTGTTCCTGGCTTGAAAAGGCAAGTTGAAATATATACAGCAGGTAAAGTCTTTCCTTATAATCTTTCACATTAAACCCATACACAGAAGCTATCTCAAAAAGCATTTTTAATTTGATACTTAATAGCAAAGGAAAATCGGCAAGGCCCATTAAAATTCCACCGGCACCGGTTACTCCGCCTTCAATGGCAGCAGCTTTTCTATAGAATTTTATCTTTTCTTCAACAACAGCTTCTCTTACTTCGAGTGAACCCGAAGCCCGTGGTGCATCGGTTGTAATCTTAGAACCAAATAATACCACTTTCACCATTTGACGGATAGTAGTTGTAATAGCCGCATGAACTTTTTCAGGGATCAGCCGGTTGATCTTATTCTGCACCCCTTTCGACATTTTGTTGAAAAGGGATGGCTTACGCTGCATTTGCTTTTGCCATTTCTTTAATTCATTACCCACCCTGATCTCATATGATGTCATAGATCTTTGTTTCAGCTCAAAATTATGTTGAATATCCGGAAACTACCCTGGCAGGCCAGGCATTAAAAAAACATGCAACCACTGAACCGGGCTGCATGTTTTAATAAACCAACACTGCTATAAAACATTTCCATGAGGGCATGGAGAAATTTTAAAACCAAAACAATAATATTTCAGTACAAATCCTGTGCTAAATATGTGCAGCCATTATATCCGTTTGATGGGCCCTGAATAAAATAAAATGTGGAGAATATTTCCATATTTTTCATCTGAAAGTATAAGAAAATAAAAACGGGCCAGATAAATATCAGGCCCGGGATAGAAATTAATAATCCATGACTCATCAGAAGTGTAAATTACTATTCAGTATGCAATATGTACATACTGCGTGTTATCTAATCCTTTGTCAAGTACTTTTTCATAAGGTAGGGATCTGTAAAAATCAAATATTGTACTACAGATTGCAAAGCTCATGCTAATTAAAAAACAGCAAAAAAATCAATCGGGAAAATGAAAAAGCCCGGTTTAAGGGAAATTTATTCCTCGTTTACTGCCTGGGTTCTGGTATTATTTTAGACTCTTTACTCAAAATAAATTATGAAATACCTGACACTTCTTTTGCTGGTTGAACTATTCAGTTCATGTAATGATATGCAAACAAGGGAGGATAAAAAAGCAACCGCTTCATCCAATAGTTCTGCAACAACATCCAATTCCGAACCATCCTATGCTACTGGTATAGATGGTTGTTATATGAAAGTAACAGGCCGTGATACGGCCATACTCATGCTGGCAAAAAAAGGGAATGACTTACAGGGTAAAATGATTTATGATAATTACCAAAAGGATGGAAGTAGTGGTACCATAAAAGGGAAGCAAGAGGGTAATATTTTAAAATTATTCTATGATTTTAATTCAGAAGGTATGCGTTCAGTGATGGAAGTTTATTTTAAAATAGCACCCGGCGGACTTTTGCGGGGAATGGGAAGCATGGATGTGAAATCAGATACCACGTATTTTATCTCAGGAATAAATTATTCTGACCTCGAAGTTTTTTCCCGGGTTGATTGTGAGCTGGTAAAAAACAAGTTTGAATATTAGTTATTGAGGGATCATCCCGATCAGCTGCTGACCCCATTTTAGCACAATCAAAAGAAGAATGACAGAGGCTGCAAGAATCAGCAACCGGTTTCTTTTCCTGATATGATATCTTTTTGAATGTTGCATAAAAAACTTACCCTTCAAAATATATGCTAAGAAACACCAGGTAATATACCCATTTTAAAGATCCCGCTTTTCGTTTACATTTTTTTCAAAGTTAAGACAACTTTGCTTCGCCCAGATAGAAAAACAAATTCAATGATGCTACAAATGCTTTTTATTTTGTTGAAAGCTTGTCACTTATAAATATTTTCAGCTGCTTAACCAATTTCTGCATAGTGTTTGACAATAGAGGCAAAACCGATATACTATGTTCTATGAAAAAATATATAAGTCTGTGTTATTTGAACAATTCACAGAACAAACCCGAAGGTTTATTAAGGTCTTGCTCAGGGGTGAACAATATCCCGGTGAATACAAAAGATGTAAAGACTTATTGGAAATGATGCAAAAGCAACTGTTGCTTGAAGAAAAAAGAACAGACTACAACGTTTCAATAAGTGCTCCGTCTAAATTATCAATTAATATCCGTAAGTCGTAGATCAAAACATCAACCGATCACTATTGTTGAGGTTTGCTGTTGAGTGGAGCACCAACTGCAATATCACAACGATGACCCGGTTCGCCATGTTTTGGATTCAGGTTTGAAGTAGTAGGAACCGTTTTAACTACATTGGCCGGGGTAGTTGTTGTATTTGTTGTTGGTGTTGTCGTTTGAATAGGATTTTTGACAACCGGAGAATTTAATGGAGCTCCTTCAGGAATATCACAGCGATGACCCGGCTCACCATGTTTTGGATTTAATGCAAGGTTTGCACTTTTGGTTGGCGTTGTGATGGTATCGTTTTTAATTGAATTTGTTGAAGCTGTATTTGTCGTAATTGGATCTGTGGTCGTGGTACCCGGGCTTGTATTAATTGGCGTTGATAATAAAGTTCGGGTTGGAGAAGCCACAGTCTGTTGTTTATCAGCTTCATTCTTACAGGAAATAAGAAGCATAAAACAGAAGGCGGCGGCTACGGAAAAAATATGTTTCATTATTGTGTTGTTTTAGAATTAGTCGCACAAGATAATCATTTTATTTCCGTAATGCAATTTGGCAAATTAGCTGCGTTGAGTCTCTGAGGAGACGCAGCAGGGAAGAAATAACAAACTAACTCAGTGTAATAATTAATTAACCTGAAGCGTTAATTAATTATCCCGCCTTTTAAAACCCACGCTATTATGAGAAAAATAATCATTTTAACTATTGCTATTTTAATCGTCGGTCAACTAACAGCCCAAAAGCCTTTTAAAAGAAATACTTTTTATGGGGAGATTATGGGCAATGGTCTTGTTTTATCAGTGAATTATGAAAGACAATTACGTGATAAACCAGGGCTTGGTTTACATTTCGGAATTGGATTGGCAGGCGACAAACCATCGTTCCCAATTGGTGCTAAATATCTGTTTGATCTTGGCAATCAAAGATCTTTTTTAGAGGCTGGAGCCGGCGTTACAATTGCAGAACAAGATATATGGGAAGTAAACTATAATCAACCAAAAGCAGATCCATATAAAGCCGGATTTATTCCTTCTGTTGGATACAGATACAATGCACCAAAAGGTTTTATGTTGAGAATGAATTACACACCTATTTTTAATAAGTATAGAACTGAGCTTTTATTCTTTGGCGTATCAGTAGGATGGAGGATATGACAAATGATATTAATGAAATTTCATTGTTGAGTAGAATTCCAGAACGTACAAGTGAGTGACACAACGGAAGCCCACTCAAGGCTCAAAAGCTGGCTACATAAACACTTAATTGCTCGCAATTCGTAGCTCATCCCTCACAGCTTTTAACTACCTTTGCCGCCACTAAAAAGAAGAGATTGAAGAACATCCGTAATTTTTGCATTATTGCTCATATTGACCACGGCAAATCCACCCTGGCTGACCGTCTTTTACAAAGCACAGGCACCATCAGCGACCGAGATATGATGGACCAGGTACTTGATGATATGGACCTGGAAAGAGAGAAAGGGATCACTATAAAAAGCCATGCGATCCAGATCAATTATAAGCATACTGATGGGCAGGAATATATCCTGAACCTGATCGATACTCCCGGTCATGTGGATTTTAGTTATGAAGTGAGCCGGGCACTTGCTGCCTGTGAGGGCTGCCTTCTTTTGGTAGATGCAACACAGGGTATCCAGGCGCAGACCATCAGCAATTTATACCTTGCTATTGAAAATGATCTTGAGATAATTCCCATCATCAATAAGATAGATATGGATGGGGCTACGGTGGAAGAAGTAACTGACCAGATCATTGATCTTATTGGCTGTAAAAAGGAAGATATTTTATTAGCAAGTGCAAGAACTGGTTTGGGTGTTCCTGAAATATTGGATGCGGTTGTGAATAGAATTCCTGCCCCTGTAGGCAACCCTGATGCGCCGCTGCAGGCACTGATCTTTGACAGTGTATTTAATTCTTTCAGGGGCATTATTGTTTACTACCGGATATTGAATGGCAAAATAAAGAAAGGCGATAAAGTAAAATTTGTTTCTACAGACCAGGAATATGAAGCCGATGAAGTAGGTATTTTGAAATTGAAAATGTCAGAGAGAGCTGAAGTGAATTGTGGCGATGTAGGTTATATCATTACTGGTATCAAAGTGGCAAAGGAAGTAAAAGTGGGAGATACGATCACACTGGCATCAAATCCTGATCCGCAAATGGTGCAGGGTTTTGAAGACGTAAAGCCAATGGTATTTGCCGGCATCTTCCCGGTAGATACAGATGATTTTGAAGAATTGCGTGATTGTATGGATAAGCTGCAATTGAATGATGCCTCATTAACCTATGAATTAGAAACATCACAGGCATTGGGTTTTGGTTTTCGTTGCGGGTTTTTAGGATTGTTGCATATGGAGATCATACAGGAACGTTTGGAAAGAGAATTCAACCAAACGGTGATCACGACAGTTCCTAACGTTGGATTTATTGCGTATACTACAAAAGGTGAAACGGTAACCGTGAATAATCCTACTGAATTTCCCGATCCTGTAAAGACGGAACGAATTGAAGAGCCATTCATCAAAGCGCAGATAATTACCAAGCCTGATTATATCGGCAATATCATGACGCTGTGTTTAGGTAAACGGGGTATTCTTATCAACCAGCATTACCTGACACAAACAAGAGTTGAACTGATATTTGAAATGCCGCTGACAGAGATCGTTTTTGATTTTTATGATAAATTGAAATCACAAACCCGCGGGTATGCTTCTTTTGATTATCATCCGATCGGGTATCGTGAAAGTGATATTGTGAAGATGGATATTTTATTGAATGGTGATAAAGTAGATGCATTGAGTGCATTGATACATCGCAGCCGTTCGCAGGATTTTGGAAGAAAGCTATGCGAGAAATTAAAAGAACTGGTTCCCCGCCAGCAATTCCAGATAGCAATCCAGGCGGCAATTGGTGCCAAGATCATTGCAAGATCAAATATTTCAGCAATGAGAAAAGATGTAACTGCTAAATGTTATGGTGGTGATATCAGCCGTAAACGCAAATTGTTAGAGAAACAAAAGGAAGGTAAGAAACGTATGCGCCAGATAGGAACAGTGGAAGTGCCGCAGGAGGCATTTTTGGCGGTGTTGAAATTGGATGATTAGTTTTAAGTTTTAGGTTATACATTTTAAGGTATAAGTGTGAATAGTGAGTAAGTTATTAAAGGTGTCAGTTATGACGCCTTTTTTGTTTGGATTATCTTGCAGCATGCTCCGCAAAAAGGGAATTCATTTCTTTTTAGTGATCTGCCTGTTTGCTGTTTATTTAATAAATGGCCTTGTTGCTATCCCTAAAAATTCTGTCACTTATGATGAAATGGATCATTGGAGCTATGGGAAAAGAATCTTGATGCGGAAGACGGATAAAGTTTTTCAATATGATGATGCCAGTGCCATGCCGGTATCAGGCATAAATGCAATTCCAAGAGCATTTCAACAACTAAAAAATCCCGGACTGTTAAAAACCGATGGTGGCTTTAGTGATATCATGAATGGCCGGTATGTTACACTAATAGTTTGTTTACTTACAGGATTTTTTATTTATCGCTGGTCAAAAGAATTGTTTGGTGAAAGGGGAGCTGTGCTTTCATTATTTCTTTTTGTTTTTTGTCCAAATCTGAACGGGCATGGAATATTGTTAACTACGGATGCATATACCGCATTATTCACAGTTTCTTCATTTTATTTCTATTGGAAATTCATCAAGCAATCAGGATGGAAATATTTTTTACTATTCAGCATCAGTCTTGGATTGGCTCAGATCGTTAAATATTCAATGATCCATCTCTATCTGATTCTCGCCATCATTTCTGTGCTTGTACTAATAAAAAGAGGAACGATCTTTTCAGGTTTCAAAAGAAACTTTACCAGGTTAATTGTTTTAATATTCATCCTTGTTTTCATTATCAATCTTGGTTTTCTTTTTAATAAGCCGGGAAAAAGTTTAGATAAATTTCACTTTGCCAGCCACTCGTTTAAAGCACTTCAATCATCATTTATTGGTTCAATACCATTACCCGTTCCGCA
>FKKE01003728.1_pt1 | contig 12710 bp, 11 predicted proteins | sample 1106331 | NCBI WGS metagenome assembly FKKE01 (sample SAMEA3931202, study PRJEB13176) | freshwater metagenome | biome: Drinking water system; feature: drinking water; material: freshwater | place: China | collected 2013-02-06 | reverse complement strand
GAGCGCCCCCACCGCATCCGCTACCGCAAACTCACACGGTAGGGGACTGTCGCCCTGAGGCAGGCACCCTTCCGACCGGTGCCTGACCCCTTAGGGCCTGGAATCCGGCCTCGCGGGTGACGAAGGACGGTCTCTCCGGGGCCGCCTCGATGCGGATACATCATCCCGCTTCCGATGTCCTCCTGTTGGCTGCAGCGCCTCATGGATCAACGGATCGGCGTCGCAGCACTCTCTCTGCCGGCGATACCATGATCCCCCGCCGAGGCGTTCCCCTTCGTGCCCAGTCCTTCCACCCGCGAGGCTAATGAGGCTTCGAGGTTCGGGGGGGGGTAGGTACCCTTCTCCGCGCTGCGTGTGGTGTCTGTCCCCTTGGAGTTCTCGAAGGCAAATGCCTGCCCCCGTCCGGCGGACTGCAAACGTCCCTTGAGCGCTCGTCTTGTGAGACAGTAACATATTTGTTATCATGCGCCGGTGGAGTACGCGATCCTCTACTACAGCGATGCTGTGCAGGAGGAGATTTTTAATCTGCCCGATACGCTGGCCGCGCGATACATTGTGCTCACTCGACGGATGGAGGTGTCGGTCCGAACTTGGGCGAACCCCATACCAAAGCCTTTGGTGAGGGGTTATTCGAGTTAGGGCTGAAAGGCGCCGAAGGGATTGCGCGGATATTCTTTTGTACGCTGCTTGGCAAGCGGATCGTCATGCTGCATAGCTTCATCAAGAAATCGGAGAAGACACCCGCGCGTGAGCGAAGAGTTGCGGAGGCGCGGATGAGGGAGGTCAGGCATGCGCACCCATGATCAGGTTGTGAAAAAGCTGCTGCGCCGACCTGGGGTCCGAGCCGAGGTGGAACGGTTGGAGCGAGAGGAATTTGCGTTGCTTGGCGCGCTGCTCAAGGCAAGGCAAGAAGCGGGTCTCACGCAAGCCCAGGTGGCCGCGCGGATGGGCACCCATGCTCCTGCGGTGGCTCGACTCGAACGAGCGCTCGCCAGTGGGAAACATTCCCCCTCAATTGCGACGTTGCGCAAGTACGTCAAAGCCTGCGGCAAGCGCCTGGTACTCCGCGTGGCATGAGCAAGGCGATCTCATAACAAGAGACGATCCGCGACCGAGCGGAGGTGAACGATGCAACAGGTTGGGAGAGTACTCAGCGTCTTCGCTCTACTGCTGAGTCTCGGCGTCGCTCCTGTCGGCGCGGCCAAGGAGCGTGACATCACCGCGATGCCGAAGGTCGCGGCGGGGAGCGTAGCAATCGGCGGGGACTATTGGGCGCTCCTCATCGGCATCGATCAGTATCAGCATGTGCCCAAGCTGGAGAGCGCCGTCCGCGACGTCCAGGAGGTGCGGGAAGTCCTCGTTCAGCGTTACGGGTTCGCCCGCGAGAAAATCGTCGAACTCATCAACGGGCAGGCCACCCGTGAGGGTATCGAGAACGCCCTCTACGAGCTTCGCAAGAAGACTGGCAAGAACGACAGCATTTTCATCTACTACGCCGGGCACGGGCAAATCGATCAAGAAGACCAGATCGGCTACTGGGTCCCCGTGGAGGGCAAGGCCCAGTCGCCGGGCACGTTTATCAGCAACGCCAGGATTCGGGACGAGATCGCCAGAATGAAAGCCCGGCACGTCTACCTCGTGGCGGATTCCTGCTTCTCCGGGACCCTCTTCGCGTCCAGCCGTGGGCTTCCGCCGTTGAACGACAAGTTCTTCCAGCGGCTCTACGCGAACAAGTCTCGCTGGGCGCTCACCTCCGGGCAGAACGAGCCGGTGACGGATCAAGGCAAGGGTGGGCACAGCATGTTCGCCTATTTCTTCTTGAAGCTGCTCAACGAGAACGAAGATCCGTACCTGGTGCCGAGCCACATCTACGATCAGATCGCGCCGTTGATCGGCCGCAACACGGATCAACAGCCGCGCAGCGAACCCCTGCAGAACGCGGGCGACGAAGGCGGGCAGTTCGTGTTTCGGTTGGCGGTTCGACAAGGCTCACCGCAGGCAGGGGGACTGGCTCCGGCGTCCGCGCCGGTGCCTGTCCCCGGACCCAGCGATGCGCTCACCCAGGCTGAACAAGAACTCAAATCCTTGGCAGAACAAGCCCAGCGGATTGAGGAGCAGAAAAGACTCGCAGCGATTGAGGCCCAAATTGAAGCCAAGAAGAAGCTGATCGAGGATGAGAACAAGAAACTCGAACTCGCCAAGGCCTATTCGCTTCCTCAGCAGGCGGGCAAAGAAACCATCGGTCAGGTCGGCGCTCCGATGGTGCTTATTCCAGAGGGCTCCTTTCTAATGGGCAGCAAGGAAGGGGTCTTTTTCGGAATTGGGGCCGACCCTTATTCGGAGCCAGATGAATACCCAGAGCATCATGTGACCCTGGACAGCTACTACCTCGATAAGTATGAAGTATCAAATCGGCAATACTTTGAATTTGTGAAAGCCACGGGGCACCGAACCCCGAAGAACTGCTGTGAGCCCAAGTATGAAGTCTGGATAGCTGGGAAGCCAAGCTTGGGTGCAGAGGAGCTTCCTGTGATCAATGTTGATTGGGCTGACAGCACCGCCTACTGCGCCTGGGCGGGAAAGCGGCTTCCAACGGAGGCGGAATGGGAAAAAGCAGCAAGGGGGTCGCAGGGGAGAATTTATCCCTGGGGTAGCGAGCCGCCTAATCCTTCGCTGGCCAACTTCTCGGTCGAAACGATGTCGGAATGGCAAGGCCTTACCTCCTTCGGAAGAGTTGACTATCGTGATAGTGGGCAGAGCCCATATGGTATCTACAACATGGCCGGGAATGTTTGGGAGTGGGTTAGCGATTGGTATGAGGAGGACTATTACAGGAGGAGCCCTTCCAAGAACCCCCGGGGGCCCGCTGAGGGCAGGTTCAAGGGGTTACGTGGGGGATCGTGGCGTAACAACGCCGCGACCCTTCGAGCGGCAAACCGCAATGGGAAACACACGCCTAGTGAGCGACGTGTCTACATCGGCTTCCGCTGTGCGATGGATGTGCCAAAGTGACATGGCATCTTACAGAAGTTCGAGGGTGGCAAGTGTGAGGAACCTTTGTTCTAGATAGGGAGCATTGTTTCGCGGCGGCTCAGCTTGATTGTTAGGCGCAGAACGCTGAAAGCAGGGACCAGTGATTGAGAATCCTGACGAGTTCAATGTTCTCTGCGACGGCATTGCGCTGATCTATCACGAGAGTCGCAATGTCCGGCACTTGCTTAAGAAGGACTTACTCAAAGCCGAACCGTGGTGTTTTGTTGTCTCACTTCCGACGAATCGCGATGATGCGTGGCGTGAGATAACTCTGCTGAGAGACAAGGCCCGACAGGCGCCATCGGTCGATGGCGCGCTGAATGTCTTCAAGAGTCGTTTTCATGTCTCGTTGAGCGAGCTTTTAGAGATGTTTGCGAATGAGAATTGGAGGCACGAAAGGTTCTACGGCGGCAATGCTTGGACAAATATAACTGAGCTTGCTGTGCAATTGGCAGAGGCACTGCGGAGCGGAGAAAGGGACGCTGTGTGCAGATTTGCGACGCGACTGATGGAGGCTCGGCATAATACTGGCTCAGTGAAAGAGAAGCTCGCTCGGCTTCAGAAAAATCTCGGATAAGAAAAAGGTGTCACCTTTTTTTTGGACTTCGCGAAATCAGTCGAGCCGTGCGTCCCCTACACTGACCTGCCCTCGGGGCTGCCTCAGAAAGAAAGTCCGTGGTATGCTCCCTGTCACGTTTGCGGTGACCTGGCAAAAACATGAGAACCAACGGTGCTTTGACCTATCAATCACCCTCTGACCTGCTGGCTCGCTATCAGGATACGGTCCGCTGGCACCGAGGAAAAGGGGAGCTGGGAGGAGGAAAAGGTGTCAGGAACCTTTATCTCCTTGCTGATCCTTGAACCCTTGGCCCTTGGTCTTCGATTTTCCATCCCTTCCTCAAAGAGGCGAGGTGGGTGTCGGAAAACTCCCTCTCCCTTAAGGGCGCACCACCCTGATCCCGGACCGACCTGTGCCCTGGATAAGAAAAAGGTGTCAGGAACCTTTATTCTTGACGGCGGCCCCGCGCGGAGCTAATGTGTCGACCCATGGGAAGACCGTTGCGGGCCGCCGCGGGGGAAGTCGTCTATCACGTCTTGAACCGGGCCAACGGTCGCCTGCCGATCTTCGAAAAATCCGGGGACTATGAAGCGTTCGAGCGCATCCTTGGCGAAGGGCACGAACGGTTCGCGACACGGATCCTGGCCTACTGTCTCATGCCGAATCACTGGCATCTGGTGCTGTGGCCTCGCCGTGACGGAGAGCTGTCGGCATTCATGGCCTGGGTGACGTTAACGCACACCCAGCGATGGCATGCCCACCACGGCTCAGCCGGGGCGGGACATCTCTACCAGGGACGCTTTAAATCCTTTCCAGTTCAGCGCGATGAGCATTTCCTGACCGTGTGCCGGTATGTCGAGCGTAACGCTCTGCGCGCTGGACTGGTGATCCGGGCGGAGGATTGGCGATGGTCGAGTCTGTGGCGACGGGATCACGGGAGCCGTACCGGGCAGGCGTGGCTGGCGCCATGGCCGCTCGATCGTCCACGGGGCTGGCGCGACTGGGTGAATGAACCCCAGACCGAGGTGGAGGTCGAAGCGCTTCGCTGCAGTGTGCAACGTGGTCGGCCCTATGGGGATGAGCTCTGGGTCAATCGGATGGCTGAGAAGTTGGACTTGGAAGGAACGCTGAGACCCAGAGGGCGTCCGCCACAGCGCGCCGGAGGCCAGGTTAAAGGTTCCTGACACCTTTTTTGGGTGACACCTTTTTGGGGGAGGGATCAGCCTTATGCTCGTCCGAATTTCCGCAAGCGCCCCTTGCTGGTCGAGAGGTCGGAAGGACCGGTAATGCATCCGACCAAATCTCTGGCGAACTCTAATGCGGATCCGAGCCGAGTTGAGATCCGTATTGACTTCAGGTAGGCCAGGATCGCATCGCGTACCACTTCGGACCGGGCCACGCCTCGCAGGTTAGCTCTGGTAGTGACTCGCGCATGCAGCGCGTCGTCGAGTTTGATCGAAAGGGTTTTCATGGCCTGCATCCGTATATGGAGTTATCCTCGCCGGTGCGATAACCTACAACTCGATGGCTCTCCCCGAATTGTGCGAAATGGCTGATCGGTCTCGCAACACGAATGGGCCAGCTATCTTGCCATTTCGCGACATCCTAATCCAGGCGTTCGGGCTTCTCACTGTCCTGCTCTTGGTGGCTGCCTGTGCGACGGTGGACACCACTTCATCTCAGCCGCCGCAAGCGGCGACGGTCTCAGCGGCGGTGGCCAGCCGCTGGTCGCTGGCCTTGGAGCCGCGCGAGCGGCAGGATCGCCAGTTTGTCGGGCTCGCCGTTTCAGGCGGCGGCAGCCGCGCCGCGGTCTTCGGGGCGGCCGTCATGCTCGAGCTGGACCGCCTGGGCCTGCTCCAGCAGGTCGACGCCATCTCGGCGGTCTCCGGCGGCGCGATGCCCGCCGCGCTCTACGCGCTGGACGGCCGCAACGAGGTGGACTTTCGGCGGGACGGCTTGGAGCGCGTCGGCTATGACTTTCAGCGGGCGATCCTGCGGCGGTGGGCGACCCCCTGGCAAGTGGTGCGCTCGTGGTTCAGCGATGAGGCCCGACCCGCGATCGTGATGGAGCTGCTGGATCGCGAACTCTTTCATGGCGCGACCTACGGCGATCTCAACCCCGATCGACCCAAACTCTTTCTGAATGCCACCAATGCGCTGACCGCGGAGCCGGTCGTCTTGTCCGATGATCTCTTTGCCGCGTTGCGCCACGCGCCCGCGTCGTTTCCCATCAGCCGCGCGGTCTATATGTCGGCCTCCTATCCGGGACTGTTTCCGCCGGTGATGCTGCCGTCCGGGGAGGAGCTGCCTGTCATGGGCAACGGGCAAGGGCTCACCGCTTACGACGGCGGCACCGGCGACAATCTCGGCGTGGCGACGCTGCTCCGTGTCTTGGAACGTGCGGCCGCGCATCAACCCTTGGAGTCGCATTTCCCCGACGGCTGTCTGGTGATTGCGGTGGATGCGACGCCGAGGGCGAAGCGAACCCCCACGGCGCCCATTTCCGCGGCGGCGGCCTTGCTCGCCAACAATCGACGCCATATATTGGATCGGGCCGGCCTCGCGCCGTCTGATCAGGATCGGATCATGTTCAGCGAGTTCGCGGTCGGCCAAGGGCCCAGCCGATGCCGGTTCTGGCACATCGCCCTGCGGCAACTGTCCGACGACGATCCGGCCGAGGCGCAAATCGCGCGCATTCCGACCAATCTGGGGCTGGATCCGGACGAGCGGGACTGGCTTCGGGTGGCGGCCGCGCGGCTCGTCGAACGCGGGCGGCAGGTGGCGCGGACCGTGGGGCAGGCGACCGGCCAAATCGATACGAATTCGAGAGCGCTTCCGATCGAGCAGCGGTTGTTGTGGTAGTCGATGACCAGGCAGTCGCGCACGTGGTCGAGCGGGGGACGCAGAGCGGAGCGATGATGCGGTTGACAGTCGGGCTGGTGTTGGGCGCCACGGTCTTGATCGGTTGTGCGACGAACCGCGCGGTCCCGATGCATGAGTCGGTCGCTTCGACGGGTGATCGATCCGTACTCGCGGGTCTCTGGGACTATGAGGAGGGAACGGTCATCGTCGTCTTGACCTTGGATGAAGCGGGCAACGGCGAGTATCTGTATAAAGGAGGCCGCTTCGAGACCGTCAGTCTGCGGGAGCGCCTGTGGCGGGGGCGGTGGCTGCAGGGCGAGAATGACCGAGAGGGCGAGTTCCAAGTCACGCTGACGGAAGATTTCACGCGGGGCGAAGGCCGTTGGTGGTACACCAGAATCGGGAGCGATCGGTCTCCGCACGTCCCGGGTGGGGGAACCTTTCACATCAGTCGGTCGGACAATACGCCGCCGAAGAAGACGATCATTACGCGCCCGAAAGGCGAGACCCACGGCGAATGACTCTGTATGGATTTTTGTTGCCCCTCACTCCTCACGCCTGACGCCTTACGCCTGCGATGCTGACCGGCCCCTCCTGGGATGAATTTGCCGAGCTGGCCCTGGCCCGCGTCAAGGCTTCGGGCGCCGAGTACGGCGATATTCGGATTCAAGAAAGCCTCACGCAAGCCATCACCGGCGAAGATCGACGGATCGCCCGCGTTCGCGATACGCAAGACCGCGGCTTCGGGGTACGGGTCCTCTATCGCGGGGCGTGGGGGTTTGCCGCCAGCTCGATCCTGTCGCTCGAAGAAGTGCCGCGTGTTGCCGACCTGGCCGTCGAGATCGCCAAGGGGTCGGCCGGTCTGACGCAGGAGCCGGTTCAACTGGCGGAGGAACCCGCACATCGAGCCGGCGTGGTCACGGCGGCAAGGCTCGATCCCTTTGCCGTGCCCCTGGAGGACAAGACCCGGCTGCTGCTGGAGACCATGGACGTGCTGCACCGACAGGCCGGGATCGCGCGCAGTACGGCGGCCCTCTGGGCCCGCCGCGACATGAAGCTCTTGGCCACAACCGACGGCGCGCGCATTCGTTTCGACCTTCTGGCGTGCCAAGGCGAATTCAGCGCGACGGCCGTACAGGGCGGGCAGTTTGCGACGCGCAGCTTCAACACGCCGCATCTGCGGCGCGGCTACGAGCTAATCACCGAGGCGGAGTTCCTCACCGAGGCGCCACGGATCGCCGCGCAGGCGGTGGAGAAGGTGCGGGCGCCGCAGGTGGAAGCGGGGCAGTACGACCTCATCCTCGACCCGGAACACCTCTCCTTGACGATCCATGAGTCCTGCGGCCATCCGAGCGAGCTGGACCGGGCGCTGGGCTATGAAGCCAACTACGCAGGCACCAGTTTTCTCACCACCGAGAAGCGCGGAAGTTTCCGCTACGGCTCCCCGCACGTGAACCTGGTGGCGGACAATACCGAGTCCGAGACGCTGGCGGCCACCGGCTACGACGATGACGGCGTCGCCTGCCAGCGCTGGGACATCGTGCGGGACGGCATCTTCGTCGGCTACTGCACGAATCGGGAGGTGGCGCCCAAGATCGGGGAGTCGCGCTCGCGCGGGTCCAACCGCGCCGACGGCTGGCAGAGCGTGCCGATGGTGCGCATCGCCAACATCGGGCTCGAACCGGGCCGCGTGACGCTCGACGATCTCCTCGCGGATGTGAAACGCGGCATCTTCATCGAGGGCCACGGGTCGTACAGCATCGACCAGCGCCGCTACAACTTTCAGTTCGGCGGTGACGCCTTCTGGCTCATCGAGCACGGCAAGCGGACGCATATGCTGCGCGACGTGGTCTATCACGGGATCACGCCGGAATTCTGGGGCCGCTGCGACGGCGTGGCGGACCGGACCTACCGTCGTCGCTACGGCTTCATCACTTGCGGCAAGGGCCAGCCGGGACAGTCCGGCTGGATGACGCACGCGGCGTCGCCCGCGCGGTTTCGGGGCATCAGCGTGATTCGGGGGCAAGCCGAGTGATGACGAGCGGCGATTCGAAGCCTTGGCCCACGATGACCAGCCGCGACGAGTTTCGGTTTCTCTCCGAGTTGGTGCTGAAGGCCTCGTCGGGCGAGCACACGCTGGTGAGTCTCCACGATCAACGCGCCGGCACCACGCGTTTCGCCAACAATCAGGTGGTGCAGAACGTCGATGCGCGCAAGGGTCTGTTCACCGTCACGGTCGCGTTCGGGCGGCGGCATGGGACCGCCAGCACGACGGACTTCACGGCCGGCGCCGTGCAAGAGACGCTCAAGCGGGCGGAGCAGATCGCGCGCCTCTCGCCGGAGGACGAAGAGTATCTGCCGCCGGTGGAGCAGCAGTGGTTTCCGGCGTTGCCGACCGCTCGGCCGGAGACGGCGGCGGCCGGTCCGGGTCGTCGCTTGGACCTGGCGCGGGAGGCCATCGAGGCGGTGAGGGCGGAGCAGTTGTCCTGCGCAGGCATCGTGACCTCAGCGGTCCATGCCGTGGGCGTGGCGGCGAATACAGGCCTGTCGGCCTATGAGCAGCGGACGGACGCGCGGTTCAGCATCACGGTCCAGGCGGGCGACGCCACCGGCTGGGCCTCGGCGTGCCATCGCTCGATCGACCATCTTCAGATCCCCGAGCGGACACAGATCGCAATCGGCAAGGCTCGATTGTCCGTCAACCCACGAGAAGCGCCCGCCGGCCGGTACCGGGTCATCCTGGAGCCCTCCGCCGTTGCGGGGCTCTTAGCCTGGCTGATCTGGAAGCTGGATGCGAAATCGTACGACAAGGGGACGAGTCCCTTTTCAGGGAAGCTCGGCTCGCGGATCGTCGATCCGCGGCTGACACTCCGGAACTGTCCGGACCATCTGGATCTGTTGGGGGCCGGCTTCACCGCCGAGGGATTGCCGGGCGGTGACAGCCTCTGGATCGAGGATGGTCTATTGAAGCACCTGATGCACGATCGCTTTACCGCCAAGGCGCACGGGCTCACCGCCTTGCCGGTGCTGGACGCGCCGCTGCTCTCCGGAGATGAGGCCAGCGTGGACGATCTGCTGGCCGGCACCGAACGGGGGATTCTTGTCACCAATTTCTGGTACCTGCGCGTGGTGAATCCCATGGATCTCACGCTCACCGGCATGACGCGCGATGGTACGTTTCTCGTCGAGGACGGCCGCATCGTCTCGGGTCTGCGCCACTTCCGCTTTCATGAAAGCCCCCTGCGCGCCTTCAATCAGCTCGAAGCCTGCACCGCGCCCGCCGAGGCCACGACGGCCGAAACCGGCAAGCTGCTGGTCCCCGCCATGCGGATCAACGACTTCAATTTCTCGAGCGTGACGAGATTCTAGGGAGCGGCCGGCGCAGGCGGCGTGGAGCCGGGCAGCTGTCCCTTTTCCAACACCGTGCCGGAGGTGTCGAAAGGCAGCGTGCCGTCGCGGAGGTGCAGGACACCCGTAATGGTGTAGGCGAGGTCCTGCTTCTGTGTCATCCCGAAGGCCTGGCGGATCAAGTCCAGCGTCGAGGTGCTCGTCTCGACGGCGGTCACCGCGGTGGCCAAGCGCGGCACCGTCAATTCCTTATTGCTCAAGCCGCGGGCCAGTCGCTTGCCGTTCACGTCCAATTTGAAATCCATGCCGGTGACATGGAGGTCAAAGCCGTTGGGATTGCTGATGCGCAGATCGACTTTCATGCGCTGTTCGAAGGCGGTGGCGTCCAGGGGGGTGATGTTGGTGACGTGCACCTCGGGCGGCTCGCCGTTCGTAAACCAGGTGGCACAGCCGGCCAGCGCGACGGCGGCGAGGAGACCGATGACCGGCGACACGCGAATCTGCATGGGGCGATCATACCCGAAAAGACCCTGAAAAACGACGGGATCGGCGACGCATCCAAATTCACGCCTCATCGCGTAGAATAGACACGAGACCTGTAACGAGGCAGAGGCTCGAGAGACTGACCATACAACGGGTCGACCGGTCTATTTTTACGGAGGCGTTCATGCGGAAGCGATGGACAGTCTATGTGACGGCTGTTGCGGTGGCCATCTCGCTAGGGATGTGGGGGATGCTCTTGACGGCTTCAGGCGGCGCGACGGCGAAGGCGACCTTTGCAGGCGGCTGTTTCTGGTGCATGGAGGAAGTCTTCGAAAGCGTCGGAGGGGTGATGTCGGTCACGTCCGGCTACACCGGCGGCCAGGTGCCCAACCCGAGTTATCAGGATGTCTCCGCCGGCATCACCGGCCATGCGGAGGCCGTCGAAGTCATCTACGATCCGACGAAAGTCACCTACGAGAAGCTCCTCGAGGTGTTCTGGCGCAATGTCGATCCCCTTACGCCGAATCAGCAGTTCTGCGATTTCGGCCAGCAGTACCGGTCCGCGATCTTTTATCATGACGACGCGCAGAAGCAGGCGGCGGAGGCCTCGAAGAAGGCGATTGAACAGTCCAAGCGGTTTCACGAGCCGATCGTGACGCAGCTCGTGCCGGCCGGCCAGTTCTTCACCGCCGAAGAGTACCACCAGGACTTCTACAAGAAGAATCCCTTCCGCTATAAAGCCTACAAATACAACTGCGGGCGGGCTCAACGGTTGTCCGAGCTCTGGGAGAAGAGTTGAGGGGAAAACAGGACTGCATGATGTTGGCGCTCGTGGGGACGATCTTCGGGCTCAACGCGCTGCACACCATCGACCATGTCTTGCGCGGGGATTTTCACTGGCCGCTGGACGCGCAGTCGGTCGGCTTCGTCGCGATCACGCTGACTATCAATGTGGTGTTGGGCATCGGGCTGTGGTTTTTTGAAAAAGGCCGATTGGGGTGGCGCTTCTGGACGGTAACGGGCGCGGCGGGGCTGTTATTCGGCTGGTTCTCTCACTTCAGTCCCTTTACCGATCAGCCGCCCATGTACATTTTCGGCGCCTATCGCTTGCCGGTCGCCGGCGGACTTGCCGTCGCGCTCCTGATTCTGCTCATGCTGTCCGTCCTGGCGACCACGGCCTATGCGGGCTACAGGTGGAAGGGAACAAAAACATAGGGGTTCACAGTTCTCAGTCAGCCGGTGTCAGTATTTCGGATCGAGTTCACATCGCTCTTCCGAACACTGATCACTGACGGCTGAGAACTGATTGTCGAGTACTCTTCTCTTTCCCTTCAACGTTTCACGCATCACGGTTGACGCTTCACGATCTTCGCACGTTGCGCGGCGGCCAACCACCAGCCCAGCCAGCCCCAGAGCAGCATCACCGGCACGAGCGCCCAGGCGATCATCGCCGTTGAGGCGCCCAAAGCCTTGATCCCAGAGACCATCCAACCCGTTGAGGCATCGCCTCCCCGAGACACGGCCGTATCGATGAAATTCTTCGCCTTGTACTTTTCTTCGCGCGGCACCACCGTGAACAGGACTTCGCGCGTAGGTTTCGAGACGGCATACTCGCCGACCCGACGCGCGACGCTGAAGGCCAAGAGCAGCATCAAGGTTTGACTCGAACCCAACCCGGCGAATCCTACGAGGCTGATAATGGGCATGACCAGCAATCCGGCGGCCAGTCCGAACCGGCTGATCAGCCGGTTGGTCCCGAAGACCTGCACCACCAACGTCAGCACGCTGACCGCCAGATCGATGCGGGCGAAGAGCTGTGTCCGTTCGGCCGGATCACTCAAGAGGCTCGCCACGACGCGAGTCTGTTCCATGTAGAGAAACGTCGCTGTCATTGTCAGACAGAACAGATACCCGCAGATACCGAGAAGGTACCGCGAGGAGAGAGTGAGGTGAATGCCAGCCCAGATGCTCCCGCCCAGGGGCTGATCCGGCTGGGCCTGCGGTGCGTGCACGCGGTGGGCGGCGCCCCGATCCAGCTGATGGATGCACGCCAGGCAGCCGAGCAAGCAGAGTCCGGCGAGCAGCATGAGGGGCGGGATGCCGATGAGGCTGGGCAAGGAACCTGCGAGCGCAGGGCCGGCTAAGGCGCCGGCGCTGCCGCCGGCGGCGATGAATCCAAAGAGGCGCGCGCCCTGTTCCGACGTGAACAGGTCCGCCATGAAACTCCAGAACACCGCGACCACGAACAAATTGAACACCGAGAGCCAGACGAAGAAGACACGCGCGACCCATTCCGGCGCAATCCGTTCGGCCATCAGCACATAGAAGGCCACGAGATGGAGGATGAAGAAACAGTACACCGTCAGTAATAAGGTGTACCGGGAGAGTCGCGCGGAGAGCCATCCGAAGAGCGGCGTCGCGGCCA
>FKKE01001862.1_pt1 | contig 12731 bp, 6 predicted proteins | sample 1106331 | NCBI WGS metagenome assembly FKKE01 (sample SAMEA3931202, study PRJEB13176) | freshwater metagenome | biome: Drinking water system; feature: drinking water; material: freshwater | place: China | collected 2013-02-06 | reverse complement strand
AAACTTTAATTCCAATGGAACGGAGGCTGTTGATTCGCTGAAATCTTTGATATAATTTTTTATTACATCTTCCAGTGGCCCTTTTTTCCGAAGTACGGTAACGGGAACCGTAGAATGATATTTTTGTAAATAACGGTAGGCAGCTTCTACATGTGTTCTTAATGTGGGGTTCAGCATCACGAAATAAGGATTATTGGTGATGCCGCCGTCATTGGGAAGATTGACATTGATGTATGGCACTTTGCGGAGGCGTGCCTCATCTGCCAGCACCCAGTTCTCCTGTGCACTGGCATGTGCAATGATCAAACCAACACTATCAAGTGCATTTAATTGTTCCTGCAATAAGGTCTTTGATGATCTTGTATCAAAAACAAAAACCTCAAGCTGTGTTTTTTCTTTGCTTAAAGAATCTAATGCCAGCTGGATGCCTTCATAAAATTCAAGTCCGGGATTTAGAAATTTTGGAAATACTTTTTCGAAACGATAAGTGTTTGTTTCATCAAAAGCAGAATCAAGATAAAGCGGGACAAAGACGGCAATTTTTTGCCTCCCATTCTGAGCAATCAAATTTTCAGTCTGGATAAGTAATGATAAGGTTAAAAATAAAAAATATGTTCCCTGTTTGCGCATACGCCTAAGAATCTTGTAAATCCCGGTTCTATTCCCACTCAATAGTAGCCGGCGGTTTGCTGCTTATATCATACACTACACGGTTAATGCCTTTTACTGTATTGATGATCTCACTGCTGACATTCGCCAAAAAATCATAGGGCAAATGAGCCCAATCCGCTGTCATGCCATCAATACTTGTTACCGCTCTTAAGGCAAGTGTGTATTCATACGTTCTTTCATCACCCATTACTCCCACACTTTTTACCGGCAATAAGATTGCTCCTGCCTGCCATACCGTTGCATACAGGTGATGATCTTTTAATGCTTTTATATATATATCATCTGCCTGTTGCAACAAATACACTTTGTCTTCATTTACTTCTCCCAGTATTCGTATAGCAAGTCCCGGACCGGGAAAAGGATGCCTGTCTACCAGCTCTGCAGGTATGCCTAATTCTCTTCCTACTTTTCTTACCTCATCTTTGAATAAAGAACGCAACGGCTCAACCAGCCCCAAATGCATCTCTTCCGGCAGGCCACCAACATTGTGATGTGATTTGATCGTTTGTGATGGGCCATGCACAGAAACACTTTCGATCACATCGGGATAAATTGTTCCCTGCCCCAGCATTCCTATTCCTTCAATATGCTTTGCCTCTTCCTGGAATATCTCAATAAATAATCTGCCGATCGTTTTTCTTTTTGCTTCAGGATCGGTTTTTCCTTCCAGCGCTGTATAAAATCTTTTTTTAGCATCAACTCCTTTTACATTTAAGCCCAGTTGGGCATAAGTGGCTAATACATTTTCAAATTCATTTTTGCGAAGCACTCCATTGTCAACAAATATGCCGTACAGATTATCGCCAATTGCCTTGTTGATCAATGTAGCTGCTACGGTAGAATCAACCCCACCACTTAATGCCATGATCACTTTACTATCGCCAATTTGTTTTTTTAGTAATGCAACCGTATCGGATATAAAATGAGCCGGCGTCCAATCCTGTTTGCAACCACAGATATTCACCAAAAAGTTGTGCAATATTTTTTTGCCTTCAATACTGTGATAAACTTCGGGATGAAACTGCAAGCCATAGAGAGGAAAGTCATTTTCGTGAGACGTGAGACCTGAGACGTGAAAACCGTTTGACTTCTGAGACTTCTTAAACGCCGCCACCGGGATACTCTCCGTTGTTGCCAGCAATTCAAAACCTTCAGGCAATTCAAGAATGGTATCGGCATGACTCATCCACACCTGGCTTTTTTCCATTACATCATGCAGCAGTACATCCTCTTTTTGTTTATGAAGCAATGCTCTGCCGTATTCCCGCTTATTACTTTTTTCAACACGACCGCCAAAACGTTTGGCAGTAAGCTGTGCGCCATAACAAACACCCAGTACAGGTACCCGGTCGGCCATGAACTGTATGTTCACATCCGGAGAATTCACATCATTAACGGAAAAAGGTGAACCACTCAGGATGATACCTTTCAACCCGGGTTCGTATTCAAAATTTTTGTGATAAGGAATGATCTCGCAGTACACATTGGCCTCTCTTACGGCACGGGCAATCAGTTGGGTATATTGGGAGCCAAAATCAAGGATCAATATTTTTTCCGTCATGGCTGCGAAGATAACCAAATTGTGGATGGTGAGTGGTGAATGGTAAGTAGGAAAAATGAAATAAAGATCATTACCCGGGAGTAAAAAAACCCTGTAACTTAATCTGTATAGCCGTCGTCTCAATAGTGGTTTCTGTTTATCTTCGGTTCAATAAACTAACTACCATGAAAAATGTACTTTTTTTCTCATTGATCATATTTGTCTTTGCTTCCGGTTGTAGTGAAATTTCCGGTAGAAGAATAAAAGGCAGTGGAAATATCACCTCGGAAACAAGAACAGTTTCCGGCTTTAGAAATATTGATGTATCAGGAGCTATTGATGTGTTTATTAAGCAGGATTCTGTTACTTCTGTAAAAGTAGAGGCTGATGATAATATTCAGCAATATGTACAGGTACACACTCAGGGTTCTGCACTCGAGATATATACCGACCGCGGATTAAGATTAAGTACAAGCCGTAAAATAAAAGTATATGTAACCAACCCGGCATTTGATGGCTTTAAAATTTCAGGAGCAAGTTCTGTCATTGGCGAAAATGAGATCAATTCAGGTGATAGAATTAGTTTACACTTAAGTGGGGCCAGCGAAGGAAGACTTGATATCAATGCCCCCAAAGTGCTCATTGATATTTCCGGTGCAAGCAGTGCTAACCTGAGAGGACGTACAAAAGACCTGGAAGCGAATGCTTCAGGTGCCAGTAAGATCAGGGCTTACGATCTTTTAAGTGAGAATGCTGATGTAGATGTGAATGGTGCCAGTCATGCCGATATTTATGCAAGTGTAAGCCTGGATGGGGAAGCATCGGGAGCTTCTGGGGTGAACTATAGAGGAAATGCCTCAAACAGTGTAAGAACATCGGGTGCAAGCCATGTGAGTAAAAAAGACTAGCTTGAAAATTAAGTTAATATAACAAGACCCGCAATGGCCGGGTTTTTTTTGCGTTATTTTTGAATATACTTATTCATTTTAACGCCTATGAAACAAACGGCTAAACAATCGTCACTTACTACTATTAGTTATCTTTTAGTTGGTTTTCTTAGTTTATTCATTGCCTTCCCGATATTTATATTATTACATAAGCAGGTGCCGGATTATGAGTGGCCGGTTCATGCCGACAGGATCTTATTGTTTTTATTAGTCGTACTATTTGTTTTGTTGTTATTAAGCTTATTCCGCCCGATCATCAATTTCATTTTCGCCGGCTCTTTATTGATATTATTATACGGAACCTTTACCGACACGTATGGCTTTAAAAACCTGGCAACTGATTACAAAGCCATGTTTTCAGAAATAAAATATAATGCAGAGGAAGACAATAAGATGATCCTTGATGATTCAAAATTTTATTACAAAACGGATATTCTTGCAGCAACCGATTACAGGAATGCAGAGGTTAGAGCTTTTGCCATACGGGCAGCAAATGCCAATTTTAAAAAAGAACAAAACCTGAATGAAAGATACCGCCACCTGATACAATGCTTTTCTGTGTTTAAAAAAATTAATCGCAATTGGAATTATGTAAACGATCCCGTAGGCCAGGAATATTTTGCCAAAGCAAGTGAATCGGTAAAATATCTGGCCGGCGATTGTGATGATCATTCTATCCTGATGGTGGCAGCTATAAGATCAATTGGCGGCACAGCAAGATTTGTAAGTACAACCGGGCATTTATACCCGGAATTATATATTGGTGATAAATACGACCTGGAAAGATTGACTGATCTTATTCAAAACGGTTTATTTCCCATAGAAAGCAAGGATCAGAGTCTTCATTATCATGCAGACCCCGATGGAAAGATCTGGCTGAATCTTGATTATACGGCAGCCCATCCCGGCGGCAGATTCTATGCACAGCCGATACTTGGAATTTTAATGCCGAAATAGCAAAACGTCAAACGTGAAAAGTGAACCAATTGTTTGACGTTTGACATTTCACGTTTCACAAGTTCACATACCTCACCAATATTTTAATATCCCTGTTCCTTCCTTTATCATCAGTGCAGGAGATCTTTACCGGCCCCTCATCGGGAACAAAGAATTGTTTTTCACCCGGAGCAGAAGTTTTATAAAATTTATCATTAATATACCAGAATACTTTACTTACATCCGTCGCTGTTTTACAGGTGAGTTGTATCGGCTCTTTTCTTTTTCTGCTAATTAAATATTCTGAACCGTTGGCCGGCGAAGTAATAGAAGGCGCATTGCCGGCAAATATTATTTCGCAGCCGGGATTATGCGTGGGTATTTTTTGATAAGCGATCCTGTGTTCTTCATACCATGCCTGCATTTCAGGCTCTGTTATTTTATATATTTTCTTTTTATAACCTGCCTGCGGCGCACAATTTTTACAATACGATATTTTTTCATCTGCTGATACAAACACTTCTTTGATATTATTGCATTTTGCAGTTGATGAAATAAGGGGAATAAAATGATCCATTACCAGATTTGTGCAATGATCAGCCGGCGTTAGTCCTGTTTCAGAGCATACCATCCGGGTTTCACAATCTTTTGGCGGGGTGAACCATTCTTCATCACTGTCATAATCGATCGTATTAAAAATTTTAAACAGCAGGGGAGTTGCCGTGTTTGTTCCATTCAGACCGGCTACACCCACACCGGAAAAATTACCCACCCACACACCTACAGTATAGCGTTTATTATAGCCAATGCTCCAGGCATCTCTTCTTCCATAACTGGTTCCTGTTTTCCATGCTATTTTCGGCATTCGTTCGGTGGATAGCCAGTTCAATGGAAAATCGGGCCTGTTTACTTTTGATAAAATTTCATTGATCATAAAGACCGCTTCCGGACTCACTACATTAACCTTTTTATGTAAGCTGTCTTTATCAGAATAGGAGGGAGAAAAATAAACCCCCTCATTTGCAAATGATGAAAACAAAGAGGTTAGCTCTTCCAAAGTAGTTCCACATCCTCCCAGTATCATGGATAAGCCAAGTTTATTCCTGTCTTTTTGTATCTGCCTGAAATCACAAGCTGATAATTTTTCAATCAATTTATCTTTTCCCAGCATACGCAAACTTTTTACAGCAGGAATATTGAGCGAATGCTCCAGCGCAAATTCTGTGGTTACATACCCGTTATATTTCTGATCATAATTTTCCGGTGCATAGCCATCATAATTCACAGCCACATCATTCATCACCATTTTTGGGGTCAGCAATCCTTCATCAATACACAGGGCAAATAATAATGGCTTTAAGGTGCTTCCCGGTTGTCTTATTGCAGCCGCACCATTTACCTGGCCGGCATCTGTTGTATCATAAAAATTTGCTGAGCCAACATAAGTGATCACCCGGTGGGTTTTATTATCAATGATCACAACCGAGGCATTATTGATATTGTGTAATCGCTGGGCTCTTACGTAATCCTCAACAATTTTTTCCGTTTTTAATTGCGTATTCAGGTCAAGATGGGTTTTATAATAATAACCTCCTTTTTTGAATAGCTTATAAGAAAGGTGTTTTGCATAATGGGGAACAGTATTTCTTGTAGCCGTTAATGGTTCGGCCAATGCATCTTCAATTTCTTTTTCGGTAAACACATTGTCTTTTGCAAATTTTCTCAGCCAGCGGTTTCTTTCATTTATTATCCTGTCATTATTTTTTCCCATTACTAAAGATGAGGGACGATTGGGAATAATGCTAAGCGCCGTAATCTCAGCCAGGGAAAGATGATCAGGATTTTTTGAAAAATAAAGTAGCGACGCCGCCTTTACCCCTTCCAGATTGCCACCATAAGGAACAAGGTTCAGGTACATCTGCAAAATCTCATCCTTACTGTATTTCCATTCCAGTTGAAAAGCCCGGAAAACCTCGATGATCTTATTACCGATATTTCTTTTCCTGGGTTCCAATGCCCGGGTTACCTGCATCGTGATGGTGCTTGCCCCGCTGGTTCTTTTCATTCTGAAAATATTCTTCCATCCTGCACGCATCACTGCAAAGGGATTTACACCCATGTGATAATAAAAATATTTGTCTTCTTTGGCAATAATCGTTTTGCGAAGCAACGGGGAGATCTCATTCAGCTCGGTTTTCATTCGCCATTTTTGATCCTTTGTTAAAAAAGCATTGATCAATTCGCCATTCTTATCTGTAATGATAGCAGAATATTCTACTTTATCTTTTAAGGGAAACAGAATATTCAATAACAGGAAGAGCAGGAAAACACAGACAAGGGCAATCCCAGTACGTTTTAAAATTGTAATGATATGTTTTTTTGTTAGCCTCATAAAAGCATTATTATTTTTCTCGATGATAACCCGTGCCACGGGTCTTTAAGCAGGCAGCTTAACATTTATTTATCTTCAAAAAATTGCAAAGCGAAAATCATTACTATTACCTTTCCTGTAATTTCTTTTTACGTTTATGGACCCCGCCGACCCCTTCTCCAAAGGTGTACTCAACGAAAGCCCGGCTACAGATATACCTCCTTAGCTTTTCAGGATACTAATATCAGTTTTCCCCAAATGAAAAACATGAACAAGGGGATAATTTTTTATTCTCAGTTTCTTATTTAACTTAACTTTCAGCCACACATCAACACCATAAATTTATATGCGTATCAAAACCGTTTTAGTAACTATTATTTTAGTTACTATTTTTTTACCCGCCTGTAAAAAAAATGCCGTTAAGCTTGAATACACCAATGCAAAAGGAGAAGTGCCGCTAATGGGCAATCTTGTTTTTCGCTTCGATAAGTCATTAGCAAAAGATTCCCTGCTGAATGTATGGGATTCTACCGACTATATTTCTTTTACACCAAAGATCGCCGGCCGTTTCCGCTGGGAAGGCCCCGATGAACTGGTCTTTTCTCCTTCTCAACCTTTGCAGCCGGCCACTACTTATTCTGCTAAATTCAAAAGTGAACTTTTCAGATATAGCAAGTATGATAAAGTGGATAGCAGAACAATAGAATTTCATACTCCTGCTCTTACCCTGGAAAATGCACAGGTGATCTGGACAATGCCTGATGAAACCACAAGAAACATTGTACCGCAGGTTGACCTGGTATTCAATTACAAGGTTGATCCTGCAAAATTGCAGGAGAAACTTACTATTGAGTTTGATGGAAAGAAGGCAGCATTCACTCCGCAAACCATGTCTCCTGGTAATAAACTTTCTTTTCGCCTCGCAAGTTTTAAGCCTGAAGACAGGGATTATGATTCAAAGATCATAATTGAAAAAGGCTTGATACCTGATGGTGGTACAAATTCAGTGGATGAAACCATCGCTGAAAATTTTTCTGTTCCCTCACCATATGTGCTTATGATAAGCGGCGTGCAGGCAGAGCATGACGGTACAGAAGGAATAATCCGCGTTATCGCAAATCAGCAATTGACACCCACTGACCTGCGGTCATTTATTCTGCTTGACCCGAATGTTCAATACACCACTGAAATAGATGAAAGCGGCCTGACATTGCGCAGCGATAATTTCGATATGGAAAAAAGCTATACGCTAACATTAAAAGAAGGTTTGAGAGGAAAAGTGGGGGGTGAATTAAAAGAAGTTTCTCAACACCAGGTTGCCTTTGGGGAATTAGAAGCCGGTATCAGTTTTAGCAGTAAGAAAGCTGTTTATCTTTCAAAGAACGGAAGAAAGAACATGGAGGTGAAGATCACGAATGTGTCAAAAGTAAAACTTACCATTTCAAAAATTTATGAAAGCAATTTGCTGATGGCTGAGCGGTATAATTATTATCCACGGGCAAGCCGTGCAAGTTATAGCGAGGATTATGAAGGCGAGTATTACTATGATTATGGCGGAAGTGAAGTGATGATGGGAGATGTTATTTATGAAAAGGAAATTGATACAAGATCGCTACCCAAAAGTGGAGGAGGAAAATTGCTGAATGTTTCCCAGTTTGAAGATCGGCTTCCGGATTTCAAAGGTATCTATCATGTACAGATCAGCTCCATGAAAGATTATTGGGTAAAGGATAGCCGCTTTATTTCTGTTTCTGATATTGGATTGGTAGCAAAAGAAGGCGTTGATAAAATATTTGTTTTTGCCAATTCAATAAAAACAGCAGAAGCATTGAATGGAGTGAATATAAATGTGTATGCAAAGAACAACCAGCTGATCGGGACCGGGGCTACCAATGCGGATGGTGTTGCTGAAATAGTGTACACAAAAAAAGAATTCAGCGGGTTTCAGCCATCAATGATCATTGCAAAAACGGAAGAAGATTTCAATTACCTGCCCTTTAGTTCTACCCGGGTAAATATGTCCCGGTTTGATGTGGGAGGAAAAAGGAACAATCCTTCAGGGCTTGATGCATTTGTTTATGCAGAAAGAGATATTTATCGTCCCGGGGAAAAAATAAATTTCTCCGTCATAATTCGCAATCGTGAATGGAAAAGTCCCGGTGAGATCCCTGTAAAAATGAAATTCCTTTTACCCAATGGGAAAGAGCTGAAAGAATTTCGGAAAACACTGAATGAAGAAGGTTCGGTTGAAGGCAATATAGAAATGGCATTATCGGCCATCACCGGTTCTTATACATTGGAGGTGTATACATCGAATGATCTTTTACTTTCTTCCAGGAATTTCAATGTTGAAGAATTTATTCCTGACAGGATAAGGGTAAATGCAAAGCTGGACAAACCGTTTTTGAAAACAGGTGAATCCACAACCCTTTCCGTAAATGCTATGAATTTCTTTGGCCCGCCAGCCGCTAACCGCAAATACGAAACTGAAATTCAAACAAAACAAAAATATTTTTCACCGGAAAAGTTTGACAAATTTGATTTCAGTTTTTCCAATCAGAATATCCCGATCAGCAAAGATGTAAGAGAAGGCACTACCGATGCACAGGGAAATGCTACACAAACTTATACAGTGGCTGAACAGTTGAAAAATTCAGGTGTTTTACAAACCACATTTTATACAACGGTATTTGATGAAACCGGAAGACCCGTAAGCCGTGCATCTTCAATTGATGTGTTTACCCAGGATGCTTTCTTTGGTATAAAATACGATGGCTGGTGGTATCATCCATTGAATCAACCAGTAAATTTCACTTTAGCATCTGTAAATAAGGATGGCAATGCCGTTAATGCAAAAGGCAGAGTAGAGATCATAAAAAAAGAATATAGGACACAGCTTGTTGGCAGCGGCGGTTATTACCGCTATGAATCACAAATGACGATACGATCAATGGAAGTAAAAGAAATGACCATTGGAGCAGCGGCTACATACCAGTATGTTCCGAAAGCTCCCGGTGAATATGAATTAAGAGTTTCTGTTCCCGGCGCAACCGCATATGTAAGTCAAAGTTTTTATAGTTATGGCCGCTGGGGTTGGTCAGACCAGGGTTCATTTGAGGTGAACAATGAAGGCAATATAGATATAGAGCTGGATAAAAAATCTTATTTCACCGGCGAGTCAGTTATGGCGCATTTCAGACCACCATTCAGCGGACGAATGCTGGTAACAATGGAAACTGATAAGCTGATCAATTATCAGTATGTGAATGTTGATGTGAATAGTAAAAACAATACTGTAAGTGTTAAGCTGCCATTATCTGCTGAGCATGTTCCGAATGTTTATATCACGGCAACATTGATAAAGCCCCATGATATTTCTGATCTTCCGCTTACTGTAGCCCATGGATTTAAAAATGTAAAAGTGGAAGATAAATCAAGGAAGATGCAGGTAAGCATTGTAGCCGCAAAATCTGTTCGTTCTAAAACAACACAAAAAGTAACGGTTAAAGCAGCAGCGGGCAGTTATGTTACATTGGCTGCAGTGGATAATGGTGTATTGCAGGTAAGTGATTTTGCAACACCGGATCCGTATGATTTCTTTTACCAGAAAAAAGCATTGCAGGTTTCGGCCTTTGATCTTTATCCATTATTGTTTCCTGAAATAAGAGCCAAATTCAGCAGTAGTGGTGGTGATGCAGCAGCCGATATGGAAAAAAGAGTGAACCCAATGCCAGCGAAAAGAGTAAAGATTGTTTCTTACTGGAGTGGGATCAAAAAAGCAAATGGAAGCGGCGAAGCAAGTTTTGAATTTTCAGTTCCGCAATTCAGCGGCGAAATAAGACTGATGGCAGTTGCGTACAAAGGGCAAAGTTTTGGCAATAGTGAAAACACAATGACAGTGGCTGATCCAATAGTTATCAGTACTGCTTTGCCAAGATTTTTAAGCCCGGGAGATACAGTTACTGTTCCGGTTACATTAAGCAATACAACTGCAAAAGCCGCCAATATTTCCTCAAGCATAACTGTTGAGGGTCCATTGAAAGTGATTGGCGGAAACAGCCAATCAGTTTCCATAAATGCAAATAGCGAAGGTCGTGCAGTTTTCCAGGTAGCAGCTGATCCTTCAGTAGCTGTGGGTAAAATAAAAATTGCTGTAAATGCATTGGGAGAAAAGTTTGCTGATGAAACGGAGATATCCATTCGTCCTGCTTCACCCTTACAAAAAGTTGCAGGCAGTGGTTCTGTTGCAGGCGGTTCAGCGCATAAAATAAATATCGGGCTAAGTGATTTTATTCCTTCAAGCACTTCATACAAGCTTGTTGTCAGCCGTTCACCTGCACTGGAGTTGGGAGATCATCTTCGTTACCTGGTTGAGTATCCTTATGGCTGTACCGAGCAAACAGTATCTGCGGCATTTCCTCAATTATATTATGGAGATATGGCCGACCTGATGGGTCTCAATCAAAAAATGAAAACAAATGCAAACAGCAATATTCTTGAAGCGATACGAAAAATAAAAATGCGGCAAACCTACAGGGGTGGTATTATACTTTGGGATAATGATGGTGAGGAGCATTGGTGGGCAACAGTATATTCCGCTCATTTCTTATTGGAAGCAAAGAAAGCCGGTTTTGATGTTGACAATAGTTTGATCGAAACAATCCTCGGCTATCTCAACACAAGATTAAGAACAAGAGAAACCATCAATTATTATTTCAATCGTACACAAAATAAAATGATAGCGCCTAAGGAAGTGGCCTATAGTTTATATGTACTAGCATTAGCGGGTAAAAGCAATGTGGCATCAATGAATTATTACAAAGCAAATCCCCAGTTACTGGCATTGGATAGCCGCTATCTTTTGTCGGCAGCCTATGCAGCGGCAGGCGATAAAAAATCTTTCAATGCATTATTGCCATCTGCATTTGCGGGTGAAGAATCGGTGCCGCAAACAGGAGGAAGTTTTTATTCTGATGTTCGTGATGAGGCCATCGCATTGAATGCATTGATTGATGCCGACCCCGGTAACAACCAGATCGGTATTATGGCAAAACATGTGGCCGATAAATTGAAATCCCGATCCTGGTTAAGTACACAGGAAAGATCCTTTTCATTCCTTGCTTTAGGTAAACTGGCAAGGGCCGCTGTGAAGTCTGATGTAACTGCAGATATAAAAGTGAATGGCAAAACAATTGCAAAAGTTGATGGCGGCCAATGGACAGGTGACCAGGCAGCATTAAAAGGAACCAATATCGATATAGAAACAAAAGGCAATGGCCGTCTTTATTATTTCTGGGTGGCAGAAGGCATCAGTGTAAGTGGTGCGTATATAGAAGAAGATAATTATCTCCGGGTTCGCAAACGTTTCTATGATCGTTTTGGAAACCCGGTCACCGGAAATACATTTAAGCAAAATGATCTGATCATTGTTGGAATAACTTTAGAACGATCTTACTCCACCAATATTGAAAATGTGGTGATCACTGATATTTTACCGGCAGGATTTGAGATCGAGAACCCCCGGACAAAAGAGATACCCGGAATGGATTGGATAAAAGATGCATCCGATGTTCGTTCACTCGATGTTCGTGATGATCGCATTCATTTCTTTGTTGATGCAGATTACACTACAAAGAAATTCTATTATGCAGCTCGTGCAGTATCACCCGGAATTTATAAGATGGGCCCTGTAAGTGCCGATGCCATGTATAATGGAGAATATCATTCTTACAATGGGGCTGGTGTCATCAGGGTGACACAATAAACTTGCCCCATTCCCGCTTATTTAGCAGCCGGTTACTTTAACCGGCTTTTTTTATTATTTACCAAACTGTATGACTACTATTAAACTTTTGTTGCGTCGCACACTTGTACTTCAGTAACTTTACTCAACTAAATCCAAAATCTATATTCTACTTCAAAAAAAAGTATATGTCTTTACGTGAAATGTTTCGTGGTACCGGTGTTGCGATCGTTACTCCTTTCAATAAGGATGGCAGTATTGATTGGGCATCATTTGAAAAGGTCATCAATCATATCATTGATGGCAAATGTGAATACCTTGTTGTGCTCGGCACAACGGGTGAAAGTGCAACAGTTCATGGTAAAGAGAAACAGGAAGTATTTTCATTTGTAAATAAAATAAACGCCGATCGTGTTGCACTCATCGCAGGTATTGGTGGCAATGATACACATGAAGTCATCGATGGATTCAAAACTTTTGATCTGAAAGGTTATGATGCGATCCTTTGTGTATCTCCTTATT
>FKKE01001173.1_pt1 | contig 12735 bp, 14 predicted proteins | sample 1106331 | NCBI WGS metagenome assembly FKKE01 (sample SAMEA3931202, study PRJEB13176) | freshwater metagenome | biome: Drinking water system; feature: drinking water; material: freshwater | place: China | collected 2013-02-06 | reverse complement strand
TCTTCGACTCGCGCGGCAAGGCCGTGCGGACGTTGGCGATGACGCCGTGCCGCGACGATCCATGCCAGATCTACGACCCTGGCAGGCAGTACCGCTTCGCGCTCGAGCTCCGGGCGAAGGACACCCGGCCGGCACGCCGCCTCGGTCCCGCCGCACGGCTCGTCCAGCTGACCCGGACGGCCAGCTGAAGACGCTCGCCGTCGTCGCCGTGGCGCTCGCGGTTCTGCCGTCGGCGTCCGCGCAGCAGCGTCCCGTGGTCGTGATCGACGCCGGCCATGACCTGCGCGCGAACCCCGAGACCGAGCCGATCGGCCCGGGCTCGTCCACGCGGAAGATCAAGGACGGCGGCGGGACGTCAGGCGTCGTCAGCGGCCTGCGCGAGGCCGAGCTGAACATGCGCGTCGCGCGGCTCCTGCGTCCGCTGCTCGAGCGCGCCGGGATCGACGTCGTCATGACGCGCACGTCCACGAGCCGCACGAGCATGGGGAACATAGCCCGCGCTCGCATCGCGAACAGCGTCCGTGCTGCGCTCTTCCTCCGCATCCACGCCGATGGCTCGACCGACCGCTCGGCGCGCGGAACCCACGCGCTCTATCCCGCACTCCGCCGTGGCTGGACGGACGACGTCTACGTCAAGAGTAGGCGTGCCGCTCGCACGGTGCAGCGCGATCTGCGTGCGGCGCTCGGCTTCCCCGACCGCGGCCTGCAGGAGCGCTCCGACTTCACCGGGTTCAACTGGGCGGACGTGCCCGTGATCATGGTGGAGATGGGCTTCATGTCGAACCCGACCGAGGACAGGCTGCTCTCCACTCCGGCATACCAGCGCCGCGCCGCCGTCGGGCTCTGCCGCGGGACGATGCGCTACCTCGGCCGCGCACCGGCCCGGTGCGGCTGAACTCGGGGCGAGAGGTCACTCGCCCAGCGGGGCGGAGCGTCCTACCCGGATAGGCTGGGCTTCGTGGCCGAACAAGCGTATGCCGTCAAGGCACTCGACGAGTCGACGTGGGCGGCGTTCGCCGAGTTGGTGGAGCGCAACAACGGCATCTTCGGCGGCTGCTGGTGCATGGGATTCCACCCCGAGGAAGCCAGCGCTGAGACCGCGTCGATCCCAAAGCGCGAACGGAAGCTCGAGCGGGTTCGTGCTGGTACGGCCCACGCGGCGCTCGTCTTCGACGGGGATGACTGCGTCGGCTGGTGTCAGTTCGGCTCACCCGCTGAAGTACCGCGCATCAAGAACCGAGCGGCCTACGAAAAGGGTCAGACGACCTCGCCGGACTGGCGAATCGCCTGCTGCTACGTGGGCAAAGGACACCGGCGTCAGGGCGTGTCCACCGCTGCAGTCGCTGGCGCGCTCGATCTCATCGCCGGGCTGGGCGGCGGGACTGTCGAGGGGTATCCGGAGGACGCCGGTTCGGTACCCGCCGGCTTCCTCTTCCACGGAGCGCTGTCCACGTACGAGAAGCTCGGGTTCATCCGGGACCGCAAGATCGGCAAGCACCGCTGGGTCGTGACGAGGCTCGTCGAGCCGACGGTGTGACGCGCCGCGTCAAGGGATCAACTTCGCTCCGATCTACTCCGCATCACCGCTACCGGCCCCGGCAAGCCAGCGATCCGGCCGGTTCGGCGGCAGCAGGCGCACCAGCAGGAGGATCACGACGGTCATCCCGAAGTACGTGTACAGGGAGGCTGTCCCCTCGAACTGGCCGGTGACCGTCTGCCCGAAAGCGAGGCAGGCGAACGTGAGGAGTGCCAGCGCCAGCGCGACTTGCAGGATCGACTTGTCGCGGTGTGGCAGAAACTCGAGCCGGACGAGGCTCGCGAGCATGAGGACGAAGACGCCGAACTCGAAGACGCCGAGGATGAACCAGGCGGTGTCGGTGCCCGGGAACGTGTCGAGGAACGTTCCCTCTTCGATCGCCATGGTGACGCTCCTTGTCCTGGGTTCGGATTGGCGTCGTCTGCACTGTCCCATGCCGACCGGCGGGCGGTGCGCGCGCTACTCCCTCGTGTACCCGCCGCTAGCGCCACTCGATCGAGACGACCTCGACCGGCTCGCTGACGCCCTTCAGCGTCTCGCTCCGCCTGTTCGCGACCCGGAACGGCAGCTCGATCCCGTCGAGCGTCTCGGCGCTCACGAGGATCTCACCGGCGCCGGCGGTGCCGCCAACTCGTGCGGCGACGTGCACGTCCTGGCCTCCGTAGTCCGCGGCGTGCGCCGTCGTCCGGAAAGCCCCGCCCGCGTGCGCGCCGATGCGGACGTCGGGAGCGAAGATCTCGGCGGCGAGCACACGCTGGATTCCCACGGCGGCCTCCACCGCCGCCTTGGGGCTCTCGAACGAAGCGAAGAAGCCGTCGCCCGTGTGCTTGACGACCTCGCCTCCCGCGTCGGCGATGCACCCCGCGACGATCTCGTCGTGGCGGGCGAGCAGCCGCTTCCACTTCTCGTCGCCGAGCGTCTCGAGGAGCTTCGTCGAGTCGACGATGTCCGTGAAGAGGAACGTGCGGCGGGTCTCGACCCTGCCCAGCAGCTCGCTCGTGCGAGCGACGTCGAGCCGGGCCCCGAGGCGCTCGAACGTCGCCAGCGCCGCCTCGAGCTCGACCATGCCGGCCTGCTCGTCGCCACTCCTCGCGTACGCCGTTCCGAGGAGCATCCGCGCGCGCGCCGTCTCGTACGGAGCGCCGACGCCCTGCCACCCCTCCTGCGCGCGCTTCAGCGACCCGATCGCGCCCTCCCAGTCCTTCTCGGCGAGCTGGATCTGACCTCGTGCGAAGTGGACGGTCGCGTCGAACGCGGCCGCGCGTCGGCCGCCGATCTTGTACGAGTCGACGGTCTGCTCCACCTCGTCGGCGGCGGCGCGTGCGGTCTTGAGGTCGCCTGCAGCGAGGGCGATCTCGACCTGTGCTGGGAGCCTGCGGAGACGGAAGAGCGGCTCCGTCGCATCGTGCAGGGTGCGGTTGATACCGGCGACGGCAGCATCGGTCTTTCCTTCGGCGAGGCGCAGGAGTGACATCCCCGGCTGCGGCTCACGGCCCAGCTCGGCCGAGACGCGGTATGCCTCCTCCGCGCCGGCGAAGTCACCTCGCCTCCGGCGGATTTCCGCGATCTCGTAGTGGCCGTACGCGGTGATCGAGCGGTCGAAGTCGCTGAGCTCCTCGCATGCCGCGATCGCCTGCGCTTCGGCCGCGGTCCAATCGCCGCGCAGTCGGAGCGCTTCGGCTCGATGGATTCGGCAGGCGCCGGGGAAGCCCGACACGTCGAGCTTGTCGCACCAGCGGTTCGCCTCGTCCGTCCACTCGGCTGCCCGCCTCAGGTCGCCGAGGTCCTGGCACGACGAGATCGTGACGCAGTAGACGAGCCCGGCCGAGTGCGCTCGGAGGTCGCCACACATGGCTGATGCGGTCGCCTCGTCGAGCAGGGCGAGACCGGCGTCGATCTCTCCGCTCTTGGTCAGGGCGCGACCCTTCCCGGTGAGCGCGAGCATCTGACCGTCTCGGTCGCCCACCTGTTTCGCGAGCGCGTACGCCTCGTCGAAGAGCCCCATTGCGCGCGCGAAGTCGCCCTCGGCGAAGAGCGCGGTGAGCCCGTGCATGAGGACGAGCCGGCCGTGCTCTGGAGCGGGAGGGATGTCCGCGAGGAGCCGTTCGGCGCTTGCGAGCCAGCCGCGCGCGACGGCGAAGGCGCCCCGCCCTTCGTAGTCCCAGGCTAGTGTCAGGGCCATACGGGCAGCGCCGAGGCCGTCGCCCGACGCCGTGTACGAGGCATAGGCTCGCTCACGGAGCCCGATGGCCTCGTCGAGCTTCCCGCTCCACCAGGACGCTTCGCCGAAGCTCTCGAGGTCCGCCGCAGTGAGCTCTCCCTCGTCGGTGGCGCCGTATGCCGTGTACGCCGCACGCCACGCCTGCCGCGCCGCGGCCGAGCGGGCATCGCCGAGTGCGTCGAGAACGTTGGACACGAGCGTCACATTGTGAACTTCGGATCGTGCCGCTGCCAGATGCTCAGAACGCGCCGGCATAGCCGTTCAGGGCCGGCTGGCCGCCAAGGTGGGCGTAGAGGACGCGCGAGCCGGGAGCGATGCGCCCCGAGGCGACGAGATCGATGAGCGCCGCCATCGACTTCCCCTCGTAGACCGGGTCCGTGAGCATCCCTTCGAGTCCGGCGCAGAGGCGGATCGCGTCGATCGTCTTTGCGTCCGGGATGCCGTACGTGCCCGCGTGCCACTCGTCGAGGAGGACGATCTCGTGGTCGGCCAGCGGGCGGCCGAGGTCGATCGCCTCTGCGGTGAAGCGGGCGATTCGCGCGATCTGGGCCCACGTCTGCTCGACCGTTGCCGACCCGTCGATGCCGAGCACGGCGCGCTCTGCCTCCTGCGCGGCGAAGCCGGCGATCATGCCCGCCTGGGTCGATCCCGTCACCGAGCACACGACGACGGTGTCGAAGAAGACGTCGAGCTCGCGCTCCTGCTCGGCGACCTCGTCGGCCCAGCGCGCGAAGCCGAGCCCGCCGAGCGGGTGGTCCGAGGCGCCGGCTGGGATCGCGTACGGCTTCCCACCGTTCGCCTCGACCGAGGCGAGCGCGTCCTCCCAGCTCTTGCGGATCCCGATATCGAAGCCCGCCGGGTCGAGCCGGACGTCGGCGCCCATGATCCGCGCGAGGAGGATGTTCCCGACCTTGTCGTAGACGGCGTCGGGCCACTCGACCCAACGCTCCTGGACGAGAACGCACCCCAGCCCGAGTCGTGCGGCGACCGCGGCGACCTGGCGAGTGTGGTTCGACTGCACGCCGCCGATCGAGACGAGCGTGTCGCACCCCTGCGCGAGAGCGTCCGCGGCGAGGTACTCGAGCTTGCGCACCTTGTTACCGCCGTACGCGAGGCCGGAGTTGCAGTCCTCGCGCTTCGCCCAGATCTCGACCTGTCCACCGAGGTGCTCGCTCAGTCGCTCGAGCTGGTGAATCGGAGAGGGGCCGAAGAGGAGAGGGACGCGCGGATGGTCGCCGATCGCCACGCCGCGATCCTACGACGTGAGCGCTTCGGATCGGGCTCGACCGCTCCGGTAGCGTCCCACGCATGAGCGACGACGCGAAGACCACCGAGAACGACAAGAAGTCCGACCACGAGCCGCCGAAGGGTGCGGAGACCACCGGTTCCTGGGGTCGCGGACGCAAGGCAGTGCCGTACAGCGCCACCGCGAAGTGGACCGTGCTCCGGAAGAAGGAGAAGCCTGCAGCCGAGATCTTCTCGGTGTCGTACCTCGCGACCGCGGGCGACCAGGCCCGCCCGGTCACGTTCGTGTTCAACGGCGGTCCTGGCGCGGCCTCGGCCTACCTGCACATGGGTGCGGTCGGGCCGAAGCGCGTCGACTTCCCCACGGACGGGACGCTCCCGACGATGCCGCCCAAGCTCGTGGAGAACGAGTCGTCGTGGCTCGCGTTCTCCGACCTCGTGTTCGTCGATCCGGTCGGGACCGGATTCAGCCGTGTCGTCGAGCCCGAGAAGAAGGGCGGTGACGGCAAGGAGAGCGGCGGTGGCAAGCCGGACGACGCCCCCGACCCGAAGGAGTACTTCGGGTACAAACGCGACCTCGAGTCGCTCTGCGAGTTCATGGGCCGCTGGCTCTCCGAGAACGGGCGGTGGGGCTCGCCGGTGTTCATCGCGGGCGAGAGCTACGGCGGCTATCGGGTCGGCCGCCTTGCGCGAGTGCTGCAGGAGACGGCCGGCATCGGCCTGAACGGCGCAATTCTCATCTCGCCCGCGCTCGAGATCACGGGCCTCGGGCCGACGGACTACGACGTGCTCGGCTGGGTCGACCGTGTCCCGACGATGGCTGCCGCCGCGCTCCATCACGGCCGCTCGCGGGCGTTCAAGAAGGGCTCGTCGCTCGAGAAGGCCCTCCGCGCCTCGGAGGAGTTCGCCACGGGCGACTACGCGACGTTCCTCACGCGCGGCGCGTCGATGGCCGCGAAGGAGCGCGAACGCATCCTCCTGCGGCTCGCGGACGTCATCGGCCTTCCACTCGACCTGGTCACCCGCGCCGAGGGCCGCATCGGGATCTTCACTTTCGTGCGCGAGCTCCTGCGCGACGAGCGCAAGGTGCTCGGCCTCTACGACTCGACCATCACCGCGACGGACCCGTTCCCTGACCGCGATGACTTCTCGTGGCCCGATCCGACACTGTCGGGCATCAGCCCTGCGTACACCATGGGCGTGAACCGGATGCTGCGCTCGGAGATCGGTGTCGAGACGGACCGCGAGTACATGCTCCTCTCGTACGAGGTGAACACGGCCTGGAAGAACGACGTCGAGCACCACGCGTTCGCTGCTCCGCCCGGTGCGACGGACGACTTCCGCTACGGCATGGCGCTCAACCCGCACATGAAGGCCTTCATCACCCACGGGCAGTACGACCTCGTCACGCCGTACTACGCGAGCGACCGGCTCCGCAACCTCATGCGCCTCGATCCGCAGATGGCCGGGCGGCTGACCGTCCAGCACTACGGCGGCGGGCACATGTTCTACGCGTGGGAGACGAGCCGCCACGCGTTCACGGCCGCGATCGCGGCGTTCGTCGCGGACGCGACGGGCTGAGTCGACGCGATCCTGTGGACACCTTGTTGCTGAATCGGCGTCTTTACAGTGCCAGGCACTGTAAAGACCGCGTGCCGTCGATCTAGCGTCGATCGGCGACGTACGCGGCTGCGAGCCGCTTGGGCGCCTGGATGAGCCAGGCGTCCTCGAGCCGCTCGCGGAGCTCGTCCTCGCCGATCGCCTCGAGCCGGATCTGGACTCCAGGCCATCCCTCGTAGTGCGGGCTCGAGAAGTAGACGTCGGGGTTCGAGTCGAGGATCAGCTGTTTCTCGTCGCGCTCGACGCGAATGCCGAGACCGCCGCCGTCGCGTTCGCGCGCCGCCCAGGCGAAGAGCTTTCCGCGCACCCGGTAGGCGACGCGGTCTTCAGCTGCCTCCTCGACGTCGGGCAGCGACATTGCGAGCGCCCGGACGGTCTCCCAGTCGGCCATCGGTGCAACCGTATCGGCCGACGCTGGTCCTAGAGTTCGCGCGATGGAACCGGCCGAGCCGCGGCGCATCGAGCTGCTCGTCCCCGTGCGGACGCTCCTCGTGGTCGGCGTCGCCGTGGCGCTCGCGGCCGCGTTCCGCGCGATCGGAGACACCTTCCTCATCGTCTTCGTCGGGATCTTCCTCGCCCTCGTCTTCGAGTTTCCCGTGCGCTTCGTCATGGCCAAGACGCGGCTCGGGCGCGGGCTCGCGGCGACGGCGACGGTGCTCGGAACAGCCGTCGCGGTGACGATCCTCGCGCTCCTCCTGCTCGTGCCGCTCGTCGCGAGCGTGCGCGACTACCTCCAGAACCTTCCGGAGATCGTCGAGCAGCTCCAGAGCTCGGACGAGCTCTCGTGGCTCGGCGATTCGGGGGCCGGAGAGAACGTGCAGGACGGCGCGCAGGCGGTCTCGGTCTCCGTGCCGGATGCGATCTCGGCGGTGCTCGGGATCGCGGGCAGCTTCTTCACCCTCTTCATCGCAGCCTTCACGATCCTCTTCATCTGTCTCTTCCTGCTCACGGACATCGGGAATCTCAAGCGGGCGCTCGCGAGCGTGCTCATGCCGGATCAGGAGGCTCGGTGGATGCCCGTCTGGGATCGCGTGACCGAAGCGGTGTCGCGCTGGGCGATCGGAGTCGTGGTCGTCGCCTCGATTGCCGGGACCGTGCAGGGGACGACTGCGTTCCTGCTCGGCTCGAGCTACGCGCTCGCACTCGGCGTCATCGCCGGCCTCCTCGACATGATCCCGAACATCGGGGCGACGATCGCCGGCTTCATCCTCGTTCCGACGATCTGGGCCGAGGAGGGGCTCAGGGACGCGATCATCATGCTGATCGTCGTCCTCGTCTACCAGCAGGTCGAGAACAACCTCGTCACGCCGAAGGTACAGGGGAAGGCGGTGCAGCTCTCCGCGTTCTTCATCATCGTCGCGGTGACGCTGTTCGGGGCGCTGCTCGGCGTCCTCGGCGCGCTCACAGCCGTGCCGCTCGCCGCCACCATCCAGATCCTCGTCCAGGAGCTCTCGAAGGCCCGCCGCCTGGAGGTGGCCGGCGTCAAGGAGGCGGCGCCTTCCAGCGCATAGGCGGTCGTCAGACCGCGACCGGCGCGCCGAGCAGCACGGCCGCCGCGCCGATCGCTCCGCACGCGAGCAACGTGAGCACGACTCCGCGGCGCACCACGAAGAGGAGCAGCACTGCGATCGCGAGCACCGCGAGCTGCCACCTCTCCTGCAGCGCGAGCGTCAGGGGGATCGCCGAGCCGAGGATCGCGCCGATCGCCGCCGGGCCGGCGCCGTCGAAGAAGCGGCGCACGTCGGCGTTCGCGAGCAGCCGGTCGAAACGCCGGGCGCCGACGAGCACGAACGCGAACGAGGGTGCGAACGCGACGACCGCGGCGAGGATCGCGCCAGGAACGCCCGCCGCCGCGTAGCCGACGACGGCGACCGTGTGCACGACCGGCCCCGGGGTCACCTGTCCGAGCGCGACAGCGTTGAGGAACTCGGTGTCGGTCATCCAGCCGTAACGCTCGACCGCGTCTGCCTGCATGAGCGGGATGATCACGAACCCGCCGCCGTACGAGAGCGCGCCGACCTTAAAGGCGACCCAGGAGAGCGAGGCGAGTGTGCCTCCGCTCACCGCGAGCAGGAGTGCCGGAAGCTGTGCGATCGACAGGCTGTTCCCGGCGAGTCGCCTCCATCCGACCTCGAGGAGCCCACAGCCGAGGAGCACGGCGACGAGCCAGGGGCCGAGCGTGGCCGCGGCAGCGCCGCCGAGCAGGATGTAGGCCACGAACCGCCACCGGCGCGCGTCGTCGGTCCGCGACCACACCGGGCCGAGAAGCAGCCACCCCGCGTGTACCGCGACCGCCGCGACGGCCGCACCGGCCCCCGCGCCCGCACCGCGGATCGCGTCCGGCGGGTCGCCGAGGAACAGCGCGGCCAGAGCGATGACGAGGACGAGCCCCGGCAGGATGAAACAGAGCCCGCCGACGACCGCACCGGCAACGCCGCGCGTCCTCCAGGCCGTGAAGATCGCGAGCTGGGTCGAGGCCGGGCCGGGGAGGAGGTTGGTCGCTGCCACGCCGTCCTCGAACTGCTCGGTGGGCATCCACCGCCGCCGGTCGACGACGAGATCGCGGAGCAGCGCGATGTGCGCCGGTGGCCCACCGAAGCCGATGGCGCCGATGCGTCCCCACTCGCGCGCGACGGCACCGAGCGTGGGCACGAGCGCCCGAGTCGGGATCATCGAGCGCCCACCCTAGCCGGGCCTCTCGTCTCCATGTGGTTATCGTCAGCGTCGTGACCGAGATGCGGCTCTACGACCTGCGCGTCACCGTCGAGCGCATCGAGGGGCGCTCGGTCTGCGGGCTCGAGGTCGGCGACTGGTTCGAGGTCACCGAGTCGAGCCGCGTGCGCATCCCGGACGGCAAGCACTTCTGCCTGTTCGCACTGCAGTCGGTGCTCGCGCTCCTCCCCGCGAAGATGCGGCGGCTCGCGGACGAGGATTGGCTCGAGCAGGACTCCCTCGTCGCCTGCCCTGATCCCGACGAGCGGCTCGTCATGCGCATCGAGCGGATCGGCGAGCGGACGCTGGTCACCGAGGAGCTCACGTAGCGGAGCTCGGGATCGGGCTCCGCACCGATCAGGAGCCCGCGGCGTACGAGGCGATCGCGCGTCGCGCGGAAGCAGCGGGCGTCGACGTCCTCTCCGTCTTCCACGATCTCCTCTACCAGCCGGCGATCGGGCCGCTCCTGCTCATGGCGCGCGTGACCGAGCGGATCCGCCTCGGGCCGGCAGCGCTGAATCCGTTCACGCTGCATCCGTACGAGATCGCCGGGCAGATCGCGATGCTCGACGCGGTGTCGAACGGCCGCGCGTATCTCGGGCTCGCAAAGGGTGCGTGGCTCGACCGGCTCGGGATCGAGGAGCCTCGGCCGCTCGCCGTCCTGCAGGAGGCTGTCGCGGTGATCCGCGCGCTGCTCGCCGGGGACACGTCCGGGTTCGACGGCACGCGCTTCGCGCTCACGCCCGGCACTGAGCTCGCCTATCCGCGGATCCGTGCCTCCGTGCCGCTGCTGGTCGGGACGTGGGGGCCCGAGACCGCCGCATGGGCGGGCACGGTTGCGGACGAGCTGAAGATCGGCGGGACGGCGAACCCGGAGCTCCTCCCGCTCGTGCGCGGATGGATCGGGAACGACCACGTCCGCGTCGTCACCGGCTGCGTCACCGTCGTCGACGAGGACGGCGACTGGGCACGCGAGCACGCGGCCGCGATGGTGCAGCCGTACCTCGACGTCGTGGCGCGGCATGACCCGACGCTCGACCCGGGCGAGCCGCCGGCGCTCGAGCGCTTTTGCATCGCGGGCACGCCGGAGGAAGTCACAGAACGCGTGCTCGAGCTGTGGGAGGTAGGAGCCGACCGGGTCGAGCTCGGCACGCCGCAGGGGAGGGCGCCGCTCGCGGGCGTCGAGCTCATCTGCGACCGGGTGCTCCCGCTGCTGCGCTGACCGCGTTCGCTACGGTGGGCCCATGACGAGCGTGACCGCCGCCGCGGTCGAGCAGCAGCTCGAGACGTACCGCGTCGAGCTCACCGCGTACTGCTACCGGATGCTCGGCTCGGTCGACGCCGAGGACGCGGTGCAGGAGACGTTCATCCGCGCCTGGCGCGCGCACGACCGCTTCGAGGGCCGCTCGGCGCTGCGCTCGTGGCTCTACCGGATCGCGACGAACGTCTGCCTCGACATGATCGACGCGAGGAAGCGCCGCGCGCGACCGATGGATCTTGGCCCGGCCGGCGAGCCGGTCGTCGAGAACCTGCGCACGCCCGACCAGCTCTGGATCGAGCCGATGCCGGATGCGCTCGTTGTGCCCGACGGCGATCCGGCGGACGTCGTCGCCGGGCGGGAGTCGGTCCGGCTCGCGTTCGTCGCCGCGCTCCAGCAGCTGCCGCCGCGTCAGCGTGCGGTGCTCATCCTCCGCGAGGTGCTGCGTTGGAAGGCGGCGGAGGTCGCCGAGCTCCTCGAGACAAGCGTCGCCTCCGTGAATAGCGCGCTCCAGCGGGCTCGGGCGACGCTCGAGGCGAGCGATGCGACGCCGTCGACGACGGCGTCGTCGGTCGAGGCCGCCGACGCCGAGCTCCTGCAGCGGTACGTCGCCGCGTTCGAGGCGTACGACATGGACGCGCTCACATCGCTCATCCGCGAGGACGCGACCCAGTCGATGCCGCCGTTCGACCTCTGGCTCACGGGCCGCGACGACATCTTCACGTGGTGGTTCGGGCCAGGTATCGGCTGCCAGGGCTCGCGGGTCATTCCCGTCGAGCCGGCGAACGGCGCCCCGGCGTTCGGCCAGTACAAGCCGCGCGAGGACGGCACGGGCCACGAGCCGTGGGCGCTCCAGGTGATCGAGATCGAGGACGGCGAGATCGTCGAGCTCACGTTCTTCCTGGACACCGAGAAGCTCTTCCCGCACTTCGGGCTGCCGTCTTCCCTCGACGCGTAGGTCGTTCAGCGCTCGGGCAGCACGTTCGTCAGACCCATGAGGTCGACGAGCTCCAGCAGTCGCTCGGATGCGCTTCGGAGCACGATGCTGCAGCCGTGGCGGCTCGCACCCAGCTGAAGCCGCGCGAGCGCGTCGACGGTCACCGCGTCGGCTTCGACTCCCTCCACGTCGCAAACCACCATCTCACCACTGCCTGGGAGGAGCGCGCAGACACGCTTGCAGAGGCCGGGGAGGTCGGAGCGCCGAATCGGGCCGCGGATGGCGAAGGCGACCTCGTGCGGCCCAGGCGCTCGGGGCATCGCCGGTAAGACCCCGCCGGCGTGCAGGGCTCATCGGCTCAGGTGTCCGTCGGTGACTACCCGAAGTCGAGTTCGCGAACGCGGTCGATGTGCTTCTGGTTGAGCTCGATGCCGAGCCGGTAGAACGCCGTGAGCCTCTCGAGATCCTCGACCGACATCCGCGCGAGTGTTGCGCGCGCCTCGTCTCCGAGCGGTCCCCAGATCGGAGCTGCTCGCTCGGCCAGCAGCGGCGTGACTTCGACGATCACCTGCCGTCGATCAACGGCGTCGCGTACCCGTCGTGCATAACCGGCTCGCTCGAGCCGGTCGAGCACGGAGGTCACCGCCGCGGTCGTGAGCCCGCTCAGCTCCGCGAGCCTGGTCGCGTTCATCGGCCCCTCGTTGTCGACGATGTTGAGGCAGCGCAGATCGGTACGGTTGATACCGAGCTTCTCCCGAGCCACCTCGTCGAATGCCTCGTTCGCCGCCTCGTGAGCTCGGGCCAGGTGGATGACGTCGTCGACCAGCGTCTGTCGCTTTTCTCTTGACACGTTAGTAATCCATTTGATTAGATAATCGCCGTATCAGACTACCACCGAGTGCGGCCGCGGGAACAAACGCGGCCGCCGATGAGTTTTAGGGGGCTTAGCCGTCAGATGGAGAACGCAACCGAGGGGGCAGGATGTCCGAGCACGTGAGTGGAAACGACGCGGGTCTCGATCGGCTCGCAGCGCACGAACGCCTGTCCACCGGAGCGCTCGCGAGCTGGATGCGCGCGTGCGCGTCGCACCCGTGGCGCGTGATGCTCGCGTGGGTCGGGATCATCGTCACGCTGATCGTCCTCGTCATGACGGTAGGCGGGAGCCTGAAGGACGAGTTCGAGATCCCGGGCTCGGACACGCAGCG
>FKKE01003860.1_pt1 | contig 12739 bp, 11 predicted proteins | sample 1106331 | NCBI WGS metagenome assembly FKKE01 (sample SAMEA3931202, study PRJEB13176) | freshwater metagenome | biome: Drinking water system; feature: drinking water; material: freshwater | place: China | collected 2013-02-06 | reverse complement strand
CGAATAATTTTATGTCACTAGAAGATGGCTTAAGAGGTTTGATTTTGCAATAAATTGATTGTTTGTTGCCAAGCTGAAGGATTTCCAACCATTACACATTCTTCAACATGTTTTTTGTCAGTTTCTTCAGGTGTTAAGCGATGGAACTTTTTGCCAAAAACTGTACCAATAGTAGCCCCTGCTTCATGAGCAATTAATATGGCTGCTTCAATATCATAAATTTTAGTAGTTCTTGAAAAGTCTACATAAAGTGGACTTATACCGGCCGCAACGTAGCATATTGATAAAGAAGCAAGGCCAATGTTTCTCATTCTGTAAGCATGTTGTTGTAAAAGAGTAAGTTTTTCAGTAAATGTGATAAATTCTTTATTGTGTGTTACGAATTGTCGTGAGTTGGGTGGTTCATAAAAGACGAAAGAAAAATCGTCGTCAATCAAGTTATTACCGACAGTAATCTTTTTAGAATTAAGGAATGCGCCTCCGCCTTTTTTTGCATGATATACATCGTTTGTAATAGGGTTTATTACAACTCCAAATATAACTTCGTTTTTGTAGTTTAGGGATATGCAAGAAGCAATCTCTGGAAGTCCTCGAACAAAATGCTTTGTACCATCTAAGGGATCGACTCTCATGATAACTGGGCCATTTCCGGCCCTTTCCGCTTTCTCTTCAGAATCAATTGTTAATTCTTTAGAATATTTAAAAAGCAATTTATCTATTAGAAACTTACCAATAGCATGGTCGACTTTTGTCGTGATGTCTTGTATACCGCTACTGCCTCTAATTTTTTTATGGCACTTCCTATAATCTGTAAACTCCCGATTAACTTTTTGGGAAATATGTGCGGCCAGACTAAGTATATCTTGCTCTATGTTTTTTAATTGGTTCTGCATTAATTTTTATGAAGGGCTTTTTTTAGCGACTCCCGAGACTTAATGGATGCGACAAAGTTATTTTTAATTATTGTTAATTTTGTTTTTTGTACGGCGAAAGAATTTTCAGGTAAGTCTTTGGCTATTAAAGTATTTGGTCCGACAAAACTTCCTTGGCCAATTTTGACACCCGGCATTAAGTTTGCCGAAACACCGATGCGTACGTTTGACCCAATGATAGCACCGACTTTGTTTCGTCCAGTATCAATTAGATCATCTTTTACAATAACTTTAATATTTTTTTCATCGAGTCTAAGGTTTGCTGTAAGCGCGTTAGACCCCAGAGAAATGTTGTCTTCAAAAACCGAGTCGCCGACATAGTTTTTATGAAGCCATACATTGCTTTTAAAGTAACTTCTGGCAACTTCGGTCGCGAAACCTATTACAGATCCTTCACCAATCATCGATTCTCTAATGAGCGCGTTATTCCCAACAACGACATTTTTTCCTAGATATGCTGGTCCGCTAATGACAGCTCCTTCGAAGACTTTGACACCATCTTCAATTAACACCGGACCCTTTATGTGTGCAAACTTCGAAATTTGAGCACTTTTGGAGATTTTTTGACCCTTAATGCTGGCAAGAAAAAAGTCCATGACGTCCAAAACATGCCATGAATATTTTATGGTAGCCCACTTCCCATTATATTTTAAAGCTTGAAATTTCTGACCACTTTTCATTAAGTTATCAAGCGCTACCTCATAAACATCGTCCTTACTGCTTTTTGCTTTTGGTAGCGCATCGGTTATAAGTGATGCTTGGGGAAAATAGTGAAAAACCAAGTTAACATAGTCTGACGGCTCGTTTCCTTGACCTGGTTTTTCCACAATGCCTGTAATATTTTCTCCGCTCAGAGTTAGGTATCCTCCAGGAAAGTAGGCTGAAGTTTTATAAGCGGCGATTGCGCAAGCACCCTCTTTTAGTAGCTGGTTGTGCTTTTGTCTAAAGTTTTCATAGAGGCTTTCTTCGAAATAGTCATTAGCGTTAAGAATCAAGAGTTGGCTGGTAGGCCTTATAAGCTTAGAAGCAGATAGAATGGCTCCTGCCATACCTGTGCCACTTTGAGGTGTTATGTGAACTATCTTGGAATTAATGAGCTGGCCGATTTTTGTGAATTTTGTCTGGAAACTAGAGTTTGTAACAACAACAACTTTTTCTGGATTGAGAGACATTAAGTGTGGTATGTGGATTTCTAAACTTGTTTTTCCCAAAAAAGGGTAAAGGTTCTTTTCATTCAAAGGAAAAAACCTAGAGCTTGCGCCTCCAGCTAAGATAATTACGCTCAAGGTAGTCATAGAGATATAGTATCACGAATTGATAGGTTGCCTCGAAATATAGACCCAATAGGCGATATAATATGCATATCTTGTATGAAGACTTGGGTTAAAAACATTCATTTTATGGGTATTGGCGGTAGCGGCATTTCAGGAGTAGCTGCGCTTGCCGGAAAAATGGGCTACAGTATTAGCGGCTGTGACTTGGAAAAAGCGAGTGCTTATGTAAAAAACATCACTAAAGGTCATGATGCCTCACATGTAGCAGGTGTCGACTTGGTAGTTGTCTCACCGGCTATTTTTTACCAAAACGCTCATCACGCTGAAGTTTTGGAAGCAAAAAAACAAAACAAGCTTATTACTTGGCAAGAATTTGTTGGCAACTACTTACACAACGGCAAGCGTGTTATTTGTGTTTGTGGCACTCATGGCAAATCGACAACAACGGCAATGGTGGGCAAGCTTTTGGAAGATGCTGGTTTGGATCCGACTGTTTTAGTCGGTGCAAAGGTGCCTCAATGGAGTGGTAATTCCCGCTTTGGCAAAGGAAAATATTTTGTAACAGAGGCAGACGAGTTTTTTGATAACTTTTTGCACTACACACCCGACATAATTATTTTGAACAATATTGAATTTGATCACCCAGATTTTTTTAAAAGTAAAGAAGCTGTTTTCACCAGTTTCCAAAAGTTTATTGACAAACTAAAGGGAACAAAAATGTTAATAGTTAATGACGATGACCTGGGTGTAAGAAAGTTAATAAGTAAGCTAAACCTTAATGATGTAAAGCTTGTTAAATATCGAATGGCAAAAAGTGAAGTTTTTAACTTGCACCTCAAAGTTTTCGGCCGACAAAATGTTCAAAATGCCTTAGGTGTACTGGCGCTCGGCAAAGAGCTAAAAATTCCTGTGACCGACATAAAAATGTCACTTAGTGGTTTTACCGGTATAACAAGGCGTATGGAGTTAATTTATAAGAGAAAGGGTATAAAAGTTTACGACGATTATGCCCATCATCCGACAGCAATTTTGGCAACTCTCGAAGGCTTACGTGAGCAGTTTCCAAAGACTAGAATTTGGGCGATTGTCGAACCGCATGGCTATTCTCGCACAAAAGCTTTACTACCAGCCTATGCGCATGTATTTGATGCTGCTGACAAAGTAATTGTTGGACCTATTTTTAAAGCACGTGATAAAGAGGACTTTGGTTTGTCCCCACAAAGCATTGTTAACGTCTCACTACATAAAAGTGCCATCAGCGCTTTATCATTTGCTAAAATTAGCCAGCTGGTTAACGCTGAGGTGAAATCAGGAGATATTATTTTAGTTATGGGAGCCGGTAAAAGTTATTTATGGGCAAAAAATCTTTTAAAAAATTAACAACACTGGGCGTCGGTGGGCCAATCAGTCATTTTTTTGAAGTGGCCACATCTGCAAAAATTCCTGAAGTTGTTGCGTTTGCCAGGAAAAATAAACTTAAGGTTTTTGTTATTGGCGAGGGTAGTGACATTTTGGTTAGCGACCAACCCTTTAAGGGTGTAGTCATAAAGTACACAGCGAGTGGTGTTACTTTTTCTTCGCAGGGGGAAGAGGTAATTGTAAAAGCAGAAAGTGGACTTTCTTGGGATGACCTGGTGGCGAAGTGTGTTGGTCAAGACTTACAAGGTATTGAGTGCCTGTCTGGTATACCAGGAACTGTAGGAGCAGCACCAGTTCAGAATATAGGGGCTTATGGTCAAGAAATTAAAGATGTTTTTGTTGAATTAACGGCTTACGATACTAAACTTTCTAAATTTGTAGTGCTTACGAGAGACCAGTGCCACTTTAGTTATAGGGAAAGCGTTTTCAAAACAAAAATATACTGGCAGCGATTTATTATTACCGATGTTACTTTGAAATTAAAAAAAAACGCCTCACCACAGATTAATTATGCGTCTTTAAAAGAGTACCTCGGAACTAGTAAGAACACCCCATTTAGCTTAGCAACCGTAAGACAGGCGGTTTTAAAAGTGCGCTCGAATAAATTTGAAAATTATAAAAAAGTGCCCAATGCAGGCTCTTTTTTTAAAAATCCTACATTAACCAAAAAACAGCTTACGAAGCTCCTTAAAACGCACCCTAATATTCCTTGTTATCAAAACGAAGATGGTACTTACAAGTGTTTTGCTGGTTGGTTTATAGAACAAGCTGGTTGGAAAGGCAAAAGTCACAAAAACGCTGCAGTATCACCAAACCATGCACTCATTCTTATTAATCCACATGGCAAAGCAAAAGCACAGGATATTTTGACGCTTTCTAACTTTATTGTGGCAGATGTTTTTGAAAAATTTGCAATAAAGTTAGAACGTGAGGTGCAACTTGTAAACTTTGATAATGCAAAAGTATAAGGATAAAAAAGTAGCGATTTTAGGCCTCGGTTTAGAAGGCAAAGACGTATTGGTCTTTTTGCAAGCGCAAGGAGCGAGTGTGGCTGTGTTTGATGAAAAACCGTTCAAAAACTTGGACATCAAAGGTGTAAATGTGTCTGGCGTACGTTTTTTTTGTGGTAATGCGTACGATTTGAGTAAAATTGGTAGCTACGACATTATTGTTCGCTCTCCGGGTGTATATAGATATCTGCCCGAAATAATTGCTGCAGAAAAGAGTGGTTGCCAAATTACTTCGCCCATTAATATTTTTTTGGAACTCTGCCCCGCTAAGACCGTGGGAGTTACTGGTACCAAGGGTAAGGGTACAACTTCAACATTAATTTATGAAATTCTTAAAACGACAGGTTTTAGGGTTCACCTTGCGGGTAATATTGGTAAACCATTTTTAACACTACTGCCCGGTCTCAGCAAAAAAGATTGGGTAGTTTTGGAACTGTCATCATTTCAATTAATTGATATTAAAAAAAGCCCAAATATTGCCGTAGTGCTTAATATCACAGTAGACCATCTTGATTGGCACAAAGACAGAAAAGAATATGTAAACGCCAAGAAGAGTATTGTTGTGCATCAAAAGTCGGGAGACGCTGCAGTTATTAATGGTAATTATCCGGAGGTTAAAAAATTTGGCAAACTGGGAAGCGGTAAGAAGTTTTATTTTGGTAACTCTCAAAAGCTCTCTGGCGCTTTTGTTACCAGAGGACAAATTTTTGTTGGCAAGTCATTTATTGGTGAAACAAAAGACCTACTTCTTAAAGGCAAACACAATTGGGAAAATGTCTTAGCTGCTTCACTAGCAGCAAGGCTAGCGGGTGCCTCTTTGGTTGCTATAACAAAAACGGTGTTTTCATTTAAGGGTTTGGAACACCGCTTAGAGCTTGTTGGCAATTTTAAGGGTAAAGGATATTATAACGATTCTTTCTCAACCAACCCCCAAACAACAATTGCGGCAGTTTGGGCTTTTAAGGAACCCATAACCATTATTCTTGGAGGTTTTGACAAACATCTAAACTACAATGTAATGGGTAGGCAAATTGCGCGCTCAACTGTACAAAACTGTGTACTTATTGGTGATATAGCTGGAAAAATCAAGAAAGCATTAATTGCAGCAAAGTTTAGAGGAGCAATTATTGAAATGGGTTATGTCGATATGGTTGCTATTGTCAGGAAATGTCATCAGATTACACCAACTGGTGGGGTAGTAGTTTTGTCACCAGGGTCTTCAAGTTTTGATATGTTTGAAAATTACAAAGAACGCGGCTACGCTTTTAAAAAAGCTGTTAAAAATCTATCAAAACTTACCACCTAGCCTCTGCAGTAAACTTTTTATAAGCAGCCATAATACTTTGTGTAACCGGTCCTGGTAATCCTTTTGCAACTAACTTTTTGTCAATTCTGACAACGGGCATAACTTCCTTATTGGTTGCCGTTAGGAAAACTTCGTCTGCACTAAGTAAGTCTTGTATAGTAACTTTGTGCTCACCAAAAGTGGCGATATTCTTACAAAGCTTAATAACTAATTCTCTTGTAATACCAGGGAGAGTGTCTTCGTGGGGTGTGGTCACCTGACCTTTTTTAACAATAAAAACATTACTAGTTACACCTTCGAGAACGTCATTACTCTTCTTATTAACATATATAGCTTCAAGGGCGTGAGCCTTTTGGGCATGTAAAATCGCCTTAATACCAAATGTATAATTGAGACTTTTTGCTTGCGGATTTTCGCGACTATACTCAAATGTAATAGCCGAAACTCCCTTTTTATAGAAACTAACGGGATACAAATGTCTATCATTAACCATAACTATAAGTGTCGGTTTACCACTTGGGGTAAGGGAGTCGTTACTTTGACCGCCTGTTACAACAATTCTTACAGTTTTCTCGTGACCATTAAGATTCTTTTTAATGGTAGCTAATATGATCTCGGCTATTTTTTTGGAAGACGAAGGAAGTGAAAGGCCAATAAGTTTTGCAGACTTTCTAAGACGTGCCAGGTGTTTTGTTAAAAGAAAGGGCTTGCCACCTTTATAAGTTACCAAAAAGTCAAAAACGCCCCAACCGCGTATGAAGCCTAAGTCGTGTACGCCTACAACCGCATTGGATTTCTTAACAAAACTACCATTAACGTAGTAAAGTGGTTGTGTCATAAAAACTTCTGAAATTGTACACCCGGTAAGCCCGTTGACCAAAATAGAAATTGCTTAAAATACCTTTTTCGTTACAAATCAGGCACGAGCTGCTAGAATAAGTCTTCTATGGGCATAAAAAACATAGTTCTTATACATGGCTGGGGGGCTTCTGTCGAGAAACTTATGGCCCTTAAGGCAAATTTACAAAAGTTGGGGTGGAGCGTTTACCTTCCGGAGCTTCCGGGATTTGATGCTAAAGCTCCAAAAACACCTTGGAAACTGAACGACTATGTGAGTTTTGTTTACAAAGAAGCTAACAGCATCTTTAAAAATGGCTATTTTGTTTTTGGTCATTCTTTTGGTGGTCGGGTTGCAATTCGTATGGCAACTCAAGAGTTAAAGCAGGTTAGAGGTATCATCCTTTGTGCAGCCGGGGGTATTACAAGAAGCGCAGGAATAAGACGCTTGTTTTTTTTGGTACTTGCCAAAGTGGGTAGGTTGTTTATGGTAATACCGCCACTTGCCAGCGCTTTTAAAGACTTGCTTTATAAACTGGCGCGCGAGAAAGATTATTACAAAACCAGTGGGGTTATGCGGGTAACATTCAGAAATATTGTGGGCGAACCGGTGGGTGGTGAAGTTTCGGCAATTAGTAAACCAACCCTGGTTTTATGGGGTAAGATGGATAAGATGACTCCTTTGGCAGATGCATATAAACTTATTGGAAAGTTGAAAAAAAAATTGGTTAAGAGCGTATTTTTTGATAAATATGGTCATACCTTGCCATATGACAACTCGCTACAAGTTGCCCAAGAAATAGACACATGGTACAAATTGCTGACATAGTCCTTATTCTTATTTGGTTGCCTCAAATTATTTACCAACTTTTGGTTTTCCTCTACTGGCTGCAAGACAAAGAATACCGCTGGGATAGATTTGCTGATTTCTTAAACTCTGCTGATAGTGCGCATAAACTTAACTTATTACATATTGCTCTTAAGCTTGCTGCTATTGTTATTTTTGCTTCGCTTAATAATTTTTACATAGGCATATTTACAGTTTTTCTTATTATTGATTTTGGAGTTTTGCTCGCAGTCATGGGCGAAGGTATTAGAAGACCTGTATTTACAACTCGAGCACGCCGAGTTTTGTACACACCAATTATTTTATTGACTGTCATTTTACTACTCGCCTTTAAGGGGTATATGACCGCAGCGACCACTCTTTTATTGGGCGAGATGTTTGCAATATTTGGTTTAGGTGTGGGCGTTTATTGGACATCACTCTTAGTTAACAAAGCAAAAATAAGGGAAAAGGCTATTGCGCAGGCTATGTTAGCAAAACTTAAGCCACTTGTTATTGGGGTTACTGGAAGTTACGGCAAAACAACCACTAAAGACTTTATTTATACTTTACTTACCCAAAATGCTAAAAGTCTCAAGACGCTAGAAAATCAAAACACAGACTTTGGCATTATTAGGCGCATTATTAATAGTTTAACTTCTGGTACGCGCTATTTTGTTGTTGAGATGGGTGCATATCGGCGAGGTGAAATAAAGAAACTTTCCGACCTTGCTAAACCAAGAATCGGCATTATTACCGGTATTGAAGCACAACACCTGGCGCTTTTTGGTAGTCTACAAAACATTTTGGAAGCCAAGTTTGAACTTATTGAGGCCTTGCCACACGGTGGCATTGCAATATTTAATTTAACAAATAGCTATTGTAAGGCACTTTTTATAAAAGCGCGCAGCTTGAAAACTCATTTGCAAGTTTACGCTTATGCTCCTTACAAGAAGGGTGTGAGACTTTCTGAAGATTGCATGTATTTTCATGTTGCGAGGGAAACTGAAGCGGGTATAGATTTTAATATTTTTTGGCAAGGTCAAAGACAGGCCTTAAGTGTGCCTATTCATGGCAAACATTTTCTTGAAAACGTTACTGGCGCTTTGTTGGTAGCTAAACTTTTGGGTATGTCATGGAGTCAAATAAGGGTTGCTCTAAGCAAACTTCGGTTGCCTGAAGGTGTTATGCAGATATCTCATCTTAGGAGAGGCATTACTTTAATTGATGACTCACACAATTTAAGCCCCACGAGTTTTTTAAGTGCTATTAATTACCTTGGTGTTTATCATAAAAGGAAAATAGTCCTTAGTCCGGGTGTAATAGAATTGGGACGGGAAACACTAACCACCCACCAAATGATTGGTAAGGCAGCAAGGGGTAAAGTTAATACAGTTATTCTAACAGCCCAAGAACCGTATAGGGCTTTTAAAAATGGTTTTTTGGGTGGCCAGCTATATTTTGCTGACAAACCCAAGAAAGTTATCACTTTACTTGCCAATATTTTTAAGGCAGGCAATTGTGTTTTACTGTTGGAAGGTCGCCAGCATAAAATGGTATACGATTACATTAAGAGTCTAAAGTTATGATGCGCCCTATCGCTATTTCGCTTTCGCCCAATACTCAAGTAGATGACTTTTTTTTAGCTTTTAGAACATTTGTTAACCCTCTAAGTTTTTTGGGCAACTTGCAAACCAACAAACTGGAGAGTTCTTTAGCTCGGATGCTTGGTAAGGGTTTTAACGTGGTTGCTTTAGATGCGGGAAGAAGCGCTTTTTTTGTGATTTTGCAAGCACTAGGAATTGGTAAGGAGCATACGGTTTGTATCCAAGCTCTAACTTGTGTTGCAGTACCGAACGCGATTATGTGGGCAGGGGCAAGTGTGTCGTATGTAGATATTGATAATAGTTTCAATATGGACCCAAACGACTTGGCAAGTAAGATAACTGCAAAAACTAAAGCTGTCGTAATTCAGCACACTTTTGGTATACCTGCTAATGTGGCAGCAATAGCTCAGGTAGTAAAAAGGGCAGAGGAAAAATTTGGTAAGAAGATTTTCATTATTGAAGATTGTGCCCACGCCCTTGGAGCAACTATTGGTATTAGAAAAGTTGGCACTTTTGGTGATGCTTCTTTTTTTAGTTTTGGCCGGGACAAAGTAATATCGAGTGTTTTCGGGGGAGCGGTGGCAACTCGTAACCCCGCTATTTTTACGGCTATAGTGAAGCAAGCCTCCAAACTTAGCTTGCCAAGTATTTTTTGGCAAATAAGACAACTACTTCACCCCATACTTTTTCACTTAACAGTTTTACCCTTTTACTTTTTAGGTGTAGGTAAGGTGACACTAGGTAAACTGGCTCTTTTTTTACTACAGAAGATTGGTATTCTATCACTACCTGTTTCACCTGAGGAAAAACAAGGTAAAAGACCGCAAAGTTTAGCCAAAAGAATGCCAAACGCTCTAGCAGTACTTGCCATTGGGCAGCTTGGAAAACTTGAAAAGTTTAACAGTAATAGAAAACACCTAGCCAAGTTTTATCAAAAAAACTTGGTGGGTACACATTTTAAGTTTTTGCAAAAGGTAGGCAGTGGTACTATTTGGCTGCGTTTTCCTGTGCTTACTGATAAACCCAAGAAGCTTTTAAACTACGCCCGAAAAAGCCATATATTATTAGGTAATTGGTACGATAGTCCTGTGACACCAGCACCTTCTCTGGCAACAGTCGGTTACCGATGGGGGAGTTGTAAGAAGGCGGAGAGCGTAGCTCGCAGAATAATTAATTTGCCCACCTATCCGGAGCTTAGTCAAAAGGATGCGCAATCTGTGGTTGATATATTAAAGACATGGCAAAATTTGTAAGCACTATTATTAACGACAAAAATGTTTGGGAGAGGTTCGTACTATTAAATAAACCTCAGTCATTTTTACAATCGTGGAACTGGGGTGAAACGCAAATATATTGTGGTGCAAAAGTCTTGCGTTTGGGAATATTTAAAGGCCATAAGCTTGTTGGGGTTGCTCAAATTATTGAGCAGGTTGCCAAGCGGGGTAAACACATGTTAATTCCAGGTGGACCACTAATCGATTGGGATAACTCCGAGCTTGTTAGCTTCTTTTTGGACGACATAAAACGCTTGGCTAGAAAAAGTGGTGTTTGGTTTGTACGTCTTAGGGCTGAACTTCCCGGCTCCTCGGAAAATAGGGCCAAGTTTCGCCGTTTGGGTTTTGTTAAAGCGCCTATGCATTTACATGCAGAAAACACTTGGCTTCTTGACATTAACCCTCAGGGCGGTGAGGACCAACTACTCGCAGACATGCGAAAAACCACTAGATACTTGGTCAAAAAGAGCTTGACATACGGTTTTGAGCTTGTGAAAACTAATGATGTGAAAAAGTCACAAGTGCTTTTTGAGTTACAAAAAGACACGCTAAAGCGTCACAAGTTTGTTGGTTTTTCGAAAAATATATTTGAGGGCCAACTGGCAACTTTTGGTAAAGATAACGAAGCCGAGCTTTATATTGGTAGCTATAACGGCAAATTTCAAAACGCAGCAATTATTATTTACTACGGCGACACCGCCTATTATCATCATAGTGCATCAAGTGATACGTCAAAAAATATACCAATAGCTTACTATTTACAATGGCGTGTTATTCAAGAGGCCCGAAAGCGGGGGCTAGCGCATTATAACTTTTGGGGTGTTGCACCTTCTGACAATCCCAGACATCGATTTTATGGTGTAACACTTTTCAAAAAGGGTTTTGGTGGTAGGCAAGTGGATTTTTTGCCCGCGCAGGATTTACCTATTTCACCACTTTACTTTTTGACCTACATATTTGAAATGAGTCGCAAAGTGTTAAGACGCTTGTAGTATTATTATATAAATGGTCGGTTCACTCACACTCCCATTATCTTTAGGGTTACTTATTTTTTCATTTATAGTAACCAGTATTTTAATAGTACCTTTTATCGATTTACTTTACCGTTATAAACTGATTCGCAAAAAGGAAGCACCAAGGCGTGGTAAAGTGCCGCTTTTTGATAAGCTCCACGATAAAAAAGCTGGTACACCTGTAGGTGGGGGCATTTTAATTATTTTGGTGGTGGCTGTTATTTTTGGACTACTTTTTCCATTTGCTTCAAGAATGGGTGTTTTTATAACAAGTGCTTATAACTTTCGTGATGAAGTGTTTGTTATCTTTTTCACACTTTTAACCTTTGGCCTTTTAGGACTGTCGGATGATCTTATAAAAATATTCGGTAAACCCAGGCAAGGCGAACTAGGTATGTGGGTAGGTCTACCCAGGAAACAGAAATTTGTTATTCAATGGATATTGGGTTTTACAATCGGCCTTATTTTATACAAAAGACTTGGTATTGAGTTTTTACACATACCCCTTGTTGGTTCTGTTATTGATTTGGGTTTTTGGTATGTACCATTTGCAGCTTTCATTATTGTTACTTTTACAAATGCTTTTAACATTACAGATGGTTTGGATGGTCTCTCATCGGGGTTATTGGTTATTTGTCTTGGTGCTTTTGCAACTATTGCAGCAACGAGTCTTGATACACCTTTGTCTTTGTTTATCATGATTTGGATAGGTGCGCTTATTGCATTTTTGTATTTCAATATTTGGCCTGCACGAATTTTTTTGGGCGACACCGGTGCTCTTGCTTTTGGTGCAATGTTGGCGGTCATCGGTCTTTTGACTGGTAGCATTGTTGCGCTTATGGTAATTGGTGGCATTTTTTTGGTCGAACTAACTTCGTCTGCTGTGCAAATTATTTACTGGCGCATATTTAATCGACCACTTTTTCCACTTGCGCCTTTGCATCATTCTTTTTTAGCTGGCGGTTGGGAAGAACCCAAAATTGTCATGCGCGCTTGGCTTGCAGGTATAATGCTTGCCATTTTTGGCCTCTGGCTTGCGACTATATAGCTTTGACTATCAAATTGCAAAAACAACAAAAACACATAGACAGAGGCTTTTTTGGCCTCACGGTCTTTTTTGCTACTTTAGGACTACTAGTCATAGCTGATGCTTCATATCCACTCGCAATTAAAGACTTTAATAATCAATTTTATTTTGTGTCCAAGCAGTTTTGGGCAGTTCTTGTGGGCATGGTCTTGTT
>FKKE01003623.1_pt1 | contig 12740 bp, 12 predicted proteins | sample 1106331 | NCBI WGS metagenome assembly FKKE01 (sample SAMEA3931202, study PRJEB13176) | freshwater metagenome | biome: Drinking water system; feature: drinking water; material: freshwater | place: China | collected 2013-02-06 | reverse complement strand
ATTATCCAGCCGCTGATCCAGGCGATGAGCTTCGGGCTGAGCGCACCCGATATGGCCCGCGGCCAGTACTGGATTCATCCGGCGCTGCCCGGCGTAATCGCGGAGCGGCAGATCGGGGGCATGGTGGAGGTGGTGAGCGCCACGGTGACGGCGTCCACCGAACCGCACCCCCAATTCGGGATCACCGGCGAATTTCGGGTCGCCGACGGCCAAGCGCTGTTGGGCGACAATCTCGTGCGGTCCCAGAATTTGGTGGGCACGATTTTCGTGGAACCGGGCCGGCTGCGGATCCCGTCGTTCAGCGGCGACTATGGCACGATGCATATCGGCCACGGGAAGGTGCTGGTGTCCTTTCTCGAAGCGGGGCCGTGGCTGGAACTGGATTTGACCGGCGACATGACAGTGGCCAACCTGGTGAGCTATTTGGCGACCTCGGTGCAGTCGCCGCGCGTGTCGCAGTTCCTGGCCTCCGTGCGGAACATTCAGGGCGTCGCCGTGCCGACCTTCCGCTTGGTCGGGGCGCTCAATCAGCCCGGCGGCATCACGTTCGTGGGCGGGGAGGTGCAGGCCCAGGATGTCAGCTTCGACACGTCCGCGTTTCCGTCCCGCGTGACGGGCGTCGAGGGCCGTCTGAAATTCTCGCAGGGCGGGACGACGTTCGAGGATATTGCCGGCCGCGTCGGGACCAGCCGGTTCCGTGTCAATGGCACGGTCACCGCCGGCCGGGCGGGGGCCTTCGAGGATTTCACCATTCACGTGATCGGGGAGACGACGGAACTCGTCAAATTCCTGCCGGCCTCGGCGTCGTCGACGGTGTCCTCATTCATCCGGGGGCCGGTCGCTATGTCGCTGGCCCTGTCGGGGCTGTCGGATACGCCGCATCTGCGCGCGCAGGCCACCTTAACGGACGCGACGTTGAATCTCCCCTGGGCGGGGGAGAAACCGGCGAACGCGCCCGCTCAGTTGGAAGCCGAAGGGGACATCACGCCAAACGGGCTGGTCGTGCGCCAGGTCGACACGGTCTTGAATCCGCTGCGGCTCAGCTTGAAGGGGAAGCTCGTGTTCGGGGATCGGTTTTCCATTGACGCGTCATTGGCCACGGGGACGGTGGCCCTATCGAGCTTGCCGGAGTGGTTGAACCGCGGCGGGCTCGAGGCGGGGAATCTGGAAATTTCCCTCGACGTCAAAGGCACCGAACCGGAGTGGACTACCTGGTACACGACGGGATGGGTGGCACTGACCAATGGCTTGATGAGCGTAAAGGGAGTCGACGGGCCGCTTCAGGATCTTTACCTGCGGCTCAAGCTGATCCGCAACGGGGCCGAACTCAAGCAACTGACGTTCAAGCTGCTCGACAGCGATCTGACCCTGTCGGGGACGTTGCGCAATTGGGACACCAAGCCGGCGCTGACGGTGAAGATCGATTCGTCGCGGCTGGATCTGGAACTCTTGGTTCCGAAGGAAGGGCGCTCGCCGGTCCGCGATTTCCTGGAGCTGTTGGCGGACAAGGCCCAGGTGGCGGCCGCGGCGACGATTGAGCGCGGCACCTACAAGAGCTTGCGGGTCTCAGGCTTGTCCGCCCGCATCGCCGTCGAAAACGGGGTGCTCGACGTCGACCGGATCAACGCGCGCTCGGAAGGGGGACACATCTCCGGCCGCCTGGTCGTCCAGTTGCCGAAGGACCAGCCGGCCGAAGCCGAAGCGACCGTCCGTTTAGCAGGCATTCCGTTCGAAGAACTCTCGCGGTTGACGGGCGCCCAGGAACATCTGATGACGGGAGAGGTGCGACTTGCGGCCACGATCCGCGGGCATGGCCGCAATCCACACGGCATCTATCCCACCCTGTCCGGCGACGCGGAGGTGACGGTCAGCGAGGGGCGCCTGTTCAAGTCCCACAAGCGGACCATCTGGAAGATTCTCGGCATCCTCAACCTGCCGGCGGTGCTGCAGGGGCAAATCGACCTGGAAAAGAACGGGCTGCCGTTCGACAAGGTGACCGGCTCCTTCGCGATGCGGAACGGGTTGGTGGAGGCGCACAAGATCGCCATCGACAGCCCGGTGATCAAACTGAGCGGCGCGGGCAACTATGATTTGCCGACGGACCAACTTGACATGGTGTATGCCGTCAGTCCGTTCGGCTCCTATTCGAAGATGATCCAGAATGTGCCGCTGTTCGGCCGCTTCTTCGCGGGCGAGCGGACGGGGATCACCACGGCCTTCTTCCAGGTCAAGGGCGCGCTGGATGATCCGGAAGTGACGTACATGCCCATGAAGTCCTTCAAGGAGGGCTTGAGCAGCTTGGCGACGCTGGCGTTCGACGTCTTGCGCAACACGTTCCGCATGCCCAGCGATTTGTTGTCCGGCGACAGCGAGAAGGCCGAGCCGGGCACCGGGGATGGCGGCGGCCCCACTGCGCCCAACAACTTGTATTGAGGGAACCTGCATGCTAGCATCGAACACGCAGGGTCATCACACCTTTCCGCTCACCTCGAACATGGAGTTTGCCTGTGCCGACGGCTGACCTCGCGACGCTGTTCTACGTCGCCAGTGAACAGGACTCGAATCTTTACTACGCCACCCGCTTCATGGCGCCCGATCCCTTTCTCTACCTGGAGGTCAAGGGCGAGCGCCTCCTGGTGATGAGCGATCTGGAGATGGATCGCGCCCGTTCCCAATCCTCCGTGGATCGGGTGTTGTCCTACTCCGACTACGAGCGCCAGGCCAAGGCCGCCGGCGTCGAACGGCCGGGGCCGATGGACATCGCGCATGCCGTCCTTTCTCAGGCCGGGGTCCGTGACGTGCAAGTGGCGGTCACGTTTCCCTTCGGCCATGCGGTGCGGTTGCAGGAGTTGGGATATCGCGTCGCGAGCAAGCCCGATCCGTTCTATGAACGACGGGTCGTCAAGTCGGCGGAGGAAGTGGCGGCGATCGAGGCGGCGCAGCGGGCCACGGAACAGGCGGTGGCCGCGGCCCACGATCTCCTCCGCCGTGCCACGCCCCGCGAGGGGCGCCTGTGGGTGGACGGGGAGCCCGTCACCTCGGAAGGCATCAAGAAATTGATCAACGTCGCGCTGATGGAGCAGGAGTGCATCGCGCAGCATACGATTGTGGCAGGCGGCGAACAGGCCTGCGATCCGCACCATGAAGGGGAGGGGCCGTTGCCCGCCGACCGCAGCATCATCTTCGACGTCTTCCCCCGATCGGCGCGAACCCGCTACTTCGCGGACATGTCGCGTACGGTGTTGCGAGGGCAGGCATCGCCGGAGTTGCGGCGGTTGTATCAGACGGTGAAGGACGCGCAGGAAGAGGCCATCGACCAGATTCGCGACGGGGCCGATGGAGCGAAAATCCATCAGCGGATTTGCGAGCGGTTCGACGCGGCCGGGTATCGGACGGGACTCGTGAACGGCCGGATGCACGGCTATTTCCATGGGACCGGCCATGGGGTCGGCCTGGACATTCATGAGGCTCCGCGGATCAGCCGGACTGGCTCGATTTTGCAGGAAGGACATGTGGTCACGGTGGAGCCGGGCCTGTATTATCCCGGTCTCGGCGCCGTGCGCATCGAGGATATGGTGTTGGTGACCAAGGACGGATGCCGCAATCTCACGCGGTATCCCAAGCAATTGATTCTGGACTAGGCGAGACGTCGGTCGGGCGTTCACGATTCGGTTGTCAGCATGCGACTCACCGTCACGGTGCAGCGGTCTTCCTCCTCGGGCTCTTCCTCGTCCTATGACCAGTCATACCGATTGGACTTGAACCGCGGGTTGACCGTGCTGGAATCGCTCATCCGGATCAAGAACGAACTGGATGGGACGCTGGGCCTGCGCTATTCCTGCCGGTCGGCGATCTGCGGATCCTGCGCCATGTCGATCAATGGCAGCGAAAAGCTCGCCTGCCGTACCTCCGTTCGCCAGGAATTCGAGCGGCATGGGCAGGTGCGCGTGGCGCCCTTGAAGAACATGCCGGTCATCAAGGATCTGGTCGTGGACATGCGGCCGTTCTGGGCCAAGATTCGCGGGGTCACGCCCTGGTTGTCCCGCGAACTCTCGGTGCCACGAGATCCGGTATCTGGCCAATTGACGATTCGCCCGGAAGTGGCACAGTACCACAATGTGGACGCGTGCATCATGTGCGGCGCCTGCGTGGCGGCATGCACGACCCACGAAGTCTCGCGCGGATTCTTGGGCCCCGCGGCGTTGGCCAAGGCCGCCCGGTTTTTTGAGGACCCGCGCGAAGGAGAGGCGATCAAGTCCTTTCGCTTGGGGGCCTTGCAGCAGGCCGACGGCATCTGGGATTGCACACGGTGCAATTTCTGCGTGCAAGTCTGTCCGAAGGATGTGAAGCCCATGGAGGCCATCATTCGGCTGCGCCGCGGCACCCTGCACCGTGCCCTCCCGTCGACCGGCGGGGCGCGCCACATCCAAGGGTTCGTCCGGTTGGTGGAGCGAGAGGGGCGCCTGAACGAGGCGCTGATGCCGCTGATGGTCGTGGGCTTCGAGCCGCGCCGGTTGATTTCCGTCATGCCCCTGGGGTTGCGGATGTGGGTGCGGGGCAAAGTGCCCAATCCGCTCGGGCATGCGCTGCCCGGGGTGGAGGCGGTCCGCGCGATCTTTCGTGCGACCAGAGGACGGTCGGCTCAGGCGCCGCCACGCCGATGAGCGGGGGCTATCGGATTTTGGACGATGTGGCCATTGCCGATGTGGCGTTCGACGCCACCGGCGACACCCCGACGGAACTGTGCCGTGTGGCCGGGCAGGCGGTGATGGAACTCATGGCCGATCCGGGGACGATCCCCTCCACCTGGTCGCGGACCCTGGAGCTTCAGGCCGACAGTCTCGACGAGCTGTTGTTCGAGTGGCTCAATCGCCTGGTCTACCTGAAGGACGCCTGCGCGGTGGTGTATCACGCCGTCGTCGTGTCCGTGACGGCTCCGTCCTCGGCGTCGGAGGCGGAAGGATCCTGGCGGTTGCACGCGACCGTTTCCGGCGCGCCGGTCGATCCGGCCACCCAGACGTTGCGGGACGATATCAAAGCCGTGACCAAACATCTCTATGCCGTCACCCGGGATGCCGCGGGGTACCATGCCCGCGTCGTGGTGGACGTATGACTATTCCCGCACAGTATCCCGTTCGCCGGGTCTCGGACCAGGTCTGGGAAATTCCCCCGACTGCGAAGCCGGGCATGCTGGTGCCCGCCCGCATCTACGCCTCGGAATCGATCTTGTCCACTATGGACGAGGGCGTCTTCGAGCAGGTGACCAATGTCGCCTGCTTGCCGGGGATTCAGCGCTACGCCCTCTGCATGCCCGACGGACATTGGGGGTACGGCTTTCCCATCGGGGGCGTGGCGGCGTTCGATGTTCAGCACGGGGTCATCTCTCCAGGGGGTGTCGGCTATGACATCAATTGCGGGATGCGCCTGGTTCGCAGCAATCTGACGCTTGAGGAGGTCCGACCCAAGCTTGATGCCCTCATGACGGAATTGTTCCGCAAAGTTCCGGCCGGTGTCGGCGGCCGGGGATTCGTCAGCGTCAGTCGGGACGAGTTTGAGGCGGTGATGCGCCGAGGGGCCCGGTGGTGCATCGAACATGGGTATGGGTGGGCGAGCGACTTGGCGTGTATCGAAGAGCGCGGCACCCTGGACGGTGCCGATCCCGAGGCGGTCAGTGACTACGCGGTGCAACGGGGAATCGGGCAGCTGGGAACTCTGGGATCGGGGAACCATTACCTCGAAGTGCAGGTCGTCCACGATGAGGGGGTGTTCGACCGTCGCGCCGCGGCTGCCTTCGGGATCACCGGCCATGATCAGGTCGTGGTGATGATCCACTGTGGGTCGCGGGGGTTCGGGCATCAAGTGGCGACGGACTACCTCAAGGTGTTTGAAAAAGTCATGCGGGCGCAGCGGATCACGGTGAAAGATCCGCAATTGGCCTGTGCGCCGTTCCATACGCCGGAGGCGCGCCGCTACTTTGCGGCGATGAACTGCGCGGCGAATACGGCCTTTGCCAACCGGCAGGTGATCACCCATCAAGTCCGGCAGGCCTTCGAGGCGGTGTTTGGCCGGTCGGCGGAATCCTTGGGTATGAGCCTGGTGTACGACGTGGCCCACAATATCGCGAAGGTCGAACGGTTCGCGGAAGGGGAGTTGCTGGTTCATCGAAAAGGCGCCACGCGCGCCCATGGCCCGGGTAGCCCGGAGTTGCCGGAGGCCTATCGGGCGGTCGGCCAACCGGTTATCTGTGGCGGTTCGATGGAGACCGGCTCCTATCTGCTCGTGGGAACCGCCCAGGCTGAGGCGGAGACTTTCGGCTCGACCATGCACGGGTCGGGCCGGACGATGTCGCGCGCGCAGGCCAAACGGCAGGTGCGTGGAGAACAGGTGCGGCAGTCCATGGCGGACCGGGGAATCGTCGTGAAGGCGGTGTCGATGTCAGGATTGGCAGAAGAGGCGGGCTTGGCCTACAAGAGCATCTCCGAGGTCGTCGAGACGGTGGATCGAGCCGGCATCACCAAAAAGGTGGCGGCGTTGCGCCCGATCGGCAATATCAAAGGATAGCGTTCAGGAGTCGCGTCTATGTCCGAACAACGGCAGGTGTCCCGTTTTCCCGTCCGGTTCCGCAGCAGCTTTACGTCGATCAATGTGGTTGGCGGAGAAGGCCGTGTGCTCGATCTCTCCGTGCGCGGGTGCCGCATCGAAACCGCCACCGAGATTCATGTAGGGACGATACTGGAGCTTCGGCTCTATCTCTCGGCCAGCGAACCGCCGCTGGCGGTGTCGAAGGCCGTAGTACGGTGGGGCAAAGGCAAGTCGGTGGGGGTGGAATTCGTGAGCCTCGCTCCGGAGGAGTGGTCCCGACTCCGGCACTATGTGAAGGAATTAGAGCGGCAGTCCCGGCCATCATCGCCCGCCGCCGACTCCTAGCCCCCCGACTCACGCACCGGGGCGAGGCCGGTGGGGGGATGGCCGCATCCTGCCTGAATCGAACGAGGCAACCGCGATGTGGAGGAACGAGGTTGCGGCAGAACTAGACAGCCTTTTTCACCACACCCGAGCGCAAGCAGCGCGTGCAGACCCGAATATGCTTGCGTGAGCCGTTGACCACGGCATGCACGCGTTGCAAGTTCGGATTGAACACACGCTTGGTCTTGTTGTTGGCGTGACTGACGTTGTGACCGGAAATATGGCCCTTGCCGCACATTTCGCACCGGTAAGCCACAGCACACTCTCCTTGTAAGGGTCGAACAATTCTGAAAACGACCTGGCATGATACCATAGGTGTCTCGCGCGCAACAAGTGCCCGCAGACTTTGATCACGGATCGACGCGATGGAGTCACAAATCCCCACCTATATCGGATATGCCGCCGGTCTCCTGACGACCGTGGCGTTTTTTCCGCAACTCGTGAAGATCTGGCGGAGCCGGTCGGCGGATGACGTCTCGCCGGCGATGTTTGTGATTTTTACGACCGGGGTGGGGCTGTGGCTGGTCTATGGCGTGTTGATCGAGTCCTGGCCGGTGATGGCGGCCAATGCCGTGACGCTCGCATTGGCCCTCGCGATTCTCGTGCTTACCCTCCGGTACCGTGGCAACGGGCCGGGGCCACGCGCCTAGACGCTTAGGTCTCGGCGGGTCGACGCGGGCGCGGTGCGCGCGTCGGCTTCGGGGCCGGGCCAGTCTGGACCGGTTCCTTCGAGAGGTGCACCGCCGTCACGATATCGAAGGTCGGATCGCCGCCGTCATCCAACCCATCTTTCCCCACACTGTAGAGCCGGGCTTGGCCCGCATTCCACAACATCGGCAGTCCGCTGAACGGGTCGAAGAAATCCGGGCCGGCCATGCTGATCTGCTCCGCGATCTTGTCGTGGCTGGCGTATTGCCGAAGGACCAGGCTCAGCCCGGCCAATCGCAACCGGGCGTCCGTTTCCATCAATCGTTGGGTGATCGGTTCCCAGGACGGTTCGAATTCGGAGGTGTTGAAGACCGATTCGAGGAGCGTCCGCGCGGAGGCCCGGTTCACTTCGGACCATCGCGGCATGGGACTGTGAACGGTTTCCGACGCTTTGATCGTGGCCTCGTAGAAGGTGGCGTAGGCGTCCCAGGTGCGTTGGGATTCCAAGGCCATGCCCAGCACATGTTTCGCCGGCGGATGCTGCACGCCTGCCAGGGCATGGTCGGGCAACCCGGTCAAGGCGGTGAGGTGCCGACGCGTGCGTTCGGCGTCGTCCGCGCCGACGTAATGATCGACCGAGAGTGCTTCGCTTCGCCGTGCCAGCCCGAGGGCGAATTCGTGTTGAATCGGCCAGCGCAGGCTCGCTTCCTCCGCACTCATCCCGCGGGCCATCAGGCGGGCCAGCGCCACCACCTGCTTGTCCGCGCCGGGTTGCGCCAAGGCGCGCGCCAGCAGGTCCAGATTCTCGTCCACGATCGTCAGCGCGATCAGCTTAACCGGCAGGGTCTTGGCGTCTTTGAGCGCGTGGCGCCATGCGGCCGTGTCGCGGTAGAGGTGCTGCAGCCCTGTCTTAGGGCCGTGCTGAAACCCATCGGCCACGTAGAGGCGATGTGCTGCGACGATTTCATCCGGACGCGGACTCCCTGGGTGGCCGAAGCCCCAATCCTCGAACGGCATATCGAGCCACCGCTCATATCGACGGGTCAGTATCTGGTAACGCTCCATCGAGTCGCGGAACATGGCTTCGCTTCGGGCAAGGGCCGTCAGGGGATCCGCCGCACTCCATTCTGGGAGCACCTGCGACAGTTCGACGCTGACGCGGAGCGTCCCCCGTCCGTTCTTCTCCAAATCGAAGAACCGGTGGCCTTTGTGGGATTCGGCTTCGAGCCAGATCTCATAGCCCACCTGAACGGGATCGGCCGATGCCTCCGCGGCCATGCCGAGCAGGAGAAAGTAGCCGTTGCCGAGCGGACTGTCGATCTGGACTTCCGGCGGCTGACTCAGGCGACGGAACGCCTCGTTCGGCGCATCGCGCTTCCCGGTCCAGAACAGTCCGGATACTTCGACGAATACGGCCAGCAGGCACAGCGTGATCAACGCATTCTTCATGAGGCGTGGTCCCAGTGGTTGATAGTGCGTCATGGCGTCGAGATCCGTTCTCTCCCGGTTCAGCTCAGAGCTCGCGCACAGACTGCGGCCCGACTGGGGGGAGCAATCGCCATGCCGTTCGCCTCTGCGGGAGTCGCCGAATGTTGGCCGCTCGGAAGACCAACGGTATGAAGCAGTTGCGCGGTGCCGGCCAGGACGTTCGGCCCGGCGACGTTTTTTGCGTCCGGCTTGAAACGGCAGGGGATGGGCGTGCCGGCACAAAATTGAACTTGCAAAAAAACGGCACCTTCCCTAGAGTTCCCCTGTTCGACACGGGTGTTGCGCACGACTCGGGTGAAGGGAAGAGGGTGAAAATCCCTCGTGGTCCCGCCGCTGTGACCGGGAACGAACTCCGCAGGAGCCACTGCCCATCGGGGTGGGAAGGCGCGGAGCGTAGGTATGAGGCCCGGAAGCCAGAAGACCTGCCTGAGTCCGAATAGGTCATTCCCTCGTGGATTGGGGAGTGTTGAGGATGCTGATGCGGGAACGGTCCTCAAGGTCCAGTCGGGCCTTGGGGATTTTGTGTTTTTGGGGGCTGGCGGTGCTCGCCGGCGCCGCAGGGCTCGCCTTGGCGCTGCTGGCCGGTGCGGCCACAGTCGAGGCGGCGGATGAGGGGGCGATGACGACACGACGGCAACCGGGAATCTTGACGGGCATGCCGTTCATGGCGCACATGGCGCCCCGGACGTTCGTGGATAGCCGCGGCAAGAAGGTGTTTCTCGCCACCACGCCGGCGCGTATCGTCTCGCTCGCGCCGAGCCTCACGGAGATCCTGTTCGCGATCGGCGCCGGCGACCGCGTCGTCGGAGTGACCGACTTTTGCGACTATCCTCCCGAAGCCCGGCAGCGCGCGCGCGTCGGATACCGCAATCCGAGTATCGAAACGCTGGTCGCGCTCCGGCCCGATCTGGTGGTCGCGCCGAGCGAGTTCGTCAAGCCGGACCTCGCCGCCCAGTTGGATCACCTCAAGATTCCGCTCATGGTGTTGGCGTCCGAGAACGTCGAGGCGATCTTGTCGCATATTCATACGTTGGGCCGGATGGTGAATCGTGGGCCCGCCGCCGATGCCCTTGCCCTGACGATTCGCCAGCGTGTCGCGGAAATCAAGGCACGGGTTGAAGGGCGGGCCCCGGTCCGTGTCCTCTATGTGCTCAACAGTCAGCCGCTGATCACCGTCGGACCGGGCAGTTTTATCGATCAGCTGATCGGGTTGGCCGGCGGCGCCAATGTGGCGTCCGGCAGCGCCGAGCCGTATCCGCGTCTCAGCATGGAAGTCGTGTTCCAGCGTGACCCGGAGGTGTTGCTGTTTCCGGTCGGGCAGGCAGAGGGCATTCCCGATCATGAACAGCAGGCCTGGCGTCGGTGGACCGGGATGACAGCCATCAAGCTGGGACGTCTTCGGCAGATTCCGGCCGATCTTCTGAACCGGCCTGGCCCTCGCATTGTGGAAGGATTGGACCACTTGGCCACTGTACTGCATCCCGATCTTCCCGCTGCCTCCCCATCCGCTCCCTAGGCATGACGCCATGATGCACCTGACGTCACAAGGGGCGCCCTCCGAATCCGTGGCGCATGCGGGGGCTTTCACGGGCGTGTTGCGTGTGTCGCCTCCGGCCAGCTTCTATCGCGTCGGCCGGTTGGTGGTCATCATGGGCGCGTTGCTCCTTGCCTGTGTCGGCGTGGGAATGTTCGCCCTGTCCATCGGGGCGACGCGCGTCGATCTGTCCGCAGTCCTCTCCCTCTGGTTCGGCGGGAGCGAACGGCACGATCCGACGATGGACACGGCGCGGATCATTCTCTGGGAGGTCCGTCTGCCCCGTGTGTTCCTGGGTTTCGTCGTGGGGGGCGGCTTGGCCGTCGTGGGCGTCGTCCTCCAATCCCTGCTGCGTAACCCGTTGGCCGATCCCTATGTGCTGGGGGTGTCCAGTGGCGCTGCGCTTGGGGTGGCCGTTGCTATGTGGTTGGGCATCGGCACGAGCCTGTGGGCGCTTCCGGCGTTGCCGTGCTTCGGGCTGCTGGGAAGCCTGGCTGTCTTGTTCCTTCTCCATCACCTCGCGCGGTCGTCTGGACGCCTCCCGCTTGAAAGTTTGCTCTTGGCCGGCGTCATCTTGAACGCGATTTTGACCGCCCTGATCATGTTCGTGTCGTCGGTGATGGAGCCCACTCGTTCAGCTGGTTTGATGGCGTGGATGATGGGCTCTCTGGCGACCACGAACGGCGGGTTGCTGGCTGTTGTCGGATTGTCAGTCGGTCTGGGAGTCTTCGTCCTCCTGCGTCATGCCCTGGTGCTGAATGTGCTGAGTTTCGGGGAAGCCACGGCCCGTTCGTTGGGCGCGGACGCCGAACAGGCCAAGCGCCGATTGCTCGGCGTGGCGGCCGTGCTCACGGGCGCCGTAGTAGCGATGAGCGGCATGATCGGGTTTGTGGGCATGATCGTGCCCCATGCGGTGCGGTTGGTCTTGGGGCCGGATCATCGGCTGTTGTTGCCCGCCGCGACCTTGGTTGGAGGCATGTTTCTGGTGCTGGCGGATACCGTTGCCCGGACGGTCATGGCGCCGGGAGAACTGCCGGTTGGGGTGGTCACCGCGCTCGCCGGCGGGCCTTGTTTCCTGTACCTGTTGCTCGCCCGCAGGGAGCGGGTCGTCTAACGCGATGCCCACGATGAACGAGACGAGGCATGCTCCGTGCGGCGCGAGAGGCGCGATGCTGGTCGAGGACCTTCGCTTCCGGTACCACGCGGCGTCGTCCAGCGCCCGGGCCTGGACCATCGACTCGGTCTCGCTCGACGTGGCGCCCGGCGAGATCCTCGGCATCGTCGGCCCCAACGGGTCCGGCAAGTCCTCGCTCCTGAAACTCATGGCGGGGTTGTTGACGCCGGAGTCGGGCGCCGTTCGGCTGGAGGGGCGGCCGCTGGCGGCGAGTGTTCCCGCGGAGGTGGCGAAGGTCGTCGCGGTCGTGCCCCAGGAATCCGTGGCGGTGTTTCCGTTCACCGTCGCGGAAACGGTCATGATGGGCCGATACGTTCATCAGGTCCCCTCTTCATGGTCGTTGGGGATCGGCGACCTGTCTTCCCACGACTGTGCGGTGTCGCTCCAGGCGATGGCCGACACCGGGATCCTCCCGCTGGCCGATCGACCGCTGTCCGACCTCTCGGGGGGAGAGCGGCAGCGCGTGCTGTTGGCCAGAGCATTGGCTCAGGAGCCTCGGATCCTATTGCTCGATGAACCGACCGCCTTTTTGGATGTGCATCACCAACTGGAACTGTGCGCCTTGGTGGTTCGGCTTCGTCGGGAACGCGGGCTGACGGTCATCCTGGTATCGCATGATTTGAACGTCGCTGGGCAGTACTGCGATCGACTTCTGCTCCTGGAGCAGGGGCGTCCCGTTCGCCTCGGGCCGCCCAATGAGGTGATTCGCCCGGAGGTGCTACGCGGCGTCTACCGCTGCGAGGTGATGGTCGATGCACACCCGCAGAGCGGCCGTCCTCGGGTGACGTTGCCGCATGTCGCGGGATAGGCGGTCGGCAGCCTCGGCTTCGTCCTCGGCCGGGCTGTGGTGCGTGAGGGAGGACGCCAACGGTTCCTTACCAGAAAGGGAGTATTGAAGCGACAACGCCGGTGACGGGGAAGATGGTGCAA
>FKKE01003684.1_pt1 | contig 12759 bp, 20 predicted proteins | sample 1106331 | NCBI WGS metagenome assembly FKKE01 (sample SAMEA3931202, study PRJEB13176) | freshwater metagenome | biome: Drinking water system; feature: drinking water; material: freshwater | place: China | collected 2013-02-06 | reverse complement strand
GACTTGCGCGACGCGGACTTGCCTGCGCCGTCTATGTTTTTGCTGGCATCGTGGGGCATCGTTAGCGACAAGCTCTGTCAGGCACTCATGCGCTTTGACGCTGCCAACCACGACGACAGCGGTAAATTCGCCGAGTGGTCTGAAGGCGGGGAGTGTCCTTACAACAACGAGTCCTACCAGCGTTGCGCAAACTTCACGGAAGACAAAAGCTTGTTTTATCTTGATGCGCAGACGTTCTCCGCTCGGCAACTGATGCAGTGCCTGCTGTTTGAAAAGACTCATTACTATTTATCGCCCGAGGAGCGCAATGCCTACATCAGCGCGTTCGACAACGGCGAAGTGACTCCGCTCTAAAATTCAAAAGCGGAGAAAGCCTTCTTGGGCATACCAAGATCGACCTTCGCCGCCTTTGAAAACTCCGTCAGCACTCTCTCCGCCGTCCCTTCCCCGTACTTCGCATCAATCGCGGCCACACTCCGGCTCCTCGGAATGTGGCCGCTTCCCGTGTGACACTGCTCGCACAAGTCCAGCTTGTTTTCCGCGCTCTCGACAATCTTTATTGCTTCAAGCGGCACATTACGCGACTGCGCGCGCGTGATCACCGCGTGATGGACGTGCTCGGCATTGCGGAGCTTGCAAACGTCGCACTTCACGTGCTTCTCCTAAAATGGTAGATCGTCTTCGCCGCTTCCAACTGCGGCCTTGCCTTCAGGCTCTGCTGGCGGAACTTCTTCCTGCGCATGCCCGCCGTCTTCTTTCTTGCCGCCGAGCATCTTCATTTGGTCGCAGATCACCTCGGTAATGTAACGCTTGCTACCTTCTTTGTCGTCCCAGCTTCGCGTCTTCAATCGCCCCTGGACGTAAATCAAGCTGCCCTTGTGAAGCCACTTGCCGAACACATCCGCAAGTGGGCCGTAAACGACGACGCGGTGCCAGTCGGTGACTTCCTTTTTCTGGCCGGTGTCTTTGTCCTTCCAACTTTCAGTTGTCGCAAGGCTCACGTTCGCAACGGACTTGCCGGATGCCAACGTCTTCACCTCGGGATCGCCGCCGAGCCTGCCGACGAGAGTGACTTGATTAACCATGGGACAGTCCCTCCTGCCCCAAGTCGATTCCGTAATTCGCCCAGCGGTCGCCATCATCCCACTTCACAAACGCCTGCACGTGCTGCGGGCCGTCGAGACGGTAGAACCTGCCGCCGAACTTCTTGATGAACTCAACTTGTTTCGCCGTCAACGACTTCTTCGGCGAGGACTTCAACTCGATAAGATAGATCGCGTCGTCAATGCGAACCATCAGGTCGGGGAATCCGTCGCCGACGCTCGAAGTGATGCACACCTTCACGCCGGCGTACTTCCTGAACTCTTCAACGACGGCGTGTTGTGTTTTATCGATTCTCCCTGCTTTTCTCAAAACGGAGTCTCCTGTTTTAGTTTGTTAAAAGCCTTTTCGCCTCGGACGGTAAATGTGTACAGTAAATTTTCGTCCGCGCGAAGCAGCCCTCTCTTCATCATACGGCGCAGGTACTTACCCGCCGACGTGATCCCCTTTCCAGTAAAGCCCAAGTGCTTCACAATTTCTGATTGGCTTGCCGCTCCGTTGTTATCTCCAACAAAGATCAGGATACCGGCAATCACGCGCTCGCGCTGCTCACCAACTACGTGTTTCACTTTCTTCACAGCGTCTCCTTATGACTTAAAATCTCTCTCACGCGCTCGGCTCGGGCGCCAACGCGCTCAAAATAAAGCCGGTCGGTTTCGTCTTGCGGTTGATTTTGTCCTGCGGCTGCGTGTGCCGCTTGAGTCGCGCCTTCACTGGCCTGCTGCTTGTTCAGAACTTTTACGATCGCACTTTCAACCGACGCTGAACTCAGCCTAAAGTACGACGAGATCGTGTCAATCGCGTTGCGCTGGCCGATCACGCTTTCCATGTTTGCGGCAAGCTTTACGATACGATCAAACACCAACCCTGCCCTGCACGCATGGATAAAGAAATGGCTCGCCGCCGAGTTTACCAACGCAAGATCGATTTCAGATGGACTTAACTCGTCTGGGTCTTTTCCTTTATCCAGTTCAACGATTAAGACACTCTCTGCTTTCGTCACAAGCATCTCTCCCGCTCTCTCCGCTGCCGCACGTCCGGCCTTGTCGCCGTCGAACATGACATGAACCGTATCAGCCACTCTCGCTATTTTCGTGACCTGCGCCTGCGTGAGAGATGTTCCGCATATCGCCACGGCGGGATAGCCGCGCTCGATCAACTTCATCGCGTCGAAGTAGCCCTCCACGAGTATCACGCGCCGCGTTTCTTTGATCTTGGCGCGAGACTCAAACGCGCCAAACAAAACATTGCCTTTGCGATACACCGCGCTCTCCGCCGTGTTCACGTACAGCGGCTCGTCTTCCTTGCGCATGGCGCGGCCAGCGAATCCTACAATATTTCCCATCTCGTTCCGAATAGGAATCATTGTGCGCCCGCCCCTGAACACGTCGTATGCACCGCGCTCTCCACGCCGGACAAGCCCAGCTTTCACGGCCACGCCTTCACTAAATCCCTTCTCTTGCAGCGCGTCTCTCAACCCGTGCCAGCCTTCGCCGGCGCAACCGAGGAAAAATCTGGCAATCGTCTCGGCCTCGAGCCTGCCAAGCAGGTAGCTCCGAGCCGCGTCCGTAAGATTACGCTGAAAAAACTTCGCCGCAAACTCATTCGCCGAGTAGATCGACTCGGCTTCCGTGTTGCCGGACGGCGCGTCTTCTATCTCTATTCCAGCGCGCTTCGCCAGCGTTCGGACGGCGAACTCAAATCCGACACTCTCGATCTTCTGCACGAAGGCGATCACATCGCCACCCACTCCGCACCCGAAGCAATGAAAGAACTCGCGCTCNNGCGCTCGTCTTTCTTTCCGACGCTAAACGAAGGCGTGCGCTCGGCGTGAAATGGACACAGGCCGACGTGCGACGTTCCGCGCCGCTTGAGTCGAACGTGCTCGCCTGCGAGATCGAGAAGCGATGTGGCTTCTTTGATTGCGTCTATTTTATTTTGAGAGATCATTGAGCAATTTTGCAAGATTATCGTTCATCTCCGCAACGTGCTTCCGCAGCTCTTCTACTGCCTGATTGACAAGCAACTTCGGATTTTTGCCACGCGCTATGAATTGCGGAGAAGTTTGAACAAAGACGATAAACCCATGAGTATGAGTAGCCGGATAGACCTCTATCTTTCCGTTGAACACTTTGAAGTGCCACCCAAAATTTTCCCACACATAAGGCTTGTACCCCCTGCCCATTCGTTTTGCGAGTTTTTTCGCGTTGGCGTGGGCCGCTTGAAATGCCGCGTGCGTGCATCCACATCCACACGCAGGCGAGCAGTAAGTTTTTCCACGTCGTTTTGGTTTCCATGAGAGCATGGTGTTACCCTTCATCGTTTATGAACATATCCATTTGAAATTCAACATCCGCGTACTGCAATTCGTCAAAGCACTCGCGCGCATACCTGATAAAGTCAGCCGCGCTCTCGCTCGGGTGAATACCAGGCGTTGGAATCCAGTCTCGAAACAGCGACGCGGCGTTGTCTTCAAAAAATTTACAGAACGCGCTCATTACCCAACTCCTTCAGCGCAGCCTCGTGCGCCTTCTCATCAATCATAGTGCGCAGGTCGCGCGCGCCGTGCTTGCGCATTTCACGAAGAATCTGCGCTTGCGGAACGTGCAAAGCGTATTGCTTCGTCAACGCTTCCTTGTGGCGCAAAAAGGTTTCTTCAAGTGGATTACACACGTTGTATCGCCTCTTGATATTTTTTCTCGGCCCACTCACGGATTGCGTTAATTGGAAAAATGCCAAGTCTGAACTCGCGAACAAGATCGTTGTCTAAAAACGAATAGTTCGGCCTTTCTTTGCAGAAGGCGTTCGCAATCTCAACGGCATTCTCGCGCACCCAGTCTTTCATGCTGACACGCTTGACGTTTGCCGGAATCTCCCACGGCTCTGACGGAAAGCTGGCGGGTTCGAATAGTTTAGCTTGCGTCATTTTAGGCAGTCGTGTTGACTTGCGCATGAGAGTTTTTTCTTTCTTCATGTGTCTTTCTATTCGGCGATGCTCTTCAGTCCGTCTACCGTTTTACGGGAGAGCGCGAGCTCATTCTCGCCCACATCGCCCACCCTGGCCAGCGCGATGCGTACCCGCGCTACCAAGCTGGCTTCATGATTTTTCCAGTTTTAAAATTGTCAATTCTCTCGAAACAATCTGAGAAGCTTCTTCCGCGATCATAGACAACAATCGGAGATCGTCAACATTCGGCTCATGACCGTATTCCGCGTGCAGAGATGCGTTTCTGGTTCTGTCCGTGATCCAGATTTTCAACGGAAGATCACCATCAGCGTCCCGCTGATATTTTGCTTTAATCAGCGCGTTGAAGATGTCACAAAGATCGGAGATCTCGCCAGGCGTGACTTTAGGCCATCCGGTTCCTTGTTTCTTCTTTTTATTGGAAAGAAAAGCGTCTATACGTTTTTGAAGAGCCTTTGTCATACTGCTATATCACCTACTAAATAGAGCCACTCATGTACTTCGAGATCGCCGCGCTCAACTCCGCGTTCTTATCTCCCATGCCGAGGTTACGATAGAACCGCTGCAAATTTCGAATGCTCTCTGCGAGCACGCGGCTCTCCGCCGCAAGCGACTCACGCTTTTCAATCGTGCGCGTCGCTGCGTTCATTCCGTAAAACAGCGGCCCGCCGTTCGAGTCCATCATCCAGTACGGAATCGGCGACATCAGTCGCTTCTCCGTGTTCCACACGTCCGCAAAAATGTCGTATTGCGGCCAGAACCCCTGCGCGCCCTCAATCGTGTTCCCCATCCTCTCCTCCTGCCACACCACGTGGAATGTGATGTTGTCAAGCTTTTGCTGATTGCAAAACTTGCAGAGATATTGAAAGTTCAGAAGCTCGTCTTCGCCGGTGTAGACCTTCGGCGTGATGTGGTCAAGCTCTGCTGGATACGTAGGCCGTTTGCCGTTCATCTCCTCAAATCCGAGAGAGAACGTCTCGGATGTTATTGGAGCGGTGCAGTAAGCGCAGATCGCTCCGGCCCCACGCTGCGTGCAGGAAAACTGCCTGGCCGCAACCAGCATGCGCAAGTCTTCGGGAAGCCACGAGCGGTTAGCTCCTCCGCCACGAACGCGCCGGCGCTCGCTGACGTACTGTGCGCTCCAATCTACATCTATCGTCGAACCGTGCATTCTTTTTTGATGTCTATAGTTGTTCCCCCGAATTGCTGCGCCATTTTCAACGCCAAACCTACCGCCATTGATATGCACGACTTGCAAACTTCTACAGTGCCGACCTTTTGCAACGTCGCGCCGTCGCATATTCGTATCCCGCAAATCTCGCAACCTCGGTGTCCGCATTCATAAATCATTTCTTTTTATCCATCCCGTAAATTGTTCCGGCGTGATAGGCTTGTCCTGCCAACTGGTATCAGGAAACTCGCCCATCGCGCCGTTCAAAATCTCTCCGACCGTCCACAACTTTTCTACATAGACAGTGTGAGTATTGGTCATCGCCTTATTCAAAAAATGCAGGCGTTTCGTCTTCTGCACCGCGTGCGCGATCTCGTACTCGGCGCGGAGATCGCGGTGAAAGTATTCCATGCAGGCATCAATCTCGCCGGCTTGCCAAAGACGCGGAACGTGGCCGCCGTTCATTTCTTTGAAGCGCGTGCCGTCGTTCAGTTTCACCTCGTCCACCTTGCCTTCGAGTCCGTGCGCGCGCAGAGCCTTGTCCAGACCGACCATCCAGCCTTTGCCCCACACGGCAATTAGCATCAAATCACAGTGCGCCAACGCCAGCTTGGAGCAGTCTTCGAATCTTCCGGTTTCAATAGCCATCAAACGGAAGTCGAACGACGCGCCGTTCCACGTACAGAACAGCGTTCCCGCCTTCTGCATCTCAAGCATGCCGTCCAGAATTTCGTCAAGCTGCCAACGCTCCATTGCGCGCGTCGGCTCGGCCTTGAACACCTTGTTCATGCCGAAGTCGCATCCAAATCCGGCAAGGCTCACGCCGATAGGCGCGTGCTCTTGCCAATTCTTGATTGAGTCGTCTGGAAGTTGCTTCCAGATTTCAAGGTCAAAGCTTGCGATCATTTAATGTCCTGCCTTTGCTTTTATAAAAAAGGCCGCTTATGCGCGCGGCCCGCGCCGAGGTGATCAGCACGCCAAAACCGAAAACTGGCGCACCATAAAGCCGCAGCGACCGCGCTCGCCGGAAACCGAAATCATCCGGCCCTGCGCGCGCTCCGCGTGTTCGGCGTTGACTCCGCTGAAACGAACAACAACGCTGTCGTTGCTCGCCATCAGCAATAGGCCCGTCGCCGTCACGCCGGAAGCTTCACGGCAAATGCTAAAATTCTTCAGCACGCCGATCATGGCTTCTCCACGTAAAGTTCCACAGATAGGGTGAATTGTAAGAGCAATATAAAACTTTTCACGAAATAGTCAAGAGATATTTTATGTTTCTGCCAAATACTGCGCGGCTTGCACGCGGTCAAGACAGGCAGTATGGATAACGTAGCTCTTGTTCGAGTAGCGATAATCTTTCACGACCCGCATGTCCTTCACGTTTCCCATCTTCCCGCAATAAGCGCAACGCCGGCGCAACGCTCGCGTCGGTATCAGCGTGTGATCATGTTGCGCTCGCGCAACCATGCGCTTGATGCTCGCGCCGAGTCTACGTTTCTTCACGCCTTTGCCGCCTTTCTCTTCTTGCTCCACAGTGCGTACTCCTCCGGCGTCATCTGCGCCGTGTTGTGAAATTCTCGCTGCCGCTCCGTTGCAAGCTCCGCAATCTCTGGATTCAGCCTGCCGTAATATTGATCGAACACGCGCCTGTGGTTGCTCCACACTCGCGCCGTCATGCGCTTTTCCGCTCTCTCAAACTCGGTCATCATATCAACTAACCGCGTGCGCGGGGCCGCGCCGACAGTCATACTCGACATCATCGACTGCATGCGCGTATTATAAATCCCCACACCATGCACCGGCTGATAGTCTTTAATCTTGAACATGAACTCCACCTCGTTCTGTTCAGGAGAGAACGCAATCATTCTGAACTGATCGCGCGTCTCGCCGATGATGTCAACAGTAAACCGCTGAGACACCATGACGAACGAAAACCCCACGTCCCGATCTTTAAAGATCATCCCCTGCATCTTTTCGAACGACTCCTCGAACTTCTTTGTCCGACGGCCGTCAAGTTGCGTCGCCGCAACTTCATCAAAGACAAACACGATTCGCCCAAGCCCGCGCTCCTCCTTCATCGGCTCAGGGTTCACCGGAGAGACATCAACAAACGACGAAAAATCCGTCCCGTCCGGCGTAGGGTGAGCCTTGAAGAACTCTGCCCTCCACTTCTCCTCAATCTCAAGTGCTTCTATGATCGCCGTGTACTGATCGAGGGACTCTACGACGATCACATTGCGCATCGGGCGCAGCCGCTTCTTCCAAACGGCTATGTGCGTCGCGCCACGCTTCTCAGAAAACAACTCGCTCGGCCTATAGATCACATTCCCAAACACGCGGCCCCGCTTCGCCGCGTCAACGATGATGAACAGCGTGTCGGGATCTTGTCTCGCCATGACAGACATCGCTCCCATCATGAAGCGCGACTTTCCCGCGCCGCTCTTGCCGCCTATCCCCAAATGAGGCGTGCTTCGAGTGTCCCAATAGTGATCCGAAAACCCGCGACCTATCCAATACATAAAACCGTGTTGAGCATTGTACTTCGCCCCGAGGTACTGACGCTCGATAACTCGGTTTATAACCTTCGCCTCGGCGATTCCCACGCCGGAGTAGAGAACCATCGGGTTCTCGTTCCGGCCTTCGTTGCCGAGTCTTGCGGGGAACTTCGTTCCGACCTCGAACAGAAAGTTCCCGTCCACGTCCTCCGTCATTCCGCCGAGTGAAATCTTCCCGGCCTGCCCCAGCTTCTTGCGGGCCGCATGCAATGACTCTGCATCAATCCACGACGATGCCCCAAACACGACCTTGTACAGAAACGGATTAAGCTTCTGCACCTTAAAAGCCATGTCCTTCCACTTCGGATTCGACTTGATAGCGACAATCAAGTTAGCGCGATAGTCATACGCAGAAAAAAGAAGGCATGCCCAGATCGAAAGAATGGCGTTAGTACCAATGTACCACGCCACGACGATCAAAAACTGAACGCCTGCGTTCGGATAAAGCAGTATCGGTATCGGAACTGCAAGCAGGACTGCAAGCCAATCCGCTCCGCGCTCCGCTCCAAACAAAGTTCCAACTTGTAAACCTTCAGGTAAGTGACCATCTCGATAAAGTGAGAGATACCAGGGGAACATCCAAAAAATTCCGGTAGGAATTGCAACAAACTTAAAAAAGAATACCCTCCAGCCTCCAGTGCGGCTGTTTGAGTGTTCTACGAAAAGGTGATCTTGAAACCTTCCCCACCATCTCAAAAACATCAGCCACACCCACACACGTCTTGCCACGGCAAGCTTGCGTAACATCAAAAAAATAAACACAATCGCGAACGCGATAATTACATACTGAAAAACATCTCCAATTTTAAAATTAACATCCACAAAAACTCCAATTCACAATAAAACAAAAAAACAAAACAACTCAACAAAAGAATAAAAAACTCTTTGATTTTCAGCACACAACTCGATCTGCTGATGTTCTAACTCTTATTTCTTTTAAAGTTCTGTGCCACTCAACGCAGTGGCATCTCCCAGGGAAGTTACCGCTCAAACACCATCCGGTTTTCCACGCGCCGGGATAGGCCTTCCCACTTATAAACTCCTGCGTTTTCTTCCTGTGCTTCATTGCTTCTCATCTCGTGCTGGTTTTGCTCGGCGGTTTGCACGGCTTACATGTGCAGCTTGGGACTTGACACACGTCTCCGGGCTTTGGATACTGCCACCACGCATAGCCCGTTCGCGAGTAAACGCAAAGGGCCTTGAAAAACCCGTTTGCCTTTGTGTGTCTTTTCGTGCGCTTCACTGTCTATTCTCCTGATTTCAACGCCTTGAACTTGCCTGCTTCAATCTGCTCAAACAGCGTCTGATCTTTCTGCATGTTGTAGACGCTGGAGAGAAATGCTTCGATGGTGTTTCGGCCCTCGATCATGATTTCTGCGACCTTGATCGCTACGGAGTCGGATACGATCTTCCATGCCGTGCGGCGAGATTGGTCTTTTACGCGGGCCTGCGTGTCTTTGCGTGGACGTTTCACTGTGGCCAACATGAGAGTTTCAATGGCCTGGGTTCTGGCCGAGAGCTTGAAGGTGAGCGGCATTCCGTTGTGGGCAATCTGAAACACAATGCCGGTAACGTTGCCGTTATCGTAGAGCTTGGCGATGTGGGTAACGCCAATTTTCTGGAGTTCGGACTCTATGCGCGCTATGGAGCGCAGCGGAGAGACTGTGCTGGTGTAGTTCATTAAGTTCATGATTCTCCGTTCGGTAAAAATGCGCCAGCGGTTGCTCATTGCCACCACTGGCGCGAGAGGTATGAAGGTAGGCGAGGTAAAACCGGCGCGCGCAACCAACTGCGCGGGCTAACCCTGGTCGGCATGCTCTCACATCTGGCATCGCTCGCCGGATGCAAGCCGTTGTCTTGCTGGCTGCGCGCCAAAAGCGGGCGATGGTCGCGCCGGCGGTTAGGTGATAATCGAAACGCCGGCCAACTTTCCGGCGAGGTATTCGGCCACGCGCTTGACGGCTTCGTACTGCCAGGCGTTGCCCTCAACATCGAACAGCGCAAACTTGCCGTCCTTGTAGCGCAGAAGAAACTTGGACATGACCTGCTCGATCTCGCGGAAGCTGCGATACGGCGCGAGTTCAACCGGATTCGGCATGCTCTCGACTCCGAGTTTGGCTCCGCTTTTCGTCGTGACAGTCTGCGTCACCCCGTCGTCTTTCGCGCCCACGGCGTTCTCGTGCGTCACGGTCGAAACGAACTTCAGGAGATTGTCGCGATCTACCGTCTTCACGAACCACGCATTCAGGCCGATGATGAACTCGGCCTGGTCGTAGTAGTTGCCGAACTGGAACGCCCTGCTGCCGCCGTCGAAGTCTTTGGCTTCGGCGTAAATCTGCCGATTTCTCCACGGCTTTTCCAGGTCGCCAAGCACGCAGACGTGAGAAGGCGACTTCACCAACGCTTGCAGAGTCCCTTGCTGCATTTGAAGCTGCGCGATGAAGGTGCACAGTCCGTCGAGCGTATGAACCTGCACCGTGTCCACAGAAGGATTCTTGACCGCGTGAAGTTCCTTCGTGGAGTAGGTGCGCCCGTCGTGTTCGACAAACTGCGCGTGCGCGGTTTTCTGCAAGTATTCGATGGCTTCTTTGATCATCGCCCGGCCTCCGAATACTCTCCGCGTTCGTCAACGCCGGCATCGGCGAGAGACTTGTCGGGGTTTGACGTTGCGAGTTCGTAGGCCACGGCCTTCATCTCGCTGCCCACGCGCTCGCGGCCAATCGTTGCGGCCATGAGCATCGGGCGAACCGGCGCAAGCTTCGAAACGACTTCTGCGGCGACGACAAGAGCTTCGCGCGTCTCGTCTTGGCATTTGAGCGTGATCTTGAGCGTGATGGAGCGCGGCTTTTTCCAGTCCGTGTTCAGGTCGAGCATGTTTTCGTGCGCGGCCTGAAGCGCGGAATTGGCAATCTCCATCACTTCGCCGCCCTTCATATGCTCCATGAGTAGCGGCCTTTGAAAAATGTCGTTCTGTCGATTCATAGGATTCTCCTATTCGGTTACGTGAACTGCCGCTCCGTTAGTCGGAGTCAGGTCAATTCCTCTGCGAACTTTCTTTCTCGGCTTCATCCCCACGTCGCTGGCCTTTACGTCAACGAGCCTCACCCCTCTTTGGCGAGCGATATACTGCCTGAGCCATTGCAGCGGCGCAACTCTCTCACAGCCAACGGCTTTAGAAACTCTCGTGTAGTCCCCGTCTGCGAGCAGCTTATTTTCGAATCTGTAAATAATCCAGCATCGTGCGCCTTCCGTGTTCTTCGGACACTCAGACTCCGGCGTGAATATGTCCCACTCCTCGCGGAGAGGAACGGACTTGTGTGTGCGCTTTTTGATTGCTGACGTGTCTTCTTCAACTTCAGGCTCGTCACTCCACACCGGCGCATTTGTCGGAGTTACTGTCGTCGGCCTTTCTGGAAACGAGATCGTAAGCCTTTCGGCCTTTCCGCGAACCACAAGTTGCACTCCAGCGAGCACAAGAGCCATCGCAACAAGAAGAAGTTCTACGGCCCACGCTACCGGAGAGTCAAATTGCCCCATCTTTCCGCGCTCGTGCAGAAGGCTGTCCTGCACCGCCTTCTCATACTTCTGCGCCGAAAGCATGCTCATGGCGAGCATGTCGATTGCCTTTGCGTTGCCCTCGGCGCGCGTCTTCAGACTGCTTGCGTAGCTTTGCGCTGCGTTAGCTGATGCCGCGACCGCGCCTGCTCCTGCGCGGATTGCTCCGGTCGTGTCTCGAAGCGCAGCGGCTCTGTACTTTCCGATCTCGCCCTGCGCCTTCGCCAACAGGCCCGCCATGTCTTCTCCCCTGCCGGCGTTGACCTTCGTGAACATATCGGCATAAGACGCCTCTGCGCGCTCGCGCTTGGCGCGTGCATCAGCAAGAAGCGGATTCGTCTGAATTGCGTTCGAATCAAAGTCTTTGCGCTTCAATTCGCTCACCATTCGAAGCTGGGCCACCTGAATGACGACAATTCGTCCAAATGCCAGTGCGCAAACCACTGCCATAAACAGATAGACCGCCTGCGTGCGCTTGTCATGACCAACGAGAAGCTGCTTAATTACGAAAATGAATCCGTGAATCAAGCAGTAGGTCGTAACCGCAAACCCGACTCCGTAGAGCGCATTCAGCGGAACGGTGAAAAGCATTACGTCGCCAAAGCGCGGCTTCAGGGCGTAGGCCGTCAACGGGATAATGGCCAGCGTCAAGATGACAATGCTGGCCTTAGCCGCAAGCGAAAGCGACTTGGCCTCGTCCATCTGGCTTCCAGTGTCACCGAAAAGTGAAGTTACGCCTTTCATGATTTGCCGTTCTCGCTCGGTTCGTTCTCTTTGAGCCACAACTTCGCGTCGTTCGCCGCGTCCATCCACGTCGGATACTTGCTCTTGGCAAAAAACTTGGTCTTGTGGAACTTACCAGGCCACCGCTCTTTCTCGCCGTAAGCCCCTGGAATCCTGTAGATTCGAGCCTGATACCCAAAGTGGCCTTTGTCAAAGTTCAAGTACAGAACAAGGCCTTTAACGATGTGCCTTTTCGCCTCGGCACGAATCTTTTTTTGAGATGTTTTGGAGAATGCTTCTTTTTTCATGTCGTCAATTTAATCAATCAAACCGCAATAGTCAAGTACAAATATAGTCATTTGACCAGTTTTCTGCGGCTTGTCATTCCAAGTTTGTAACAATTTATGAAAGGATAGAACTTCATCCGGTCGTACACCAACGGATAGATGTCCGTCAACTCTCCAAATGTCAGCGTTGAAGAAACATAGATCGACAGCCCGCGCCGCTCTCGCTCGTTGAAAGTCGAGCGAATGATCTCTTTTTTGCTCGGCACCATATCCATCAAGTCGTCAACAAACAAGTGCTTGATGGATATAAGCTCATCGTACTTGCCGTAGGAATTGATTCCGAGCGAGGCGAGCACGTCTGCCGTGACGAACTGAGCCACTCCGCGCATCTGGTAGCTCTCC